>OGOB01000557.1_pt1 | contig 18239 bp, 14 predicted proteins | sample 1573611 | NCBI WGS metagenome assembly OGOB01 (sample SAMEA2582016, study PRJEB24529) | metagenome | biome: Human gut stool | place: China | collected 2011 | reverse complement strand
CGAAAGAGATATAAGCATATCCGAATCGGGGACGGACAACCCCTGCTCCCATTTGGACACGGTCTGCCGCACGACATTCAGCTTGACCGCGAGCTCCTCCTGCGAGAGTCCTTTTGATTTTCTGATAGTTTTGATGTTTTCATTGAGCATCGGTATAACCGCCTTTCTGTCAGTCGTTACCGACATTGTATCCCCTACCGCCCGTTGCCGCAAGCAACGCAGATTAACATATAGATTTTTTGCCTGATAATTCAAAACACCCGGGGATATCCTCGGGTGCTTATCTTATTCCATATTGTCTATATAGCTGCAAGCCGCGAGTGCCGCTACGGAGCCGTCCGCCGCTGCGGTGGTCAGCTGGCGCACTTCCTTTGTGCGGCAGTCGCCCGCGGTGAAGACGCCGGGTGTCTTTGTTCTGCAGCTCTCGTCCGCGATGATATAACCATAGTCATCGAGGTCTGCAACATCCTTGAAGCTCTCGTTGTTCGGCATCTGACCGACCGCAATAAAAACACCGTCCATCGGAATGGAATGGGGCTCCTCGTCGCCTGTTGCTATCTTTATGCCGTCGAGCTCGTCGCTGCCGATGAGCTTGACTACCTTCGTGTTCATGAGAACTTTTATGTTATCTTTCTCGCCGAGCTTCTTGACAAGCGCCTTTTCGCCCCTGAACTCATCGCGCCTGTGAATAAGCGTGACACTCTTGCAGTAAGACGCGAGGAAGAGCGCGGACTGGAGAGCGCTGTCTCCGCCGCCGACAACGGCAACATTCTTGCCCTTATAAAAAGCTCCGTCGCACACCGCGCAGTAGGATACGCCCCTGCCCGCGAGGTCGTTTTCGCCGTCCGCTCCGAGCGGTCTGTGGCGCGCTCCGGTGGCGATTATAACGCACTTGCACTGGTAGCTGTTTGAATCGGTTATGACGGTTTTTATCTTTCCGTCGACTATTTTTATGACCTTCTCAAGCTCAACATCCGCGCCGAGCTCCATCGCCTGCGAGACGAGGTTATCCGCAAATTCGCTGCCGCTTATCTGCGATATTCCCGGATAGTTTTCAACTCTCGGCGAAGAGGTTATCTGACCGCCGAAGGACTCGCCCTCGGTCACGAGCACGGTTTTTCCCGCTCTGAGCGCATAGATTGCCGCCGTGAGTCCGGCTGTGCCGGCGCCGACGATAACGATATCAAATTGCTGCATTTCTTTTCCCTCTGAATATGGCAAAATTTTTCTTTAATGCGCCGAAAACCGGGTGAAGCCGCGCTCCACCCGATCTTCCGCCTTTTATCAGTGCATCAGCACTGCTCAATGAACTTTTTGATGTTTGAAAGATTGACGAAGCTCTCGTATCCGTCGCCGTCGGTGACGATGAGAGTCGGAGCCTGTCTGATGCCGTATTTCATCGTCAGATCCTCCTGAGCCTCTGCGTCGATCTTCTCGTAGCCGATATTCGCCTTGTCAAGCAGCGTATAGGCTATCTTGCAGTTGGGGCAGGTCTTTGTTGTGAAGAGCATGACCTTTGCGCCGTTTGATGCCTTGGGAGTCTCCTCGTGTTTGCCGTCCTCCACGGTGTGGCTGACGGTGCGCTCATTCTTGAGATGAGACGCGCCGAGGTTATAGACGGTTCTGTCCTTGAACTCCTGCGCCTTGCCGTCGTTCCAGTTCTGGACGGGGCGATAGTAGCCGGTGATACGGCTGTAGACCTCGGTCTGACCGCCGCACTCGGGGCAGGTAAAGTGCTCGCCCGCTATATAGCCGTGATCCTTGCACACGGAGTAGGTCGGGGAGATCGTGTAATAGGGCAGCTTGTAGTTCTCGGCTATCTTACGCACGAGAGAAGCCGTCGAGGTCCAGTCGGGCATCTTCTCGCCGAGGAAAGCGTGGAAGACGGTGCCGGAGGTGTATCTCGTCTGAAGATCATCCTGAATGTCGAGCGCCTCAAAGATATCCTCCGAGAACGAAACAGGAAGATGCGAGCTGTTGGTGTAATAGGGAGTGCCGCCGTCCTTCGCTGCGGTGATGATATCCGGGAACTGAGCGACATCGTGCTTTGCGAAGCGATAGGTGGTGGACTCGGCGGGAGTTGCCTCAAGGTTGTAGAGATCGCCGTACTCCTCCTGATAGTCGGAGAGGCGCTCGCGCATATGGTCGAGGACTTCCTTGGTGAACTGCTGAGTCTTCTCGTGGGTCATGTCCGCTCTGAGCCACTTTGCGTTGAGGCCGACCTCGTTCATGCCGATGAGGCCGATGGTCGAGAAGTGGTTCTCGAAAGTGCCGAGGTAGCGTCTGGTGTAGGGATAGAGACCCTCGTTGAGAAGCTTCGTGATAACCGTACGCTTAACGCTGAGCGAACGGGCGGAGATATCCATAAGCTTGTCGAGTCTGCGGTAGAAGTCCGCCTCATCCTCTGCAAGATATGCGATTCTCGGCATATTTATCGTAACAACGCCTATAGAACCGGTGCTCTCGCCGCTGCCGAAGAAACCGCCGGACTTTTTGCGAAGCTCGCGCAGGTCGAGGCGCAGTCTGCAGCACATGGAGCGGATATCGCTCGGCTCCATATCGCTGTTGATGTAGTTTGAGAAATAAGGTGTGCCGTACTTTGCGGTCATCTCGAAGAGAAGTCTGTTGTTCTCAGTATCCGACCAGTCAAAGTCGCGGGTTATGGAATAAGTCGGGATGGGATACTGGAAGCCGCGTCCGTTGGCGTCGCCCTCGATCATGGTCTCGATGAACGCCTTGTTGACCATATCCATCTCTTTCTTGCAGTCCTTGTACTTGAAAGGCATCTCCTTGCCGCCGACAATGGCGTTGAGCTCGGCAAGGTCGTTGGGAACGGTCCAGTCAAGGGTTATATTCGAGAACGGAGCCTGAGTGCCCCAGCGGCTGGGGGTGTTGACGCCGAAGATGAACGACTCGATGCACTTCTTGACCTCGCGGTAAGAGAGGTTGTCTACCTTAACAAACGGGGCGAGATAGGTATCGAACGAGGAGAACGCCTGAGCGCCCGCCCACTCGTTCTGCATGATACCGAGGAAGTTGACCATCTGGTTGCAGAGGGTCGCAAGGTGGCTTGCGGGAGAAGAGGTTATCTTTCCGGGGACGCCGCCGAGACCTTCCTGAATGAGCTGCTTCAAAGACCAGCCCGCGCAGTAACCGGTGAGCATGGAGAGGTCATGGAGGTGGATGTCGCCGTTTCTGTGGGCGTTTGCTATCTCTTCATCATAGACCTCGGAGAGCCAGTAGTTCGCGGTGATCGCGCCGGAGTTGCTGAGAATCAGTCCGCCGACAGAATATGTGACGGTCGAATTCTCTTTAACGCGCCAGTCGGAAACCTTGACGTAGCTGTCAACCAGCTCCTTGTAGTCGAGGATGGTCGACTTCATGTTTCTGACTTTTTCGCGCTGCTTTCTGTAGAGAATATAGGCCTTTGCGACATCGGCGTAGCCCGCCTGGCTGAGCACCGACTCGACGCTGTCCTGAATGTCCTCAACGGCGATAAGTCCGTCCTTGATCTTGCCCTCGAAGTCCGAAGTGACCTTGAGTGCGAGCAGGTCGATGACCGTCGGATGAGTTTCCTTGTTGAGCGCGTCGAAAGCCTTTGATATAGCCGAAGATATCTTTGCTATATCAAAATCGGCGACTGCGCCGTCTCTTTTGATAACCTTGTACATCATCATGCCTCCATTTTCTTTTCCAAATATATGTCAAAATTATATTACGCTTCATTTGCTCTGTCTGCCTTCAATTATAGATGCAACCATGGCAAATGTCAACAGCAAAATACAAGATATTGTGTAGAATTTATTTTTCTGCCCCAAGATGTTCCGAGTTCCAGTGTCCGTTATATTCCCCTTATCTCGACATTCGGGACATTTTTGCGGACTATATCCGCGAAAGAGCGCAGTGTTTCGCGGCTGTGCGAGCCAAGACCCTTCTGCAAAACGAACTCGGAATCGGTAAAGTTCTGGAGAAAATATTTCTCGTCGCCCTTGAGCCACTCGCCTATTTTCTCGAAGTTCTCCGCGCTGTGCAGCTCGCGCACAACGGTCGTGCGGAACTCAAAATCGGTCTTTCCGCCCATGAGCAGGCGCACGCTCTCATATATCGGCTCCATGTCGAACTTTTCGAGTCCGACCGTCTCAGCATATTTTTCGGGCGAATTTTTGATATCCATCGCCACATAGTCAACGAGCCCCGCGTCTATAAGCGACTGCATCTTGTCCGGGAAAGTGCCGTTGGTGTCGAGCTTTACGAGATAGCCCATGTCTTTTATGCGCCTTGCGAAGTCATCGACGTTTTTATTGACAAGCGGCGTCGGTTCTCCACCGGACACGCACACGCCGTCCAGAATTCCCTTCCTTTTTTTCAGAAAAGAGAGAATCTCTTCCCGGGAATATTCCGGCTGTGTATCCGGTTCCACAACAAGCGCGCCATTCTGGCAGAACGGGCAGCGGAAGTTGCATCCGCCGAGGAACACAGTGCATCCCATCTTGCCGGGAAAATCGAGCAATGTAAGTTTTTGCAGACCTCTGACGCGCATACCGATACTCCTTTTCAAGCCGTAAAAATCGAGACGGAGAAAATCGGTCTTTCCGTCCCGGCAAAATCTATTATATACCACGAAAGCGCTCTTGTCACCAAAAACATCTTGAAAAATTGCACAAAGATTACCACAAAATAATGTGCATATTATCGCCGCGATACATATATGTTGCATTTTCCGCGAAAATTTGATACACTCATAGTATAATATAACTCCAATATATATGTATAACTGCGGAGGTGTCTTAAATGGCAGGAAAAAGACCTGTTGCGGCGATACTCTATGACTTCGACCGCACGCTTTGCACAAAGGATATGCAGGAATATCAGTTCATTCCGAGCGTCGGCATGGAGCCCGCGGATTTCTGGGGGCTCGCCAACAGCTACGCCGAGGAAGAGCATATGGACAAAATCCTGTCCTATATGTACATCATGATAAAAAAATCGCATGAGTGCGGGATTCCGCTGACGCGCAAGAGCGTCATGGAGTGCGGACGCGCGATAGAACTGTATAAAGGTCTGCCCGGCTGGTTCGACCGCCTCAACCGCTTCGGCAGCGAGAACGGCGTGACCGTCGAGCACTATGTCCTCTCCTCCGGTCTTAAAGAGATAATCGAGGGATCCGAAATAGGCAAATGCTTCAAAGAGATTTTTGCCTGTGAGTTCCTTTACGGCGAGAACGGCGAGGCAGTCTGGCCGAAGACCGCCGTCAATTATACTTCAAAGACCCAGTTCGTCTACCGCATAAACAAAGGCGTGCCCGATGTATCTAACGATAAAGATCTCAACCGTTCTACACCCGATAACAAGCGCCGCGTTCCGTTTTCCAATATGCTCTATATCGGCGACGGTCTCTCCGATGTCCCCTGCATGAAGATGGTCAAGGCATACGGCGGATATTCAATAGCCGTCCACAACAACGAGCCGCGCCAGCTCGAGGGCGTGAGCGACCTGCTCTATCACAACCGCGTTGACTTCGCCTTCGCGGCAGATTACTCAGAAAACAGCGGGCTTGACATAACCGTCAAGGACATCATCCGCAGAATAGCCATAGACAGCACGCTTAAAGATGAGCACAGCAGGCAAAAACGCCGCTCTAAATGCTGCTGCGCAGACATCTGACGGAGGATAATATGTCTGTATTTTTTACCGCCGCAGTGTGTGTATACAACACGGAAAAATATCTTCGCGAATGTCTGGATTCCGTTCTCAATCAGAGATATAAAAATTTTGAACTGCTCATAGTTGACGACGGCTCGACGGACTCAAGCGGCTGCATCTGCGACGAATACGCAGAAAAAGACAGCCGTGTGCGCGTCATTCACACGGAGAATCAGGGTGTATTACTCGCGCGAAAGACTGCATTTGAAAACGCGCGCGGGGACTATTTCATCGTCTTTGATTCGGACGACACCGTCTCACCCGGGCTGTTTTCGAAATTGAGCGAAAAAATCGAGCAGTGCGCGCCGGACATGATATTCTTTGACTATAATAAAATAAACGGCGAAAATATCACGCGCGAAAAGACATTCGACGGCGAGCGTTCTTTTAATAAAGACAGCAAGAAAGAGCTCTGGGAGCTGTTGCTGCGCTCGAAGTTCAACTCGCTTTGCTGCAAGTGCATAAGGCGCGATAAATTCGACTATGATATAGACGCAGCTTATTACAAAGGCTACAGCCGCGGTGAGGACAGGCTCGTCTCGGCGCATATGCTGAGCCGGCTCAACACTTTTTGTTACCTGCCCGAGGCGTTTTACAACTACCGCACCTCGGCTTCCTCCCTGACGCGGACATATTCGTTCGAGAATCTCGTCATGTCCTCCCGCGCCACAGAGGAGATTCGCCAAATGATATCAGCCGACGGCTGTCTCGACGGCGAGTGCGAAGCGCTCATATGCTCTCTTACGAGGATGATCTACCGCAATTTTCTCTATCCCAACGCCGTCTCTCTATCTAAAAAAGAGACCGTTGAGCTGATAAAAAAGAGCGAATCTCTCGGCATCTATAAGCTGTGCACCGATCGCAGAGCGGACAAATATTCTTCAAAGCCGGAGAACCTTAAATTTTCGCTGCTGAGAAATAAAAAATACTCCCTGCTCGTTGACGCAGTGAGGCTCAAGAGCAGGATATAAGTCGAAGAGAGTCGATTGCCTTGACAAAATTTCTGCCGGGCGTTATAATATTCTCCCGAAAACTGCCCGTGCGGAAAGGAAGTGAAAGCCATGGGCACAGAACAGAAAAAGATCGCCGCCCAGAACAAGAAGGCTTTTCACGACTATTTCGTGCTCGACAGATACGAAGCGGGGATCGAGCTTTGCGGCACGGAGGTCAAATCCATACGCCAGGGCAAGCTCAATCTCAAGGACTCATGGTGCTCGATAGTCGACGGCGAACTGTTCGTCAACGGAATGCACATCAGCCCCTATGAGCACGGCAATATCTTCAACCGCGACCCGCTGAGGGTGCGCCGTCTGCTGATGCACAAGCGCGAGATAATGCGCCTGCTCGGTCAGACGAAGCAGGAGGGTCTGACCCTCGTGCCGCTGAGTGTATATTTCGTCAAGGGGCGCGCCAAGGTTGAGGTCGGGCTGTGCAAGGGTAAAAAGCTCTATGACAAGCGTGAGACGGCGGCGAAGAAAGACGCCGCGCGCAATATCGAGCGCAGCATGAAAAACTTCTGATTCAATCGGCGGGAGCCGTTTGATATATGGGGATGAAAGGATTTCGACGGGGAGGTTGAACTTCGGTAAGCGGGCAGCGGTGTGGGACCGCTATAAAACCCATACGTTTAAATAATAAACGACAACAAAACAGTTTTACAAGCTGCTTAAATAGCAGCCGTCTTTGCCGGGAGTACTGCGGCCCGGTACAAGGCGTCGATTAGCAGTGAACGTGCACGGGTGAGCGCTCCGTAACCCGTCATGAACAACGGAACTACCGAACCGGTGAGCCTGCCTGACGGCGCTCCGGCGAGGGAATTCTAAAAGACAGGCTACGCCCGTAGAAAGCTGTGGGGAGCCCTTTTCGGACGCGGTTTCGATTACCGCCATCTCCACCAGAAAAAGCACTTGCTGTTGCAAGTGCTTTTTTCAACGAAATTCGTTCCTTTGGAACGAGTGAAATATCTTAGATGTGAAATATGCCTGCGGCATATGAAAACAGGTCAATAGCCGATTTTCTAGACAGACTGTAACCAATGCAAGCCGGGAAAGTTCTTTACTACTCTCCCGGCTTGATTTTTATTTTTGCAGTCATATCGTGACTGCTTCAACTTCGTTTCCGTGTTCCGTTATTATATCTATAAGGTCGGTTGTTTTCAGCCACACCGTTGCGGTGTTGTCATTCGGGTGGACTCCGATGAGTCCGCCATTGACAAGTTCTTCGTCGAGGAAGAATTTCACTTTTTTCTCGCTGTCGTTGAGTATCCCGAGCGGCGTCACCGCGCCGGGTATCAAGCCGAGCAGGCTCATCAGATCGTTTTCCGATGCGAAGCTCAGCGGGCGCGTGCCGTGTCCTTCCCTGAATTTTTTCAGGTCAACGCGCTTGTCGCCCCTGACGGTTATGAGATAATAATTACGCTTCTTGTCGTCTCTGACAAACAGATTCTTCGCGTCCGCCTCCGGGTGCGGCAGTTCAACATGAGACATCTCCTCCATATTGAACACCGCGCCGTGCTCGGTCACTTCGTATTCTATTCCCCTGCTTGTCAGGAAATCATATACTTCCTGATTATTCATAATTTCATCCTCAATTTAAAGAGGGCTGCCGCATCGGGCAGCCCTCTTGCTTTTATATCAGTCCGGCGTATAAGTGAAGGTGAAGCAATGCGAGCGGAGCGTCGCCGCGCCCATTATGTTGAGCCTGAATGCGTTGCCGCGCATTGTCTGATTGCCTATTCTCATGCTTGAAATATAGCCGCAGCTGCTGCCGCGCGCGCTGTCATGCTCGAGTATTTTTATCCACTGCGCAGGGTTGCTCTGGAGCGTTATGCGCTTTGATGAATCAACCTTTGCGTTATACGCTTCGACCTTCTTGCGAAGCTCCTCGCTCGAAATGGTCAGCGTGCGTTTGACATTGCCCTCGGGGCTTGTCCTGCCGCCCGCGAGATACGGATAGCTATTCTGACTGCCGCCCCAGACATTCGCGCTCGAAGCCGTCTTCCCCGCCGCCGTTGAAAAATACGGAGTGAACGCAGGCGAGCCGTAATATGCAAGATATTCGCCGAGCGTCGCTTTTATCGCGTTTTCGATAGATGAGCTTGTGCCGGCGTAGCTCTCGCGGAACGCGTGGTTCGAGGTAGTCATCTTAAAATTCTGGCGCTTTGCGTAGGTGTAAATCGCGACCATCTGCGACTTTATCGACTCAAGCGGCGCGGACGGACCGACCTCGGCATATGCAGTCTTGCCGAGATATTCGGCGAGCGAATAGCTCTTGCCGTTATATGTAACCTTGCTCGGCAATTTTGAATCTTTAACGAGGCTGATGCCGGGGTTGTTATAATAATGGAGCAAAATCTGCTTGTATGTCCAGCCGCGGCGCGCATATTCTGACGCACCGTTCTGGCTCATGCCGACTCCGTGGCCGTAACCGTAGACGGTGAAAACAAAAGTACCCGTCTTTGAAGAGCTGTGCCTTGTAGTGGTCTCGGTCGGTCTCTGGGTGGGCTTAGTGGTCGGTTTTCCAGTCGTGTTCGGGCGGGTCGTGGGCTTTGTGGTAATAACCGTCGTCAGGACGGTTGAGCCCTCGGCTATCGAGCCGGGCACAGTGCCATTTGTCTGTTCCCCGGTTGTTTTTCCGGAGTCGGTGCTCTGCGCGGCGGTGCTGTCAGGACTATATTCGTCGGTTGTATCGCCGTTGGGATCTTCGACATCGGCAACGATTATATCATCCATAACGCCGATTATGTCGCCCGTTCCGCTCTCGGTCGTGTCGGGAGTGCGCGCGCCGATGAGCGACGCGCCCGCCTGTGAGCCGTAGCCCTTGACAAGGAATGTAACGGCAGTGCCGATAAGCACGGCGATCAGGATAACCGACGCGACTATAAGCGCTGTCTTTTTGCCCGAGCGCACCGGTGCCGATTTATGATGGGACGGATGTTCACCATCCGTGATTATTATTGACGCATCGTCGCTGACATCGTGCATGACAAAGCCGTTGCGCGCATAGTCGGCTAGCGCGGAATAGAGCCTGTGAACGCAGGCGTAGATAAACTCCTGCGTAGTCTCACCCTTGCGACTGAAAACCTTGAACACACGCGCCTTGTTCTCGTCCGCTATGCAGATTAGCATGAAATGCTTGCTGTCCTCATCGTCGTTGCGGAACACATTCGATATCGCCGCGCCGACCGACGCGCCGCTCTTTGCTCTGGCGCGCCCCGCCATGGCGGCTATGTATTCGCCGTGACTCTCGTCCTCCTGGCGCTCGACATCTACCGACTGAGCAAATATGACATCGCCGAAATCTGATCCGTCGTCATAGGGCAGGACGGAGAACACGAACGGGCTGTTTTTGCTTGATGCAACCGCAGCGGAAAGTCCGCGCTCCTTCAAGAGTTCAACAACCTCTTCGGGATCGCACTTTTCCTCAGCACTCAGCTCGCCGGCACTGTTCGCGTCCGGCTCGGGAGTATTTGCGCTTTCTTCTTTTTTTTCAACGGGCAGGAACACAGACTTGAGTTCTTCGGCAACCCTGGCGCATCTGCCGTCGGAAAGGGGCAGAAAAGCCAGCATCTGTTTTCCGCTTTTTTCAATAAAGCCGCTGTATTTTCCGTCATCGGTCACAAGTATCTGTGCGTCGGCAGGCATCAGGCACTGATCCTCATCCGCCTTTTCGAGCGCTTCGGCTATTTTATCGGAGAATGCGGTTTTTGTTCTGAGCGCGTCGAAAAGCAGCTTCTTTATCTCGATATAATGCCGCTCGGCAGCCGCGAGAACCACAGTCTCCGAATCTCCGAACGCTCCGGCAAGGGCAGAAAACAGCTCGCGGCTGTCCGTGAACTGCTCAAAGCGGCACTCCCCGTAGGCTGCGGCAAAAACGGACTCATATTCCGCTATCGCCCTGCGCGGGAGAGGCTGATTGACAAAAGCCAGGAGCGAAATCTTATTTTTCAAAATATCACCTCATTAGTTGGGATACCATCTGTTTGCGTTTTTGTAGGGGTTCTGTTTCTTGTCTTTATCATACCAAGCCTGAGGATATCTCGGGTTGGGGTTGGTCTTGACGAGCGAAGTATAAACTTCTTCACTCTCGCCGTCGCGCACCATTCGCGCCACAACGACAAGACGGGCATTGTCGAACTCATACAGGCAGGTCGAAAGAGTGAGAATCTTGTCGGTCGGCTTGATGTCGACGCCCGTTGTGTAGAGCTTTCTCGAATCAAGCTCGGCTATATACTGCTCGAAGCTCGCCTCGCTTATATTCGTCCAGACATAGTTGAAGAAATATCCGTTGTCCTCGGCGGTGGTCGCGTTTGTGATAAACACCGCGTAGACCTTCCACTTGTAGTCGTGATAGATGGTGTTGAACTCGATTATCGGATTGTTTATGAATCCGCGCGTGGTGCGGTAATCAAAGAGTTTGCTGAATATCTTGTCCGAGCTGCGGGTGCTGTGGCCGTAGATTATGCTGTTGCGGTCAAGCGGCTCGATTGAGTTCGCATGAGCCAGGAACGGGTTTCCAAGATCCGTGTATCTGTGGGTGAAGCTGCGTTTGAGATAATACGAATCGTTGTCGGTCTGGAGAATCGGAAAGTCCATCTTGAGCTTGTCTATCTTCAGCCAGCCGACGAGGTCGGTGTTCTGCGCATACGCCTCGGCGTATTTTAACTGCATACCCTCGGGAAACTTGACATTCGGGTACTTCGCCTTTATCTCGTCCCAGGTCAACTCTTCGCTGGGCTTGATATCTTTTATGTCGTTGTCAACGATATTGGGCTGAATGAGATATGTGTTTATCAGCATTCCCGCGCTGACGAACACAGTAATTATCGCCGCCATAAAGACTATCTTGCGGACTATCTCGGATACGGCGTCGCCCTTCATCGGGATGATACCCTTTATAAATTTTTTGAAGCCCTTTTCGCTGCCGCTGTTCTTCTCGTTCTCGCTGACCTCGCGTTCATATTCGCGCAGTGAGCCGCGGTCACGCTCGCTGAGGTTGACGGCAAATGTTGAATCTGTCGGCATATCGAAATCGTCGAGCGCCTGCTCGGTCGGGTATTCCGGCTCGGTCACTTTCGGAATATCCTCTCCGCTCAGATCGTCGGGCGGGATAAACTTATACAAATTGTCCTTTTTCGGCTCTGCGGGTTTCTCCGAATCGGGCTCAATTATTGGCTCCGGCTCTTTTTCTTCGGTAACGGCGCCACTTTCCCGCCGTGATTCCGCCCCGGTTTCATCGTCGCCGCTGTCAAGGTACCTGCGCGCGATATCTTCCATTTCGCTGCGCTGTGCCGTAGGTTCATCGTCCTCAACCGATGTGTAGTGCTCAAACATCTCCCTCATATCGGGCAGCGAAAACTCGCCGTCTTTTCTGTTTTTGTCAGACATACTCTTTCCTCCGATACAGGTTTACTTTATTTTCTCTTCCAGCATCAGGCGTACAAGGTTAAGCGCCCTCGACGCCGTGACATATCTGTTATATTCACGGTCATTTTCATGGCCGGTGACTATCTTTTCAACAACCGTACGCTCGCCGTCCGTGACCGCCGCAAAGCTCAGTCCGCCGGGCAGAACACCGTCGCCTCCCGGTCCTGCAAGACCGGTTGTGGATATCGCTATATCCGCGCCGCTCACGCGCTTTGCGCCGAGTGCCATCTCGCGCGCCGTCTGTTCGCTGACAGCGCCGTATGTCTCAAGCGTCTTTGGCGAAACGCCGAGGAGCTTTGTTTTCATATCATTCGAATAGCTGACTATTCCGCACTCGAAAACCTCGGACGCACCGGGGATATCAGTCAGCCTTTTGGGGATATATCCCGCCGTGCAGGATTCGGCAGTCGCTATCTTTTTGCCCTTTTCTTTGAGCAGAGCGACAACGCGCTCTTCGATGCTGTTCATATCGGTGCCGTATACGACATCGCCGAGCCTGCTGCATATCTCATCAACTACAGGCGCGCACATTTTGTCCGCCTCGTCGGCGGTTTCCGCCTTCGCGGTTATCCTCAGCCGCACCTCGCCGCTTTTTGCATACGGTGCGACGGTCGGGTTCTTTGCGTCGAACATATCCTCTATCTCTTCGGCGACCGAGCTCTCGCCCATGCCGATTATATTGACCGTGTGCGAGACTATCGCGCCGTCGGAATATTTTTTCAAGAATCCGCGCACGCTCTCGTTGAACATCGGAGCAAGCTCGCCGGGAGGGCCGGGCAGGATAATAACGCACTTGCCGTTCTTTTCGAGCGCCGCGCCTGGCGCCGTGCCGTGATTATTCTCAAACACGGTGCCGCCGACGGGCAGCATCGCCTGCTTGAGGTTGTTTTTGGGCATATTGCCGCCCTTTGATTTGAAATATGAGCGTATGCGCTCCGCCGTGTCTTCATCTTCTCTGAGCTCGAAACCCATGACCTCACAGCAGACCTCTTTTGTCAGATCGTCGTCCGTGGGACCGAGTCCGCCGGAAGTGATAACAATATCGCTGCGCCCGAGAGCCGTTTTCAGCTCCTGCGCGAGGCGCTCGGGATTGTCCCCGACGGAGCTGCGGTGCATGACGGATATGCCCATCGCCGCAAGCTCTTTTGAGAGAAACTGCTCGTTGGTATTGAGGATATCGCCGAGCAGAAGCTCGGTTCCGACACAGAGAATTTCACACACTGCCATTGTTACTCACCTTTTGAAAAAGCTTTTATAACCGTAACTTTTGTGCCCTCAACTGCGCGCTTTATGGGCTCGTCCCATTCGGTGCCGCGCTCCGCCTTTTCAACTCCGGCTATTGTCGGATGGGTGCGCGGATGCTTCGGAGTGAACACCGTGCAGCAGTCCTCATAGGGCTGGATGGATATATCAAATGTCTCAATCTTTCTAGATATCGCAATAACTTCGTCCTTGTCCATGCCGATAAGCGGACGGAATACGGGCATCGAGGTCACAGCATCTGTGCAGGCTATTGCGGGCATGGTCTGGCTCGCAACCTGACCGACGCTCTCACCTGTTATCAGCGCTTGGCAGCCCTCTTTTACCGCAATCTCCTGCGAGATGCGCATCATCATGCGCCGCATGATAAGCGTGAACACCTCTTCGGGGCAGTTATCTTTTATAAGCTCCTGGATCTCGGTAAACGGGACAACGAAGAGCATGATGCGTCCGCTGTATTTTGCGACCTGGCGCAGAAGCGAGTGGACTTTCTGCTCGGCGCGCTGGCTCGTATAGGGCGGAGAAGCGAAGTGAATAGCTATCAGCTCCACGCCGCGCTTTGCCATCATCCAACCTGCAACGGGGCTGTCTATTCCGCCGGAGACGAGCAGAGCCGCCTTTCCTGCGGAGCCCGAGGGCATACCGCCCGCGCCCTTGAGCTGGTTGCCGTGGATAAACGCACACTTGTCGCGCACCTCGACGTTTATTATAACATCGGGGTTATGAACATCTACTTTCAGATGGTGGAATTTCGAGAGTATCTTTCCGCCTACTTCTCTGCATATCGCGGGAGAATTGAGCGGAAACTTCTTGTCCGCGCGCTTTGCCTCGACCTTGAAAGTCGATGCGGCGTTGAGCAGGGGAGCCGTATATTCAACGCAGGTGTTGAGAATAACGTCCATATCCTTTTCGACTGCGGCGGCGCGAGAGAGTCCGGCTATGCCGAAGACCTTGAGAAGTCTTTCGGTCGCTTCGTCGAGATCGGCATCCTCGGGTCCTTCGACTATTATCGTCGACTGCGCGGGGGTGCAGGTGAATTTGCCGAGCGACGCGAGTCTGCGGCGGATATTCGCCATGAGCATATCTTCAAAAGTGCGCCTGTTGAGTCCTTTGAGCGCAAGCTCACCGTTTTTGATGAGAATAACTTCCTTCATATTGTGATTCCTTTTTTATTTATTTTACTTATTTTTCCTTATTGTTTTCTGCCCCTCGGCAATGCCGTCGATGAGCATATCTATCTCTTCTTTTGTGGTAAAACGCGAGAAGCTGATTCTGAGCGGGCTCTTCCGCACTTCGTCGCTCAGCCCCATATTTTTGAGCACCGAGCTCTGATGTCCCTTTGAGCACGCCGAGCCGCTTGAGACATAGACGCCGCGCGAAGAGAGGAAGTTGAGCATCGGCTCGGAGTTTATGCCGAGCACCGAAATATTGGTCACATACGGCAGCGCGTCCTCGGGCGAGTTTATAACGACTCCGCCGAGAGCCAAAAGTCTGTCCCGCATATAGTCACGAAGTTCAGTAACTTCTTTGAGCTCAGCCGCAAGATTCGGCAGAGCCGCAGCCGCCGCGCCGAAGCCCGCTATCGCCGGCATGGGCTGAGTGCCGGGGCGCAGCTTTTCCTCCTGCAAACCGCCGAAAACTATCGGCGACAGGCGCACACCTTTTTTGACATAGAGCGCGCCCACGCCCTTGGGTCCGTGTATCTTGTGGGAGCTGACCGTCATCAGGTCAACGCCCATCGCCGCGGGCTTGAGCGGCAGTTTTCCGAAAGCCTGCACCGCATCGCAATGAACAAGTGCGGGCGACTTTGCGCGCGTTACCGCAGTTCTCGCCGCTTCGACCGGCTGAATTGTGCCCGTCTCGTTGTTGACCGCCATAATGCTCACGAGTATCGTATCGGGAGTCACGGCTTCAAAAAGCTCGCGCTCGCTGATGCGTCCGTTTTTGTCAACGCCGAGGCGTATAACTTCAAAGCCCTCGTTTTCGAGATGCTTGACCGTCTCATCAATGCTCGGATGCTCGACGCTCGTCGTCACTATCCGTCTGCCGCGCCGGCGCATGGCATGAGCCGCGCCCTGAACGGCAAGATTGTTGCTCTCCGTTCCGCCGGAGGTGAAATAAACCTCGTCATCCCGGCAGAAGAGCCTGCGCGCCACATTCGAGCGCGCGTTTTCGAGCATTTCGTCCGCCTCTATCCCCTTTTGATGCAGGGACGATGGGTTGCCCCAAAGCTCTGTTACAGCGGTTTTCATCGCTTCAACAGCTTCACTGCACACGGGGGTCGTGGCGCTGTTGTCAAGATACGCCGTCATAAGAAAAATCACTCCAAACCGCACGATTCCCAATTATACTTATATATTCTATATTATACAACATAATCACCGGACTTGCAATATATTTGAGCGGATTGCGGCGATACTGCGCGCGGCAAGTTTTTCCTGTCTGAGCATAAAACGCCCGCCCGCTACATTATATGATATAAAGTGCAACAAGGACAGCAAATAAAGATTGACAAAAATATGCAATTTGCTATAATTAAACTGCAAATGAAACCCATTACATAAAGGAGAGTTGACATTGACAAAGAGAACAAAATCGTGGGTCGCCCTGCTGCTTTTCATCGCAGTGTTCGGCGCTCTGCTCGTGACCGCAACGTTCACTGACCTCCAGGTCAGCAACATCCTCACGGCAAAGGCGCTCGCCGCCCACACCTACTACACAAACGAGACCGTATACGGCGTTGTGCTCGAGGCCGTCGGCTCGTCGCCCGTCTATCTCATGCTTGCATTCAGCTTCCAGATTCTCTTCTGGCAGGTCATGCGCAAGATGAAAAAGCATCCGTGGAAAGAGATCCTCGCGATACTCCTGCTCGTCGCGGGCACAATAGCCTATTTCGTACTGTTTGACGACGCCGTAAAATATGCGCTCCAGCATATAGGTCCTGAGGCCGAGCTGTTCCGCAAGGCGGCATTCCTCAAGGGCATATCGCTGTTCTTCGCGGGTCTTATGACTTTCTTTGCGACCTTCGCCATCAGGAACTATTCCGAGGAATCGGTCAACAAGATGGTTATGTTCGCAGTCGCGGTGCTCTGCGTCGCCGCGCTTTCAAACGGTCTTGTCGCCGCTGTCAAAGAGCCCGTCGGCCGCATGCGTTATCGCGCAATGAACTGCGAGGGCGGCCAGTCGATCGGCGGATTTGATAACTTCACCCGCTGGTATGTCGCCAACGGTCAGCACCTCACCAAGGACGAGATGAGAGCACTCTTCGGCACGACCGACGCGCTCAAGTCGTTCCCGAGCGGACACACCTGCTCCGCCGGCATGGTCTACTGCCTGCTTATGCTCCTCGATGTTTTCAACGTCAAGAGCAAGGGCAAGAGAGCTGTCAGCTGGATCGCCGCCATCACCTACACCGGCATGGTCGCGGTCAGCCGCATAATCGTCGGCGCACACTTCTTCAGCGACGTCCTCATGGGCGGCACGATAGCTTTCGTGAGCATGATAATCTTCAGAGAGATATTCATCTGCAAAGGCTCGAATGTCAAAGCGATGTTCGGCAAGGAATAAAATCAAGATCGGTAAACACCCCGCAGGCTCAAGTCTGCGGGGTGTTTTTATGGGCAACAAAAAAGCACGGTGCATCTTTTGACACACCGTGCTTTTGTTTTTTATCAGTCTTCGCTGTTCTGCTTAGCGATGGGCTCGATCCTGCCGTATCTCGAAGCGGAAGCCGCATCGGATCTGGGCGGACGGGAGGGAGCTGCGGGACGGTCGCTGCGCGGGCGGTCATTTCTGCCTCTGCCGCCTCTGTCGCGGTTCTGATATCCGCCGCGTCCGTTTCCGCGGGGCGGTCTGGAGCCGCCGTTGAGGGGCTTCACGCCCTCTTCGAGGGTGATAACGACCTTGCGGTCATTCTCGGAACCGACGGAGTGAGAGGTCACGCCCTCAACATCCTGGAGAGCCGTGTGAATGATGCGTCTCTCATAGGGATTCATGGGATCAAGTACAACATTTCTGCCGTACTTTCTGACCTTTGCTGCGCTCTTCTGAGCGAGTGCGCGCAGGGTTGCCTCGCGCTTCTCGCGGTAGTTGCCGATGTTGAGTGAGACTCTTCTCGACTTGTCCGCGCCCCTGTTGACGACAAGGCGGACGAGATACTGGATAGCGTCGAGTGTCTCTCCCCTGCGGCCGATAGCCGCGCCGTAGTCGCCGTCATATTCGACCGCGATGCTGACTTCTTCGTCAGTCTCTTCGATCTTTATCTCTGCGCCCTCGATGCCGAGGCTTGCAAGAATTTTTTCAAGATATTCCTTCGCGCCGGCTTCGGACGGAGCATCATAGCTCACCTTGACCTTTGCGGGAGTTGTTCCGAGCAGACCGAACATCTTCTTTGTCGGCATCTCGAGAACTTCGATTTCAAAATCCGAATCGGCGGATATGCCGAGCTGCGCGATAGCGTCAGCTTTTGCAAGATCGACTGTTGCGCCGGTTCCGATAGCTTCTTTTAACATCTCTGTTTCCACCACCTGGAAAATTTATTTTTCTTCTTTTTTCTGCGCAAGTGCGCGCTTGAGATTCTCTTCCCTTGAACGGCGCTCGACGGTCTCATCGACCATAGCCTTTGCAATCATCTTCTTCGGGCTGTGGGTGAACGAAAGGATAACTGTCTGAATGAGCGCGAAAACGTTCGACGCGATCCAGTAGATACCGATACCGGCGGGGAACTGGAAGGTGAAATAGAGCGAGAACAGGGGCATACCGAAAGTCATGCAGCCCATGGTCGGGTTCTTCGCCATTTCAGGGTTGTTCTTGCGCTGTTGGAGCATTGAGAAGAGGCTCGTTGCGAGAGAA
>OGOB01000556.1_pt1 | contig 18286 bp, 12 predicted proteins | sample 1573611 | NCBI WGS metagenome assembly OGOB01 (sample SAMEA2582016, study PRJEB24529) | metagenome | biome: Human gut stool | place: China | collected 2011 | reverse complement strand
ACTTCCGTAAGGAAAGCCTTGATATGACTAGGGTGTGAACAAAAAAACTTTAGTAAAACACTTGAAATACCAAAATCTTTATGATATATTCCTTAAATAGTAAAAGGAGGCATTAACTTGAAAAATGGAATAAAATCTTTAGCTATGTGGCTAATAATATTTATAATATTTATAGTCTTAATATCATCAATAATTGATAATACTGAGAATAGGCTTGCCTACTCGGAATTACTTTCTAAGGTAGAAGCAGGTGAAGTAAAAGAAATAGAAATTTCAGCAGATAAGGTAAAAGCAAATGTAAAATTAAAGAACCAAAATGTTACTAAAGAGGTAAATATACCAAGTGTTGAACATCTAATGTCAGCATTAGAAGATAGTATGAAAACAGGTACAATAAAGGTAACAGAAAAATCAGAATCTTTATTTGTAACAATACTAAGTCTTTTAACACCATTTGGAATATTAATTATATTCTTTATATTCTGGTTCTTATTTATGAATAGTGGAGCACAAGGAGGAGCTGGCTCAAATAAAACAATGTCTTTTGGAAAGAGCAGAGCTAAAATATTAAATCCAACAGATAAAACAAAAGTAACATTTAATGATGTGGCTGGTGTAGATGAGGAAAAAGAAGAATTAGAAGAAATAGTTGAATTTTTAAAAAATCCAAGAAAATTCACAGAGATGGGTGCAAGAATTCCAAAAGGAGTTTTATTGGTAGGGCAACCTGGAACAGGAAAAACACTTTTAGCAAAAGCAGTTGCAGGAGAGGCTGGTGTACCATTCTTCATTATAAGTGGTTCAGACTTTGTAGAAATGTTTGTTGGTGTAGGAGCTTCTAGAGTAAGAGATTTATTTGAAGAAGCAAAGAAAAAAGCACCATGTATTGTATTTATAGATGAAATAGATGCAGTTGGTCGTCAAAGAGGCGCAGGACTTGGCGGAGGACATGATGAAAGAGAACAAACACTAAATCAGTTATTAGTAGAGATGGATGGATTCTCAGCTAATGAAGGAGTAATTGTATTAGCTGCAACCAATAGACCAGACGTATTAGACAAAGCTTTATTAAGACCAGGAAGATTTGATAGACAAATAGTAGTATCGGCACCAGATGTTAAAGCAAGAGAGGAAATCTTAGAAGTTCATAGCAGAAAGAAGAAATTGGCACCAGATGTAGATTTAAAAACAATTGCGAAAAATACATCAGGATTTTCAGGTGCAGATTTGGAAAATGTATTAAATGAGGCGGCTTTATTGGCTGCAAGAAGAAATAAACCAGAAATTAGTATGACAGAAGTAGAAGATGCAATGGTTAAAGTAACAATGGGACCTGAAAAAAGGACTAGAGTTAGAAGCGAAAAAGAACAAAAATTAGTGGCATATCATGAGGCAGGGCATGCAGTTGTAAGTAGATTTTTACCAACACAAGATCCTGTTCATCAAATATCAATTATACCAAGAGGAATGGCTGGAGGATATACTATGTATAGACCAACAGAAGATAAGTCTTTTATGTCTAGAACAGAAATGATAGAAAATATAGTTTCACTATTAGGTGGAAGAGTATCAGAAAAATTGGTATTAGACGATATATCAACAGGAGCAAGTAATGATATAGAACGTGCAACGAAGATTGCAAGAAATATGGTTACAAAATATGGAATGAGTGAAAGAGTTGGCACTATAACCTTAGGACAAAATCAAGAAGAAGTATTTTTAGGAAGAGATTTTGCACAGAGCAAAGAGTATTCAGAAGAAACAGCTGCAATAATAGATGAAGAAGTAAAAAGTATAATTGATTATGCATATAAAAAAGCAGCAGAAATATTAAATGCTAATATGGAAAAATTACATGTTGTAGCAGGAATATTGTTAGAAAAAGAAAAAATAGATGGAGAAGAATTTGATGCAATATTCAATAATTAAAATTATAAAAAATTAAAGGAGCTTATACTCCTTTAATTTTTTTATGCCTTAATGTGCATCTTGTATTTCTGGTTTCATAGAAACAGCTATTAGTGTACCTTCTTCTACAGAAGTGCCTGCAATAGGATCTTGACTTATAACTATTCCAGAACCACTAACTTGAATATTTAAATTTCGTTCCTTTAAAATTGTTCTAGCCTCGGATAAAGATTTTCCTTTTAAATCTGGAACTGTTTGTGATACTCTTGCTTCATGTCCAGCAGAATATATTTTAACAATAGAGTCTTTCAGTAATTGGGTTCCAGCTTTAGGCATTTGTTCTGTGACAATTTCTTCAGAACCTCCTGATATAATACAATTAAAGCCTGCGTTTTCTATAATTTTATTTGCTTCTGCAATAGTTTTGTTTACTACATTTGGTAGTGTAGTAGTAGAATTTGAGCTACTGCTTCCAGTAGTTGAGCCACTACTGTCAGAAGGAATTTGTAAATATGGTAATACTTCTGTTAATATTTGAGAAGCAACAGGTCCAGCAATTTGACCACCTTGATGACTATCTCCCTCAGGAGCATATAATGTTACAAGAGCAACAACTTCTGGACTTTCTACAGGGGAAATAGCAATATATGACGCAACATATCCATCTTCCTCTGCACCTGGTGATGGTTCTGATGTTCCGGTTTTTCCTGCCACAGAGTAGCCTGTAACTCTTCCGTACCTTCCTGTACCAGATGTTACTACCGATTCCATCATATTTAAAAGATTTTCAGATGTTTCCTTAGAAACTACTTGTCTTATTACTGTTGTATCTATATTTGTGGTTGCGCCAGTATCAGTATTTGTAACCTGTTTTATTATTTTAGGTTGAACTAATATGCCATCATTTGCTATACAACATATAGCGGTTGCCATTTGCAATGGTGTTATACCAAATCTTTGACCAAATGAAGAGGTAGCCAGCTCAACAGGACCAACATCTTCTAAGTCCCAGAAGTTTCCGCTAACATCACCAGAAGTTAAATTGGTTGAGTCAAATAAACCAAAAGCTTCAAAATATTTATATAGTGTTTTAGCACCAATCTTCTCGCCTAATTCCATAAATGCTGGGTTACAAGAATTGCACAAAGCATCTCTTAAACTTTGTTTACCATGGCCAGGTATACCTTTCCAACAATAAATGGTATTTCCAGCTACAACATGATATCCAGGACAATCAAAAACATTTTTTTCATCAGGAGAAACCAAATTTTCTTCTAAACCAATTGCAGCAGTTATAACCTTAAAAACAGAACCAGGTTCATATCTATCGGAAAGAGCTCTATTTCTCCACATACTATACATAGCATTAGACTTTTGCTCAGAAGTCATTTCTTTCCACTTGTCCTCAGTAATACTTGTGACTTTATAAGGAGTGTTTAAATTATAGTTTGGGTAAGTTGCCATTGCCAAAATGTCACCATTATTTGGATTCATAATTATAACATTTCCGCCACGAGCACAATTATTTTCTTTGCAAGCTTGTTCCAAATATTTTTCAGCAATAGCCTGAATATTTACATCTAATGTTAATGTTATATTATTACCATTTTCTGCAACAAATAGGGTCTCGTTCTGGTCAGGAATGAATTCTTGAATTGCATCTTGAGAAGTAATTATCCTTCCAGGTGTACCAGTTAATAAAGAATCAAATTCATTTTCTAATCCCTCTAAGCCTCTATTTTCATCTCCACAAAAACCTATTAAATTTGATGCTAAATTATTGTAAGGATAATATCTTTTGGTATCTTCATCTATATTAATGCCAGAATAAATCTTTTCCTCTTCCATCCATTTTTTCAGTTTATCAATTTTGTCTTTTTGAACCTTTGAAACAATCGTCTCTAACCAGCTTGTGCTATTAACTTTAGCTAAAGTTTTTTCATAATCTAATTCAAAGATCTCTGAAAAAGCTTTCGCAACTTTCTCTTTTAAAGCTTTAGTTTTAATTTCTTCTAATTCTTTGTTTTCCTCAGATACTTTTATAAGGTCTGGATTAATGGTAACAGTATCTACAGCAGCGCTTATAGCTAACTCTTTTCCGTTTGTATCATATATAGTACCTCTTTTAGGACTTATTGCTCTACTAGTAATTAATTGACTATACATTTGTTCCTTTAACCAAGGACCTTTAATAAATTGTAACCAAAATAAACGTCCAATTAGCAATAAAAACACACAAAATATTGCAATCATACCATTTCTTAATCTCAGAGCCCTAGAGTATTTTGGGGCTTTGCTTTTGTTCTTTGTATTCATTTTACACCTACTTTTTTAATAATAACAACATTTTATTATATAATAAAACAAAAATCAATGCTTTTAAACAATGTTTAATACATTGCAATATCAACATAAACATGATAAAATATAAACATAATTTATACATAATAGGAGAATTGAATTAACAATGAATAATGTGTACGATGAAACTAAGTTTCTAATGAAAAAATATAATATTACTGCTAATAAAAGCTTAGGTCAAAACTTTTTGGTTGATGATGAATCTATAGAAAAAATAGTAGAGGCCTCTGACTTAACAACAGATGACTTGGTAATAGAAATTGGGCCAGGTCTTGGAACTTTAACCCAAAAGCTATTAGAAAAAGCTAAAAAGGTAATTGCAATAGAGCTTGATAAAAAAATGATTAAAGTATTACAAGACAGATTTTTATTATACACAAACCTAGAAATTATAAATGAGGATGTATTAAAAGTAGATTTAAAGGAAGTAATAGAGAAAAATGGATTTAAAACAGCCAAAATTGTTGCAAATCTTCCTTACTATATTACAACTCCTATTATTATGCAGTTGTTGGAAAAAAAACTACCAATAGAAACAATAACAGTAATGATACAAAAAGAAGTGGCAGAAAGATTAACAGCAATTCCAGGAGATAAAAATTCTGGAGCGATTACATATTCGGTGTATTATTATTCAAATCCAAAAGTAATATTAAATGTTGAAAATTATAAATTTATTCCAGCACCAGAAGTTGATTCTCAAGTTATAAAATTAGTACTAAGGGATGAACCAGTGGTTAAACCTATAAACGAAGAATTATTTTTTAGATTAATAAAAATAAGCTTTATGCAAAGAAGAAAAACATTAATAAATAGCTTATTAAATGGTGGAATAATAAAAAGTAAGCAACAAGCAATAGACATATTTAACGAATTGGAAATTGAATTAAATACAAGAGGAGAAAAGTTAACAATTGAACAATTTTGTGAAATTTCAAATTTGCTGGCAAAGTGTATTTAAAAATACAAAAATGTATGCTATAATAAATATATAATAGGAGATAAGTATGAATCAAATTCTTGTAACAGAAAAACTGTATATTACGCCAGAATTTAAGAGAAAAAGAATGCTTTATAAAATTGAATTCTTTTTATCTGTTTTTTTGGTGTTTGCTTTATTTTCTTATTATGTTTATGCAGAGTATGATAGAAATAAAAATGAAAAAGTATCACAAGAAATATTAAATCAGATTGCTGCAACGAATGCAATAGACACAACAACAAGACAGCCAGAAGATGACATTATTAGAGTAATTATAGACGACCAAGAAGAATTGACACCGGAGCAAGCAAAAAGAATAGAAGAAGTGCAAGAGAATTCAATAATATATACTGCTTCAAATGGAGTGGAATATGAAACAGATGCTATTTTAAACATACCAAGACTAGGAATAAATTATCCAGTGTTAACAGATACATCAGACGAATTATTAGAAATTTCGCTTAATAAATATTGGGGACCAGATCCAAATGAGGTGGGAAATTACTGCATAGTAGGTCATAATTATAGAAATGGAAAGATGTTTGGAACATTAAGCTCTATAAAAAATGGTGACATAGCAGAATTGACAGATGGATATGGCAGAAGAATAAAATACCAAGTATATGATAAATATGTCGTTAAACCAACAGATACAGGATGTACAACTCAGCATACAAATGGACAAAAAGAACTAACATTAATAACCTGCACAAACTATGGAAAGGAAAGACTTGTAGTAAAGTGTAGGGCAATATAGTTATTTTAATATTTTTATAGCTTCTGTGGTATCTTTTTCCTTTTTACTAATAAGGAAAACAAATATTGCTGTAGCTACAAAAGTGATGACATAAGATACTATAACTATAGAAATCTTTCCATTAGATAATCCGCTACCAGCTATGGTAGAAGAAATTATAGATGGAAATCTTAAAAAAGTTGCAATTAATATAAATTTAATAGGTGGTATTGGAAATAAAAATCCAATATATGTCAATAAGTCCTTAGGAGTGCCAGGTGTAAAGAATAGTATACACATTAGCACTTCTGCTTTTTTAGGATTTTTAAATAATTTGCTGTTTTCAATTTTTTGAATTTTTTCTTTTGAGAATGTATTGTATAAATACTTTTTTCCGAATTTTACAACAAGCAAATAAATTAAAGTAGTAGTAATAAAGACAGATACAATTATAAAAATAGTACCTCCAATAGGACCATAACACATACCGGCTAAAATTTCTAAAGGCTCGCCTGGCAAAACAACTAAAACAAGTTGAAGCATAAATAAAACAATAATTCCCCAAACTCCAAGATTATCAATTTCATTTTTAAATGCCAGCTGACCTTCGTGAGTTGATAAATTAATTATAAACGGAAATAAATATAAAATTACTCCAATTATTAACAATATTGAAAAAGTAAGCAACAATGCTTTTATTATTTTATTTTTCATAAAGCTATTCAAATCCTCCTAATAATACAATAATATATATAATAACACAAAAGTTGATAAAAAACTATAGTACAATTTATTTATTAATGATATAATTCTAAATAGAGTTTATATAAAGTTTATTGTATAATATTCAAATTAAAAGTTTAACAAGAAAAGGTGTATTAAATGTATTTAAAAAGATTAGAACTACAAGGCTTTAAGTCTTTTGCAGATAAAACAATATTGGAATTTAAGCCAGGAATTACCTCAGTTATAGGACCAAATGGATCAGGAAAAAGCAATATATCAGATGCCATAAGATGGGTCCTAGGAGAGCAAAGCATGAAATCTTTAAGAGGTGCAAAATCGGAAGATATAATATTTGCAGGAACTCAAGAAAGAAAGTCGCTTGGATTTGCCGAAGTCTCAATTGTTATAGACAATTCTGACGCAAAGTTGCCAATAGAATATGCAGAAGTTACAGTAACAAGAAAAATATATAGAAATGGGGAAACAGGCTATTTTATAAACAAAACTCCTTGCAGATTAAAAGATATTTTAGAGCTATTTATGGACACAGGAATAGGAAAAGATGGATACAGCATAATAGGACAAGGAAAAATAGATGAAATATTATCAAACAAATCAGAAGATAGAAGGCATATATTTGAAGAAGCGGCAGGCATTGTAAAATATAGAACTAGAAAGCAAGAATCTGAAAAAAAGATGGAACAAACAAAGCTTAATTTATTAAGAATTAATGATATTTTAACAGAGATAGAAGGCAATATAGAACCATTAAAAGCACAATCTGAAAAGGCAAAACAATATTTAAATTTAAGAGAAGAATTAAAAAACATAGAGGTTGGATTATTTGTATATAACATAAATTCATATAAAGAAAAGTTAAAGCAAATTGTACAAGATGAAGAAATAATGGTTGCACAAAAAGAGACAGAGGATGAAAAATTGACATCTATACAAGAGTTAAAAGACTCTTTAAAAAGAGAAATAGACGAAATAATATTACAAATAGAGCAAATGCAAAATATTGGCTTTGAGAGTTCCAATAAAATAGAAAAAATGAATTCAGAAATTGGAATATCAAAAGAGAGAATACAAAATAATTTAAATAATAAAGAAAGACTTCAAATAGAAATACAAGAATTTGAGACAAGAATAAAAGAATTAGAAGAAGAAGAAAAACAAAGACAAGAGAAAAAAGCTAATTTATTTCAAAATAAAGAAAAATTTGAAGCTGAATTAAAACAAAAAGAAGAAGAATTATCTAAATTAACTAAAAACTTATCTGAAAAAGAGTTAGAAATAGAAGAAAAAAAGCAAAAAATAGAGGGTAATACAGATAAGAAATATGAGGTTTTAGCAGATATAAGTGCACAAGAAGCAAACTATGAAAACCTAGAAAAACGCAAGAAAGCTATAAAATTAGAATTAGAAAATATAATATCAGAATTAGATAGTACAAGAGACAACAAACAAGAAGTTTCAAAGGGATTTTATGAGATACAAAATAAAAGAAACATTGCCAATGATAATTTAGAGCAGGAAAAAAATAAAAAACAAGAAAGTATGAATAAAATTAAAGAATATGAAGAGGAAATAAGCAGACTAAATTATCAAATAAATATGAAAGATGCCAGACACAAATTTTTACAAGAGACAGAAAAAGAAAAAGAAGGATATATTAAAAGTGTTAAGACATTATTACAAGAATGCGAAAAAAATAGTCAACTAAAAAAAGGTGTGTATGGAGTACTTGCTAATTTAATATCTGTTGATAAGAATTATGAAACAGCAATAGAGATGTGTCTAGGGCAAAGCCTTCAAAATATAGTTACAGAAACAGAAGAAGAAGCAAAAAAATTAATAAATTATTTAAGAGATAATAATTTGGGTAGAGCTTCATTCTTGCCAATATCTTCTATAAAAGGGAAAAAAGTTGAAACCATAAAACAGAAAGGATTGCAAGGGGTAATTGGAATTGCATCTGACTTAATAAATTGCGATAAAAAATATATGCAAATTGTACTAAACTTATTAGGTAGAACGGTTGTAGTAGACGATATGGATACAGGTATAGCACTTGCAAAAATGAATAATTACTCATTTAGAATAATAACATTAAAAGGAGATGTAATTAATTCTTCTGGAAGCATTACAGGTGGAAGTGTTGCGACCAAAACAGTAAACATATTAGGAAGAAATAGAGAAATAGAAGAATTAGAAAAAGAATTAAAAAAACTTACACAAAGAACAAAAGAATTAACTACTAAAAAAGAGGATTATTTAGAATCTATAACAGAATTAATAGAAAAAGTTGCAAAACTGGAGAAAGAGCTTCAAGATGTAGAAATTGAATATGCTACTGAGAACCAAAAAATAGTTGCGATGGAAGAAAACATTGCTAAATTGGAGCAAAGAAAGGACAAATTAAAGCAAGAAGAAAATTCTATAAATAAGCAAAAAGAGGAAAGCATTAAAATAAAAGAAGAGAAGCAAAAATACTTAGAAATATTAAATGAAGAAACAAAATTATTATCACAAGAGGTTGAACAATTTGCAACTATAAATAAGGACAACCAAAAATACATAGATGATTTAAATTTTGATATAACAAACTTAAAAATTTCAGTATCATCATTTGTAGAAAGCGAAGCATCTATAGAAGAATTCGTGGAGAGAATAAAACACGAGATTCTAAGCAATAAAAGCAACATAGAAAATAAAAACAATATATTGACTCAAGCATTGACAGAAAATGATGAACTACAAATAAAAATAGATAGTTTAAATAAGGAAATAGAAAAAATAAAATTAGAAGTTAACAACAGTTCAGAACATATAGAAAAGCTAAAAAGAACAAGAACAGAAAAAAATGAATTGCTTACACAAAAAGAGGAAGAAATAACAAATCAATTTAGCGTATTAGAAGGTTTGAAAGAACAAATTGTAAAATTGGACTTTAAAAAGACAAAACTAGAACAGGATATAGAAGAACTTATAAACACATTGTGGAATGAATATGAGATAACACCAAATAACACCGAAGAATATAGAAAGCCAAGTAATATTGCACAAGCACAAAAAGAAGTAAATTCACTAAGAAATAAAATAAAGGATTTAGGTAGTATAAATGTAGATTCCATAGAAGAATACAAAAAGCTAAGCGAAAGATATGACTTTATGTGTGAACAAAGACTTGATTTAGAAAATACAGTAGCAAAATTAAGAAAAGTGATTTCGGACATGACACAAACAATGGAAACACAGTTCAAAGAAAAATTTGAAATTATAAATAAAAACTTTAATGAGGTATTTATAGAACTTTTTGGTGGAGGAAAAGCAGAACTAATATTGACAGACGAAGAAAATGTACTAGAATGTGGGATAGACATACGAGTTCAACCAACAGGAAAAAAACTTCAAAATATGATGTTACTATCAGGAGGAGAAAAAGCATTTACAGCTATAGCACTACTATTTGCAATACTAAAAATAAACCCAGCACCATTCTGCATATTAGACGAAATAGAGGCAGCACTTGATGATGTAAATGTATACAGATTTGCAGAATATCTAAAAAAATTTAGTAAAGCATCACAGTTTTTAGTAATAACACATAGAAAAGGAACAATGGAAGTCGCAGATACAGTTTATGGGGTAACAATGGAAGAAAACGGAATAAGCAAATTACTGTCAATGAGATTAGGAACGACACAAGAAAGTTGAAGTAGCATTATTGATATAGATGAATTGCTGGGACAATTAAATGATATAGGACTAACCAATGAACAAGGATATATAATGTGTCGTTTTATGAAGCTAATTGAAAATAGATTTGATGGTGGCCCAGGTGTTATGGGGTTTCATATATATCCTCAACTATTACAAATAATGGATACTGGTATGGATAGAGAAAAAGGAGAAATAAAATTCTATCTTAATGCAGGAATTGATACATATAGAGAGCAAATTCCTGCGTTAATTGATAGTCATCCAGAAATTTTATATAAACTAAAGGAAAAAATAAAACAGCAAGCAATAGAAATGGGGCTAGATCCAGAAAAAATATGTGTTGCACCAGAAATTGTAAATACAACTGGCAAAATGGATTTCTCAAAGGATCAGATAGATGGATTGTTCAGATTGCTAAATGCAGTAGGTATTTTAACTGTAGGTAATCCTCAATATTTTATGGACTTTTGTACATCTCCTGAAATTAAGAAGCTCCTAGGACAAATGCAACAGTCACAAGAAATTCAAAATATGATTAAGTATGCTGAAATTGCAAAAGAGCAGGGCGAACAGGGAAGAACAAATCTTAGAGGAGCAACTCCAGCTGAACGAGATCGTATATTAGCAAGAGAAGCTTTCGTAAGGTGGCAGAAAAAAGGATATTCTGATAAGGAAATTTTTAATATTATAACCGATAGTTATCATATAAATGGGGGTTATGCAAATGAAGAGGATTTGGCACTAGCGAAGATTTACTATAGGAGAAGAGGAATACCAATACAAGCGTGTAGGAGAGAGTCAAATGGAATGTACAAATTATATATTGCAGATAACAGTCCAAAAGGGGACGAGGTAAGGTATTAAGCTATACGGAAAAAAATAATTCCGTGCCCTTTATACTTATATTATGTACTTCTTAAATAAAACATACCAAAAGTACAAATCATAATTGTTTTCAAGCAATTTCTGTAATATTGCATCACGTGTTTGAAAGAAATTTGAATTTAATATTAAATGTTGTTTTTTATTAAAATAACAATCCAAAAGCAATATTTTATGTGTGTCAAACTTTATTCCGCGTTCTTTTAAATATTTACAGGTAAAGAGTTTACAAGTAATACATTTTGTCGAGCAAGTCTTGTCTTTTAGATGTTGACAGAGCTTTACATTTTTAATGAATCTGGGGTCAAAAACCTTACAATATTCAAAAGAATAACAACATCCCATATCTTTGTGGGCTGTTTTGTTCTCTCTATTTGCAATGCACTGGTCATTCTTAAAGTCACAGATATTTCCTTTACAAAATTGGTTGTCTAAATACTCACAGACTGTGTCGTAAATATATTCATATTGCTGTTTCTTATCAAAAATAAATAAACACTTAAGACAAGTTATAAAATCATCTGAATATTTTGAGTTTTCAAAGTTTTCAATAAAGCCTAAGTAATTACAATTATTATCAATTATACCTAAATGCAGATTTAATTTAAAAGTAAGATTATATAATTTAATTAAATTGCGAACTATCCACTTCATATCATCATAATCATTAGACAATTTTACAATAATCAAACAATTTTTTTTAACATGTTGCAAAATGTTATTATTAATAAAGGAATCAACAAATAGTCTAGGATATCTGTCAGAAATATCGGACTTGCTTATAATAATTAATTTATCAAATTCTCTATTTTTATGTAATGACAATAATTTATCATTTAGAGTAGCATTGCTTCCAATATAGATAATGGAAACATTAGTATTAATATAATTATTAATATTATCCCATACAATATTGTCGGAAATTAATGTAGTTTCATTTATAATAATATCCATATGAAATCCTCCTTGAAAAAATTATAAAATATTTAAACAAAAAAATCAATTCTATTTTTTTACACTCTTGCATAATATTATTAAGGGCTGTCCCTAAATTTGATTAATACAAAGGAGTGTATGTGTATGTGGCATAGTTTATCTACAAAAGAAGTAGAGAGTAAATTACAAACTGACCTACAGCAAGGATTAAGTGATGATGAAATTACTGTAAGATTAAAAAAGTATGGAGAAAATAAACTTCAAGAACCAAAAAAAGAAAGTGTTTTTGCTAAATTTTTAAAACAATTTAATGACTTTATGATTATTATTTTAATTATTGCTGCTATTATTTCAGCTGTTGTGGCAAAAATGCAAGGAACAGGAGAATATATAGATTCAATTATAATAATAACAATAGTGGTTTTAAATGCTATTATGGGCGTTGTACAAGAAGCAAAAGCAGAAAAATCATTGGAAGCACTAAAAAAAATGTCAGCACCTGTGGCAAAAGTGAAAAGAAATGGGAAAATAATTACTGTAGCTAGCACAAATATAGTTCCAGGAGATATATTAATTTTAGAAGCTGGGAATTATATACCAGCAGATTGTAGACTAATAAGTTCATACAATTTAAAAGTAGAAGAATCAAGCTTAACTGGTGAAATAGTACCAATACTTAAGGATGCAAATATAATATTAAAAGACAATATTTCTTTAGGAGATACAATAAACATGGGCTTTGCAACAACAATAGTTGTAAATGGACATGCGGAGGCAATTGCAACAGATACAGGAATGAACACAAAAGTTGGAAAAATAGCTAAAATGATTATTACAGACGAAGCACCTGAAACACCAATACAAAAGAAACTAGGAGAGGTTGGTAAAAGTTTAGGAATTGGATGTTTAATTATTTGCTTACTTATATTTGTAATAGGATTATTAAAAAAGATAGAACCTGTAGAGATGTTTATGACTTCTGTAGGACTGGCTGTAGCAGCAATACCAGAAGGGTTACCTGCAATTGTAACTATAATGCTTTCAATAGGTGTTACTAAAATGGCAAAGAAAAATACAATAATAAGAAAACTACCTGCAGTAGAAACATTGGGAAGCAGTAGTGTAATTTGCTCAGATAAAACAGGAACATTAACGCAAAATAAAATGCAAGTAGTAGACATTCAAGATGTTAATGGAAATAACAGTAACAAAAGTTTTACATTAGAATTGGGCTGTATGTGTACAGACTCTCAAATAGTAACAAAAGATGGGCGAGAAGAGGCAGAGGGAGAAGCAACTGAAAATGCAATAGTAAATGCAGGACTAAAAATAGGAAAAAATAAAGAAAACTTGTATAGAATGATGCAAAGAGTAAACGAGATTCCATTTGATTCGGAAAGAAAAATGATGACGACAATACATAAAATAGGCAGTAAATATAGAATAATAACAAAAGGTGCACCAGATGTATTAATAAAAAGATGTAGTAAATATTATGAAGAAGGAATACAAAAAACAATAACTAGTAAACAATTAAACGGAATAGATGAAAATAATAATAAGATGGCAAATAATGCGCTAAGAGTTTTAGCAATAGCATATAAGGATGTAGATAGATTACCAAACAAAATAGACAGTGAAAATATAGAAAAAGAATTGACATTTGTGGGGCTAATAGGAATGATAGATCCACCAAGAGAAGGAGTAAAAGAAGCTGTCGCCACATGTAGGAAAGCTGGAATAAAAACAGTTATGATAACAGGAGATCATATTACTACAGCAAAGGCAATTGCAAGAGAAATAGGAATTTTAAGACCAAATGATTTAGCAATAACAGGAAGTGAGCTTGATAGCATAAATCAAAAAACATTAGAAAAAGATATAATGAAATATAGTGTGTTTGCACGTGTATCACCTGAACATAAAGTAAGAATTGTAAAAGCATTTAGAAGTACAGGAGCAGTAGTAGCAATGACAGGAGATGGGGTAAATGATGCACCAGCATTAAAAAATGCAGATATAGGAATATCTATGGGACTAAACGGAACAGATGTAGCTAAAAATGCATCAGATATGATACTTACAGATGATAATTTTGTTACAATAGTGGAAGCGGTAAAACATGGCAGAAATATTTTTGACAACATAAAAAAAGCGGTTCATTTTTTAATTGCAACAAATATAGGAGAAATAGTAACAATATTTGTTGGTTTACTATTAGGCTTAAAATCACCACTTTTAGCAATTCAGTTATTATGGATTAATTTGGTTACAGACTCTTTCCCAGCTATAGCATTAGGACTAGAACCACCAGAAAAAAATATAATGAATAAAAAACCAAGAAACCCTAAAAAAGGAATATTTGCAGATGGTTTATGGAACAAAATAATTATAGAGGGAGTAATGATTGGAATATTAACATTATTAGCTTTTAGCATTGGAAATAAATTGTATGGAATAAAAGTAGCAAGAACAATGGCATTTGTGTCATTAGGTGTGTTAGAGTTAGTTCATAGTTTTAATATAAGAAGTGAAGAATCAATATTTAAAGCAGGATTATGGGATAATAAATATTTAATAGGTGCATTTATACTGGGAACATTATTGCAAATAATTGTTGTAATAATACCTTCAATAGCAAATGTGTTCGAACTTGTTCCATTAACAAATCTGCAATGGATATATACCATAAGTATATCATTATTGCCACTAGTGATAGTTGAAATCCAAAAAAGATTAAATAAAGAAGAGACACTAGGAGGGATTAATCCTAACTTTACAAAAAAATTAAGTAATGTCAAAAATTAAAAGTCAAGAGATAAAAAAACGAGAAAAAACGAGGTATCAGGAGGAAAAATAAGGAAAACACACTAAAAATTAGCGAATAAAATTAATCAAACTGTTAATAATTACTTATAATTAGTCAATAATAAATATTGAGGTTGAAATGATTTAAAATATATAGTATAATTAAAAATGTCGTGTAGACGTAAAGGAGAGTGAATATATATTTTAGTACAACGAATTAAATATTATACAAAGAAAATGTTTATATTTATTAATATAATAGCAATAGCAACTATAATAATAACATTAATTACATTATCTAAATATAAATTAGTTTCTTTAGTAACAATAAATGGCGAAGAAGTTGGCTATGTAGAAAGTAAAGAAAAATTTGAACAAGAAATAGATAACTATATAAGCGATTTGAAAAAAACAAACATAGCTTTTGTAGATATAGAAAATACACCTAAATATGGATTAAGATTAATTAATAGAAATGAAAATACAAATGAAGATACAATTTTATCTAAAATGGAAGAAGGTATGAAATTTACTTATAGACTATATGCAATAACTTTAGATGGAGAAGAAAAGTCAAAAGTAAATACATTAGAGGAAGCCGAAACATTAGTAGCTGACCTAAAAGAAGAGTATAATACTTTAGAGCTGAATATAGGAATTAAAGAATTATATACAGAAGATATGCAAGAATGTGAATCAGCAACTGTAAAAACAGCAAGAAATAGCATGACACAGGAATTAGATATAATAGAAAATAAATCAATAAATGGAGTATATTTAGCGTGTGTGCCTGTTTCTGGAGTAATAACATCAAGATTTGGAGCAGTGGAAAGCATAAGAGACCATACACATATGGGAATAGATATAGGTGCAAATTACGGAACTCCAATAAAAGCTGTTGCGGATGGAACAATAACATGTGCAGAAGAATGGGGAGGATATGGAAACCTAGTTGTAATAGACCATGGAAACGGTGTAGAATCATATTACGGACATTGTAGTAAACTATACGTAACAGAAGGTCAGAAGGTTAAAGCAGGAGATGTAATAGCAGCAGTTGGTTCAACAGGAAACTCAACAGGCAACCATTTACACTTTGAATTAAGGAACAATGGAGTTCAAGCAAACCCTGAAAAATATGTATATAAAGGACAATAAAAAAAGCCCCATGTCGTTTGACATGGGGCTTAAAAACAAAAGGGGATGTTTTATATATGTTGATAACGGAGTAATTATTTATCAACTAAGTATAATATATCAGTCTTTTTTGAACATTGTGTGAACTCAATGTGATTTTTTGCATATTAAGGTTGTTCTTGTAGAGTTACAGTTATTTCTTTTTCTTTGCCTTCCCTAAAAACTTTCAATTTTAAAGTATCACCAATTTGCTTTTGGTTCTTAATTTTGTAACTTTGGTACCATCTACTTCTACTATAACATCACCTATTTTTAATCCGGCTTTTTCACCTGCAGAAAAATCTTCTATAGTTTTTATATAAATTCCTACTACTAAATTGTTATCTTCAGCTGTTTGCTCGTCTAAGTCATATCCACCAATTCCAATGTATGGTCTTTTAACTTTATTATATTGAATTAATTGTTCATATATTTCTTTTGTAGAGTTAATAGGAATTGCAAATCCTACTCCTTCAACGCCTGTTCCAGAAAGTTTTAGAGTGTTAACACCAATTACTTGTCCTTTACTATTTACTAATGCCCCACCACTGTTTCCTGAATTTATAGAAGCGTCTGTTTGAATTGCAACATAAGAGTTACCATCTTGATCAGAAACTTCTCTATTTACAGCACTTACAATACCTGCAGTAACACTATCAGTTAGTCCTAGAGGATTTCCTATAGCCATAGCAAATTCTCCTACTTGAACAGCATCAGAATCACCAAGTTCTGCAGCTTTTAATCCATTCTTTTCTATTTTAATAACAGCTAAATCAGTTTGAGAATCTGTTCCGACAATGGTAGCATCGTATTTTGTTGAATCATTATATAAGGTAACAGTAACTTTATTAGCCTTACCAAGCTCATAATAATAAGAAGTAGAAGAAGAGTTTACTATGTGGTTATTTGTTAAAATGTATCCATCTTCGCTAATGATTATTCCAGAACCAGCAGCTGTTGCAGTCGATTTATTTCTATAAAATATAGAATTTACAGAATATTCAACTTCTATTCCAACGATAGAAGGACGAACCTTAGAAGCAACGCCAACACCTGTTTCAGAATATCCAACTAAAGAAACCATTTGAGTATTAATGTTTGCAGTATTAGTATTATCACCATAACTATTAGGTGATTCCACACTAACTAACTTTTTAACGATATTTTCTTTTATGGTTGGAACGTTAAGAGACACTGCAATTACAGTTACACTTCCTATAACCCCAAACAAAAACGGAGCCAATACATTTTTGGCAAACCCAAAATTAAATTTTTTTTCGCTATTTTTAAATTCTTTATAAGAAGAATTAAAATTAGTAGAATCGACACTTTTAAAACTATTGTTACTATTATTTTCGTCCATTTTAATACCTCCAAAAATTTATTTGATTATATAATAACCTAAACTATAAATATAATACAAGAGAATTATGAAAAAAATGTGAAATAAATGTGAAAAAAATAAAATCATAAAACATAATCCTCTTGTTTTTAGAATAAAAATTATATATAATATGGTAAAACAGATTGAGAAGGGAACGATAAAACGGCAATGAAAGATGAAAAAGGACTTACATATATTGCAACAATTATTTTAGTAATTATAATAATTGCTTTTTCAATAGGAGTAATATTAGGATTTATTATTGCAATAATTTTATGGTGGTCACCATTTATATCAAAAGTATCAGAACCATTTTTAGTTGTATTAAATAGTTTACCTAAAATTGCATTAGGTCCTGTAATTATAATTTGGGTAGGTGCGGGAATGTCGGCAATAATAACAGTTCGGAGTATCAATTTCATTAATTGTAACAGTCTTGGAATTGTTGAACGGATTTATTGCAACAGATAAAGAAAAAATTAAAATGGCACAAACATTTAATGCTAATAAATTACAGATATTAACTAAAATAGTTATACCATCAAATATTCCAACATTTTTTAATACTTTAAAAGTAAATATAGGTTTAACACTTGTTGGAGTAATTTCAGGAGAATTTTTAGTTTCAAAAGGTGGTCTTGGATATTTAATTGTATATGGA
>OGOB01000526.1_pt1 | contig 18927 bp, 17 predicted proteins | sample 1573611 | NCBI WGS metagenome assembly OGOB01 (sample SAMEA2582016, study PRJEB24529) | metagenome | biome: Human gut stool | place: China | collected 2011 | reverse complement strand
AACCGCCATGACACATATAGACATGCAGGTTCTTCTTGTTCTTGGTGAAAGGCAAACCATAGATGCCCGATGCACCCCATGGGTCGATGTCACCATAAATATATACCATCTTCGGATCGTTCTTGGTCAGGAAATCCACGGTATAATTGTAGAGCTTTGACGAGAACTCCACGTTCTCGGCACCCTTCGGCACCATCAGCTTCTTCAGATAACCCTTCGGCGACTTGATGCTCAGGTATCTCTTGAATGGCTTGGTGTAATATCCGTAATATCCCAACTCCCTGGCAGCCTGCACATCAAACGGAGAGGTGGCATTGTAGTTGGTGAAATACTCCGGCTCACACATGTTGATCCAGTATTTGAACACCTGGTCGTCGGTGGTATCATTCGTAGGAATCTTCTTGATATCCTCACCCCACTGCCAGAAGGCGAAGGCATATTCAAACACCGAGTAATCGAAAATCTCGGCGATAGGCGCATTGAAGCGATACTGCTTCTCGCTGCAGTACTTCTCAAACATCGGCAGCAGCACAGCCTTGCGCTTGAAGAGCAGCAGCTGGAAGTTGAGTACCTTCTGTCGGTTCTCCTTGGTAGAAACCTCATGCTGCAGGAACTTCTCGTGTCTGCCATCCTCCACGCCCTTGTTCAGCGGCGCCACGTATGGCACGGAGATGTCCACATCATTTGGGAAGTAGGCGCGGTAAAACATCGTAGTCTGTCCGCCCTTACTGATGCCCGTGGCAATCCACTTGCCCTTGTACATCGCATGCAGAGTCTGGTTTACGTGGTGCAGATCGTAGAGCGAGTTCTCCACGGTGAGGTAATCCCAGTTGCAAGGACTAGGCATCGACTTGTCGAAATAGCGGTACTCCACGGTGATGATGTTGGTATCGAAGAGTTTGGAAAGTTCTTCGATGTATCCCTCGCGCAGCGCATACTTGGCGTTGTAGCCTTCAGTTACGAGCACGGTAGGACGGTCGAATCCTCTGTGGCAGAGTATCACTCGCTGCTCAAAGCTGCCCTTGGAAGCATCCTTGGCATCCAGTTGCTGCTTGATGAAGAACACATACTTTTCAGGGAAATGCGTACTCTTCAGCGTTTCCACGTCACTCACTCCAGGCAGCGTCGCCAACAGCTTGCCCGCCTCTCCCAGTTCTGCCGCCAGCATCTGCAGAGGCAGGATGAAGAGCAGCAGCATCAATTTCAAGGATCTCAAATTCAATTTCATTTTCTTCTCTCTATTATATATTTATTTTTTTAACTTTCGTAAATGGTCCCTATCGCCCAGAACCAACGTTCACCGCCCGAAGGGAAAGGTAAAGGCAAAGGGCAGAAGCATAAAATTACATACTGCAAAGGTAAGGATTTATTCTTGCCTGGCAAAGAGAAGCGCCACCTTTTTATTATATTTGCAGCAATTTTCGTTTTTTTTTGAGAAAAACAAAGCTAATAGAAATTATTTTCGTATTTTTGCAGAGAAAATCAAATCATAGTAAATAAACAAGTAAATAACAGTAAAAATATGACTAACTTACAACAATCAGCAACTCATTTTGCAGATACCAAACCCCATTATGCCCTGCTCGACGGATTGCGAGGCGTGGCAGCATTGCTCGTGGTGTGGTATCATGTGTTCGAAGGCTACCAGTTTGCATCCGGCTCAGCCATCATCCAGGAAATCAACCACGGCTATCTGGCGGTTGACTTCTTCTTCATCCTTTCCGGTTTCGTCATCGGCTACGCATACGACGACCGTTGGGGAAAGACATTGACACTGGGAAAATTCTTCAAGCGCCGCCTCATCCGCCTGCATCCGATGGTAGTGATGGGTGCCTTGATAGGACTCGTAATGTTCATCCTTCAGGGAGCCGTAACCTGGGACGGCACACCGGCTTCGGTACCGGCGATGCTGATAGCCCTGCTCTGCGCCATGCTGATGATTCCCGCCCTTCCGGGTAGCGGATACGAGGTAAGAGGCAATGGCGAAATGTTTCCGCTCAACGGACCCGCCTGGTCGCTCTTCTTCGAGTACATCGGCAACATCCTCTATGCCCTTTTCATCCGGAGATTATCTACCAAAGCTCTGGCTATTCTCGCCGGAATCCTATCCATCCTTCTGCTTTGGTTCACGGCTACGGATGTTTGCGGATATGGCATGTTTGGTGTAGGTTGGACGCTCGATGGTCTCAACTTCTGGGGTGGACTTCTGCGCATGCTCTGCCCGTTTACGATAGGAATGCTGCTGTCCCGTGTTTTCCATCGCATCCAGTTCAAGGTAAAGGGTGCGTTCTGGATCTGTTCCATCATTCTACTCCTGCTCTTCCACGTACCTTATATAGAGAGTACGGTTGGCGGCACTGATACCATCATGCTGAATGGTGTTTTCGAAGCGGTATGCATCCTTCTGATATTCCCGGCGATAGTATGGCTGGGAGCGAGCGGAACAACAACCGACCGTTTCAGCACCCGCGTCTGCACATTCCTGGGCGACATCTCCTTCCCACTCTACATCGTGCACTATCCGTTTATGTATTACTTCTATTCGTGGCTCATCGAGAAGCAGCTCTTCACGCTTGGTGAAACCTGGCCCGAGGCGCTCATCACCTGTGCGGTTTCGATAGCAGCCGCCTGGCTCTGTCTGAAGTTCTACGACCTGCCAGTGCGCAGATGGCTGGCGGCAAAGACACGAACAAAGAATGGTACTCGCAGGTAAAACTACGATAAAAAAGGAAAAACCCCCATTTTTTCTTGCGGAATCAAAATATTCATCGTATCTTTGCAGAAAAACATAGGAGATCAGATTATGACAGATACAGAAATGAACGATAGAAGATTGCCGGTAGGCATCCAGTCTTTTGAAAAAATTAGAAAGGGTGGATATCTTTATGTTGACAAGACAGATATGATATGGAGACTTGCCAACAAAGGGAAAAAGCACAATCTCCTTATTCGCCCACGCCGCTTCGGTAAGTCGATTCTCGTGGATACACTCCAGGCTTACTTCGAGGGGAAAAAGGAACTCTTCGAAGGATTGAAGGTGATGGAGCTGGAGAAAGAATGGACCTGCTATCCCGTCATTCGACTCGACATGAGTTGCGGAGGAGCTACACCAGAAGAACTCAACTCCTATCTCGATGATGCTTTCTATAAATACGAACAGAAGTATGAAGTAGCGGTCCGCCCGGAGGCTTCCCTTGCCGTCCGCTTCCAGAACATCATCGAAACGATGTTTCAAAAGACCGGAAAACAGGCGGTTATCCTCATCGATGAGTATGATTCTCCATTGCAGCATTCCTGGAAGACTCCTCAGCATGATGCCTGCACAGCCATCTATAAATCCGTGTTTGCCATCTTGAAAAAAGAGGACGAACACGAGCGTTTCGTCTTCATCACGGGCATCACCAAGTTCACACAAATCTCCCTCTTCTCCGTACTCAACAACCTGAGTAACATCAGTTTTGATGCACCCTACGCCACTATCTGCGGCATTTCGAAACAGGAAGTTGCCGACAACTTCATGACTGAGATTGAGGCGATGGGAGAAGAAAACGGATGGACTCCGGAGGAGACGCTGAAGCAGCTCACGGCCTATTACGACGGATATCATTTCTGTCATGAAAATATGATTGACATCTTCAATCCATTCAGCCTCATCAATGCCCTGGAGGATAGGAAATTGAGAAATTACTGGGCCTCATCTGGAGCCACTTCCCTATTGCCAAAGTTCGTGGATGACATGGAAATGAAGATGGAATATTTTGACCACTGCTTCATCGAGGGCGATACCCTGGAGACATCGGACGTGGTGAATGGCGGAGCCGAGCTCTTCCTCTACCAGTCGGGTTATCTCACCATCAAGGGTTACGACGATGGCGTTTACATCCTGGGCTTCCCTAACTTTGAAGTTCGCAAGGCATTATACCGCGTAGTGGTTCCTGCCTTGACCATGAAGTCGAATTCGGAAGTGGTTTCTGCGCAGAGCTTCCTCAGAAAAATGATGCAGGACGGCAACACCGCTGAAGCCAAGAAGGCATTGAAGGCTCTAATCGCCGATGTTCCATACAGCAACAAGAAAATGGCTAGCATGGATATGGAGGAGCGTTACCGACTGATAATGAGCACGATATTCAGAGCCTTGGGCTTTAGGGTGGAAGTAGAAAGGATGCTGGCCACTGGCAGGATTGATATGATTGTGGAGGTTCCAACCTTCATCTACGTCCTGGAGATGAAGCTATCGAACAATGGCGGCATTTCTGCTGCCGAGAGCCAGATAAAGGAAAAGAGCTACATCGAGCCCTTCAAGGCCGACAAGCGCAAGATCATCGCCCTGGCAGTGGAACTCGACGAAACAGGCAAGGGATTGATAGATTGGAAAGAAGTGGAAGAGTCTTTATAAAATACAACTCCAAACAAACATCCCGCCAGGTGTCCTACCGGATTCAAAATCCGTTGGGACACCTGAATACCAATCAAGCTATCAATCCACTTTTTGGCTGTTTTTCTGCCGAATTCCAACAAAGCGTAATCTACACATTTGTCAAATTCGCTATCAAACAAATCATCTGCCTTTATCTCCATTGCGCAATCTTCTGTTCTAATCTTGCAATCAAATCATCCACTGGATGACCATAGTTCGGGTCATCCAAGTGCTTGTCTATTTCTGCGCAATGCTCCATCACCTGCTCCAGCGAGCGACCCATAGGATAGGAATCGGTGTCGTAAGCCTCATCCCATGATACGGATGATGCAGATGATACTGATGATGCTGCCGAACGATAAGCAGGCGATGGTTCGCAGACCTTATCCCCTGCTATCTTCGATTCCTCGATATGATATTTCTTTTCCTCCATAATTCTTTCGCTTTTAAAGTTCCACATAATCATTTATATTTTGAGACTGAGAGCCTTTTTGGATTCTGTCTCATATCCCAAATATCAACAATATGTACCACATCCAAGGATTCATCATAATAATAAACCAACTTGAAATTACGCATAAAATTAGCCCCCCGAAGCAAATAGCTAAACTTCGGTGCACCAAGAAAAGGAGGCTTTGCCTCAGGATATTTTTTCAGGAAGTTCTGAATTTTCTTCAGTTCTTCTTTCCACTTTCGAGCAGTTTTCTTACCAAAACTCTCATAAGCATCGATAATATACTGGCGTTCCTTTTCTTCATACAGCTTGTGGACAACTATCTCAGCCATGGGAATTCCTCATATAAACGTTCGTTAAAGGCATCAACAGTCTCCCATTTAGAAGGATCATCCTTAATGGTCTCACAATAATCGATACTATCCAAAAGACCCTCATAGCTAAAATGATTTTTAAGAACAGGAATTTCATCTTCCTGCTCTATCCCAGAATCAATCACGTGATGAGATACAGACTCTGATGCAACAGATGCATAAGCAGGCGATGGCTCGCAGACCTTATCCCCTGCTATCTTCGATTCCTCGATATGATATTTCTTTTCCTCCATATTTTCTTTCGCTTTTAAAGTTCCACGTTACTTATGTAAAGATGATGCAAAGTTACGAAGAAAGATTGGAACTCGCAAGAAAATCTGCAAGAAAATGGCAGAGAGCACTGAAATTTAATGGATTATAAGGATAATTTCCTCACGCAAAAAGAAAAACAAAGCCAGCCTTCTCCTGCGAAAAGGCTGGCTTTCTTTATCATTATTACAGTAATTTCTATTGCTACTTGTTGAAATATTTCTTGCCATCCTGCTGGATAACCAAGCCCTTGGCATTCTTGCCTACCAGCATGCCAGCCATATTGAAGGTCTTGGCAGACTTCACCGCCTGCGTGCGGGCAAGCTCTGTGATACTTGTATCGGTCTTGTCAATCAAGTAGATGACATACTGATATAGACTATTACCCAGGTATTCCTCAGTACCAAAATAAGTCTTGCCATTAGCACGATAGATGGTAAATGTATCCCCGATGTAATCAACAGTTGACACAGAGAACAATTCCTTTCCGTCCTCATCCTTTACTACAAGACAAGGCTCATAGTACTTATCCTCTACATCTTTGACAAAAACGATTTTTCCATCCTCAATACCTGCAATAGGACATGCACTTATAGATCTCGTAGAATTTGTTGGGGCAGACACCTCTTTATAGGTTTTCACCAAATACTCATACTTATCATCATTATTAAACACATTCTGAGAAAGGTATTCATGAGAACCCTCATTGCAGTTTGCATCATAATCCTGCACCTCTATCGCATGGACACTTTCTGCCCACTTATACTCATGGCTCTCCTGGGTTTCATCCACCTTCCAATCTAAACTAGAAGTATCAACCTCTACTATTTTTGTAAGTTTTTTAACTCTATACAATTTGTTGTCGGAAGAATTATAATAAAAGTAACTTTCACTAACTGTTATAGGATCGAAACTAGAAACGATACGTAGCCAATCATCATCAAGATGGAAGGCGAAATTACCACTATCATCAGTAAAGAAATCTACTGTATATTTATCCATCATCTTGGCAATAGCAGCCTTAAATTCGGCCATCGTCGTAACTGGAATCAGAAAACCTTTATCCGTATCATAAACACCATAAACACTACCCCAATACTGTTCCTCATAACCTTTATCAAGAATCTGCTTGGTCTTAAAGTCGGCCAAAGCTTTCATTCGTACTACTTTATTCTTGAACTCCTTAGGTTCGTAGCTGAAAGTTTTCGCTACATTAAAGGAAGCATCATAAACCGTGAACTCTACCGGCTGGTTTTCATTGCGTTCAACTCCGATGGTTGAATAAGGAGTGATGACACCAGTGGTAGTGAGGCTCTTTGGGATAAAACCAAAACCATCGCCCTTCATCTTAGTCACTTCAGAAACCTGCGCACTGGCAGCCAAAGCCATGACTGCTAAAGCTGAAGCAAGTAATGTTCTCTTCATAATTCTAAAATAGTTATAAGTCTGGATGTCCGGCAAACTTAGATTAAAACTGATTGTTCATTGTTTCCAGTTTGCTGCAGAAGCCAAGCGCAGGCATCTTTCGCCCTGCTGCTTTTCATCAGATGATTATCAGATGATCTATCCGATATATTATCCGATAATGCCGGGCGGCACTTTTACCGATGCAGCAGTCACATGAGTTCATTCTGCCTTTGAGTTCATTCATCCTCCAGCAGGCTTCACTCCCCTCATAATGACGCTGCAAAAATATACTTTTTTTTGATAATAGCCAAATTATTCTTCAGAAAAATGATAATATCTTATCCTAAAAAAAGCAGTTGTTGCCTTCTTTTCGCAACAACTGCTTTTTCTTTTACAAACTTATACTGCCAGGCGGTTCGATAAAGTATCGCCGCCTGGCTGAAAAAAACTTCTCCTTCTTTCTACATCTCCTTAATCTCCAGCGTTACTTCGTTTCCTCGCCACACCGCCTTCTTGATGCGCTCATAGAGGGTGGTGAAAAGCGGGTGGCTCTTCAATACATAGCCGGGGGCATGAACCTCGCCCACCAGAATGCTGCCACGACCCATCGTAAACGGACCGTTGCCCGGCTGAATCATCGCACATGGCAGGGAAGTGAAGGCTGAAATATCACCAAACTCATGAGAATGACGAGCCTTGCAGCAAAGCTCACACTGGGATGAATCCATCGGAACCAGGAACGGCATCTTGCGACGGTGATAGATGCACTTGCCTATGCACACACGATACTTTCCTGCCGGAAGACAATCTGCCTCACGCTCCACGGTGCCACAAACCTTCACAAGCTCAATCTCTTCGCCAGCAACCTCTTTCACAACTTTGAGTGTGCCCATGATGGTGCCACGCTCACGCAATAAACGATAAACATAAATTTCCATATCTACCTAAATTAAATTAAAAAGCAAATTAATATATATAAAAAATATAATAAGCATAATAACAAAAAGCATAATTATCAGACACTTACGCTGCCCTGCACCTTAGCTTTCGCCTCCTCCAGCGTCATTCCTTCACTACGACGGAGCTTGAGATAATACTCACTCAAATCCTTGCAACCTTCGGGCAACTGATGGTAAACCAAACTGGGCAATGCTTTCTTCAGCTCAAAGTAAAGACTCAATCCAGCTTCGTCCTGATCAGGGAAAATGTGAAGATTTCTTCCAGCAAGAAGCCCTTGAAAGCGGCGGTCGAAAAGCGTGGCACTGGGGATGGCTATGGCATGAATGCCCAGGGTCAATGCTGTCCAGCAATCAGAGGGACCCTCGGTGATGAGCAGCGGTTCACCAGGAGGATAATCCTTCAACCGGTCGAGCCCATATATCATGCGATGACTGCCTGGTGCAAACTTGAATCGGGGAATCTCCTTCGGCTTTGCTTCATCAAGAGATACCTTATTCATATCGAATGATGATTCTGGGCTCTTCTTTCCCAGATAGCGGCTCTGCACGGAAACCAGTCTTCCCTCCTGGTCGAAATAGGGAAAGATGAGCGATGGTCCATCAAACACTCCGCACCCCACTCTCGCCATGCATACGCTTTGCTCCGTGCTCACTATCTGGCAGACCTTCAATGCCTCCGGGCTGAGCAACCGCTCCTCGAAGAGGAACCTCCGTCCCGATTCCGAAAGATGCATCTGCCGGAACATCTGCTGGTAAAACTCCACATCTACGGATGCCTTGGCAACATAAACCGAAGATTGGCATCTGCCATTCTTTTCTCCACTACTGAAAGATTCTGCCAGATGTCCATGTGAGACATGGGTTTCCGCAAAATGCGCTCTCAGGGAAGCCATTCTTCTCTCTGATGCCGTAACCGCCTTTTTCACATCTTTGCGATGAGTATCTCTGTGCTCATCGGCGATATACACATCAAAATGATCTGCCAGCCAGCGGCATGCCTCGCTGAAGCCCAGGTTCAGCCGCTCTCTCACCAGTGCGATGGTATCGGCAGAGAATCCGCAGCTATAGCAGTGGCAGGTGTTCTTCTTTACATTGAAGGCGAGACTCGGATGATGATCATCGTGGTGGATGCAGAGGGCTCGCTTGTTGCGGAGCCCCATGCCCAGAAGATCAGCCACCTGCAAGATGTCGAGCTCGCGAAGTTTCTGAATGTCAAACTTATTAATCATATCTTAAACTAACTGATATTACTTTTTCTTCTTAGAACTACTGATGGCGCGTGAAGCTTTCTTGCGCAAGTTACCGGTAGCAAGTTTCTCAATCCATCCTTTACGTTTCCAATTGCAAATTACATTCTTCAATGGTGTGCGCACTCCTTTACGAGTTAAAAACTCTTCCAGAAATTTACGGGAAAACTCTTGCGGCAACTCATCAAAGTAATTACAGGTCTTATAGGGGTGAGATTCAAAATCTGCATTAATCTCATCATAGATGGCTCCCCATTTACCTAACATATTGTGCAAGATACGATCGGCACAAGCCAAATATATCTGCTTCACCAGGCGGCGGATTTCCTTCTGTGTCTTTACACCCTCTACCTGATAAAGGTATTGCATAAGCGAAGCTATGCGAAAGGCACTTACACTGCTGCGTTTATAAAAAACATCAAGAGCTTTTGACATCGACTTCATTACGTCACTTCTGCGAGCTTCACACCATTTCTTCACCGTAGGATCCAACCAGCTGGTATCAAGCAAGCTTTCCTTACGCAAAGATTTTCCGTCTTCGCTATAACAGAGCGACATGAGTTTTTGCAAAGTAGTATCTATACTTTGCTTCTGTTCCTCTGTCAAAGGCTTGAATATCAATGGATTTTCTCCCAGCTGAGAATTCACGTTGCAAAGAATAGTACGGGTAACGCTACCACCTTCTATGGCTGCTTTATCCATATATCGGTTTACGGCTGCAGGTGTGCCTGTATAGACATAACACAACATCAAATCTACCACAGCCGAATAGCTGGCTTCACTCAAATAATCCTGACCGAATTCTGAACCCAGATCATATCCGGTCTTGTTGATTTGTTTGATATCAGAAAACTGTCGCTTGCTGGCCTGCACGATAGCACCGATTTCATCGGCAAACTGGAAAAGCGTTTTCGGCGTACCAAACAGCTTCATTGGAGCATCGGCTCTCTTGATGAGCATAGAGAGCGAAAGATTCTCGTGGAGCAAGGTGATGTCTGTCTTTGGCTCCGGAGGCAATTTGCCATCTTTTTTACCTTGGCGTCGCTTCAATTCGGCATACTTCTGTTCCTCTGCCCTTTGCTCGGCATCACGCTTGATAAATGGATCCATCAGATAACGCATCAGATAACGGGCAAACGATTTTCCTGAGCTCTGATCACCACATACCAACACATGAAGAAGAATGGCAGAAAGCGAATTATCGTAAACATAATTGAGGCGGATACGAGTGGCATATACGGCAAGCATAGAACTCGCCACAGCAAGGGTGGAAAACTTGAGCTCACTGGGTGCCGTCATCATCCACTCTCTTACTCCAGCAGGATAATCCTTGTCAGGAATGAGTGGTTGAAGTTCTATGGAGTCTGAATGGGACTTAGCAGTATCCTCTTTATTACACTCGACCACTGATTGGTTTCCAGCCTGGGTCGAATCGTTTGGCTGGTGAGCAGGGCAAGTCCCCGACTTGTTCTGCTGCAAGGTGTTATTTGAATCTTGCATCATCATCAACAATTTGATTTTGATGCTGCAAAATTAGTAAAAAAGGGCATAAGCGAGGTGTTACGCAACACGACGCAACACCTCAAATTTTACAAGTAACTAACTACTATACAAACTTTTACATAGCTTAAAAAGAAAAGAAACAAAACTATTGGCACAACAACAACACAACACACCAATAGAAGTTTAGTTATAGAGATCTTAGCAAAATGCGCAGTTCATCAGCTTCACCAGGCCACGAAGTAGGACGGCTTTCTAACTTAAATTTTCCCGCCCCACTCTTAGCCTGACTAAGAACAGAGGAATTATTTAAATCCTTAAATAAATGCTTAAACGAATCCCATACAATATTTTTGGTAGCAGGATCTAAAACCTTCAACTCATGTGCCACCAGTTTTACCATATAGCCTAGTGACCGTTTAGATTTTTTCCAAACGAGCATCGAACCATCCTTCTCACACCATCCTTTTTCAATGAGTTTTTTCCAAATGACTTGAGCTTGTTCTGTATATAATTTATCATCATGCTCCGTAAGAGGAGGCGCAATTACGATTTCATTGTCTTGCAAGACAAGACATCCTTCAGAATCAGTAAGCAAGGAGTCATCATTATTCATATAATCAAGAAGCCATTCTTTCACTTTCAGACTATACTGCCTATAAGATTCATGATGATAGATGTCTCTCATAAACTTCATCATCATCTTGGACTGCTCACAGGCAGAAGCAAACAGATGATTTCCAAAACGCAGATAGTGGAGATTCCCTGGACAAGCTTCATCACTCAGCTTGCCCAGACAATTATGCAATAATCCCAGAATAAGACATACATACTCTTCCACTTCACTATCAGGACACTCGCAGTTAGCCAATTCAGCCATATCGCAAAAGGCTTCCCACTGCTTATCCCATGCTTCTTTCATCTTTCTGCATACCGCCTCATTATCAGATTCGCACTTGATGCCGTCTATCCATCCCATCAGAATTTGAAAAATTTCCTCTGGGCGCAACTTCAATCTATAATCAGACCGAATATACTTTCCGCCAATGCTTTGTATCATCAGATACAAGGGATTGGCGGCAAAGCGCTTTCTGACTTTATCTCTTGACTGTATGTCTAGTCTGTTCATTCTGCTTATCATTATTGATTTGATTAAGTTCAGTGATTATATTGTCAAACCACATCTTCAAGGCATGTAACTGCCTCTTATTTTCATCTCTAACTTGCTCAACAGTACCTTCAGGCTTGATAAATGCACTGCTGGACAAGCGCATGGTAAAAGGAGCAGATGCCTCTGAGGTAATCCAATCAGGATTATTATCCACCTGGGCCTTGACAACAAACCCACGCTGACAAGCTAAAGCTACCACCATACCAAGATTGTATTCAGCACGCTCTAAATTAAGACCAGTTCCAGGAAGTGCATTAAAGAAGAAGCCACCATTACCTGCACCAATGTCATTCAACATTTTCAGGAACGAAGTGAACAAGACGGCTTTCTCTCTAGTTTGCTCATCAATACCAGTATCCGCCAACACTTTATCCAAATCAAGATGAAGTCCTGTCAGCTTACTGCCTTGCTTGATTTTTTTCTCTAAAGTGTGCCAAAACTTGTTGGAAGACGTAATCTGTCGCAAGTCAACTCTGTAACCACCATTTTTCCCAACTAGCTCATCCCAATAGTTTTCGAGTCCTTTTCTTACAGTCTCTAAATTGGCAAAACACTTTCTTTGGTGCTGGATACCTATAAGAATACCCTCTTTTTGAGGGTCTCTTGCATCTAAAACGAGTGAAAAGTCAGGATAGGTTGGGACTATTTCTTTGTCTCTGCAATCCTTCTTGTCTCTTGTCATGTTTTTCTTTTTTTCAATGGTTACATAAGCGAAGTCATCAAGAACAGCTGCTCCATAAGTAGTTGTTTTTTCTCCATTACCATCCAAAAAAGTAATATCCATCAGATGTTTCAGGATAAACCCTGCAATCATCTTAGAATCTGATTCAGAAGCAGGAACCCCTGCCATGAACGATTCTATTCTCAATCTATAAATAGTAAATTTCGGTTCATTCATTGTTAATTGCTTTTGATTGTTTGTATGAAACAGCTTTGTGCTCTTTCACCCTACAAAGGTACACAAAAAATCACAAACGACAAAATATATTTGAAAAAAAGTGAAAAAGTGAAAGTGAAAAAGTGAATTTTCAATGAGAACAAAAAACACACCTTTAAAGGGTTATGTATTATTAAGGGATAAAAGAAGAAATATAGTGAAGAAAAAAGGAGTAGTACTTACGCGCGTACATTATTATATACGTGTACATTAATATATCGTATTTCTTTTCTCTTTTACATCGTACACGGAATCTCAGAAACTGGCATTTTTCTCATCTGTTCCTTGATACCTCTGTGAATTTCACCTTTTCACTTTCACTTTTTCACCTTTTCCTTTGATCCCTCTCCCCCTCCTCGCCCCTTTTCCTGCGTCGCCACGTAGCAATTACTACGTCGCCACGTAATATTTCCTGCGTCGCGACGCGGCAGCTCTATCGAAGGGGATTGCCTCACATCACAACTGCCGGGACAAGCCGATTCAACTGCCGGGACAAGCCGATTCAACTGCCGGGACAACTATTGCATTTCGCCCAAAAATGTTGTATCTTTGCATCGTCAATGAAAATCATTGATGGGGCTCGCTGACGAACAGATGTATCATACCCCTGCCCAAGGAAGGATGCCTCGATACAGAAACTAAATTATTCACTAAAAAAAGAAAGGAAAAAAGAAATGAAAAAGGAAACTTGGAAGACGATTCTGCAAGTCATCGTCACGGTGCTCACTGCACTCTGTACTTCACTCGGAGTTACGAGCTGCATGTAGTGCATGTAGAAATTAAATTATTCACTAAAAAAACTATTTGAATTATGGGTATCAAAGTAAAAGCTATCGAGCGCAACGTCGCTTTTGAGAAGGGTAAGCAGAAGTGGGCATACGTTATGCAGGCAGACCTCTACGGTCAGCTTACCCAGAGTAAGGTTATCGAGGAGGCTGCCGTGCGCAGCGGACTCGCCAAGCAGGTGATCAACGCTGCCTGGGGCGCCATCGGAGCGGTAATCACCGCATGGGCCACCGAGGGTCACTCTGTGGCAGTGCCGGGTCTCGGTTCACTCCGATTCGGTCTGAACTCTACCGCCGTGGAGGATGTGAACAAGGTGAGCTCTTCGCTCATCAACCGCCGCTACATCATCTTCGTGCCAAACTCCGAAATCAAGGAGGAGCTCGCCAAGACTAGCGTCAACATCACTTGCTACGACCGAAACGGTAAGGTGGTGAAGCAGGTGACTTCTTCTGACAAGAACGACACCGATGACGGCAATGGTGGTAACACTGGTGGCGGTGGTAACAGCGGTGGCGGTAGTGACAGCGGCAATACCAGCCAGGGCGGTGAAAACGCTGGCGGCAGCGGTTCGCAGGGTACGGGTTCTGAGGGAAGCGACTCTACTGACGTTACCATTTAAACTGTGAAAACTCAGATCGGGCATCAAGCCCGACCTGAGTTTGCCATGAAAGATGAGGGTGTGTCAAAAGTCCAAGAGCTACTTGTTAAAGTATTTCTTGCCACCCTGCTGGATAACCAAGCCCTTGGCATTCTTACCTACCAGCATGCCAGCCATATTGAAGGTCTTGGCAGACTTCACCATCTGGGTGCGGGCAAGCTCTGTGATGCCGGTATCAGTCTTGTCGAGCAGATAGATAACATACTGTCCTAAACCATTGCCCTGGCTTTCATAATTACTGATAAAAGTCTTGCCGTTGGCACGATAGATGGTAAAATCATCCTTGTAACCACCATTTGGCACGGTGAACAGATCCTTTCCGTCCTCATCCTTTACTACAAGATAAGACTCATAGTACTTATCCTGTACGACCTTGGTTAGAACGATTTTTCCGTTCTCTATACCATTTACATCTATTGAACCAGGCTGGTATGAACCCGTTGGATCTGTTGGCGTAGATACCTCTCTATAGCTTTTCACCAGATACTCATACTTATCATCATTGTTAAACACATTCTGAGAAAGGTATCCATAAGAATCCTCATTGCAGTTTACATCATAATCATACACCTCTGTCTGATAGATACTCTCTGTAATCTTAATCTCATCACTTTTACGGCTATCATCCTCCTTCCAAGCCAAATTAGAAGTATCAACCTCTACTAGCTTCACGAGATTCTCTACCCTATAAAGTCTATTGTTTACAGAATAAAAGAAACTCTCTCTAACTCTGACACCATCATCTCCCCATCCGTCAATGTACAACTTATCATTTAATAAACGGAAGGCGAAATTGCCATTGTCATCAGTAAAGAAATCCACAGTTTCTCCACTCAGCATCTTGGCAATAGCAGCCTTGAATTCATCCATCGTCGTAACAGGAACCAGAAAACCTTTTTCATAATCGTAGACTCCAAAAACAGGTCTAAAAGATTCTTTCTCATAACCTTTATCAAGAACCTCCTTGGTCTTGAAGTCGGCCAATGCCTTCATTGGCACACGTTTAGCCTTGAACACCTTAGGCTCGTAGCTGAAAGTTTTCGCTACATTAAAGGAAGCATCATAAACTGTGAACTCTGCAGTCTGGTTATCATTGCCATGATATTCAACTCCGATGGTTGAATAAGGGGTGATGACGCCAGTGGTAGTGAGGCTCTTTGGAATAAAACCAAAACCATCGCCCTTCATCTTGGTTACTTCTGAAACCTGTGCACTGGCAGCCAAAGCCATGACTGCTAAAGCTGAAGCAAGTAATGTTCTCTTCATAATTCTAAAATAGTTATAAGTCTGGATGTCCGGCAAACTTAGATTAAAACTGATTGTTCATTGTTTCCAGTTTGCTGCAGAAGCCAAGCGCAGGCATCTTTCGCCCTGCTGCTTTTCATCAGATGATTATCAGATGATCTATCCGATATATTATCCGATAATGCCGGGCGGCACTTTTACCGATGCAGCAGTCACATGAGTTCATTCTGCCTTTGAGTTCATTCATCCTCCAGCAGGCTTCACTCCCCTCATAATGACGCTGCAAAAATATACTTTTTTTTGATAATAGCCAAATTATTCTTCAGAAAAATGATAATATCTTATCCTAAAAAAAGCAGTTGTTGCCTTCTTTTCGCAACAACTGCTTTTTCTTTTACAAACTTATACTGCCAGGCGGTTCGATAAAGTATCGCCGCCTGGCTGAAAAAAACTTCTCCTTCTTTCTACATCTCCTTAATCTCCAGCGTTACTTCGTTTCCTCGCCACACCGCCTTCTTGATGCGCTCATAGAGGGTGGTGAAAAGCGGGTGGCTCTTCAATACATAGCCGGGGGCATGAACCTCGCCCACCAGAATGCTGCCACGACCCATCGTAAACGGACCGTTGCCCGGCTGAATCATCGCACATGGCAGGGAAGTGAAGGCTGAAATATCACCAAACTCATGAGAATGACGAGCCTTGCAGCAAAGCTCACACTGGGATGAATCCATCGGAACCAGGAACGGCATCTTGCGACGGTGATAGATGCACTTGCCTATGCACACACGATACTTTCCTGCCGGAAGACAATCTGCCTCACGCTCCACGGTGCCACAAACCTTCACAAGCTCAATCTCTTCGCCAGCAACCTCTTTCACAACTTTGAGTGTGCCCATGATGGTGCCACGCTCACGCAATAAACGATAAACATAAATTTCCATATCTACCTAAATTAAATTAAAAAGCAAATTAATATATATAAAAAATATAATAAGCATAATAACAAAAAGCATAATTATCAGACACTTACGCTGCCCTGCACCTTAGCTTTCGCCTCCTCCAGCGTCATTCCTTCACTACGACGGAGCTTGAGATAATACTCACTCAAATCCTTGCAACCTTCGGGCAACTGATGGTAAACCAAACTGGGCAATGCTTTCTTCAGCTCAAAGTAAAGACTCAATCCAGCTTCGTCCTGATCAGGGAAAATGTGAAGATTTCTTCCAGCAAGAAGCCCTTGAAAGCGGCGGTCGAAAAGCGTGGCACTGGGGATGGCTATGGCATGAATGCCCAGGGTCAATGCTGTCCAGCAATCAGAGGGACCCTCGGTGATGAGCAGCGGTTCACCAGGAGGATAATCCTTCAACCGGTCGAGCCCATATATCATGCGATGACTGCCTGGTGCAAACTTGAATCGGGGAATCTCCTTCGGCTTTGCTTCATCAAGAGATACCTTATTCATATCGAATGATGATTCTGGGCTCTTCTTTCCCAGATAGCGGCTCTGCACGGAAACCAGTCTTCCCTCCTGGTCGAAATAGGGAAAGATGAGCGATGGTCCATCAAACACTCCGCACCCCACTCTCGCCATGCATACGCTTTGCTCCGTGCTCACTATCTGGCAGACCTTCAATGCCTCCGGGCTGAGCAACCGCTCCTCGAAGAGGAACCTCCGTCCCGATTCCGAAAGATGCATCTGCCGGAACATCTGCTGGTAAAACTCCACATCTACGGATGCCTTGGCAACATAAACCGAAGATTGGCATCTGCCATTCTTTTCTCCACTACTGAAAGATTCTGCCAGATGTCCATGTGAGACATGGGTTTCCGCAAAATGCGCTCTCAGGGAAGCCATTCTTCTCTCTGATGCCGTAACCGCCTTTTTCACATCTTTGCGATGAGTATCTCTGTGCTCATCGGCGATATACACATCAAAATGATCTGCCAGCCAGCGGCATGCCTCGCTGAAGCCCAGGTTCAGCCGCTCTCTCACCAGTGCGATGGTATCGGCAGAGAATCCGCAGCTATAGCAGTGGCAGGTGTTCTTCTTTACATTGAAGGCGAGACTCGGATGATGATCATCGTGGTGGATGCAGAGGGCTCGCTTGTTGCGGAGCCCCATGCCCAGAAGATCAGCCACCTGCAAGATGTCGAGCTCGCGAAGCTTTTGAATATTGTATTTATCGATCATTGTTTCTTTGTTTTTTCTTATTTTCCTTACCTGTTTTAGAATACACATTTTTTTCTATTTTCTTGATCCAGCCCTTACGAGTCCAATTACAGATAAAGTTTTTTACTGGAGTCTTCAAGTCATTACGTTTCAGATATTCCGCCAGAAAATCACGCGAAAACTGCTGTGGTAACTCATCAAACCAATTGTTGGTCTTATATGGAACCAACTCCGACTCAGCATTGATTTCCTCAAAAACATGTCCCCATTTTCCCAACATATTCTGCAGAATTCTATCAGCGCAAGCCAGATAAATTTGCTTTACCAATTTATGTATCTCCTGTTCTTCCTTGACACCCTCAAGCTGGTATAGATATTGCATCAATGAAGCTATACGAAAGGCACTGACACTACTTCTTTTGTAAAAAACATCCAAAGCCTTAGACATCGTCTTCAACACTCTTTTACGCTGCAACTCACACCAACGCTGTACAGTGGAATCAAGCCATTGCGTATCAAGAAGTCGCTCCTTACATAATTTTTTACCATTCTCCTCATAACAGCCCTGCATCAGCTTTTCCAGTATATTATCCAGACTTTCAATTTGCTTCACACTCAGAGTCTTGAACATCAGCGGATTATCACCTAACCGATTTTCTATATTACAAAGGATTGTTCGAGTCACACTTCCTCCCTCAATGGCAGCTTTGTCCATATATCGATTGATAGCAGCCGGAGTACCTGTATATACATAGCACAACATCAAATCAACCACAGCCGAATAACTAGTTTCACTCAGATAATCCTGACCAAAGAGAGAACCCAGGTCATATCCAGTCTTGTTGATTTGCTTGATATCAGAAAACTGTCGCTTGCTGGCCTGCACGATAGCACCAATCTCATCAGCAAACTGAAACAATGTTTTTGGACATCCATACAGCTTGACAGGAGCATCGGCTCGCTTGATAAGCATAGAAAGAGACAGATTCTCGTGTAGCAGCGTTATATCCGTCTTTGGCTCCGGAGGCAGTTTACCATCCTTTTTACCCTGTCTTCGTTTCAGTTCTGCGTACTTCTGTTCTACACTTCTCTGTTCTGCATCACGCTTCTGCAGAGGAGCCATCAAATATCTGGCAAACGACTTTCCCGAGCTCTGTTCTCCACATACCAGAACATGCAGCAAGATGGCAGAAAGCGAATTGTCGTAAACATAATTCAGACGCAGACGGGTGGCATACACAGCAAGCATGGCACTGGCTACAGCCAAGGTGGCAAACTTGAGTTCAGCAGGGGCCGTCATCATCCATTCTCTCACTCCAGCCGGATAATCCTTGTCACGTATCAGGGGATTGA
>OGOB01000506.1_pt1 | contig 20015 bp, 9 predicted proteins | sample 1573611 | NCBI WGS metagenome assembly OGOB01 (sample SAMEA2582016, study PRJEB24529) | metagenome | biome: Human gut stool | place: China | collected 2011 | reverse complement strand
ACTGATAAAAAAATTGACTGGGCGTATGGCTATTATTATAACGAAAATATTTCAAAAGCAAAGCAAGATTTTAATAAAGTATTGTCCGGTGGAAATCTTGCAAACACATTTGATAAAAATAAAAAGGACAAAGAAAGGTAGGTACAAATGGAAGTAAAAATAAATAGGGAAATAAGAAACTATACAGAAAGCATTTTCTTCGGACTGTCATTAAGGCAGTTCGTTTTTTCTATATTGGCTTGTGGTGTAGCAGTATTATTATACTTTTTATTAAAAGGACACTTTGGAATAGAAACTTTGTCTTGGGTATGTATATTAGGTGCTGCACCTTTTGCTGTACTTGGATTTGTTAAATATAACGGAATGACGGCGGAGAAGTTCATGTGGGCTTGGATTAAGAGTGAAGCTTTAATTCCAAAAAAACTTTGTTTCCATTCCACTAATATTTATTTTGAATTGATGAAGCCTTATGTAGGATAGAAGAAGGAGGTACTGAAATGATTAAAACTTTGAAAAATTTATTTAAGCAGGACAAGGAACGATTCCTTATTCCTAATGGAGTTCAGGATGTTATCCCAATCAGAAAAATATATGATGATGGTGTTTTTCAGGTCGGAGATGACAAGTTTTCTAAGACTTATAAGTTTACCGATATTAATTATGCTGTTGCCAGTCGTGAGGACAAAGAGACCATGTTTCTCGAATATTCCGAACTACTTAATAGCTTTGACAGCGGTGCAACAACGAAGATTACTATTAATAATCGTAGACTAAATCGTGTTGATTTTGAGAAAAACATTCTTATCCCTTTGACAGGAGATGCTCTTGATGAGTATCGAAAGGAGTATAACAGTATGCTTCTGGAAAAAGCGATAGACGCAAATGCTATTACTCAGGAAAAATACATTACGATTTCCGTAAATAAGAAAAGTGTTGAAGAGGCAAGAAACTATTTTGCTCGTGTCGGTGCAGAACTTATTACTCATTTTGACCGCCTTGGAAGCAAATGCATAGAACTGGAACCAGACGAAAGGTTACGTATTTTTCACGATTTCTATCGTACAGGCGAAGAAACGGATTTCCATTTTGATATCAAAGAAACCCGCAAAAAGGGACATGATTTCAAGGATTTTATATGTCCTGACTCAATGGAGATAGAAAGAGATTACTTCAAAATTGGTGAGCGCTATGGAAGAGTGCTGTTTCTCAAAGAATACGCTTCATATATCAAGGACAGTATGGTTGCCGAATTGACAGATCTAAACCGCAATTTGATGATGTCTATTGATGTTGTTCCAGTTCCCACTGACGAGGCTGTTAGAGAAGCTGAAAATAGATTGCTCGGTGTAGAGACCAATGCGACTAATTGGCAGCGTCGTCAGAATGCTAACAACAACTTCTCTGCACAGCTTCCTTACGATATTGAACAGCAGCGCAAGGAAATGAAGGAATTCTTGGATGATCTAACCACCCGAGATCAGCGAATGATGTTTACAGTTCTCACAATGGTTCATACTGCGGACACGAAAGAACAGCTCGATAATGATACAGAGGCTTTACTTACAACGGCAAGAAGGCATATGTGTCAGTTCGGTATATTGAAGTTTCAACAGCTCGACGGGCTTAACACGGCACTGCCTTTTGGCGTTCGTAAAATCGATTCTTTTCGAACCCTCACGACAGAAAGTCTAGCTGTCTTTATTCCGTTTCGCGTACAGGATGTTCAGCATACAAACGGAATTTACTATGGACAGAATGTCATTTCAAAGAATATGATTGTTGCTGACCGTAGGCAGCTCCTTAACGGTAATGAGTTTATCCTGGGCGTATCCGGTGGCGGTAAGTCTTTTACTGCAAAGGGCGAAATCCTCAATCAGGTGCTTGTAGGCGATGCAGATGTTATTATCATCGACCCGGAGCGGGAATATGCTCCTCTTGTAAGGGCATTGGGTGGTGAAATCATAAACATATCCGCGACTTCTCCGACCCACATAAACGCAATGGATATGACAAGGGAATATGGCGATGGTGCAAATCCTGTTATTCTTAAATCAGAGTTCATAATGTCTTTGTGTGAGCAGCTTATAGGCGGGAGTAATCTGGGCGCGGTACAGAAGTCCATTATTGATCGCTGCACGGCAGCTGTTTACCGAAACTATCAACAGAATGACTACACCGGGGCAGTTCCTACCTTACAGGATTTCAGAGCTGAACTCATAAAACAGCCCGAACCCGAGGCTCAGGAAATTGCCCTTTCGATTGAATTGTTTACCAATGGTTCTCTCAATACTTTTGCCAAGAGGACAAATGTGGATACTGATAATCGTCTGATTTGCTATGATATTCTTGACCTGGGTAAGCAGCTTATGCCAATAGGTATGTTGGTGGTTCTTGATTCTATACTTAACCGCATTACAGCAAATCGTGCCAAGGGCAAGAATACTTTTATCTTTATTGATGAGATATATCTGCTGTTTCAGCACGAGTATAGTGCAAACTTTCTTTTTACTCTTTGGAAGCGTGTTCGCAAGTACGGCGCTTATGCAACTGGTATTACACAGAATGTGGATGATCTTCTTCAGAGCCATACGGCAAGAACAATGTTGGCGAACTCCGAGTTTATCATTATGCTTAATCAGGCACCTACTGATCGTATCGAGCTTGCAAAGCTCTTGAATATTTCTGACAATCAGCTTTCTTATATAACCAATGTAGGCGCAGGACACGGGCTAATAAAAGTAGGTTCAAGTCTTATCCCGTTTGCCAACAAATTTCCCAAAAACACAAAATTATATAAGTTAATGACTACAAAACCGGGCGAGGGCGTATAACCCTCGCCTGTAATACTTTGTTTCAGAATATGGAGGTGATTTAATGGCCGATATAAAGACAAGGGATGTTGTTAAGGGCACAATTAAAACTGTTGATAGGGCTGCTATAGCAGAGAGGCGTATGAAACAGTCGTATTTATTAACAAAAGATAAAGCCAAGCAATTTGACAAAATGAGCGGAGCTTCTGAAACGGAGTATGCTTCTGAGCAGGTCGAGCAAAAAACGGAAACGGTTGCCAAACATGTTGTTCAAAGAATTGACCAAAAAGGACGAAAAGGTTTTGAATTTACGAGAGGTAATATAAGAACTCGTATGAAAGGATCCGATGAAAAGAATAAAAATTTTTTGAGGAAGCGCGCAAAGGGAAGCAATGATAAAAAAGTGCAAGGCGATGAAAACGCTTTGAACAAAGGTTTTAATTTGATGGGGAAAAAGGTCGATAAAACTTCAAAAAACAAAGCTTCTAAAGATATAAAAACAGCAAAAGCACCACAAAAACCGATAAATTACATCAAATCAACAATTAAAGATGCGGAGCAAACAACAGAAACAACACGAAAAACAATAGCTGCTTCTTCAAGAGTATCCAAGGGTGTAACTCAAGTTGCAAAATCTGTGACTAGAACGATAACTTCAGGAGCCAAAACTGTGGCAAAAGCTACTACTAAGGCAGTTAGGGCAACAATGACGACAGCCAAGATGTCGGTTGCTGCCATTGCGGCTGGGGGTTGGGCGGCAATTGTTGCTATAGTTGTTATTTGTCTAAGTGCCTTGCTCCTCGGTTCGGTGTTTGGATTTTTCTTTGCAGGAGAAGATACCGGTACGGGGCAAACAATACAGACCGTTGTTCGTGAGATTAATTCCGATTATGATGATAAGCTTATAAGCATACGAGATAAGTCTTCTTATGATGTCCTCGAAATGAAAGGAAGCCGTGCTGTTTGGAAAGAGGTTCTTGCGGTATATTCTGTTAAAGTTAATACTGATCCTGACAATCCTCAGGAGGTTGTAACAATGGATGATGCCAAGAAAAAACTTCTGAAGACTATTTTTTGGGATATGAACAACATATCATCACGAACAGAGGACAAGCTTGAAACGGTTATAACAGAAACTGATGACGGAAACGGAAATATAGTTCAAATAAAAAACACAGAAAGAAGAACATATTTATATATTACTGTCTCGCACAAGACAGCATATGATATGGCATCAAAATATGGATTTAATCGGGAACAACGAGAATATCTGGATGAGTTGTTAAGTGATGAAAACAATTCTTTGTGGTCATCGGTTTTATACGGTACAAGCGGAGAAGATAATCAGATTGTAGCGGTTGCGCTCTCGCAGGTGGGCAATGTTGGCGGTAGACCATATTGGTCTTGGTATGGTTTCAACAGCCGGGTTGAGTGGTGTGCATGCTTTGTCAGTTGGTGTGCCAATGAGTGCGGATATATTGAAACAGGTATTATTCCAAAGTATGCCAGCTGTGTTAATGGAGTTCAATGGTTCAAAGATCGTGGACAGTAGCTTGACGGATCTGCGGAACCTCTTCCCGGCATGATAATATTTTATGATTGGGATAAACAAGGGCAATCGGGTCAACAGGATGGACGAGCTGATCATACAGGCATTGTGTGGAAAGTTGAGAATGGATATGTTTACACAATTGAGGGAAATTTAAGCGACAAATGCATGACATCTCGTAGACCGATTGGAGAGTATCAGATTCTCGGATATGGGGTGCCTGAATACTAATGCGTTTTTAGTTGCTTATCTGCCGATTACATGGTGAATGAGCAACTTTCTAATTGTATTTCGATTTTGCGAATAAAAGGCAAAAATCAGTGCTATTTTGCAGATTTTTTTAATAAAAAGTGTAACCTTTTTCATTTTTGTACACTATATAATAGAATGTCATATCAAAGGATAAATTTTTTGACTTTTTCTCTACATCGTTGCATAAGCTGTTACATATAATCAATCTATTTGCTGTGCCTTTTGTGGAATGTCGCACTGACCATTTATAGTTTATGACTAACTTGGGTGCGACCTAGAAAATGATACCTCCATCCTATACCTATATTGTGTAGCGACAGAGGGCGAGAATATCGCCCTCTGCCTGCGAACACAATATTATGGTAAGAATTGAAATATTTTAATACTTTGAAAATGGGTTGAGTAAATTGTTCGAGTTGTTCAACTGTTGTTATATTTAAAAAAAGGGTGTGATTCCAATGGGCTAGTTGATTAAAAAAACTTGAAGTAGTATGCTGATTAAAAGGAGGACAACAGTTTTTTCGACCCCGCATACCACTGTTGTACGCCCGGCTAATATCGATAGCGAAAAGTTAATAAAAGCGAAGAGGAGATGACATATGAAAGTCAAATTTGAAAGATGTAAAAAAATCTTTTCGATGTTCTTGATAATTGTTCTTCTTTTCGGTATACTACCAGTGAGTGCTTTGCAGGGAAATGTTTCTGATTCTACAACTTCACGAATAGTGAAAGAAATAGTAGAGATGAGAGAAGAATCCGTAAAGTACTTTATCTGTGAGGATGGCTCGTACATAGCAGCTACATACTCGTCACCTGTCCATTATGAAGAAAGCGGAAAGTGGGAAGAGATTGATAACACTTTGACGCTCAATACAAAATCAGGTGAAGCAGTTTATTCTACAAAAAATGGGTTTGATGTAACTATCCCGCAGAACCTGACCAGTGGTCGAAGCATTACTGCGACAAATAAAGGCTATACTGTCAGCTTTAAAATTAAAGGTGATACGAATGGCCTGAATATGCGGACAACGGCATCCGTTGTTGACACTGACAAGTTGCCGTCAGTTGTTAAAATGAACGATACCGTAAAAATGACCGGAGAGGTTAGCGCTTCTGCGGATATATCATCTTCCGGAACTCTTACAGAGGGACAGAAGATAGAAAAATTTAATGCTGAAAAAATGACAGTTGAAAACCAGGCGAGCGCGGTGGTTTATAAGAATTTCCTGAATCGCTCCGATCTGGAATATGTCGTTACTTCGAACAGCCTTAAAGAAAATATTGTTGTTTATGCGCCGCAAAGCGAGTACATATATCGGTTTGACCTTGACTCTGGCGGACTCATGCCGGCCGAGCAGGCCGACGGTTCTATCAAGTGGGTAGATCCGAAAAACCCCGATGAAACGGTATTTTTGCTTGATGCGCCGTATATGTATGATGCGAACGATAACGAGAGCTTTGATGTTTCAATGTCAGTTGAAGCTGATGGCGACGGTTATGTGCTGACCGTTAGAGCTGATTCTGATTGGATAGGCGAGAGCGGCAGAGCATTCCCGGTTGTTATCGATCCCTCTTGGAGCATACCTAAATCGAACTTTAAGGATGTTTATGTTATCAACGGTATATGCGCAAATGAACCCCGCGCTATTAAAGAAATCAGAGCGGGTAGAAACCTGACAAATACTGTTCGCTCATATGTCAAGATTGAGATGCCGGAGAATTTGCCTGCGGGAAGTGTTATTACAGGCGGCGAACTTACTTTCCGAAAGCAGAATTATTTCAAGGCGTTGGGGCATAACGATATCGACATTCTTGTATATGACTGCAAGGACGTTGCCGATTGGAGCGAGACGACTGTTTGCTGGAATGCTCAGCCGTTTGATAATTCAAGAAATGGTTATCTCAATAATAATGCGGAACTTATCGATTCCATTCCTGCAACATCAGACTTAGACAGCTACTCGTTTGACCTTACAGAGGCTGTTAAGAGATGGGTATATACTGGAATAAATAAGGGCATTATGATTGCCTCATCTGATGAGGTTACAAGAACTCAGGTCGATTTCTATTCTTCGAGAGCTTCGAAAATTGAAAAACGACCGGTGATGAGCATTTCGTTTGACGCGCCTCGGGTCAGTACACAGGTATGGAATCCGGGAGCAGGCGCAACGACAAGCTCTTTGATAAATGTAGTTTCCAGCAGCCCGTGGACTGTTGATGTTTCGGATGTCCCGTGGCTTTCTGTTGCAAGTGTTACAGATGACGGCTTTAAACTTCGTGCCCAGAGCAATCCTTATGCCGATGTGCGTACAGGAACGGTTGTTGTAAAGATGACCGCTGATAGCACGGAGATAGGCAGGATAACGGTTACTCAGCTTGGAACAGAACCGGCTGTTGTTCTCGACAGAGACAGGTGGGATGTCGACGAAAGCGGCGATCACGAACGGCTTGTTGAGGTTTCATCGAATGCAAGTTGGAGTGTATCAACAGATTCATCATGGATAACACTCGATAAAACAGGTGGAAGAGGAAACTCAACTTTTACGATGTCGATTGAAACACCGAACGAAACGTATACCACAAGAACCGGTACGGTAACGGTTCAGGCGGGAGATGTTGTTGAGACCATAGTAGTCACACAGTTCGATGAGGTTTCCGGGTATTTCAATTCCATAGGCGAGGACGGCGTAAGCAGAGTGAAGAGCTCTTCGGAGTATAACCATAAGCTTTCAAAATGGGCAATGGAGCTTGCTTATGCGGCGTATAATCCTTTGACTGGTCCTATAGCGGGTTTGGTTCCGGGAATATTTATGGAGGACGATATTCCAACAGCAACCGAACTTCTCGAATCAGAAGGCTTCAATGTCCAATCTTTTAATTATGGTGAGTCGGATACAGTTGCACATGTAATAGCACATAGAAATATTACTTTTGATCTGAGCGAATCTACTGTTTGTGGAAATAATAATTCATATTCTGGAGGTAATAGTAATGAATCCTTTAAAAATGGGTCCATTGGAGCAGGCCTTTTGGCTGATTATTATAACGATTGGGACAGTGCTGACGTATTTCGGTTGGGCATTTATAGGGATAGTTGGCAAAATAATGGAATGGTTCACTTAAGCGAATCTGTTGATGAGCAAAATCGGTTAAGCAGTAATGATGTCAGAACATTAGTTGTTGTAGACATTAGAGGCTCCGAAACTTTGCAAGATTGGGTTACCAATGTTGGCTCACAACTTAATCCCTCTTGGGGCTCATTTGATGATGGTGCAGAAACAGTTCTTAATTCTTTGATTCATGGCACAGGTGATACTGTAAACTGTACTGAATGCAATGGCGTCGGTTGTGTGATGTGTATGGGTTATATCTCATATTACAACATTCAGAACCCAATAGTTCTTGTGACCGGCCACAGTCTTGGTGCGGCAGTTGCAAATCTCGTTGCGGCGCATTTGAGCACTTGTAATGACGACAATTGCTGCGGAATTCTTAACGGCGACGGCACAGATGTTTACGGCTACACATTTGCGACTCCGAACACTGTTGATACAAATGAAGAAGGAAAAGTTGTTTATACCGGAGATAATATTTATAATATTATGAACAATAATGATGCCGTTACATTTTTACCAAGAACGCTAAATCCTTCTGATTGGCGTAATAGCGTGTGGAAAAGACACGGAGTAGATCTTCACATTACCATGCCAATGTCTGTGGCGACTCCGTTACTTAGAGATAAGAATACAGCTGTAATAGGATTTGGCGGTCATGCGATGTCAACATATAACGATTGGCTTGCGGCATTGCCCGATAAGCTTGGTAAGACAGCAGATGATATCGATCTAAATGACCTGCTTGCATTGACGGATAATCGCGATGAACTGGGACTTCTACCTAAAATCCTCTGGGCAAAATGTCCGGTAAGCGTTACACTTAAAGATGAGGATGGCAATGTGCTCGCCTTTGAAAGCAGCAATGCAAATGCTGTGAGTCCGCAGCTGGCCAATTCTAGCGGAATCGTATCGCTTGTTACAGACAACAACGAGAAGGTGTTCTTCATACCGTTTGGCTATGAAACGGTCGACATCAATATTGAGGCTTATGACTACGGCACAATGACATTCGCAACCGAGGTTGCGGGTCTGGGTAGCGCATTCAACAAGACTTATAATAATATAAATCTCTATCCGGGCAAGCAATTTACAGCACAAATTGCTGAAAACTCTTTGGTTGAGGATATTCAGCCGGTTCATGTGGATGAAAACGGTGAACAGATTCCCGTCGAAGAGAACCCGCTTCTGAAGAGCGCAGTTATTGACAATCCTAGAGTGCCATATGGAACATATTCAATAATCACTGTGGTGACGGATAAGAGCGTTATCAAAGTAAGATTTATATGTAGAACTAATGGTGCGACAATAACATATACTCCGGATCACGAAGGAGTTATAAGCTATATCGATAACGGTGATACTCTGACTTGGGTTATACGGCGAAAGTTTGCGTCCGGAACGGTCGATTATGATGTTGGCGTTAAGGTTGACAAAGTGTGGTATGTAACGCCGAATGTATTCACCCTGACCGTGTATTGATGTGCTTTTGTTTCGCTATAAGACATAAGTAATAATAGTGTAATGTGATTGATCTCTTGGCATACGCCTTTTAAGGGCTATGCCAAGAGATTTATTTTATATAAAATTTGGGTGGTTTTACCAAGAGCGATTTTTAATTAGCAAAAATGCTTATATATAGGAAGAATAATTTGAAACCAATCCGTATGAACATTTTTTGTGTTTAAAAAATCGAAAAAAATTGTAACCTTTTTGCATTTTTGTACACTATAACTATGTAGAGCAGTTCTAATGCATTAAGCAAAGACTCAAAGATTCGGAAGGGAGTAATTCCAATGTTTTATTCAATATAAAATAAAAGTAAATAAGACTATATGATATTTTATAAAATTGCAGAAAGGAAGTTGAACGAATATGTTGAAAAAGTTTTTATCAGTTATTATTGGCGTAGTAATATTTATAACCTGTATTCCATCTTCCGTGTTTGCACAAGATATGGAGAAGTCAAGCTTAGATAAGATACCATCTATAGTTCAATATAGCGTTAGTGATAAAACCCGTTTGGTAAAACGTCTTTCAAAGTTCGATAATTACATGAACACCGTCGGATATTTAAATTCAGATGGAACAGAAACTGTTTATATTTTTGGAGACGACATAAAATATAGAAATAAAAATGGAAAGATTGTAGACAAAGATATAAGTATCGTTTCATCATATTCACTTATGGGAAAAGGGTCATATTCGTATGAAACGAAATCTAACGATGTAAAGTCTTATTTCCCAGCGACTCTTTCTTCGGATTCAACTGTAAAAATAGCTTATGGCGACTATGAAATAAGTATGACACCTAAAAATGATGCCGTCGGAAAAGAGAGTAAACGTGCACAGGTTTTAGGTGAAAATGAAACACTTAAAAAATCTGTAAATGATAGTTTTACCGTAAAAAATTCAATATGTTATGAGGAAACCATTAATTCCGATATAGATATTGTTTTTGAAACGATATATAGTGGACTTAAAGAAGATATTGTATTAAATCGATACACGGGAACAAATATGTTTTCGTTCATAATGAATTTTGGAAGTCTGGTGCCAAAAGCTTATAACGGTGGTATACGAGTTTATGATAAAGATAACATAATATTTGAAATTCCACCCATTTATGTTGAAGATTCCGGTATGGAAAAGGATCCGGGAAGCAGATTTACAATAGACAATGCGATTGCCCTGAAGCAAGTTGCCAACGGAATATATGAAGTTACTATTGTTGTGGATAAGTCATTTTTGTTGAGCCCTAACACAGTTTATCCGGTAACAATAGATCCAACCATCACAGTATATTCCGATAAACATAATGATTCTCCAGTATACCAGAATAGACCGTCTGGAAATTGGGGAAATCAAATACGAAATTGTGTCGGAACGGAGTCGACTTTAGGAAAAGGATATTTCTTTACAAAGTTTGACATCACTCCTATTGCCAGTATACGTTATGACAACTTATTGGGAGCATATTATCATTGCCGTGAGTTGACAGGATATACATCAAATTCTATTATAGAGACGTATATGGTATATCAAGATTGGAATGAGGACACGATCACATGGAACAACCAACCAAGTAGATTACAAGAAAAGATATGCAAGGTTAACGTTACAGAAGAGAATTACAGTACAAATAGCTATTGGTATGACTTTTATATAACAAAGGCAGTTATGGCTTGGCTTCAAGGAATACCTAATTATGGCCTGATGTTCAAGGAACGTACTGACTCGCATTGGAAAGCTTTTGGTTCTAAAGAATACTCATCGTATTTGCCGTATTTGTCTGCTACATATACATCGGAATCATTTAGCGATGAGGGCTTAGGAGTAACTCATGGAAGGACATATTATGTAAAAAACAGGAGAAGTGGCAAGTATTTGACCAATAGTGGCAACTATTCAGAGGCAAATGTATATCAGTCGGAGTTTAGTGGAAATGACAATCAAAAATGGTGCTTTGCATATCTGGATGATGGGTATTATAAAATTATACCTATAAATGCTATTGGAAAATGTCTTGATTTATGGTGTGGATCTTCTTCTCCAAGTGGAGATGAAAATGGTGCTAACATACAGATATACACTTATAATGGCGGTGATAATCAAAAATGGAAATTGGTTCGAGGCTGGAACGGAGCATATAGATTTATAAATGCGCGAAGCGACGAATACAAAAGCATGGTAGTTCAAAATGCATCAATGAGCTCGGGGGCAAATGTATTTCTATATGACTATTCTATTGATCATATATATAATGATGAATGGACATTGGAACCTGTTTCATTAGGCGAAGCTGATTTCTTCAGTTTTACAAATTCTCACGATTATGGAATAGATACAACTGGCGGAATAGATACAGCAGTTAGCTTAGCCAATGATATTGGCTTTAGAAGCCAAAGCTTCATAGATGCTCCAGCAGCGATGGCTTACGATTATATGAAAGCTGATGGATTATGGTTCTTTACTGGACATGGAACCAACTCAAGCGTTTTATTCAACTCATATTCACATGATAATGGCAGTTGGGAACGTAGTGAAATATCTGCTACTGGTATAAATATTACTAACAGTTATTATATTAGCCAAATTCCTCATAATGAACTTAGTAGGCTAATGCTTGCAGTTTTCAGTTCTTGTCTGTCAGGATGTAGTGATGAAGAGTCGAATTTGGTAGGAATTATGTATAAAAGAGGTGCTCATTTAGCTATTGCTCATACAAACATTACTTCTATACCAAATGATGAAATATGGATGATTCAGTTTATGACCGCTCTAAAAAATGGAAAAACAATTTATGATTCTATGGAAACGGCCGATAATTATTTATATTCGCATACTTCCGCATTTTATGGAAACTTAAATCAAAGGCATGTGTTAGGAGATACTAATGTGGTGCTCAGGCACTAAGATATAAAATGCCCATATACGATAAAGAGATATGGCTGCGGGAGGCTCAAATTGCAATGTGAGGATTAATAGTTGGAAATAGAAGGAGGTCATGAAATGAAAAAAATGGTTTACATTATGCTACTTTTGTTTTTATGGATGTTGCTTACTTCATGCGCACACAGGAGTGTTGGTAATTTGTTTGAATCAGAGGATAAAACATATGAACCCATAGAAACAACAACTGTTGAAAGAGATTCATACGATACTTCTGAGTCTGCGAATAATACTACTGTACAGATTACAGTGCCTTCACATTCCTCAACAAATTTATCTGCAGATAGTAACGTAAGAGTAGAGCGTAGTATGCGGATGTTCCCTAATGAGGTTACTGCATTTGTAGGTGATAGAATATCTATAGGTCTTTATCATTCTCCTACAGATCAAAGGGATGTAAGGGTAGAATATTATGTGGATGACAACTCTGTTATTGAGTTTGCCTATAGCGAAAAGGATAAGGAGTATATAAGAAATACTAATAGATGTGTTGTAGTAGCATTAAAACCGGGAACTGCAAAGATAACAGCTGTAGGAAGCTACAATGGGAAGAAGATGATTGACTCTTGTATTATTACAGTTAGAGATGTGTCCGAAGAAGGCACTTGAATAATACTGTAAAATTTTACTTTTGTGATTAAATGAATTGTACCCCATTTGTTGACAATTAAGTTATACTGTCGACAAATGGGGTGCTTTATTGTATTAAGGCAAAGTTAAAGGGTATGCCACATGTTTTGCGCAAGTAACCCGTTGATAATTAAAATGTTTTTATTTAGTCTTTGAAACTACTCCGCTTACTTTAAGCCTTTTTATAAAACTATGCTTGTTGTAGTGTTAGGCATTTTTTGCTTGCTCTTAAGTATTCCTAACAAAGGCTTTTCTGCATAATGCTCACAGGTAACGCGATATGTGTATCCTCGTGGCGCTGATATACATTTAGTAAAACAATTGCTGGCGGAGTTGCTGTATATATCATAATAACAATACTCAGTATAGTCGGTCCAACTTCCACCAATAAGTCTTTGCAATTTAATATATGTAAATCCACATTTTGTTACTCCGGTTTTACACTCTGTAATTGCGGTTACAACGAGCTGGTTGTTGTTGTTTTTAGCTAATTGAAGTGATGTTGTCCAAAATAAATCAGAACTTTTGGCGTTGTCTTCAATGTTATTTAACCCTTCGGCTGTTTCGATAATGGATTCCTCTATATTTTGAATCTCCTGATTACACTGTTCATCGCCAAATGTGGTAATTTGTAAAGGTAATAAGAGGAGAGTGGTCAGAAAAAATATGGAAATAATCTTTTTCATCATTGAACCCCCGTGTTTGAGATTGTTTTTGCGATTTCAACCGCATCTGCAAAATTAGCATCTAAGTACATAATGTACTGAGTCAGATTATCTTGATAGGTGATTGAACAAAATTCTTCTTGCTTTATAACGAAAACCTTCAAGCCATTTACTGATAATTCTTCTACATTGCTATGTATAGTAGTGTTATAAAAGTCAACGGAAGGAATAAATTCTTTTGAATAGAATTCCCTTATTGATACTCGACCAGACAACTTATCTGTATGGTATGATAAAGATGTGATTCTCATATTTTCAGTATGATTTTCTGCTATATCCTCATAGATGCAGTCGTTCGAAAAAAGCATCTCCGGCAATTTTACATCGTAAACATCGTACTTTTTCAGCTCATCAGCAATTTTTGTTCCACGAATTATGTTTGTATCTTTTGACTTATTAAGATGAACGCGTATGTGATTTTCATAAAAAGTTACGGCGCTGTTCTTAATTTCGTTGTCTGTGGCGATGGTTGCAATTCCGGAGGTAACAAGCAATAGCGCAATCGTGGCGGCTATTATCAATACCTTTTTCAGCTTGCTGTTAAGATGAGTTGTTTTCGGTTTGGCTTTATCGGATTCGTATTTTTCTCCCTTGCTATTATTAGTCTCTGCTTTATCGATATAGTATAGACAGTATTCAATTAGATCCGGATCCATTTCGGATTCGTCCTTTTGCAGTTCTTCTTCAATTATATTTTCGAGCTCTTCTACTGTGAGTTCGAGTGAGTCGTCATTCAAAATATTCATGAATTCACTATTTGTCATATTGATTTCCTCCTTGTTTATATAGTGTACGAATTTCAAAAAGGTTACAAAAATTTTTAAAATTTATGTTTTTCAATTTCTTCATTTGACAAATGCATTATCTTTTTTCGCGCTCTGAAAAGCTTTTGCTTGACATTTGTCTCGGAAAGCCCGTGTTTGGCAGCGATATCTTTTACTTTCATGTGCTTTACATAGAAGTCAATAATTATAGATTGCTCATCAAAATTGAGTTGATTTAATATGCTGTCTTTCATCTCGGAAATAAGCTCATCGGAAATTTCTGAAAAATCGTGCATATCAAGAGTGAAAATTTCCACAGTGGTTTTATAATGTATTATTTTATTTATATGTTCGGATTCTCTTTTTCTGTTTTTGTATTCCATTTTTATTTTATTGTTTGCAACAGTAGTAAGCCACGCCTTGGGACTCTTTATTTCTGTTCCGGATCGCCTGGCTTCAAGTAATGCCATAAACACATCTTGAACACAGTCTTCAACATAGTCAGGTGTGTCTTTTAGCTTGAATTTGCAAAAGCTTATTATGTACTCTTTATAAAGATTCCAAAGCTGCTTGCATTCCTCTGTAATTTCATCTTTCTCTCCGATAACCAATTAAAATCATCCCCTACGTAATTATTCCGGTACAACGATACTTCGGTTGAACATCAATGCCGGAAACGAATGCCTGCCTTGACGCGATGAATTTGCCGATATTGAAGGCTAAGACAATCGTATGGATTTATTATACTATAAATTGTGGAAATGAGCAATAAATGTGCAAAAATAATGTTGGTGAAGGTATTAAAAAAAGACTGGCGAAAATGCATAATTGTACTTAAATATATTGCCAAAATTGCCGTATCGATTTATGACATGGGGAACAAAAATAAAATGTGAAATGTGCACAACTTGTCGAATGATAGTTTGTGCATATTTTTTTGTAACCAAAGACGGTTTTAAGACACTATAAAAATGTATTGAACTGATAGATTTTATCAGTTGGGAGAGACGATATAAAACCATTTGGAAATGGGGTGACAGCGTAGGGTTAATAGTAAGCGTGATGTAGTGAATGCTGTAAAAAGAGAGGAGATTTGGTAATGAAAAAGACAAAAGTCGTAACAAAACTTATAGCCATAATTTTGTCAATACTTGTGGTTGTTCAAGTTGCCCCAATGTCAACTTTTGCCGAAACAATTGGAACAGAAAGTGAAAAGTTTGAGGAAAGCGGGTATTCTACTGAAGTATCTCAGGAAGAGGAAGACCCAATAGTAATAGGAGAAGATGTAGATCGTCGCGACAGCAGCAACACCAAGTATTTTAAGATGAGCGATGGAACAATAAAGGCTGCTGTGTACAAAGATCCTGTTCTTTATCAGGATAGCGCTGGTAAGTGGCAGGAGATAGATAATACACTTGAAACATCGGACGATGAGAATGATGAGATTTCAAACTTTAACGGATATGCAACCAAAAGCAATAAGTTTAGGGTGAAGTTTGCAAAGAATTCAAACCAGAAAAAACTTGTCAGCATAAAAATGGGCGATTACTCGGTCAGCCTTTCTTTGCTTAACAAAACGAAGAAGAATAACTCGTCAATGAAGCAGGAGAAGAAAGCTAAAATCGAGGATTTAACCGCCGCTAGCAAGGCCAGTCAAAAGATATACTATGAAAACATTCTTCCCGATACAAATATAGAGTACATAGTTAATGGATCGGGAGTCAAGGAAAATATTGTAATAAAATCCGCGCAGAACAACTATCAATACAGCTTCGAGATCGATGTGAAAGATCTTACGCTCACATTGGAAGATGACGGCTGTATATACGCGAAAGATGTAAACACGGGAAAAACTGTGTTTGTCCTTCCCAAGCCGTTTATGCTCGATGCAAACTACGAGTATTCAGAAAATGTGAGCTACAGTATCAGTTCAAAAAATAAAAAGAAGTATGAGATTACTGTAACTGCGGATGCCGAATGGATAAATAGCAGCGACAGGACATTCCCTGTTACGATTGACCCCGCAATACAGACAGAGCAGTCAAACACAGCGATGGATTCGGTTTATGTTGCTTCCGGAAAGCCGACTACAAATTACTGGCATGGTCCGATGATAATGGTTGGTAAAGAGTCGTCGGGCATAGGAAAGTGTCAGGGGCTGCTTCGCTTTGACTTGCCGTCTTTAAACCGCGGAGATGTTGTTATTGATGCAGAACTTTACGCTGCGCAGATATATGCAGATGCGTATAACACGGACAAAACACCGGATGCTGCAATAGAAGTACATGCAGTAACAAGTAGTTGGAATAAAAAAACGGTAACATGGAACACCAAACCGAGCTTTGAATCAACTACGGCTGACTTCGAGATCCTCAAGGCATCTAAACAGAATACTAATACTGTTGAGCGTAAATGGAATGTCGCCTCTATCGTAAAACGGTGGTATGAAAACACTTCGTTCCCCAATTATGGATTCCTGTTCAGATCATCAATAGAAAACGGTTCAACATACGTTTCCTCATGTAATTATCTTTGGCTTTATGGAGAGAAATACTCGCAGAGCACGGCCGGATATCCGATACTTTCCATAACATTCAGATCAAACAAGGGACTTGAGTCGTATTGGAGCTATACAGACATCAGCGCCGGAAGAGCCGGTACTGCTTCTATCTGTGAATTCTCCGGCAACCTTGTTTTCACTCACGGTGATACAACAACACCGGGAAGTCGCGCTTCGGCATCCATATGTCATGTTTTTAATAACTACATGGCAGGGGAAGGCTTTGGTACCGTTATGCCATACAGAGGCCACGGTTGGATGCTTAGCTGTCAGCAGCAGCTTCTTCCGTCATCAAAATTCGGTCTGTCAACATCTGCACAGGCGACATATCCATATGTATATATTGATGGTGACGGAACTGAGCACTACTTCTACAAAAAGAGTGACGGTACAATGATAGATGAGGACGGTATGGGGTTGACCCTTACTGTTCCGAAGACAAACAACAATAATTACTACAAAATATCAGATGATAAGGGAAATGTGATGTGGTTCAATGTTGCGGGAGCATTTGCGCGTTCTCTTGACAGCAACAGCAATCAGATAGCAAACTACTATGCATCGTCGACTGACCCGAAAATCTGGAAGGTGACCGATGGGGCAGACCATGCTGTGACTATTTCTCCGACTCCTGATAATCTCGCAGTTCAGAGCATAACCGATAGCGCGGGAAGAGTGACCAGATACAACTGGAGCTCGGGCTTGCTGCTCAGCATAACATATCCCGACGGTGAAACAACGACCTTTACATATGACAGCGACAGAGCAATGACCTCTGTCACATCTCCCGATGGGTATAAGCTTCAGTTCACATATACACCTTTGAAGAACGGTAAACGAGTTTCGAAAGTTGTTGAGAGCGCCAATGGTTCGGCTGGTCAGACAATTACTTTCGATTACTCGCAATATGGACAGACCGTTATACGCTCTTCGGGTAAGGATGGCGTGTTTGGCAACAACGATGATATCTATACGACGGTAAAGTTCGACAAAGCCGGCAGAACGGTATGCTCAGAAGCCACTTGCTATGGCAAAACACTTGCAGCTTCTGCCGCAGAATACACTGCTTCGAATCCTAACAGCAATGCAAGCAACATAAAACAGCTTAACCGCTTGAGTAAGTCGATGTCTGGTGGTCAATATGTCAGGAACTATCTTCGTGACGGTAGTGCGGATACTGGAAGTTCATGGACAAAACTCCAGTGGAATGGCACTGCAAATTATGACGGATTTGTTACAGGACGTCAGAAGCTATATGGCCGATGGAGCTACTATATTGACAGCAAGACATTTTCCGACAGAGCTGCAGCAAGGGCTTGCCAATCACTTGCATCGGGACAATTCAAAGCGGGAATAACATATACATTCTCAGCTTGGGTCAAGACGGAGAATATCGTCCCGCGAGACGCGGCTGTTCCGTATGGCGCGCAGCTACTTGCAACATATTGGCTTCCTGACGGTAGTACGGTCGACAATGTTTCCGAAGCATTGATAGGAACAACCGATCCCAATATTAATAATGGCTGGCAGAGGCTTACCGTTTCATTCTTTGTTCCGTCTAATGCTACAAAGGTTAACTGTAATATAATGGTCCGTGACGCTACCGGTAAGGCTTGGTTTGACGGAATGCAGCTTGAAGAAGGTGCAAGCGCAGGTCCGTTCAATATGATAAATAACTCTTCGTTTGAACGCTATTCAAAGGCGTCGAATGGTGCGTATCTTCCTGAAGATTGGAACGGATATCGTACCGATGCTACCGATTCCGTTGATAATGCTCATTCGAAGGATTCCGGACATGCATTCCGATTGGGGAGCATTGCAACGGTTCCTAAGGAGATGAATCAGGTTCTGTATTTTGACGGAGCTACTGCGCAAAATCTTGACGATACATATATTCTTAGCGGCTGGGTCTATGCAAATCCGGTTGGCGGAAGCAATGAGAACAACAAGGTCAGTCTTGCCGCAAAGATTGTGTATAGTGATGGAACGAGTTGCCTGAAGTGGTTTGACTATAACAGCTCCGTTATGGGCTGGCAGTATGTCATGGGCGCCTTTAATCTGAGAGATAGTGACAATCAGAGTGCTTCAAAAACTCCGACATCGATGAAAATCTATCTCATTAATTACAGGCAGTCGAACAATACTTGGTTCGATAATATTCAGCTTGTACGCGATGAAGCACCGTCATATACATATGACAAGGATGGCAATATGATCTCCGTCAAGGCAAACGCTCAGCAGAAATCCTCGATGGAGTATACAAATAACAACCTTACAAAGTCGGTTGATGCCAAAGGATATAGCTATACATATACTTATGATTCAAGGCATAATATGACTCAAGCGACGAGCCAGTCCGGAACGAAGTACTGCTATACTTATGATAACAACGGCAATCCCACCGCATTTAGTGTTAAGGGCAGCGAGACAATGCATATTGAAACAGGCGCGTCGTATACATCCAATGGAGCGTTTGTGTCAGCTACTACCGATCAGGACGGGCGGACCGAATCGTATGTTTATGATAATTCTAAAGGTACGCTCACTTCTTACACGGACAAAAAGGGCAATGTAACCAACTATACTTACGATGCCAATACCGACACCGTGACATCTGTTTCTCAGACACTTTCAAACGGTCAGACTATACAGAACAACTATACCTACAACAAGTATCGCCTGAATACCATATCCCATAACGGTTTCAATTACTCGTTTGTCTATGACAACTTCGGCAATGTTACACAGACGAAAGTCGGCTCACAGGTGCTCTGCACGAACACTTACGGAGCAAATAATAATGGACAACTCAATCGAATGTCATATGGTAACGGCGATTACATTGACTACACATATGATGAATACGGCAACACGACTTCGATATCGCAGAATGGCACGAAGAACTTTACATGGAATTATGATTCGACTGGCAACATGTATTCACATGAAGACCTTGTAAATAATCAACGTTTCCTGTATACTTATGATTCAACAGGCAGACTTGTTCGACAGAGCGTACTCAACGGCAGCAAAAAGCGCATCTATGACGCTGAGTACGGATATGACATGAATAACAACGTGTCAAAGTTCACTTCATCTGCAGGTGGAGTGAGCATGACCGAAAAATTCGATTACGGCAAGGACAATCTTGCATCGAAGT
>OGOB01000503.1_pt1 | contig 20125 bp, 15 predicted proteins | sample 1573611 | NCBI WGS metagenome assembly OGOB01 (sample SAMEA2582016, study PRJEB24529) | metagenome | biome: Human gut stool | place: China | collected 2011 | reverse complement strand
AATCGTGAGCCGCCTCGTCCTTCTTTTCGTGGCAGCGAGAGCATTCTTTCCAATGATCGTCTGTGTCCTTGCTCCAATCGCTTGCCCATGCGTGCCCGAGCTGTGTACCTGCTGCCGTAAAGGTTTCTGTTGTGCTGATCTCTCCGCAGGAGCAGCTCTTGAAATATACTGCATCGTTGGTGCAGTCGGCAGCCGACTTGAGGGTTTCCGGCTTCTGAATTTCCTGATCGTAGGTATGGGTATGGGGAATTACCTTGTATGTTACAATAACGGTTTTGTCTGCGTCCATCGTAACATTCAGGATATTGGAAAGTACGTCTGTTGGAACGCCGTTCACAGTAACAATGTCGATTTCATAGCCGTCATCAGGGGTAAAGATAACCGTTTCGGTGGAGCCTTCGGTCAGTCCGGTTTTGCTTGCGGAAATCGTTCCGTGACCACCGTTTACCTGTGTTGTGAGGCTATAGGTGGTGACAGGTGCGTTCTTGTAGGTCGCTTTCACACTGACTTCACTGTCAGGCATTATAAAAGTAGTGGTTTCACTGTTCGCATCTTCAAGAGTAGTGCTGCCGCTTTCTACTACCCACTTATCAAACACTTTACCGTCAGGAGCCGCATTTGCGGTCAGAGTAATGGTTGTGCCTTGCGCCGCTTTACTGATTTCGCTTCCTGCACCGATTGTCGCTTTGCCGTCCGTTACGATGATGGAATACTCTTTACTCTCCCAGATTGCATAGAAGGTAGTATCCGAGCTTACTTCATAGGTCGTGCCGGAAATAACCGAACCGTCGGCACTGGTTGACCAGCCCTTGAATTGCTTGCCTTCCGGTTCAGTAAAACCGCAGGCGGGCAGGGTGTAGCTGCCGGAAACACCGGTGACATCTGCCATTGTGCCGCCGCCACCGTTGGCATTGAATCTGACGGTATGCTCGGTAGGTGCAGGAGGCTCGTCCTCCTCGAAGATAGCTTTGACCTCCACATTGCTGTCCGGCATGGTGAACTTGTTGTTGGTGATTACAAGCCCTGCCGGAGATACGACCTGCCACTCCTTGAAGCGGTAGTCCTCTTTGGGCGTTGCGGTCAGGGTGATTTCCGTACCAGCCACGGCCTTGTCAGGAGATGCGGAAGCCGTTCCGTTGCCGTCCGGGCTGATGACCTTCACATGGTGCCTCCTGTATATTCTGACTGTCGCCGTAGTTTCGTTTCCCGCGTTGTCAGTCGCGACCACGGTATATTCCGCTCCTGCGTCATTGTTGCCGCCGTCGGGTGCGGGGAGAGAATAGGTGGGACCGTCTTGTGGCTCGCCGTTGATGGTCACCGACTTGATGCCGGAGGATGTCTCTCCCGATGCAGCCGGGTCGCTCACGGTGAAGGTGTACGCGCCGGGATTTCCATCGATGTTATCCTCGACGGTGTAGCTTTCGCCGTCCGTCAGAGTTTCCATAACTGGGGCTTTCGTGTCCCTCTCAAGCACATGACCGCACACAGTGCAGAGCTGCTTCTGATTGCTCCAGTCGCCGGGAATGTGTTTGTCGTTTTGTTTGGACATTTCCGCGGCGGGGTCCCGCGCGCCGCATTTCTTACAGGCCCAGATGTGGCAGCCGTCCATGTCTGTCCAGCCCAATTCATGGCTGCATGTGCTTTCATAGCAGCGCAACTCCAGCCTGCCGATCACACGGCCGTAATTGCAGGCATACGGCAGGCTCAGCCGCTGCAGGTCCACGCGCCCGTTTTCGTTGGGGATGAGAAGCTCCGTCGTGGTTCCCCAGCCCCATTCATACTGTCCCTGACTGCGGCGCCACTGCCACCCTGTCGCGCTCAGCTGCACGGTCTTCCCGTCCGAGGCTCCGATTTTGACGTTCTCTTCATGAAGCAGTCCAAACTCCGGGTTGAACAGCACCGACGCCCAGCCTAAACGGTTTGAGCCTCTTCCGACCGCGACTGCAGGACCACCGCTAATGGCTGCGTCTTCATACTGGGGGTTCGGATAAAGCGGGAGGGACTGCGCAGTAAGCGTTGTGTCCTTGATCAGAATGTTCCCGCTGTCGCCGTTCATGCCCCCGCCGATGCCCGCGCCCCACCAGCCTTGCGCCATCACTTCGCCGCCGGTGATGGAAATGTCACGGCCCGAACCATTTCTTCCGCCGCCGATGCCCGCGCCGGCATAGTTACTCCAAGCGTTGACCGTTCCACCGGAAATCTCGATATGATACGCATCTTCCGAGTTGTTCTGTCCGTCTTGATCGCCGCTGCCGATTCCGGCTCCGCATGTCGAGCTGCCGGCATTCACCGTGCCGCCCTTGATATAAATATAGCGTCCGACGCCGCCCTGACCGCCGCCGATACCCGCACCGAAAGCACCGCTGGTCGCAAGAATCTCACCGCCATAGATATCCGTCGCCAGAGAGCCGAAATGAAGGTTCATGCCGTGTCCCTGCGAGAAATTCTTGATTCCGACCTTTGAGCCTCCGATGCCGGCGCCATAAGTGCCGCCCTGACATGTGAGCTTTGTCCCCGTCTGCACCAGAACCCGGAGATAACCATCGGTTTTGTTTTTCTGCAGTGCGGCGAAGTTCTCCGCGCCGATCAACTCGCTGTCGTTGCCGATAAAGTACAGACAGGCAGAGGCACCGCCGTAAAGCTCGATTGCAGGGCCGTCCTCGGGTGCCTGAATGCGGACGCCGTCCAGAAAGATGTGCGGTGTATTGTTCTTGCCATCAATTTTGATCCGGTATTGAAAAGACCAGTTCGGATCTGCGGAGCCCTTGATCAGATAGGTCTTGCTGTCCGTGATTTTCAATTCTTTGTTCTGCGTCGTAAGGTCCACTGTCTTGTCAAACGTCGTTGGGACGGAAAGCTTGACATCCGGTAGCTCATCCGCAGCAAAGGCTGCTGTCGGCAGCAGTGTCAGCACCATGCAGCATAGGAGCAGGATGCTAAGTATTCGTTTCTTCATTTCTTGCTACCTCCGTTTTCGTATATGTCGGCTCAGTCAAGAGCGGTGATCGTAATGGTGCCGCTGAACTCCACAAGAAGTGTATTGTATTCCGATTGCTCAAATAAAAATTTCAATGTTATATCTCGGGCTGATGCGTCATACATTCTGTTGAAGTTAAAGGAATGATAGTCGTTACTATACGGAAGTTTTGCTCCATCTCGTTTTATGCGTGTGATATTCCTGCAAAAATCTGCATCCTCACTGCTGTCTGTCATTTGGATGCAATAATAACCGGTTTTGTCGGAAGCGTTCGAGCCGACTCCGAGAGAGCCGCTTATGATGACGTTGTATATATGCCCCTTTTTCAGCGTAATTTCATTTGGGGAAGCTGAAATCAGACCGCCTCTGTTTATTTTTTCAGTAAATCCAATTCTTGCGGAACAGTTTTGAAGAAGAGCCGTCCCTACTGACGCTTTTGCATGAAAATACCCGGAGCTTCCGCCGTTCTGACCAGCGTCGCCCTTGTCTCCCTTTTCGCCGTCTATGCCGTCTTTTCCGTCGGTACCCGCCGCCTTCACGCCGGTGTCGGTTTCTCCGATCCACCAGTTGCCGTTTTCACCGATAAAAGGTGTTTTACCGTCTTTGCCGTCAGAGCCGTTTTGTCCGTTTGTTCCATCCTTGCCGTCGGCTCCGTCTTTACCGTTTATACCGTCGACTCCGTCCTTGCCGTCAAGACCTTTCAAAACCGAAAGGTCGTACAGGTTCAGCCATATTTCGTCGCCGACATAACGCCATTGCAGGGTGTTTTCGTTCACGCGGAACTCCGGTGTTTTTCCGTTTGCTCCGTCCTTACCGTTCTGTCCGGTAGGACCTGTGATGTCGACTATCGCAACAAGATTCTGCCACTCATCGCCCTCGTAACGCCACTGTATGTGGGTTGCGGCTCGCTGTACTTCTATGCTTTTGCCGTTAATGCCTTCTTTGCCGTTTGTACCGTTTATTCCGTTTATTCCGTTTTTACCGTCGATGCCATTCTTTCCGTTGGCTCCGTCCTTGCCGTCAGAACCGTTGATGCCGTCTTTACCGGCTTCTCCGGCAGCACCCCTCAGCTCGTCAAGAGCCACAAGGTTCTGCCAGTCGGTTTCATCGCTGTATTTCCATTGGATCGCCGTGCCGTTATTGCGCACCTCCGGCAGTGCGGTGTCGGCTTTAGCCGCCTTGCTCCATCCTATGGCAAGCACGATGCAAAGTGACATAAGTACAGCGCAAAGGGCCAAAAGTGTACCTGTGAGTAGTTTTTTCCCTGTTTTCATCTTCTTTCCTCCGTTCGGAATTGTTTATCACGGCGAAGCTTTGCACCGCTGCCCACGCCGTAAATGAGCGGCGGCTGACCGGCTTATGCTTGGTCTGCTTTGTACTTATCCACAAACAGGGCGACGCCCTGCTTTAAGACCTCCATCTGGGTTTTTAGGTAATATTCGTCCTCAAACATCGCGTAGTGAACGCAGGCACGGACGAATATAAAGATCAGCGGCGTGATGACCGTATAGGGAATGCCGATCTTCGGCTCCAGCCGCTTGGCATACTCGGTATAGCGCTCGTTGACACCTTCAAAAAATTTCTTACCGTGCTCGATATACTTCGGGTGAGTATAGATCTGATACATCAGCCGATATTTCTTGCCATGCTTCTTTGCAGTCCAATAAGGTACTTCCTTCACAAACCGGACGACATCCTTTAGGTCGGTAGGTGCCATCTCCATAAAGTCATCCTCGACTTTTTCCATACAGTATGCCGTTGATTCAATGATCAGTTCGTCAAGGTTTTTGAAATATGAATAAAGATTTGCTTTTGTGCAGCCGCAAGCATCGGCCAGTGCTTTGATTCCCGTGCCCGTCAGCCCGTTTTCAGCATAGCACTCGAAGCACTTTTCCATTAGTTCACGCTTGCGCGCGTCGTGCTGTTGCTCAGTTGTTTTCATGTTGATTTGCTCCTTTTATATATACCGACCGTTCGGTTATAATTAATATAACATAGAATTGTGCCGATTACAAGAACTGTTCGAGAAAAAACGAAGAAAATCAAAATTCAATATAAACCCATAAAAAGTCCTTACAGTAAAAAAATAGTGTCTTACCTCAACGTTCAAAACCGTACTAATAAAAATATCTTTGTTATCCCGGGCTTTTTTAACCTGAAACCTCTGTGTCTTTTTATTCTGCTTTCAGCCGGAATAGCAGACTGCTCTTGCCACCTTTCTTGTGTTAACACTGATTGATTTCAAGGAGCCTCTTTTTTTTGAATCCACGAATTCCGCGGCGGGCGATGTCCGTCGAGAGCTTGAGGTCAGCGGCTATGGTCGGTATAGGCTAAGGAATAGTATCATTCTTCATCAACAGCAGGAAAAATCTCATCTGCAAATACTTTAGTCCAGAATTTATCAAGAGTTTTCTTTTATCTTTCATTTAAAGACAATAAGCTATCGTCAAATTTTAATTGCTGGTAATCATTCGATTTAAAATACATATGTTTACCACCTTTTCAAGCCTATAATAATTATAACTCTTGTCAAACAAAAATGAGGTATTACTCAGTACAATATTAAATTTTCAATGTTTTATGAGGTCACCTTTTACCCCCTGTGTCATGACATTGAGGTTGTGAACCGGTGATGGGGTTCTCTACCTTTTCGGCCAATTTCCGCATTTTGGGTAGAGATTCCCGACCGGCAGCTATGAGAATCCAGCACTTTCTTGCACCCAAAAAACATCTAAACATAAAAAAATGGTGTCCCCTGATAATTCTGTGTCATGCCCCGGGATTCCGGGAACACATTACAGGGTACACCACTTTTATATTATTAACCTATGACTTCTTTCATTGTGTAATGTCCTGCAGGCTGTCCTTTGAGGAACTTAGCTGCTTCAACAGCACCTTTGGCAAATACACTCTTTGAATATGCGGTATGAGAGAATGTTATTACTTCGTCTTCGCCTGCGAAAATAACATCATGCTCGCCTACTATTGTTCCGCCTCTTACAGAAGAAAAACCGATTTCCTTCTTAGGTCTTGGAATTCTGTCCTGACTTCTGTCGAATTTGTATTCATATTTCTCAGGAAGGCTTTCATTAACAGCATCACCTAAAGCAAGTGCTGTTCCACTTGGTGCATCAACCTTGAAATGATGATGTTTCTCAACGATTTCAATATCAAAACCTGCTTCTGCAAGTAATGGCGATACTGATTTAAGCACCTTGAATAAAGTATTAATTCCTAAAGACATATTAGCTGATTTAAGAACAGCCACTTTCTTTGATACCTCTTCAACTCTTGCAAGCTGCTCCTCAGATAATCCTGTTGTGCATAATACTACCGGAATCTTCCTTGTCTCAACATAATCAAGCAATTTGTCAATTGCCTTTGCTGATGCAAAATCAATGATTACATCTGCTTCAACATTGCAGTCATCAATATTGGTAAAAACAGGGTATGGATTCTGTCTGTTATCGACAATATCTATTCCCGCAACAATTTCTGCGTCTTTGTCAGCAGCAACAATTCCTGTGATAACCTGACCCATCTTACCGTTGCAGCCGTGCATAATTATCTTAACCATTTTCTGTACCTTCTTTTATATTAATCCGAAATTTTTCATTGCATTTTTGAGAACTTCAAGGTTCTTTGGCTCCATTGGAGAAAGAGGTCCTCTGAGTGGTCCTACTTCAAATCCCATAAGATTAAGGGCATGTTTTACAGGAATAGGATTAACTTCAACAAAAAGTGCCTTGATAAGCTCTATTGACTTAAGCTGGAGTTCACATGCTTTCTTGACATCACCGTTAAGGAATAATGTAGGAATGTCGTGGGCAACCTTAGGTGCAACGTTTGAAAGAACTGAGATAACGCCCTTTCCACCAAGTGACATAATAGGAACTATCTGGTCATCATTGCCTGAATATATGTCCATCCTGCCTTCTGTCAAAGCTGCAAGTTCTGCAACCTGTGAAAGATTTCCTGATGCTTCCTTGATACCTACGATGTTATCCACTTCTTTAAATAATTTAGCTGCTGTAGCAGGTAAAATATTACATCCTGTTCTGCTTGGAACATTGTAAAGAATGATAGGGATTTTAACCGAACCCGCAACCTTGGTAAAGTGTGCGATAAGTCCTGACTGTGTTGCCTTGTTGTAATAAGGTGTTACAACAAGAAGTCCGTCTGCTCCTGCTTCCTCTGCTTCTTTTGATAATTTAACTGCTGTCTCAGTACAGTTAGAACCGGTTCCCGCAATAACAGGTATTCTGTGATTAACTGTCTTAATGCAGAATCTTATAACCTCTGAATGTTCTTCCTCGCTTAATGTTGCTGATTCACCTGTTGTTCCGCAGATAATGATTGCATCTGTCTCATTTGCAATCTGGAACTCAAGAAGCTCAGCTAACTTCTCATAATTAACGCTTCCGTCAGCGTTCATTGGTGTAACAATGGCAACACCGGCACCTGTAAATAATGACATAATATGTCTCCTTCCATATATAAAAGTTATACTGATGTAAACAATGAATGTCCGCTTAACAGACATTCTGTTATTTTAAATAAAAAAAGAGTTCCAAAAGGAACTCTTAAAGTCATAAGCTATAATTTAACTTTAGGTAGCTCCCCATCTTACGATGACAGTCATATACATATTATATATATGCCCAGCTTGCATCAATACAGGTTAATACAGCTTCGGCACCGACTCCTTTCCATTGTCATCATCTATTCCTGTCATATCAGACAATGTACTGTTAATCAGTGCAACCTCTACACTCTTTTTTATTTAGTGATAGTGTATCACTTAATATATACTATGTCAAATAAATAATTTTATGCCTGTAAGTCCGGCACCCGGCAGGAAAAATCTTGCTGCCTTCGGAACAAATTCCGATAGAATGTAAGTAAAAAGAACCAGTCCCGCTCCGGCAAGAAAAACATAGTATGTATTTTTAAGCACTCTGCTTATTCCAATTAATATAAATGAAAAGATTATCATATAAATAAATTTTGTAATGTTAATCAATAATATTGCATTACCGACAGAAATATCAAAAGTAAATCCTGACATTTCCATAATTGATTTAATGGAATAATTATAATAATTAATATCAAAAAGTCTTGATTTAATCAGATAGTCAAGCAACAATGACACAATGGAAAGCATTACAGCTACGCTCATTGTAATTAAAACGCGGCATTCAAACAGATTTTTTCTGCCATAATATGAAGTTTTAATAAGGACATCCGTCCTGCATCTGTAATCATTACAAAATATATTGCATATAATATACGCAATAAAAATAATTGCGGTAAATTCCATTCCAATGGATGCAATGTATTTCTGCACATCTAAATCATAAAAAAGCCTGCCGTCAGGGTATTTCTCGTAGTAATAATTATATTTTTCTCTTATGTACGAGTACACCGGTATCATTTTTTCTGCGATAAGACTGTCATTCTTAATCTCCCTGTACTCTTCATCAGTATATTTACCAAGGTAATAATTATACTCAATCGCGTTCTTGTCTTTTATATCCGAAAAATATACCAGTCTTTCTTCCACAAAATCTCTCTTCTCCTGTGTATATCCACCCGGCATTTCACTGATTACTTTTTTATAAAGTTTTTCATCGATATTTTTTCCTGTCTGGGGAATATTAACGAACGCGAGTATTACTTTCAGCAATAACATTACTACCAAAAAAATCAAAGCCTTGATATTCAATATGCTCTTTTTAAGTTCAAATTTTAATATTTTATCCACTTTTATTCATCTTCCTCAAACAATGTCATATATTCATCCTCAAGATTGTGACTTCCGTCATTATCAATCTCGCCCGCTATTACACCTTCTTTTATCAGCAGAATCTTATCTGCAATCATATCAAGGTCCGAAACTATATGGGAAGAAATGATAATTACCTTATCCTTTTTATTATTTAGGATTAACTCTCTGAAACGGATGCGTTCTTTAGGATCAAGTCCCACTGTCGGTTCATCAAATATAAGTATCTCCGGGTCTGCAATAAAAGTTACTGCAATTGCTGCACGCCTTTTCATTCCTCCGGAAAATGTTTTGATTTTATCATCTTTTTTCGATAAAAGATTAGTGCCGGTAAGGACTTTTTCCATCATCTCCGGTATTTTAGACTTATCAAGACCTCGAAGATAAGCAAAATATTCTAACATTTCCGTAAGGGTAAACTCCGGATACAATCCTGTATTCTGTGGAAGATATCCTATATGTTTTCTGTATTCAGCTTTCATATTTTTAATGTTTTTTCCCATATATTCAACAGAACCTTCACTGCTGTCAATCACATCGGAAATTATATTCATAAGAGTTGATTTTCCTGCACCGTTAGGCCCTAACAATCCGTATATTCCCGGTGTAAATAAATAATTCATGTTATTAAGCACGCATTTTTTTCCGTACTTTTTATAAAGATTTTTAACTTCTAACATCTTATCTCCTGCCCTTTTTCACATATATATATCTGCCTGTAAAATACATCGCAATAATTAACGGAATGGTACATATCATATATACGGTTACAGGCTTAAACGGAATATTTCCCATTCTCACAAATTCCAATTTGTTAAAATAACTTCTTGGATAATAAAGCGCATGTGGTGACCCGATGTATCTTGACACAAATGTGTACCATTTATTTTCAATGCCCGGTGTGCCAAACCTGATTGCAACTATGTAATGATATAATAACCATGTTCCACCCGTAATCACCACAGCTATAAGTGAATTAACTATCTTCTGTGAACTTACCGATACAATTACAATTATCATTCCATAAAACATATATGAACTTAATGTAAAAAGTATCTGTATGATAAAAAATGTCAATATACTGATATTATATGGTGAATCCGGTTCAAGGCACTGTATCGGATTGAGCCAGTCTCCTGCCGAACCATAGATTATCTGCGGGAGAAAATTTATTACATTCTTTAATATTGAAAGAACCGCTGCAGTAATCAAAAGAATAATTAATTTGTTATTATATACTTTGTTCTGTCCCCTGTATGTTGACCTTATATACATAACAAGCTCTGAATTAACATCGGCATAAAATATTCTTACAACTGCTATTCCAAATAAAATCAGGATAACAACAGCGGACAGATATCCACTGTTAATATCGCTCCTATTAAAGAATTGAATGTTAAAAACAGACTTAAATTCCAACGGAGATTTACAAAGGTTGTATGTTTTTATATTAACTTTTGAAAGATACTCATCATTAACATTACTTAGTCTTTCTGCCTTTTTTGCAATCCGGCTTCTGCTGTCGGCAATGCTTCGGTACTCTTTGATTTTATCATTGTAAGCTTCACTTGTATCATAATTATACTGTTCCATGACGTACTTCGTCTGGCTGTCAGGCTGCGACTTCTCCACTGACATAAACACAGTTATTATGAGACAGGCTGTCAATGATATTAAAAAAGCTTTGTCTTTTAATAATTTTATAAATTCATATTTCATAAATATTACTCTATCACTATCTTTGTATATCTTGAACGTGAACACATATCACTATCATCACCATTACTATTAACAGTTATGGTAAACACAATATGTTCTCCTTTTGGCAATCCTGATAAATCAAGTTCTGTCCTAATTCCTCCGTTACTTGGTATAACATATTTAAGGACTTCCTTTCCATCAAATGCGGGATATACCTTATCATCACATATAAAAATTGTGTTAAACTCCGTATTAACCTCATCTTCTTTCTGATTACACTGTAATGAGGTATAATATACCTTACCGTCTTTCTGATAAACAAATTCATGGGATGGATTAAATCCATATTCTAATATTCCCAGTTCCCTTATCTCCTGCCCATAAGATAAATCAGCACAGGCCTTGCCTTCTTCCAATTCATATTTCTCACTGTATGGTACTATCTGACATTCATCAACCATGCCTTTTTCTGTTACAAAATCATTCGTCACAGGATCAAGTCCACTTATCTCTAATTCACCATAATCATCCATATATGATAATTCATTTCTTGCCAGAGCAATAAATGTATATTTATTATCTGACCGGTCAGGAACCACCTGAAAATCTGTCATTACCTGTTCCCCATTTTTGGATCTGCTTGTGTACATTTTATTAGTGCCGTCTTCCGTATCAAAACATATATAATTACCATTATGAAATACCAAGGCATAATTAATATTTGTACTGTCAATTACTGCATCATTATATTCAAATAAACCATATTGTGCCATGCACATCCTGGCTTTTCCATCGTTAAGGGTAATCGGTGCATCGGGATACACATCGGTCTTTACTTCTTTTCCATATTTTAACTCATAAGCAAATAACCTGGCTGAACCTGTTTCCGATGGATACTTATATCCTCCTTCCGGCATTTCTTCATTGGATTTGGTTGTAGTATTATTTTCTATACTTACGGAAGTCTCATCTTTTAATGATGTTTCCTTATTATCAATGTCAAGTTTTTTGCTTCCACACCCTGTAAGAAGTAATGTTGCAGTCAACATAATACCTGATAAAACTGTTAATTTATTTTTCATTTAGTTACTCCTTTGAATTTTGTTAAACGGTACACCGTTTCCGTAGATTCGTCCAGATTCATATTTCATAAATATTACTCTATCACTATCTTTGCAAATCTTGAACGTGAACACATATCAGTACGATCACCATTACTATTAACAGTTATGGTAAACACAATATGTTCTCCTTTTGGCAATCCTGATAAATCAAGTTCTGTCCTAATTCCTCCGTTACTTGGTATAACATATTTAAGGACTTCCTTTCCATCAAATGCGGGATATACCTTATCATCACATATAAAAATTGTGTTAAACTCCGTATTAACCTCATCTTCTTTCTGATTACACTGTAATGAGGTATAATATACCTTACCGTCTTTCTGATAAACAAATTCATGGGATGGATTAAATCCATATTCTAATATTCCCAGTTTCCTTATCTCCTGCCCGTAGGATAAATCAGAACAGGACGCGCCTTCTTCCAATTCATATTTCTCACTGTATGGTACTATCTCACACTTTTCAGCAGTGCCATCTTCAGTTACAAAATCATATGCCAGTACATCACCCAAACCATGCTCTCGTTCACCATATTCACTCATATACTCCTTAGTATTTCGTGTTGCACCTATTGCTACATACTTTCCTCCTGATTTATCCGGAACAACATCAAAATCAGTCAATACCTGTTCACCATTTTTTGATTTACTCTGATACATTTTATCAGTGCCTTCTTCTGTATCAAAATATATATAATTGCCATCATGAAATAATAAAAAATAATTTATGTTGTCAGAATCAGTAATTTCATCATTGTACATATATGTCCAATATTGTGATATACACATTTTGGCTTTTCCATCGTTAAGGGTAATCGGTGCATCAGGATATACATGGGTCTTTACTGCTTTTCCATCTTTCATCTCATAGGCATATAAATTAACATAGAATGATTCCTTTTGATGTTTATATCCTCCTTCCGGCATTTCTTCATTGGATTTGGTTGTAGTATTATTTTCTGTACTTACGGAAGTCTCATCGTTTAATGATGTTTCCTTATTATCAATGTCAAGTTTTTTACTTCCACACCCTGTAAGAAGTAATGTTGCAGTCAACATAATTCCCGATAATACTATTAATTTATTTTTCATATATTTTCTCCTTTTAGGTTGCAGCCTCAATAGGCTGCAACCTAACACTTAAAAGTTCTCTAATTTTGTAGATCCATATCCATACTGACTATCATCAATATAAATATAAACCGTTGCCCTGCCATTAGGATTACAGTCAGGTGTTATATGTTCAGATAAAGCAACGCTGCTGCTTAACGTATCTGCTACAGTTCTAGTCACATTTTCTCTACCTTCACAGTAAGCAATTAATTCTATTTTCTCACTCTGAAAATAGATACCTTGCCTCTGCTTTGCCATAGCCGTATATGCATATCCACCTGCTGATGTTACCGACATATTACAGTCCCATACCATCCACCTCTTTATTTTAGGGTATATCACATCACTTGTTGCCGCACCTGCAATATTAGTAATAAACGAGGTGCATAATAATGCTGTTAAAACAGCTGTAAGAAACTTTTTTCTCATGTTAGTTTCCTCCTTTGAGTTTTTTTATATAAATTTTGACGTCAAAAATTTATACTGTTAAATATCTACTGAGTATTTTATGATATTATCACCATTCTCATCCATCTGTACAATTTGTATAAATGCATTTTCTCTATCAATTCCCGGGAAAAATATCTTTCCATCTGCATAATTAATAAATGTTACATATACATTCTCTATATCTTTAATGCTGTTGCCTTCCGTATCCATAATTATCGTATGGTATGTACCGTCGTCCATATTCATACATGCTGCGTATATATATTTATCCGTGGCACATATATCACTTACATTTTCCATTATGCGTACGGACTCGTCCTCATTCCAGCTCTTCTTATACAAATCATCAAAACGGTCCACATAATAGAGATAATCTTCTGTACATACTATTGTAAGTATATAGGCATCAACATCTGTTATGCTTTCTGTTCCGTCAAGCAGATTAATGCACATTACTTTATTCTTCTCTGTTAATAAGTAGTAGTTATCACCAATTATTGTTTCACACTTATATCCATAGTCATGTGCATATATAGATTCAAACTTATCATTCAGTATATTCTTATATCCTTTTTCTTTAAGAATCATATACTTATCATTGTATACTGCAACTTCATCAATATCTGTGGCATAAGTGCTATATTCCTCTGTGTTGTATTTATCAGGCTTAACATCTTTATATACAACATCCCCTGTATCGCATTTCTTAATATCTCCGTCTGCACTGTATAAATCACCGTGAAGCATAAAATAATTATTATTCTCATCAGCTATACAGCCGGTTCCTGAATGTGAACAGGTTGCATCAAGACATATTGAATAACACTTGTCTTTGTCAGTATATACATATCCTCTGCTTGTCTTTAAATAATATGTATTATCATCATATATAACACTGGTAGCGTATCTGCCGCTGTCAGACTTAAGGCTTCCCGCTCCGTTAAAATAATTAACCTCAGTATCCTGCTTTTTATTGCCACATCCTGAAAAAATAACTGCAACTCCTAATACCGCCAATAAAAATTTCTTCATAAATATCCTCCATTCGGTTGTTATAATAAAAAGAAAAACCACAGGCGATAAACCTGTGGTTCTATAATTCTATTAATGACACCCCTAGTCTACCTTATCTTACTCGCCCATATAAAATTTTTACTAAGCTAAGTATATAATGGTATATAGTTATTGTCAATATTTTTTTACAAAAAAATACATATTATTACATATTTTGCATCTATTCTTCAAAATATTCTATCTTGCTTACGGAGACTTCGTATGCTGTACGTCTTTCGCACTCATCTTCGCTTATTTTCTTGACATATTCCCTGCTCTGGATTCTTCCGTATATCTGAATATGGCTGCCAACTTCAAATCCAGCCGCAAACCTGGCGTTACGCCCCCATGCGATACATGGGATGTAATCTGACTTACCGTATGGTCTGTTTACGGCAATAAGAACATCTGCTATCTCTCTTCCCAACGGAGTTCTTCTGTAGATGGCAGGCTTACAGATGTATCCGTCTAAGAAAATCTGATTGGTACTGTTCTCCTCCTCATAATTATCATACAATTGGAGTTCTCTTACAAAAATCGAAAGCATTAATCTGTTCTTGTTCTCTTCATGTCTGTTATAAGACCTGAACTGTCCCGATGCTTCGATTATAACACCTCTCAAATCCTCCGTTACGTCCACAAGTCTTTCAGAAATCATAAGTGGAATAATATCAACGCTATCTGATAAACGGTTCACGGATATGTTCAATGTGTAAAATCCTTCACCATATACTTCATGGCTGAACTCAAATTCTGAAACCACCTCTCCTACTATTGTTACTCTGTTGTTTTCAATAACCTTATCGGTCATAATCGTGTATCTCCCTTCTATTTTTGCTGTCCGGATTATATCCGGGGGTCACTTGATAATTTTATCAATAATATATATATGCGGCAATGACATATTTTATTACAAAAAACTTGTCAAAAAATAAAAATATGATAAAATATTATGGTTATAGTATAGAAATAAATCAAAAATGGAGGCGTTTTATGATTACAAAACGTGAAGATGTTCGTAACATTGCTATTATTGCCCATGTAGACCACGGCAAAACAACACTTGTTGACGAACTTTTAAAACAGAGCGGAACATTCCGTGAGAACCAGGAAGTAGCCGAACGTGTTATGGATTCCAATGACATCGAACGTGAAAGAGGAATCACAATTCTTTCAAAAAATACTGCTGTTTATTATAAAGACACAAAAATCAACATAATTGATACTCCGGGTCATGCTGACTTCGGTGGTGAGGTTGAACGTGTACTCAAAATGGTAAACGGTGTTATTCTCGTTGTTGATGCGTATGAAGGTGTTATGCCTCAGACAAAGTTTGTACTTCATAAAGCACTTGACCTAGACCTTGACCTCATTGTATGTGTTAATAAAATTGACAGACCTGAAGCCCGTCCTGATGAGGTTGTTGATGAAGTTCTTGAACTTTTACTTGACCTTGATGCCAATGACAAACAGTTGGAATGTCCTTTTATTTTTGCATCTGCAAGGGAAGGTTTTGCAAAATATAAACTGGAAGATGAATCTGATAATATGATTCCTTTATTTGAAACAATTATTAATCATATACCTGCTCCTGAAGGAGATGCGGAAGCTCCTTTACAGCTTCTTATCAGTACAATTGATTACAACGAATATGTAGGACGAATCGGCGTAGGTAAAATTGATAACGGTACAATTAAAGTTAATCAGGAGGTTCTTCTTGTTAATCATCATGATGAAAGCAAACATCAGCGTGTTAAGGTAACGAAGCTTTATGAGTTTAACGGTCTTAACAAAGTTGAAGTTAATGAAGCCAAAATGGGCTCAATCGTTGCTGTTTCCGGAATCACCGATTTACACATCGGAGATACTCTCTGTAATGTTGACAGCCCTGCTCCAATTCCTTTCCAGAAGATTTCCGAGCCTACAATCGCCATGAATTTTATGGTAAACGACTCTCCTCTTGCCGGTCAGGAAGGTAAATTTGTTACATCAAGACACTTAAGAGACCGCCTTTTCAGGGAACTTAATACAGATGTTTCATTAAGAGTAGAAGAAACAGACGATATGAACTGCTTTAAGGTATCAGGCCGTGGCGAGCTTCATCTTTCAGTTCTTATTGAAAATATGCGTCGTGAAGGATATGAATTCGCTGTAAGCAAAGCAGAAGTCCTTTATCATTATGATGAACGCGGACATAAACTTGAACCAATGGAAACAGCCTTCGTAGATGTTCCTGATGATTGTTCAGGAACGGTAATCCAGAAACTGAGCATGAGAAAAGGTGAGCTTAATGGTATGACACCACTTAACGCAGGAACAACTAGACTTGAGTTCTCTATTCCTTCAAGAGGATTAATCGGTTATACCAATGAATTCCTTACAGATACCAAGGGAAGCGGTGTTATCAATACTACTTTTGATGACTACGGTCCATACAAGGGAGATATTTCTTATCGTAAACAGGGTTCACTTATTGCCTTTGAAAACGGTGAAGCTATTACTTACGGACTATTTAATGCTCAGGAAAGAGGTACTCTGTTTATCGGACCGGGTGAAAAGGTATATGCAGGTATGATTGTTGGTCAGACAGGCAGAGCTGAAGATATTGAAGTAAACGTATGTAAGACAAAACATCTTACCAACACACGTTCGTCAAGTGCCGATGATGCTTTAAGACTTGTTCCACCTAAGATTTTAAGCCTTGAACAGTCTCTTGAATTCATTGATACTGATGAATTACTTGAAGTAACACCTAAGAGTCTCAGAATCCGTAAGAAGATTCTTGATTCGACATTAAGATACAGATCAAAGAAAAATTAATAATGATAATTTAAAGGCCGTCGGTTTTTAACGTAACCGACGGTCTTTTATTATTTTCTGCATAATATAAGACGGACAGTGTATTTCACACTGTCCGTTCATAATATCATTATTTAAAATCCGAAATTACATACCCATCTGAGCTGCAACTTCTGCTGCGAAGTCTTCGTTCTTCTTTTCCATACCTTCGCCAACTTCGTAACGAACAATCTTTGTAAGCTTGATTGCAGGGTTAACGCTTGCAAGATATGCTTTAACAGTCTGCTTTCCGTCCTCAGCCTTAACATATGTCTGATCAAGGAGACAGATTTCTTTAAGCTGCTTAGAAATACGTCCATCAACTAATCCTGCAAAAATCTTATTAGCAACAATATTTTCCTTATCATCTAATGCTAACTGACCTAACTGGGCAACTGCTTCTTTAGATACGAAATTCCATACATAGTTCATATTGCTCTTCTTTTCCTCAAAGATAGCAATATCTTCATCACTCCATACCTTATCATTGATAGCCTTGTTAATAAGTTCGTTCATGATTGGCTTTGGAAGTGTTGTAGCTTCATTTAATGCGCTATCAATTGTAATTTCTTTAATCTTGGCAAGTTCATCTGCTGAGATCTCATCTCTGCTGATGTACTGTGGATTCATAGCTGCAACCTGCATAGCTATGTTAGTAAGAGCTTCTTTAGCTGCATCTGATGAGTCTCCGTCTGCTGCTACAAGAACACCGATTCTTCCGCCACCGTGGATGTATGAAGCAACAGCGTCTGCTGTAACTTTTTCAAATCTTCTGATTGAAAGCTTCTCACCGATTGTAAGAGTCTTTTCCTGAAGCTGTGACTGCATACCAAGAATTGAAACAACATCTTCTCCGTCTCCGGCCTTGTCAACTGATGCTGTAAGAGCCTTATCGGCAACTTCCTGTACGAATTCATGGAATGTTGCATTCTTAGCAACGAAGTCTGTCTCAGAATTTACTTCAACTACTACTGCTGTATTTCCGTTAGAAGCAACCCTTGTGATACCTTCTGCTGCAATTCTGCTTGCTTTCTTCTCAACTTTGGCCATACCTGACTTCTTTAATACTTCAACTGCTGCATCCATATCACCGTCAGTCTCGCCAAGAGCTTTCTTGCAGTCCATCATTCCGGCGCCTGTTAATTCTCTTAATTCTTTTACCATTGCTGCTGTAATTGCCATTGTAATATTCTCCTTCCAGATAATCGTTATTGTCTTAAATTATGCTTCTGTTTCTTCTGTTGCTTCAACAGCTTCGTCTTCTGCAACATCAGCATATTCTTCTGCTGTCTCACCCTGGTTAGCGGCGATAACGGCATCTGCCATCTTAGAAACGATTAACTTAACGGCTCTGATAGCATCATCATTACCAGGAATTACATAATCGATTTCTTCAGGATCACAGTTAGTATCTACAATACCGATAAGAGGAATTCCAAGGATATGTGCTTCCTGTACACAGATAGCTTCCTTCTTAGGGTCTACGATAAAGATAGCATCAGGAATTCTCTTCATGTTCTTGATACCACCAAGGTTCTTCTCAAGCTTCTCCTGCTCTTTCTTAAGCTGGATAACTTCTTTCTTAGGAAGAACATCGAATGTTCCGTCAGCTTCCATAGCTTCGATTTCTTTTAATCTGTTAATTCTGCTCTGAATTGTCTTGAAGTTAGTGAGCATACCACCTAACCATCTCTCGTTTACATAGTACATTCCGCAACGTTCAGCTTCTGTCTTAACTGCTTCCTGTGCCTGTTTCTTAGTTCCGACAAAGAGGATGCTTCCGCCCTGTGCTGCAACATCATAAATTGCATTGTAAGCTTCATCTACTTTACCTACAGACTTCTGTAAGTCAATGATATAAATACCATTTCTCTCTGTGTAGATGTACTCTGCCATCTTAGGGTTCCATCTTCTTGTCTGATGTCCAAAGTGAACACCTGCTTCAAGTAACTGTTTCATTGAAATAACGCTCATTTTAATACCTCCATGGTTATAATCTTCCGTGGGTCTTGGCTTCTCTACAACCTGTAAGCGTAAGTCAGGCACCATGTAGAAATCAACCCGCGTGTATAATTAAATATGTGTTTTCACACACTTGAACAGAATATCATAAAACAAGAAAAAAGGCAAGCACTTTTCTGCTTACCTTTTGCTTATTTTATGTTATCTTGAAACAAGAATTTCTGCTATTTCGTTATAACCCATTTCTGAATTAAAGCTATGGGTTCCTGTCTGCAGCCTCTCTGAATAACCATTGCTTGTAAGATATTCATTAAATTCACGCCAGTTCTTTACTATTCCCGCTTCTTCCAGTCTCTGTGACACAGCCTCCGAATACATTCCGGAAGTCACAGTAATCGTTGCCGTATGAATCACAACCCCGGATGTCTGTGGTTCTGCCGGCACAGGTGTTGTTGTCTCCGGCTCCGTAGGTACAGGTGTTGTAGGTTCCGGTGTTGTAGGTTCCGGTGTTGTAGTCTCCGGTTCCGCAGGCTTAACTGCCGTGGTCTCCTGTTCCGTAGGTAACGGACTTGTAGGTTCCGGTGTCGTGGTCTCCGGCTCCGTAGGAGGAAAAAGCGACTCATCCTCTTTCATTACCATTCCAAGCTTAGCCGCACGCTTTATTATATCTTCGTCAGACATCTTATTGCCAAGATGATTGGCTATAGTAAGTATAACTGCCGTTACAACGATTCCTACGCCAAGGCCTCTCAAATAATACTTAAGTTTCATATGCTATTTACCACCTTTAAATAAGTCAATAACAAGCTTTACTTCCCCAATACCAAGCCCAAGTTCTTTAGCTATTTCAACATTGGACTTTCCTTCTTTGCTTAACTGAAGTATTTTCTCATTATTATTACCCGTTTCAAAAGCTTTAGGGTCCCTGTTATCTTCCCTTAAGGTTTCTTTTTTAACTGTTTCTTTCATTCTCTTTGCCGCAGTTCTGCCTGTAGAAGTGCGTTTCTTAGGTTTTTTTTCTACCGCTTCCAAATCTGCGGATACATCATCGGATACAGCTTCGACAACTGCATCAAGCTGGTTTAGTATATCTTTTTTTCTGGTGTCAACATCTTTCTGTTCT
>OGOB01000495.1_pt1 | contig 20240 bp, 34 predicted proteins | sample 1573611 | NCBI WGS metagenome assembly OGOB01 (sample SAMEA2582016, study PRJEB24529) | metagenome | biome: Human gut stool | place: China | collected 2011 | reverse complement strand
GGTCTCCGGGAAAGACCGCAGAGGCATTTTGGACGCCCTGGCCGACTGCGGATACTTGGAGAGGACGAAGACGGACGGGGTGGTCTACCTGTGGAGGCTCACTCCCGCCGGGGAGGATTTCCTGAGACGCGCGGGGGAATCGGAATGAGGATTTCCGCTGCAGACTGTGGCAATTGTTTTGAATATACGATGTGTAAAGGATGCACATCTATTGTAAAAGGAGGTGAGAAAGGAATGGCAAGCGAATGGGAAGAGCTGGAGAAGCTGTCCAAGGACGAACTCATCATAGAACTGGTCCACTGGAAGAACATGTATGGGATCATCCGCGCTTCCGAGGACGAGGGCTGCCCTTGGCCGTACGCCGAACCGAAGGGAAGGCATGTGGACGGATGGATAGAGCCCGGCGAGGTCACCACCCACGAATGGGCCCTGAAGATCGCAAAATACGCCATATCCCGTTTTACCGGCGACGTGTTCGATCCGTGCGACCTTATGGATTACGGCCTGGACGAGGAGCAGTGCTACGAGATATGCCGGGAACTGAACGAGAGAGGCGAACTGAACCTTCCCGACGGCGTCGCGTACGGGGGCGATGTGGAGTGAAACCCGGCCGCGGCCGTCCCGATCACGAGGCGGAGAGTTTCACGGTCAAAGCGGACACCATCGACAAACCGAAGAAATTCTACCGCAACGCGAAACACAACGGAAACAGGACCGAAGCCAGCGGCCATGTCTCCGTCCGCATCAGAAAGCAGAAAACAGAAAGGGGCTCCGATCCCGATTTCCGTCCGGAAAACGGAACCGTTCTAATCGGCGGAGAGAAACAGAAGATCGTCATAGAAGCGAAACGCATCGTCAAACAGGGCTCCGACAACGGCCAGGAGGTAGCCTCCGTCAGCAAAGACGGGAGGATATTCGGAAAACTGAGGAGGAGGCCCTGATGACCGGAGCCGACTTCGGAGTCCAACCTTCCTCCGCCCTCTCCTGCGATTACTGCGGATGGATGCAGCGCTTCGACGGCAACGGATCCCCGGAGAACCTGAGCAGGGCTGCAAGTGTCAGAGGATGGGCGGTCTCCGTCCGCGTGGGCTTCTCCCACATGACGCTGTGCCCCTATTGCGAGCGCATCCTCCTGGGACCTGTCCCCCCGGTGCAGCATATGTTCCCCTGTCCGGAGGTGCCTCTGTGAACGACGAGGTTCTGATCGAACTCGAAGGGACGTCCCTCACCCTCGGCGAGGTCATGTCCCGCATCGAATCCTACAAGGCGGATCCCCGTTTCAGACACAAGGAGATCTTCATGGACGGCGACCGTTTCGCCATCGTCGCCCGCGTCAACACCTCAAAGGGAGTGAGGATGTGACTGCCTTCGCCTGCCTGACCCTGTTGGTTCTCTGCGTCGGCTTCGCCGGTACATGCTTCGGGTCCGCGGTCACGCTCGCCGTCACCTGTAGGAGGCATGGGTCCTGACAAGATATCCGTTCGTCTCCGCCTACCGCGACTTCCTGGCATCGTATGAAGGCGTCTACTCCGATGGGATGATGGCCGAACTCCGTCGCCGCTATCCCAAGATCGGAAGACAGATGCAGAACCTATACGATGACGGGAGGATCTCCACGACCGATCCGGGGAGGTTCACGCCGGAGGACGTCAAGGAATACGTCCGTTTCCAACGTCAGCGCGGACTGAAACCCACATCCATCTCCCACGACATCTCCGCGATCGCCAATCTCTGCAATTATGTGGGAAACTCTGCAGCAGTCCTCGAGGCTCGCGCCCGCTATCCTCTTCTTTTCCCGAAAAGAGAGAACAAGCGCCTGCCGGTGGTCGAACGTCCGCAGTTCGAGGTCATCAAAAAGATGTCTGAGACCCTTACGGCGGAATCTGATCCCAGACGCATCCGTGCCTACGCCGAGGTCATGCTGGCCTTCGGAATCGGCCCCAGGACAGAGGAGCTGCAGCATATCCTGGTCGACAACGTCTCTCCGGACATGTCCTCCGTTTTTCTCGATTTTGTCAAAGGCCGCGGGACCTATGGGTCTTCCCGTACGGTGCCCATCCGCCCCGAATGCCTGCATGCCGTCAGGATCTGGATGGAGGTCGATTCGGTGAACAGCAGATTCCTCTTCCACACCCGGAACGGGACCATGCTGTCGACCATGCAACTCACACGCGACCGCCTCCTGGTATGCCGCGAGACGGGCATAGATTTCGACTTCAGGGCATGTCGCAGGACATATGCCCAATACATCCTCGACGAGGAACGCCTCAGCACCGAAGAGCTCGCCATCATACTCGGCCATAGCTCGTCCAAGACCACCGAAACCTCATACGCCAGACCCCGCAACGACAGGGTCGTCAACAAACTCATAGAATCATGGAAGGAATCAGAATGATGAATCGTACAGTGTATATTTTGGCCGGCGTCCGCACCTACAACCCTTATCCAGCAGTCGGAATCCCCGGCTCAATGATTTCGGCCAGCTTTGAAAATTTTGAATATTCCGCGGGGGCTTTATTCTGACCGGAATACGGCTCGTCGCATGTCCCCTCAAGGACGGTCTCGCGTGCTGCGCCGGGACCCCTGACGTCGTCTCCGACTGCAGATGCGGATCGTGCTTCAGATGGAGGGAGATCTATGACAACCCCCGCGACGCCTTCCTGTCCCGCCTGACGGCGAAGGGGGTGCGCGCATGATCGTCTACGTGGTGGACACGGAGACCACCGGCCTCTATGGGTGTGACCGCGGAGACAGGGTCGTCGACATCGGCATCGTCGAGGTCGACACGGAGAGGGGGACCGTCATACCCGTCTACTCCGAGGTCGTCGGATACGACGTGTCCGGCTGGTCGGAGGACCAGAAGAACGCATGGATCTTCGGCCATTCCGACCTCAAGTTGGACATGGTCGCCCGGGCGAAGCCCCTGGAGGAGATCGCTCGCGACGTGCGTCTGATCCTTGACGGACACGTCGCCGCCTCCTACAACGAGGAGTTCGACTTCGGCAAGTTCCTCTGCAAGAGCCCGTGGGACGTCGACTGCGTCCTCGCCCCCGACATCATGCTGAGGGCGCACCGCCTCATCGACGGCGACTACCTCTTCTCCGACGGTTCGACCTCGTGGCCGAAGCTGGAGACGGCCTACCGGGGCCTGTGCCCGGACGACCCCGCACATCTGGACGGTCCGCAGGCCCATCGGGCGCTGTCGGACGCCGTTGTGGCGTCCCATGTGATGCTCGCCCTCATCGGGAGAGGGGAATACCCCGACAGACTGGACTGCTTCGAGAGGAGTTCCTTTTCCGTCTTCGCCCGGGAGGGATGCTGATGGAGGTGCGCGTCATGGGTACCCGGGCCGAGTGCGAGGAGTTCGCCGCCATGGTCCGCAGGAGCGTCCCGGAGAGGTTCCTGCGTTCCATCTCCGCCTTCTACCCCAACCGCCGCGGCGGTTTCTCCACCGAGGGCAGGATCTACATCAAGTTCGCGGAGATCCCTGCGGGGACCTTCGCCCTTCCGGAGGTGCCGGAATGAGCCACCCCCTGTTCTGGACCGCCGCCGACTTCGACGACCCCATGGCCCGCTTAGTGACCGCTCTTGGTGACCTCGAGGGGCAGGAGCTCGAGAGGATGTACGACCTCTGGGGCGCCAAGACCCCCGAGGACGCCGAGCTCCCCATGTCCTATTGGACGAAGGAGAGGATCCTTTTCTACGTCCGCTCCTCCGAATCCCTCCGTGCCGCGGAGCCCGTCCTGAAGAGAATGACGATGGACGACCTGAAGCCCGCAGCGCTTGTCCGCGTCGGGACCATGGCCACCGGAAGGACACACGACTGGGAAAGCAGAGAGTGGCGTCACACCGACTTCTACTCCCTCGATTCCGAATGGATCCGCGGCATCATTCCGGAGGTGAAAGAATGAGCAAAGCACTTGAACACGGAAGGTGCTCCGAAGAAGCAACGACTGTAAAAGGAGGTGAAAAAAGAATGGACGAAGAGAAGATCACATACAAGGACGAACTGATCATCAGATACGTTTCCGAAAGATACCAGATGGCTGTTTTCGCAGGTTGTCTGAAGGACCTCTCCGGGTTTTCCATCAGGGGAACGTTCGACAGCGGGCTTCTGAGGGTCCCTTCGGAGAAGTGGCTGAAGAAGATCGCCAGATACGCATGGGAGCACCGCGACCCCAAAGACCTGGGTTTCTGCGGATCCGACCTCATGGATTACGGCGTCGAATCCGACTGCGCGTATTCCGAATTCGAAAGAATGTGCAAAGAAGGGGAAGCCACATGGCCTTACCATTACGAGGAAAGTCCCAATCACGGGATATATCTCAAGGAGGCGGAACAAGACCCCGGATGGCCCGAAGATCCTAAGATCGAAGGCGACTGGGACGACCTCGAATCTCTGTCCGAGAAGGAACTCGAAGATAGGATTGCCGAGATCGGAAAGAAACGCGGAAAACTCGAATCCGCCCTGAAGTCCCTTGCCGAGGAATTCGGGAAAGAATACGACGATCTTCTTCCCCCGGAGGGAGACGAATGAGGTCCGGAAAGAAGCCGTCTTCGGACGGCCCGGGCCTCATTGAGGCGTTCCGTGCAAGAATCAGTGCGGATAGCATAAAAATCCATTCGAACGGTGGAAAACACCGCCAAACCGGCACTCATAACGCAATGGGCGCAAGTGCCAAAGGGAATGTCAGAGTCCACATCGAAACCCAATATCCGAACTCAAACGATAATCCATCGCGTCCAAACAATGGGACGGAAATCGATGGAGATTCCGCAGAGATCTCTGCCAGGACAATCAACAAACCCCATCCTTCAAAGAATAATCCGAAACGTTTCGAAGTGAACGTCAAGGATGATGTAAAGATCCTTATCAGGAGGTTGAAGAGATGATCTCTTCAATCAACATGATTAAAGATTGCATCCCCTATGGGGATGCAGAGAATACATACGAGGCCAGTGGGGTTCAATTTTTACGGATTGGCTTTCCTAAAATTCCTCACGGCCTCTCCCCTCTTTCCTCGGCCTCTTTATACCTCAAAACACACACTTCAATCCCGTGTGCTAGACTTGCAAACTCTCTCGACTCCACCTTTTTCTCCAGATATTCGAGGAGTTCAGGCGGAATTGTTACTGTGATGTATGGTTTCCTACGCCCTTCGGTTCTTGCCATTACTTGCAATAACTTGTGGAAATGCTTATATCCTACCAAATTCGTACAAATTATTGCAAGTTCTAAACTTGTAGGAAAGCCAAATGACACAAAGAACAGCTACAGCGACAGCTACGCAAAGCCGGGAGACCATGGCCAAGGCCATCACCATGGAATGTCTGGGGAACAGCGCGGAACTCGTCCGCGTCTCCGTCTGGGCCCCCCATCTGTCCATGGAGAAGAAGGAGGAGCTGGAGGACATGCTGGAGGACTTCGTCCGCCGGCTCTGGCTGGACCTCTCGGATCCGGACTCCGCCTATCTGGGGTGAGCGCATGAGCGGAAGACACACGGTCAGCTACTGCTCCGACGGCGAGAGCTTCGGGGATTACTTCTGCAAGGGGGACTGCTGCCAGGGTTTCCGGGAGGCCTTCGGATCATCCGTCTGCCTCGACGAGGGACGCTTCCTCCTGTCGGTCGGGATCTGCTCGGTCACCGGCGACGGATACAACGAACCGATCGAGGAGGAGTGGGACACCGAGTTCGTCCCCATCCGCTTCTGCCCCTTCTGCGGGGCGGAACTCGCCGAGGGCCCGGAGGAGGTCTGCGGACCGTCGGGTTCCGAGAAGGACGCCATGTTCGCGGAGGGGGAGGAATGATCGTCTCCCGGAACGACACCGTCCTGGAATGCGACGGGTCCTCCTGCGGATGTTTCAGGTCCGTCGCCTTCCCCACCTCCTCTTCGAGGGAGGCCAGGGAGTTCGGCCGTGCCGAGGGATGGGCCTTCGCCTCCGTCCCCCGCGTGCATCTCGACCTCTGCTTCTGCCCGGAGTGCGTCCGCACCGCCATGAGGGAGGTGCGCCCATGACGGAGTGGGAAGAGATCGCCAAAATCGGCGAGCCCATCCTCGACGCCGACGGGAACAGGATCGGCGTCATGACCGCCGACGGTCCGGTCTACTGCGCCGACCCCGAGGTCCTCGAGGACATCCTCGAGACGATGCGGAAGACCGGACAGGCCGTCGCGGAGAAGGTCTCCGCCAAGGCCCGCAGGGCCATGGGGAGGGACATGTCCCGCCTCCTCGACATGGCCGAGGTGGACCCCGCCAAGGCCGTGACGGCCATCGACCAGCTCACGGCGGAGGAGCGCAAGGCCGTCCTGTACGCCCTGCAGCACAAGGATTCTGTGAGTTTGCCGTCCGCCTCCCGCGACCTCCACAAGACCGCGGAGTACAGGGACGGCACCTACCACAGGACCGAGGTCGCCATGGGCCGTGCGTTCTCCCGTTTATATACCAGAGGTCTCGCAACCGTCGAAAAGAAGGACGACGGCCTCGTTTGGCTCACGGTTTCCAGGGCGAGGATCCTCTCCGTCATCCGCTCCGAAACGGCCGCGAAGCGGCGCGGGGGGCCCGACGACATTTACTTGATGAAGGTACCCTGCAAAATTCAAACTTTGCCTGCTGGCCAACCTCCGAGGAGGCCGAAGGCGGATCCTCTCGACCTCCCCCGAAACGCCTCCGGGGATCGTCTCTGCGCCTGCCGCCTCCTTACCGGCGTGAAGATGCTCTCCGAGGAAGACCACGGCGAGATCGATTGGCGCTTCCTCCGCTACCTCGACGGGACGGAACAGAAGATCATCGCCCTCCTCGACCCCTCCACCGGGGACACGATCGGGGCGGAATACTCCACCCGCTTCAACGACCTCGCCAAGGCCGCCAGGAACCTGAAGAGGTTCGACTACGCCCTCGACAAGAGCTTCGAGGAGAACAGCCGCGCCGTCTTCCTGACGCTGACCACCGATCCCAATCTGACCGATGCGGAGAGGGCCGAGATCAAGGCCGCGAAGGTCCGGAAGCTCGAGGCGCAGCTCTCATCCCCCACCCTGTCCGGGAAGAGGCGCGACGCCGTCGTCAGACAATACTGGCAGGCCATGGGCCCGGATGCGGAGATCTCCGAGCTGGAGAGGAGGAGGGACGCCGGCACCGCCTCCGAGCGGGACCTCTCCCGCCTCCGTTCCCTCGAGGCCGACCGCGAGCACGCCAAGGAGCTCCGTCTCCTCCTGGAGGACCCCCGCGTAGGGGTCCGCACCAAGGAGCGCGCCGTCCTCGGTCTGAAGAAGATGAACCGGTGGGAGTACAGGTGGGACCCCGAGGGGTTCGGGTCCAACTGGGAGGCCAACAGGAGCTTCGCCCCGGCATGGAACCGTTTCATGTCGTACGTCAAGAAGATCCTCGGCCGCAGGCCCCAATACATATCCGCCTACGAGTTCACCGATTCCGGGCTCCTGCACATCCACGTCCTGATGTTCGTCAAATACCTCGCCGACATCGACAGGATCGCCATGGAGTGGCGCCGCGTCGGTCAGGGCGAGGTCTCCTACATCTACTCCCTGAAGGCGGTCCGCATCCGCGGACAGCCCGGCAGATACAAATGGGTCTGGAACTCCGCCAGATGCCCGTCGGATGCGAAAGGCTCCGAGAGGTCGGACGGCGGACAATATCTCAAGAAGTACGTCAGGAAGGCCATGCTGGCCATGATGGACGACTTCACCTCCCCCGCATCCATCCAATCCCTCTACTGGGCCTTCAACAAGAGATACAACTCCTGCTCCAGGTCCCTCATGGAAGGGTTCGAGGAGAAGGAGGAGACCCCGGAGAAGGCACCGTCCAGATGGAGCCTGTGGAAGATCATGACGAGGGAGGAGGCGTCCGTGGAGCTCCGCGAGGACCAGATCGTCTACCACAGGGTCACCCGCGAATCCATGGCCGAACGTCGGCGGATGTCGGCGGAAGGAGGTGACGGGACATGAGGGCCCGCAAGACCATGCTGCGCTACCCCGACGTCCCTTACATTCTCGTGGACGTCGCCGGACAGCAGATCGGACTGACCGTGCCGGACGCCGAGGCGCTGGTCAAGGCCATCCGGGATGCGTTGGACGGGGAGGCGGAGGAATGACCACGGCCATCCAAAATGCCGAGGCCCGCCTCCTCCGGGAGAGACTGGCCGCCCTGGACATCGAGGTCATCCGCACAAGGTTCCACAGGGGGGTGCTGATCGCCGAGATCGCCCCCGAGGGGCAGGCGAGGCTCCTGGAGAGGTGGGAGCTCGGCTATCCCGACGTTCCGGGCAATTTCCTCACCCGCTATCCGCCGGAGCGGACGGCCCCCATCGACGGGGACGACGACGGCCTCAGGCCCGAGTCCTTCGAAGTCTCCGAGGGATGGACCGGCGACCACTATGTGGAGACGTTCTTCTCCGAGAGGGCGGCCCTCAGGTGGTTCGAGCCCGACTACGAGTGCATCGACGAGTGCGCCAGAATCGACCGCCTCTGGCTGATGAAGCACGGATTCTGTAAGCTGGCCAGACGCTTCTACGGAGGGATCGATCGTTATGACGTCTGACGCCTCGATCCGCGCCTACCTCGCCATCCCCGACCTCGAGAGGAGGCAGGAGAAGGTCCTGCGCACCATCGAGAGATGCCCGGGCGCGTCCTCCTGCGACATCGCGAGGATCGCGCACATGGAACCGTGGAACGTCCGGAACAGGATCACCGAGCTGCTGAAGGCGGGGAGCATCAGGGTCGTCGGGACCAAGCGCGACCGGCTCACCGGACGTACGGTCAGGCAATACGAGGCTGCGGAGGACCTATGACCGGACAGTGCACCCTCTACGGCGGGAGCGCCGACCCCTCCCTCCTGATCAGGAGGGAAGGGGATGCCGTCCGGACCTACCGCTTCAAGCAGCGCGCCTCCGTGGCCAACCTGGTCGACCAGCTCTCCCTGGTCACCGGCAGGACCAAATCGGAGGTGGTGGCGGACTCCGTCCGCCTCGCCGCCCTCTTTGTCAAGATGGCGGGACCGGGGGCGCTCGAGGTCGTAGCGGAGTGCAACGACATAGACAGGCTGCTGGAGATGGTCTCGTCGGCCCTTTCGGGATCCTGAGGTCTCCGTCGGCCGCCGATCGGATGTCTGCTATCGACGGTATTTAAACTCCTTCTGTTTTTTCGGTTTGCTACACTTTTCCCTATTCATATCCGCGGACAGCGTCGGCCATCCATCGGTCGTCCGTCATCAGTTCGGACGGCCGGAGCCGATAACATGGACAATCAGAAAATAACCCTGTTCGCCGTGGCCATGCTGGCCGTGGCGGGCGTGGCCGGTCTCGTCGTCCTGGCCTCCGATTCCGACGAATCGGCCGCCTCATACTCCGGGTACGGGACCGTCTACACGGTCAATCTGGCGCCCGGGTTCTCCTACACCTATTCGCCGACCTATCCGTCCGACCTCGCGGTCACGACCACCATCGAGAAATACGAAAGCACGGGGATCAACGCCTCCTTCGCCTCCGGAACCCTCACCGTCACCGTCAAGGACGGGATCACGTCCGGATCCTACGACATCATTCTGAAGGCCACATCGAACACGGCCGGACTGAGTCAGACCGCCTATCAGCACATCAGGATCAACGTCGTCTCCGGACTGTCCGTGTCGGGATCCATCAACGACATCATCAAGGGCGCGGCGGTCAACTTCACCCCGTCCGGGACCTCAACCATGGGGGACGTCGTCTGGAAGGTCAAGTCGGGAACCACCCTCCCTGCAGGACTGACCCTCTCCAACGGGAAGGTCTCCGGTACCCCCACCGCCCTCGGTGTCAACACCGTATCCCTGACGGCCACCGCCGCCGGCGAGAGCAAGGACCTGGTGGTCAGCTTCACCGTCTATTCCAAGATCGTCGGCGGATCCGCGCAGACCATCTTCTCGCACGGCAACACCGTCAGTTCCACCGCCATCTCCAACGGGTCCGACATAAAGGTGACCTGGAAGGTCACGTCCGGAACCCTGCCCTCGGGATTCACCCTCAACTCCTCCAACGGAGTCGTCAGCGGATCCTCCACGGTCAAGCAGTCCGTCACCGTGACCCTCACCGGAACATCCGGCGCAGGACCGTCCCAGACCGCTACCAAGCAGATCACCATCAAGAGCGAACCTAACCTGGCCATCTCCGGCGGATCCTCCGTCATCACCTATCCGGGGGCCGCCGCCAAGACGCTGACCCTCACCGGGACCTCCGGGACATCGGCCCAGACCTGGACCGTCAGCTCCGCGACCGGGGTCAGCATCAGTTCCTCCGGTGTCCTGAGCGTGACTAACGCGGCCTCGTCCGGCACCGTCACCGTGACCCTTGCCACGGAATACGGCCAGACCGCGACCAAGCAGATCACCATCACCAAGGAGGCGGCCGCGGCCATCACCGGAAGCGCCACCTTCTCCAAGACCACCGCGGCGAACGCCACCTCCGTCTACACCTCGAACGTGTCCGGGACGTGGTCGGTCGTCTCCACCGGTGCTCCCACCGGGACCACCGTCACCATGAGCGACGGCACCCTGACCCTCGCGGGTTCGTCCCCGACCGACGCCTTCACCGTCACGGTGAAATGCGTCACCCCCGGAGGACAGACCGCACAGAAGACCGTCACCTGCCAGATCGTCAGCCCGCTGGGATTCTCCAGCGTCCCCTCGTCCGGGATAATCGCATACGAAGGATGATAGAAATGAAAACGACAGACAGAACAGCAACGGCCAAGACCGCCGCCCTGGCCCTCATGGCCCTGGTGGCCGTCTCCGCCCTCGCCTGCGCCCTGCCGGGCGCAGACGCCGATGTCGGGGAGACCACCAGCGTCGACCTCGGCCAGAAGTACAGCATGAAGGTACAGTTCATCTTCTCCGGTTCCGATGCCTCCGGCATCACCTGGGACTTCGGGGACGGAACCACCTCCAACGAATGGAATCCCCTGCACGAGTACGCCGCGACCGGCGTCTACCACGGGAGCCAGGTCGTCACCAACTCCTACAACGGAGGGTCCAGCACGACCCTGAACTTCACCATCGAGATCATGGGATACCCCGAGATCCACTTCGTGGAGAACGGAGGTTCCGAGGTCGCCGACATCGAACAGACCGCCTTCGACGTCGTCGCGGAGAAACCCGCCGACCCCGTCCGCGAGGGATACACCTTCGCCGGATGGTACACCGACGCGGATCTGACCGAGGCGATGGACTGGTCCTCCGGCGTCAAGAAGGACATCACCCTCTACGCCGCATGGACATCCGAGGCCGGACCGGGCCCCGCCCCCGTACCCGATCCCGATGACGATTCCGGCTTCGCCGGGAAGAACGTCGCCGCCATCGCCGTGGCCGCCTTCGGCGTCCTCGCACTCATCGCAGGCCTTTACACAAGACACCCCGCCGTCCTGGTCCTCTCGCTGATCCTGCTCGCGATCGCCGGACTGATGCGTTTCGAGGTGATCTGATGGAATCCACGCATGGAAGGAGGTCTAAGAGCCTGGCCATCGGCGCCGTCGCGCTGCTGATGGCCATGTCCGCATTCGTCATGCTGTCAGCGGACGATTCGGATGCGGCCGTGACCCACAACTACTACGTGTCATTCAGCGTCAACGCCGGGGATTCCTTCAACCAGAGTGCGGAGCCCGCATACAAATCCGGAACCACAAGTACCAGCGGAATGCCCAGCTGGTGCACGTTCACGGAATCCGGTGCTGTCCATTCGGTATCTGGAACCGTCCCTGCAGATGTGTCCGGAGTATTCGTCTTCACGACCACGACCGAATTCAGAGCCGGGGCGCAGACTGCATACAAGGTAACCGAATGGACAATCACGGTCAACAGCCAGTTCTCGCTGGCGTTCAACGCCAACGGAGGAACCTCGAGCATAGCCTCCCAGAGCCACACCGGTCCCGAATCCACCCATACGTTCACGATCCCGTCCGAAGTCCCCGTCCGCGACGGATACACCTTCGCCGGTTGGGCGACGTCGCCCTCCGCCTCGCCCTCGTATCAGCCCGGATCCTCCGTGACCATGTCCCCCGGGAGCATGACGCTCTATGCGATATGGAACGCGAACTGGAACGTCTCCGACATCACGGTCTACGCCGGTCAGGCCATCTCCATCACGCCCGTGGCCTCCGGGACCGTCTCGGTCTCCGGAGTGGGATGGCTGTCCGCCTCCGGCAACTGCGTGTTCGGTACCGCACCTTCGGAGAACGGGGTCTACGACGTCACCGTGTCCTGCGGCGGTTCGTCCGCCTCCTTCAAGATCACCGTGATATCGGCCCTGGCCTTCGCCAGCATCCCCTCCTCCGGCATCTTCGCCTACGAAGGATGATGATCGGAATGTCTGCGATGATGTCGAGGTCCGGCATGGGACACAAGGCGACGGCGGCCGTCGCCGTCCTCGTCCTGATGACCGCCGCCCTGGTCCCCGTCTCGGGGGCCTTGGACGACGATGACGGGATGTGCGACGGCTCCGACGCCATCGCCCCCGTGATCGCCTACGCCGGATGGATGGTATTCGGATTCGTCATGGGATACCTAGTCGACAAGGCCGTCTCGGAACCGAAGGCGGACACGGAGTACACCGACGAGGTCAACGCCTCCATCTACCGGTCATGGCTGGAAACGCAGATGAACGCCTTGACCAACGGTGTGGCCATCGACACCCAGACCCTCGCCCTCACCCAGATGTTCTGGTCCCGTTCCGCGGAGGTCGCCGTGTCCTCCCTCTGGTCCCCCGGTTCCGACATGTCGGCGTATGCCGACAGGATCCTGTCGGACTCCACGTTCTCGTCCAACGTGGGGAACCTCTACAGGTCTTGGGAATCCCTGATCGACCAGCCCTTCGACGCCATGACGTCGTGGCCGTCCGACAGCAGGGACAAGGGATACGGTGTAAGCTACGGCTTCTACGCCGGAGATTCGACCGTCTCCGTGACGGATTCCCTCCGTTACGACGCTGGCACCTACGTGTCGCCTGCGGCCGGGGCCGACAGGGTCTTCCTGGCCTCCGCAGGCTCCGAAAGCACCCGCGGTCTCTCGACCCTCTACGTCCTCGGGACCTCCGGGACCCTGACCGCCGCCGACGGGACTACCTACAACCTGACCAAGGGGACCTACGACGTCTCGGAATTCGGACCCGGGTTCTACACCCTGAGAGGAGGACCGTTCGTCGGTCCGTTCATCCCCGCCGGGAAGGATGCCGCGGAACTGTCCGGGGCGTTCGTGCAGATCTCCGACGGGGAGTTGCACTGCCTCCACGCGACGGACGGGACCGTCTGGTACGACGGAGTCGCCGTCTCCGATGCCGGGGTCTCCGCATCCTGGAGCAAAGGGTCCGTGTCCGTCTCCGTCAAGGGATGCCTGCAGAGGTGGGACGGGATGATCTCCTCCATCGAGAACATCGCCGCCTCCACGCTGATGGCGGCCAAGGCGGAATGGATGCTCTTCGATTCCGTCGGCTCCGCCGATGCCAACGCGTCCCTTACCATGTACATCCCCGATCTGAGCAACCTGCAGATGACCGCCGAACAGAGGTATCTCGTCGGCCTGCTGTGCATGCAGCAGAACTACCGGTGGTACACCGGATCTGACATGCAGATCACGGCGGACGACGTCTCCCTGACGTCGGAATCGCTGCAGCTCACCGTCAAGGGCGGCATCCTCGGATCCGACGGCTCCGCCGTCGCGGAGGGTGCGGTGTTCACCCCGATGGGGTGGACGCATGACGTCCAGCTGACCGCCGGGGCGCAGACCCAATGGACCCAGCAGGGGTTCGCCGTGGTCTGGTCTGACGATGCGGAGGGATGGGACGGCACAACCGACCTGTCCAAGATGAGGGTCGTGCCCCTCTCCCCCGGCATGGTCCTGTCGGCCGACACCGTGACGTATAAGGGGACCGACGTCCCGTCGATGGTCCTGGAGGTCAAGAAGATAGACCTCGTGCTGAGCTCCTTCGACAGGATCTCCCCGCCCGCCGTCCCCCACAGCGACCATTCCCTGGCCGTCATGGTCGCCATGGTCGCACTCGGCGTGCTGGTGGCGTTCATGGGCATCAGGTCCGGCAGACCCCTGGGGGTCATCGCAGGGGCCGCCATCGTCGCGGTCGGGGCCCTCTACTCCGGCACGATCTCCGACATCATCACCGGCGATTTCCACTGGAGGTGGTTCTGACGGACATGTCGGCCATCGTCGAATACGGGCCGACCTGTCTGCGGGTCGGTCTCCTGATGATGTGCGCCTGGCACCTGTGGCAGCGCAACGTCCTGAAGTCGGTGGTCTCCCTCGGGGCGTGCGTGGCCACGTTCATCCTGGGGTGGTGAGACATGGATGCCGTGGAGGCGATCGTGCTGTCCACCATGGTCGCCCTCGTGGGGGTCGTGGTCGGAGCGAAGGTCCAGAGGATGGCCCGTTTCATCTACCCCACGGACGTCTTCACCATCACCGCGATCGCATGGGTCCTGGCGGACACGGCCTTCTCGGTCTCCGGACTGAATCCCTTCTGGTACCTCCCGTTCCTCCTGGGATATGTCGTTGGGTACCTCATCGTCGGCCGCACTTCATACATCATGGTCTGGGAGACGGAACTCGGGGACAAACGGGTCACGATGCGTCCGTGGGTCGTCTGGTGCGAGGGGGGATGCACCTACCTGCAGATCCAGTCCAACAGAGCCTTGCTCCGCCGTCTGGTCTTCGGGGTCAGGCACGACATCGTCTCCACCGGGCCCCTGGACGCCGACTGGCAGGTCGTCTCCAAGTATCCGCTCTTCCCGGTGTTCGACCGTCCCGCCGTCGTGGCCGAGAACGTGTCCACCACCTTCGAGCTCGTGCATGCGTTCTGGAGGTTCAAGGTGCGCCACTATGTCACGGAGATGGACATCGCCTACGGCTCGGTCGTCTCCAAGATCCAGCTGGCACAGGACGAGCAGGCGCTGACGTCCATGCAGAGGCTGAACAACGACCTCACCAGCGAGGTCCACGAGCTCCGGGCGAGGCAGGGCCCCATGCTCATGCAGATGGCCCTCGACCTGCTGCAGAAGATAGACAAGACAAAGCCGGTGAACTGTGCCTACGACCTCGTCCGCCAGTACGAGGCCTCCGGGCGCGGGAAGAGACAGACAGAGGAGGATTTAGGATATGGCGATAAGGAAGACTGCGCAGATCCGTCTCAATGACGAGCTGAAGAAGGCCGTCCATTCCGGAAGCGGATGGTACGACTACAAGGTGACCGTCCAATTCCTGAACTCGATGAAGGACCTGCTCCGGAACAACATCCAGAGCGCCCGTGCGGAGCTCTCGCTGTTCTTCGGCGGCGGAGGGGTCATCGAGGAGGACGATTCCGGCGACGTCTTCGACCTCTCCTTCGACGGTGTGAACGTCCACATCGTCTACGACGGAGGGGAGGTGTCGGAGTACACCGTCTCGGGAATGAAGGGGAGGAGGGACGTGGTCCAGCGCCTGCTCTCCCTGTTCTTCTACGACCGCATGCTCCCGAAGTACGAGAACATGGTCGTGGAGATCGACAGGATGCTGGCCGACCTGGACAACGACACGACCCTGCGCGGCCTGTCCGAGCTAAGGGAGATAATCCGCGGCGACCGCTACATGACGGTGTCCGCCATCTCCGGTCTCCCGATCCGCGACGAATCCGATGACGGATACGACCTTTTCGGAGGCGAGGAGGAATGATCTCCGCCGACGGGCTGAGATGCGGACGCCTGTCCCTCCATGACGGGGACGACACGTCCCTGCTCTCCCTGGACGAGATGTTCGTCAGGGAGAGGAGGAGGGACGTCACCGATGCCGCCGACAAGAGGTTCTTCATCCCCTTCCCCCGGGGTTCGCAGGTGGCCAAGGCCTCCTGCTGCATCGTCGGAGGGCAGGGGTCGGGGAAGTCCGAGCTCCTGAAGGCCCGCGTCGCCAAGGCCTGTGCCAAGTACGGCCGCAACAACGTCCACGTGATCTACACCGACGACATCCGCGTGGCCCTCGACGTCATCGACGACGCGCCCGTGCAGTATGTGGTGGTCGACGACGCCATGACCTACGCCTCTAGCCGTCAGGTCTACGAGCAGGTAGAGATAGTCAAGACCTACAACAAGAGCCGGCACGTCTTCGAGGAGAGGCTGAAGGGGTCGCCCGGGCTCATCCTATACGACTGGGCATGGCAGAGGTTCGGAGAGCTCGACCCCGCCTTCCGGCAGGGGGACGTGATGCTTTTCAAGACAGGCATCGCGGAACCGTCGGAGAAGAGGCTGATAGAAAGTTTCCTGGGTCCCTGGTACACCAAGATCCTTTGGCAGATCTGGGACACCATGAACCGCGGGAACAACGACGTCAAGAGCTAGTCGGTGGCGTCCATCGCCTCGATGGACCGGTCGCAGGGAGTCGGGATGTACTGCACATCTCCCGTGTCCGTCCCGCTCCCCCCGATGCTCACCCACGACGACCACTTCGCGGACAAGAAGGAGGTCGAGGACATCCTCGACCAGTACCGGGACAGACCGCCGTGGGACCGCAGGATCGCATGCTACGAGCTCTCCCTCGAGGGACTGAAGCAGACGGAGATCGCCTCACGGATGGGAGTGAGGCAGGGATGGGTGTCCGAATCCATCAGGAAGGTGAGGGAACTGATCGAGAAGAAATGACGTGGATGCCTGCACGGAAAGGTGTGGGCCGACGCACGGGGAGGCGCCGATAACGAGGGGATAACGGGGCGATAACGCCCCGATATCCTCCGATATTCGGCATGCCTAAGATAGGGGTACACACGCCCCGCTGGTCGCGCGCACGCGTGACGCGCGCGTGTATAACTAACGGAGCCGGGCGATAATATCGCCCCGGCACACAGGAGGAATGGAAATGGCAGCAGAGAAGAGAGGCGGAGCGGACAGAAGCATGGATGCACGCCGCGAAGAGGTCAGGATGAGGAAACAGGAGACGGCGCAGGAGAGAAGGCGCATCGCGAACATGAAGCGCGAGCAGGCCGTCAAGGACAAGGAGTCCAAGAGGAAGGTCAGGGAGGCGCACGGAGGCGCAGGCATCACCGTGATGTTCTACGAGAAGGCCCCTCCTAAAACCAGATCCGGGAGATGCTCCCGCGAGATCGAGTTCGAAGCACCCAAGAAGACGGGGAGGAAGAGACGATGAAGCACACCGGGAGAAGAAGCAGGACCGTCCATCGGGATGTCGGAAGCGCTCCCGCCCCGAATACCCAGACAGGCGGCTACACCGTCGTGAACCTTCCTTCGGGGAAGCGCGTGCGGGTCCCGGTCGACAAGGGCGGGAACGTTGACCTCCGCAGGTTGTCCGCCATCATGGACATCGACGACAAGAAGTCCGTCCACGACTATGACGAGAGGGCCGACAAGGTGCTTCCGGTCGACTGCACCCCCAGACAGGCGGCCGCCTGGATCGCCAGCACGGACAACGTGGATATCGAAGGGCTCGATGTCAAAGGGAGTCCGTTGCGCAACTACGGCGACCGCACCGGAGACAATCTGGAGGTCCACAGGAAGATAGACGTCTATGCCCTTCCGGACCAGGAGAAGCAGATCAGGGACACCATCGACAGTGCCTTCACCCTGGAAGACAGACGCAAACTCGTAGGCAAGGGGATCATGGAGGTCGAGTCGAGACCTCTTAGGTCCGGCGTCCTCGGAACGCACTGCGAGGACAACATCTCCCTGAAGAGGGGACGCGGCGTGAAGAACTCCGTGGTCGTCCACGAGGGGGTCCACCATCTCCGGCAGGTGGACAAAGACAGGGAGTCCCCCGTCGTCAAGACGTTCGACTTCAAGGATGTGCAGTATTCCGGCAGGTCTACCGACCCCGGGACGATCACCCGCTACAGGATGGCCGAGGCGTCGAATGTGGAGGAGTCCTGCACTGTGGCGGAATCCATGGCGAGGCAGAAGGACTTCGACGTGTCAGGGTACTACTACAGCGTCCAGGTGTTCGATCCCAAGACCCACAGGTACAGGAATCCGACCCCGGCGGAGGCGGAGAGGATGGCCGAAGAGGACAGGGAGCTGTTCACCGAGGGAGGGAAACCCCTCGCCGGCCGGGAGGCCGTCAGATCCGTCGAGCGCCACTGGGCGGACAGCAACATAGCCAGACTGAAACTCGGACGTTCCATGGCCATAAACACGATGGCCCGCTGCAAGCCCTCCTCCGGAGTCAAGCCGATCACCAATTCCAAGTCGCCGAAGAAATCTAAGCCGGCCAAGTCCGGACCGGCCGCCGAGAAGACTCCGGCCGGACGTACCGGCACATCGAGTGCGAAGTCGCCCAGGCAGACCGTCCTCTTCTCCAGGTCCGCCAAAAGGAAGACGAAGGGAGGGAAACGGAAATGCTGAGCCCCTGGCTCTTCGGGATCAAGCCATCAGAATTTCACAGGAGGAAGAACAGACCCTGGGATACGGGTGGTCCGAAGTGATCAGATACGTCGCGATGGCCGCGGCGGCCGCCGTCTTCCTCCTGGTCCTCGCCTGCGCCTTCGGCTACCTTGACTTCTGGGTCATGAAGGTGTTCGGATGAGATACCTGTTAATTTACGGAGCCTATGCCGTCGGAGCCGTCTATGCGGCCGCGGCCTTGGTCAGGTTCCTGTCCGACATGGGGTGGTTGGTGTGAGCGGCCTATTGGTGCAGGCCATCAAAGGTCTGCTTCTAATCAGTGCCGGAATATTCCTGGCACTGTCTGTCCTGACCGTCGCCGGTGTCGTCCTGATCCTGCTCAACGGAGGCGTCGTCTGATGGGGGCGCTGCTCTATTGGGCGGGACAGGCGGCGGCCCTGGTGCTGGTCGGACTGCTCCTGACCGCCGTCCTGTGGGAGTCGGCCCACCTGGTGGACTGGGCCCTGACCTTATCGGGAGGGGATCCCGCGTCTTACCTCCGCCACCACGCCTACGATTATGTGACATGGCTCTTCGGGACAGATCTCGGATGGACTGTCGAGGGGTGACATGCCAAGCCTCAGATGAAGCTTTAAGAGACGGGCCTGACGAAGTCAGTCTCCATTCATGACCTTGCTGCCACACTCTGGACAGAACTTCGGTAGAGTGACCCCGAGCGCAGCTCCGCAGTGCGGACAGGTATTGGACCCAGATGTAAGCAGGATGTATTTCATGCTTGGATCGAACGAAGGTGCAATTGCTGCAAGGAATTCTTTACCGTCGGAACTTTTCATGACAGACGATCTCCAAGCCGCATAGATTAGGGCTGGGCACATCATGATCGATGCGAATGCTGATGCGAAAACTATGGCATGCGGAATGCTCAGTTCTCCTTTATCACCTATGACATAAACATTGTTGCCCTCGATCGTAGTTACATAGCCATTAGACATCACGTCTGTGTAGACAAAAATGGCATAAACCAAGGCTATGCCTAAAATCAGTAATATAATCCCCTCGACCAGCACCCATTTGGAACTCATCATTATTCCAGTATTCTCATTCATATTTTCATCTCGCAAGAATCATTTGTGTTTCATATCATTTCACGGCCAATATGCCTAGAAATGAGCACGGATGTAATCAGGCTTTTTCCAGTTCCGGCAGGCTGTCCGCATTCGGCGGATGGGACCTGTCGTCTCCGCCCTCAATCTCCATGAGGAGGCGGCAGATCCTCTCTCCTTCCGGAGTAAGCGATATCATTTTCACATTGTGCAGACCGTGTCGTACTTCGACTAGGAATCCACACTCGATAAGATCGTCGACACGGTTCTTCTTCGTAGTCGATGATCCTGGAAGAATCCGATAGATGTCATCCCTCTTCGATTCTCCATTTTCATAGACGAATTGAAGAATCTCACGATAATGTGATGCAAACAGGATATCGGTGTTTTTCACACCCTTTTATCATCTAGGTATTTGATTAACAAATTCATCTTCTATCTTTTACGTAAATGATTAAATATGATTTACGTTATTGATAAAACTAAGAATTGGACTCCGAGGACGACGGAAAACTGCATCCCATCCATGAGGGTCCGGGCTTCAAGGCACGCATCGTCCAATTCTTGTGCCGTGCCCCGGACCCCCTACCACCTTTTCGCCCTCCTCGGAAAAAGGAGCTGAAAACATGAGCGAAGGAAAAATTGCGACGATTCTCGCGTTCGCAAAGAAGAACGGTTTTGTCAAGACCAGCAGTTTCAACACACATCTGAAGGAACTCGGGGTCTCCGGGAAAGACCGCAGAGGCATTTTGGACGCCCTGGCCGACTGCGGATAC
>OGOB01000487.1_pt1 | contig 20544 bp, 15 predicted proteins | sample 1573611 | NCBI WGS metagenome assembly OGOB01 (sample SAMEA2582016, study PRJEB24529) | metagenome | biome: Human gut stool | place: China | collected 2011 | reverse complement strand
CGCCTTCCTTGGTGCAGTCGCCTATCATTGCGCCGGTAAAGCGGGGAGCAAGCTCGTTGATTATGTTTTCGTCCTTGTCCACAATCATGACCGAATTGTTAAGCTCGGTCAGTTTTTCGGCAAGGTGGCGTCCGAGACGGCCTATGCCGATTATCAGAATGTTTTTCATTTTTCCTCCGTTTAGCCGATTAGTATTTTTTCCACGGGATACTTGGTGAGTATCGGTTTGTTTTGAGTAAACGCAAGCGTAAAGGACAGCGCGCCCACTCTGCCCATAAGCATGAGCAGCATTAAAATTATTTGCGAAGTCAGGGTTAGGTCGGGAGTTATTCCTGTGGACAGCCCGACGGTGTTTATTGCCGAAAAAACCTCTATGCCGATATCCGCCAAAGAAAACGGCTCTATCGCGCTCATAATAAGGATTGCGGCGAAAATCGCCGCGAGGTAAACCGCAAGCAATCCGAGCGCCTGATTTACAAGATTTTTTTCCAGACGGCGTTTGCCTATAACGATGTCGCCGTCGCTGCGGGCGGAGGAAACCACGCCGAGTATAATCACAACAAAGGTAGTGACCTTTATGCCGCCTGCGGTGCCGCCCGAGCTGCCGCCGACGAGCATCAGAAACATGGTGAGAAGCAGAGAGCTGTCCGTCGCCGCGGCGTAGTCTATTGTCGCAAAGCCTGCCGTGCGGGGAGTCACCGACATAAACATACATATGAGAAAGCTTTCTCCCGCGCTTTTTCCGACAAGCAGGTTGCTTTTTTCAAACAGCCAGAAAAGCAGCGCTCCCGCAAATATGAGCGCCGTCGTGCCGTACAGGGCAATTTTGGTATGCAGACTGAATTTTTTGGGATTGAATCCGCAATCCAAAACGTCGCTCCAAACGATGAAGCCGATGCCGCCCATGAAAATAAGTCCCATTATCGTGAGACACACAACCCAATCGCCCGAAAACGCAGCCAGCGAGCCGAAGGCGCCGTAGCGTCCCATGAGGTCGTAGCCCGCGTTGCAGAAAGCAGAAACGGAGTGGAAAACGGAGGAATAAAGTCCCTCCCAGAAGCCGAGCTTGGGACACAGCCTTGTTGCCAGCAGCAAAGCGCCCGCGCCTTCAAAAATGGCGGTGCCGATTGTTATGCGGCGGACAAGGTGGACTATGCCGCTCAGTCTCATGGTGCCTGCGGACTGCATGAGGATTTTGCGCTCGTACAGACCTATTTTCCTGCCGAGAACCATCAGGGTGGTGGTAATAACCGTCATGAACCCCAGCCCGCCTATTTGGATGAGAATGAGAATCACGACCTGCCCGAAGCCCGTCCATTTGAGAAACGTGTCGGCGGTTACCAATCCCGTGACGCAGGTCGAGGACGTTGCCGTGAACAGTGCGTCGGCGTAATTCGTCCATTCTCCGTCCCTTGAAGCCGCGGGCATGCTGAGCAGAAAGCTGCCGACGAGGATGACCAAAAGATAGCCGAGTATGAGAAGCTGCGTTTCTTTCAGCCTGATTTTCTTTCCGTTTCTGTTTTTTGTCATATTTTCAGGCGCACGGCGTCAAAACGCCAAGGCGCAATATAAGCAATTATACTATCGACCGCGGTTTTAAGCAAGCGATTTTTTTGCCTGCCCGAAACGCCGAATCAAAAGAAAACAGCCGTTTTGATTGCGACTGCGGGTAAAAACGGCGGAATACTCAAATTATTTTGAAATTTTCCGTCGACGTGTTGATGACGTATTTTTCTTTTATTTTGACAAGCTCCTTAAAATGCTCCGTCTCGCGGTGTCTGTTGAGGCATTCCTCGTCCGTCCAGCTTTCTATGAGCACAATCTGCGCGTAATTGTCTATGGGCAGCAGATATCTGTATTCCTTGTTGCCCGTTTCCTTGCGCGTTTTACGCACCAAATCAATCTGATTGACCGCCGCCAAAAATTCCTGTCTTTTGTTTCCCTTGATTGTGTAAGTAACCAATAAGTTGATGTTGTCGCTCATGATAAATCCTTTTCCCGATATTATTGTTGACTTTATTATATCATAAAAACGGCTCGCCGCGATTAAAGACAGTCAATTTTCGTGAACATTTCATTTTTAAAGGGCAAAAAACGTGCGTTTTCGTGCGTCGGGGCAGAAAGTTTTTATTCGTAAAACAGTATGTCCGCATAAGTGGGTATGGGCCATACCTTGCGCGAAACGATTGTTTCGAGACTGTCCGCCGCCGCGCGCAGGGCGTCCATGGTGTCTTTTATTCTGTCGCGGAAAAACACGCACCTGTCGTAAGACGACTCCAAGTCCTGCATTTCCTGTATCTGCGCTTCCAGCTTTTCTATATCGGAAAACAGCTCGTTCACAAGCGCGTCGGTTTTTGCAAGCTGTATTTTCTGCACTCCGCCGAAATTCGTGCCCGCCGCGTTGAGCTTTTCTATATCCCGCGCAAGCTTGTCCTCCCACTCCATGCAGGCGGGCAAAATTTCCCGCTTTGCCATCATCAGCATGGTGCGCGCTTCTATGAGCGCGGTTTTTTCGTAATTGTCGAGATAAATGGCGCGTCGGCTTTCCAGCTCCTTTTTGTTCATGATTTTGAATTTTTCAAACAGCGCGACGTTTTTCGGCGCCAAAAGCGCGTCGTAGGCGGTTATGCTGTTGTCTATATGCACAAGCCCTCTCTTTTCGGCTTCCTCAAACCACTCCTTTGAGTAGCCGTTGCCATTGAAAACTATCCGCTTGTGCCTTTCGTAAAATTCGCACGCCAGACCGAGAGCTTCCTCGTGCAGACGGCTTTTGTCCGCTTTTTCAAGCCTGTCCGACATTCGCGAAAGCATTTCCGAAACGGCGGCGTTGAGCACTACGTTGGGGGTTGACAGCGTGGCGGAGCTGCCCACCATGCGAAATTCGAATTTGTTGCCGGTAAACGCAAAAGGAGAGGTACGGTTGCGGTCGGAAAAATCCTTGCCTATGTCGGCGACGAAATTGAGTCCCGTGTTTAAACGCTGCTTTTCGTGGGCGCCCGTTGCCGAGTGGGAGAGCAGAGCGTCGAAAAGCTGCTGCATATCCTCTCCGATGAAAGCCGAGATAACGGTGGGCGGCGCCTCGTGGCCTCCGAGTCGGCTTTCGTTGCCGAGAGTTGCGGCGCTCATGCGCACAAGGTCGAAATATTCGCCAAGCGCCGCAAGAACCGCCGTGAAAAACAGCAGAAAAGGGTAGTTTTGCGACGGGTTGGCTCCGGGTTTAAGCAGATTGAGTCCTTTGTCCGTGCAAAGCGACCAGTTGTTGTGTTTGCCGCTGCCGTTGACGCCCTCAAAAGGCTTCTCGTGCAGCAGGCAGACCATGCCGTGCTTGCGGGCGACCTTTTGCATTATCTCCATGGTTAGCTGGTTATGGTCGGTGGCGATATTCGTCACGGCATAGATCGGCGCCATCTCATGCTGCGACGGCGCGACCTCGTTGTGCTTGGTCTTGGACAGGACGCCGAGCTTCCAAAGCTCCTCGTCCAGCTCCTGCATATATGCCGCGACGCGCGGGCGGATGGAGCCGAAATAGTGGTCGTCCAGCTCCTGCCCCTTGGGCGGCTTTGCGCCGAAAAGAGTCCTGCCCGTATAGCGAAGATCCTTGCGCCTGTCATACATAGCCTTATCTATAAGGAAATACTCCTGCTCCGCGCCGACGGTGGTCTTGACGCTCTCGTATTCCTGACCGAAGAGCTTCAGAATACGCACAGCCTGCCTGCTGAGCGCCTCCATTGAGCGCAGAAGCGGGGTCTTGAGGTCGAGCGCCTCGCCGCCGTAGGAGCAGAACGCCGTGGGGATGCAGAGGGTCTTGTCTTTTATAAATGCGTAGGAAGTGGGATCCCAAGCGGTGTAGCCGCGGGCTTCAAAGGTTGCTCTGAGTCCGCCCGACGGGAAGGACGATGCGTCCGGCTCGCCTTTTATCAGTTCCTTGCCCGAGAACTCCATGATAACGCGTCCGTCGGATGCGGGGGTTATGAAGCTGTCATGCTTCTCGGCGGTGATACCGGTCAGGGGCTGGAACCAGTGGGTGAAATGGGTCGCGCCATGCTCAACGGCCCAGTCCTTCATAGCGGCGGCAACTGCGTTGGCGACGTCATTATTGAGACTTGCTCCTTCGTCAATAGTCTTCTTGAGAGACTGGTAAACATCGGCGGAAAGCATTGCTTTCATCACTCTGTCGTCAAAAACGAGACTTCCGAAATAATCAGATACTGTGCTCATAAGTTAGCGCTCCTTTTTCATATTTTAAGGCGAAAAATAAAAAATGGCGTCATGAACCCGTTCGGTTCAAAGACGCCATTGCCTTTATGCGCTGAATTATACGCGCAGCAAAATCGTTTGTCAAGGCGTTTTCGGATAATTCTTTATTTTTGTGCAAATAGCCGCAATCGGGGCTTTTTGAAAAGCAATTTTATGAGCAAGATGTAACCGCTTTTCTGAGAAAATGCGGCGGAGTTGAACTCGCGCCGGAAAAATTTTTTCGACGGCGCTCTTTTTTCTCAGCCGTTTCGGAAAATAAAGTGCGATACATATAAAATACGCGATTGACACGGGTCTTTTAATATGATAAAATACGCCTCAAATGAGCAAAGGCGTTCATTCCCCCGGGGACAGTGCCCCCATCGGCGGACGCCTTTGCTTTTTGCTTTTTCGGAACCGAGCGTCCCGCATCTCATCGGGTTTTGCGGGAAGTTGACCGCATTGTCATATTTTTCGGTTTCAAAGCACTCGCTTTTAGTACAGAATACTGTAGAAGTCGGCAGGAAAGGTGTGTTATAATATGATATAATGAAAGTACGCGTGAAACCTTAACCGGAGAAGTATATAAAAAAGAAAAAGATAAAATACGGAGGGATATTAATGACAAAGTACATCTTTGTGACCGGAGGCGTCGTATCCGGCCTCGGAAAGGGGATAACTGCGGCGTCGCTCGGACGAATACTCAAAGCGCGCGGACTCAAGGTAGCGGCGCAGAAGCTCGATCCTTATATCAACGTTGACCCGGGCACCATGAGCCCCTATCAGCACGGCGAAGTTTATGTCACGGAAGACGGCGCGGAGACCGATCTCGACCTCGGCCACTACGAGCGTTTCATCGACGAGGATCTTAACAAATACTCGAATCTCACCACCGGTAAAGTATACTGGAACGTGCTCAACAAAGAGCGCCGCGGCGAGTATCTCGGTTCGACCGTTCAGGTCATACCCCATATAACAAATGAAATAAAGGATTTCGTATACCGTGTCGGCAAGAAAACCGATGCTGACGTGGTCATCACTGAGATCGGCGGCACTATAGGTGACATTGAATCCCAGCCTTTCCTCGAAGCTGTAAGACAGATATCTCTTGAGGTAGGGCGTGAGAACAGCCTCTTCATCCATGTCACTCTGGTGCCGTTTTTGCGTGGATCGGACGAGCATAAGTCCAAACCCACCCAGCACTCGGTCAAGGAGCTGCAGGGCATGGGCATCAACCCGAACATAATCGTCCTGCGCTGTGACGAACCGCTTGAGGAGGCTATCTTCAAGAAGATATCGCTCTTCTGCAACGTCAAGCCCGACTGCGTTATCGAGAACATCACCCTGCCTTATCTCTACGAAGCTCCGCTGATGCTCGAGAAGTCGAACTTCTCGTCCGTCGTCTGCCGCGAGCTGAATATAGACGCTCCCGAGCCGGATCTCGACGAGTGGACGGAGCTTGTCCACCGCATCAAGAACCGCGAAAAGGAAGTCAAGATAGGTCTTGTCGGCAAATATGTCCAGCTCCATGACGCATATCTGTCCGTTGCCGAGGCGCTTCGCCACGCGGGCTACACTCTCAACACCCACATCCGCATCGACTGGATCGATTCCGAGAATCTGACCGAGGCGAACTACGAGCAGGAGCTCTCGCACCTCGACGGAATAATCGTCCCCGGCGGCTTCGGCGGCAGAGGAATCGAGGGCATGATTCTCGCGGCGAAATACGCCAGAGAGAACAATGTTCCCTATTTCGGAATCTGCCTCGGAATGCAGATTGCGGTTATCGAATACGCGCGCGATGTCGCGGGTATCAAAGACGCCCACTCGGGCGAGTTCGATGAGCTCTGCAAGAACAAGGTCATCGACTTTATGCCCGGTCAGAGCGACAATATCGACAAGGGCGGCACACTGCGCCTTGGCGCATATCCCTGCGTCATCAAGCCCGGCACGACAATGGAGCGCTGCTACGGAAAGTCCGAAATTTCCGAGCGCCACCGCCACCGCTACGAGTTCAACAACGATTATCGCGATATACTTACTCAGAACGGACTCACCCTCTCGGGTCTTTCGCCCGACGGCAGACTCGTTGAAACGGTCGAGCTTTCCGACCGCCCGTTCTATGTCGGAGTGCAGTATCACCCCGAGTTCAAGTCCCGTCCCAACAAGGCTCACCCGCTGTTCAAAGGCTTTATAGCCGCAGCGCTTGAAAAATCTGAGATCGGAGAATAAATACCTATGGCAAACTTGCATGAAGAGTGCGGCGTTTTCGGAGTCTATTCACCCAAGCCCGGCCCCGTGGCGGATCTCGCCTACTACGGTCTCTATGCTTTGCAGCACAGAGGACAGGAGAGCTGCGGTATAGTCGTCAACGACGACGGAGTGTTCGCTTCGCGCAAGGATATCGGACTTGTCAACGAAGTCTTCTCGCGCGACGACCTGATGAAGTTCCCGCAGGGCAGGATGGCTGTCGCCCACGCGCGCTACGGCACGACCGGCGGCAACAGCAGAGCGAACTGCCAGCCCATCGAGGTTAACCACCAGAAGGGCAAGATGGCTCTTGCCCACAACGGAAACCTCAGCAACGCCTATGAAATGCGCAGCGAGCTTGAGCTCGGCGGCGCTATCTTCCACACGACGAGCGACACCGAGATAATCGCCTATATCGTCACGCAGGCGCGCCTCAACAGTCCTTCGATAGAAAACGCGCTGAGCAGCGCGATGAACAGGCTCGAGGGTGCGTATTCCCTCGTGCTCATGTCAGCCGCAAAGCTGCTCGCGGCGCGCGACCCCTACGGGTTCCGCCCGCTGTGCTACGGCAAGACGCTCGACGGCACATATGTCGTCGCGTCCGAGAGCTGTGCGCTTTCCGCCGTCGGCGCAAAATTCGAGCGCGATATACTCCCCGGTGAGATACTCGTCTTTGACGAAAACGGCGTGCGCTCGAACAGGGATCACTGCGGCGAAAAGCCGAAGCGCTCATGCATTTTTGAGTATATCTATTTTGCAAGACCCGATTCCGTCATTGACGGCGTGTCGGTTCACGCAGCGCGCAGAAATGCCGGCGCGATACTTTCAAAGACCCATCCCGTTGAAGCCGATGTCGTCATGGGCGTCCCGGATTCGGGAATCGACGCCGCTTTGGGCTATGCCGAGGCGTCGGGAATACCCTACGGAATGGGCTTCATAAAAAACAAATATATCGGCAGAACTTTCATCTCGCCCGGTCAGGACAAGAGAATCGACCAGGTGAGAATAAAGCTCAGCGCGATAAGCGAATCCGTAAAGGATAAGAGAATAGTGCTCATCGACGACTCGATAGTGCGCGGCACGACGAGCCGCCAGATAGTCAATCTCCTGCGCGAAGCGGGGGCAAAAGAGGTGCATATGCGCATCTCCTCGCCGCCGTTCATGCATCCGTGCTACTACGGCACGGACGTTGACTCGCGCGAAAATCTTATCGCCTGCCACCACTCGGTGGAGGAGATTGCCGACATAATCGGTGCGGATTCCCTCGGATATCTGCCGGAGTCGGAGCTTAAAAATCTGATAGGCAGCGAGAACTTCTGCAGTGCGTGCTTCAACGGAGTCTATCCGACCCCTATCCCGGATGTTATCACCAAAGACCGCTTTGAGGGGAAACTCTCTGAGCGGAGCAAATAAATAAAAATACGAAAAGCGAAAGGAAACTGCGGTATGGAAAAGTTGTATGAAGGCAAGAGCAAGGTCGTTTACAGTTCGGAGGAGCCCGGTACCTGCATCATCAAGTACAAGGACACCGCCACTGCCGGCAACGGCGTCAAGAAAGAAGATCTGCCCGGAAAAGGAAAACTCAACGCGGCAATCTCCAACATCATCTTTGATTACCTCATGAAGAACGGAGTCAAGACCCATCTTCTCAAGGTCATCGACGAAACCACCGTCCTCGCGAAGAAGGCTGAGATCGTTATGGTCGAGGTCATAGTCAGAAATATCGCAGCAGGAAGCTTTTCAAAGAAATACGGCGTGCCGGAGGGTTCGCCCTTGAAGAACACGGTCGTTGAGTTCAGCTACAAGAGCGACGAGCTCGGCGATCCGATGATAAACGACAGCCAGATAACCGCCATCGGTCTCGCCACGCAGGAGGAGCTCGACGAGCTCAGAGTCATGTCCAAGCGTATAAACGAGCTGATGACCGAGCTGTTTGCAAAGGGCGGCGTGCGCCTTGTCGACTTCAAGCTCGAGTTCGGCCGCACCGACGAGGGACTTGTCCTGTGCGACGAGATATCCCCCGATTCCTGCCGCCTCTGGGATATGGAGACAAACAAAAAGCTCGATAAGGACAGATTCCGCCGTGACCTCGGCGATGTTCTCGGCGGCTACAGAGATGTTCTCGCGAGACTTCAAAGCTCGATCTGATAAATTCAAGGAGTGTATTTTTAAATGAGACTCATAGACCGCAAGATCGTCCTTGAGGACGGCAGCGAGTACTACGGATACGGCTTCGGCAGCTATGCCGACAGGGTGTGCGAGATAGTTTTCAACACCTCGATGGTCGGCTATCAGGAAATAGTTTCCGACCCGTCGTATACCGATCAGATGGTCGTTATGACATATCCGCTCATAGGCAACTACGGCATAACCGACGACGATTTCGAGTGCAAAAACCCGAGCATCGGCGGCCTTATCGTGTATGACTACAACGATATGCCCTCGAACTTCAGATACACAAAGACGCTCTCGGAGCTGCTCGAAGAGAACGGTATCCCCGGAATCTCCGGCGTTGACACGAGAAAGCTCACCCGCAGCATACGCGACTTGGGCTCACGCCGCGTGCTCATAACCTCGCCCGATATCCCGGCTGAGGTCGCGGTGGAGATAATCAAAAATACCCCCGTCGCCCACGATGCGGTCAGCCGCGTCAGCTGCAAAAAGCGCTGGTATTCGCGCACGTCGAACCCGCAGTTCAATGTCGTCGCGATAGACTGCGGCATGAAGCTTAATATTGTGCGCAGCCTCAACAAGTTCGGCTGCAACGTCGTTGTCGTGCCCTATGACACGCCGGCGGATGAAATTGAGTTCATGAAGCCCGACGGAGTGTTTCTTTCAAACGGCCCCGGCGACCCCGAGGATGTGACCCCTGTCATAAACACGGTCAGGGCGCTTCGCGGAAAATATCCGATTTTCGGAATCTGCCTCGGACATCAGATGATATCCCTCGCCTACGGCGCAAAGACATATAAGCTCAAGTTCGGTCACCGCGGCGGAAACCACCCGGTCATGAACCTCGACACCAACAAAATAGAGATAACCTCGCAGAACCACAGCTATGCCGTTGACCCGAAGTCGGTCGAGGGCACCGACCTCGAAGTGACGCACATAAATCTTCTCGACAACACCGTCGAGGGAGTAAGATGCAGGAAAGACCTTGTGTTCAGCGTGCAGTATCATCCCGAGAGCGCGCCCGGTCCGCAGGACAGCAGCTATCTGTTCGGTCAGTTTATCGACTATATGAAGGAGGCGAAGGAGCGTGCCTAAGAGAACTGATATAAAAAAGGTGCTCGTTATCGGCTCGGGTCCTATAGTCATCGGTCAGGCTGCCGAGTTCGACTATGCGGGAACTCAGGCGTGCCTCGCCCTGCGTGAGGAGGGCTACGAGGTCGTCCTCGCGAACTCGAACCCCGCAACGATAATGACCGATACTACCATAGCCGATAAAGTCTATATGGAGCCGCTGACGCTCGAATATCTCGCGCGTATCTGCCGCTATGAGCGCCCGGACGCGATAGTCCCCGGCATCGGCGGTCAGACCGGACTCAACCTTGCGATGCAGCTTGCGAAAAAGGGCGTTCTCAAGGAGTGCGAGATAGAGCTGCTCGGCACTGATGCCGAGAGCATTGAGCGCGCCGAGGACAGAGAGCTTTTCAAAGAGCTCTGCGAGAGCATCGGCGAGCCGATAGTCCCCTCACAGATAACCTACAGCATCGAAGAGGGTCTTGAGGCGGCGGAGAAGATAGGCTATCCCGTTATCCTGCGCCCCGCGTTCACGCTCGGCGGAACGGGCGGCGGCTTCGCCTATGACCCCGACGAGATGCGCGACATGATGAAGAACGCGCTTGCGCTCTCGCCCGTGCATCAGGTGCTCGTCGAAAAGAGCATAAAGGGCTACAAAGAGATAGAATACGAAGTGATACGCGACGCGAACGACACCGCTATCACCGTTTGTAATATGGAAAACCTCGACCCCGTCGGCATTCATACCGGCGACTCGATAGTCGTCGCGCCCAGCCAGACGCTGACGAATAAAGAATATCAGATGCTCAGGGATTCCGCGCTCAAAATTATCCGCGCCCTGGGAGTAAAGGGCGGCTGCAACGTTCAGTTTGCGCTCGACCCCCATTCGTTCCGCTACTATGTCATTGAGGTCAACCCCAGAGTTTCGCGCTCGTCCGCCCTCGCTTCAAAGGCGAGCGGATATCCGATAGCGCGTGTCTCGGCGAAAATAGCGGTCGGCATGGATCTGCATGAAATACAGCTTGCAAACACCCCTGCCTGCTTCGAGCCCTCGCTCGACTATGTCGTGACCAAGATGCCGCGCTTCCCGTTTGATAAGTTCCCCGCCGCACACAACACGCTTTCGACCCAGATGAAGGCGACCGGTGAGGTCATGAGCGTCGGACGCACATTTGAAGAGAGCCTGCTCAAGGCTATACGCTCGCTCGAAGAGAGCAAGAACCACCTGCATATGGAAAAGTTCGACTCGGCGCATATGAGCGTTGACGAGCTGCTCGAATATATCAAAGAGGGCACGGACGACCGTCTCTATGCAATATCCCAGCTGATGTGGATGGGCGTTGACCCGTCGCTTATCTGCGATATAACGCATATAGATATGTTCTTCCTCGACAAGATAAAGAACATAGTCGACTTCGAGAAGGAGATGGAGGCGAATCCCGGCTCCGACATTCTTCTGCGCGAGGCAAAGCGCCTCGGCTTCTCCGATTCGTATATCGCCGAGCTCTGGAAAGAGAGCGAGGACAGCATATATGAGCGCAGATGCAAAGAGGATATCTTCCCGACATACAAGATGATCGACACCTGCGCGAGCGAGTTTGACAGCTATGTGCCCTATTTCTACTCGACCTACGCGAGCGAGAACGAGTCCGTCGTGTCGGACAAAAAGAAGATAATAGTCTTAGGTTCAGGTCCTATCCGTATCGGACAGGGCGTTGAGTTCGACTATTCGACTGTCCATGCCGTCCATGCCATTCAGCAGCTCGGCTATGAGGCGATAGTTATAAACAATAACCCCGAGACCGTTTCGACCGACTACACCACTGCCGACAAGCTCTATTTCGAGCCCCTGACGACAGAGGATGTCATGAATATAGTCCATCTTGAAAAGCCGGAGGGCGTTATAGTCACCCTCGGCGGTCAGACTGCCGTCAACCTCGCGGCTCCGCTTGCAAGGCGCGGCGTGAAGATAATCGGCACCGACTGCGACGCCATTGAGCGCGCCGAGAACAGAGACGCGTTTGACGCCGTTATAAAATCTCTCGGCATCCCGAACCCGAAAGGCGAGGCCGTTACGGATATCGAGACCGGTGCGGCTGTTGCCGCGCGCATAGGCTATCCTGTTCTTGTGCGCCCGAGCTTCGTGCTCGGCGGCAGAGCGATGGAGATAGTCGCTAACGAGACGATGCTCAGAAAATATCTCAAGAACGCCGTTGAGGTCGATGAGGACAAGCCCGTGCTCATAGATAAATATCTTATGGGCAAGGAAGTCGAGATAGACGCTATCTGCGACGGCAGCGAGGTGTTCATCCCCGGCATAATGGAACTCGTCGAGCGTACCGGCGTCCACTCGGGCGACAGCACGAGCGTGTATCCGCCGTTCTCTATTTCGCAGAAGGTCAGAGACACGATAGCCGAATACACCACAAAGCTCGGACTCGGCATAGGCATAGTCGGTCTGTTCAATATACAGTTTATAGTTGACAGCGACGAGAGCGTCTATGTTATCGAGGTCAACCCCCGCGCTTCGCGAAGCGTGCCGTTCCTTTCAAAGTCCACCGACTGCAACCTTGTCCGCATCGCGACAAAGGTTATGCTCGGCCAGAGTCTGCACGACCAGGGCATAACCGATATGCGCCTGCCCGACGGCAAGCGCTGGTATGTCAAAGCCCCGGCGTTCTCGTTTGAGAAGCTGACCGGCATGGACGCGTATCTCTCGCCCGAGATGAAATCGACCGGTGAAGCGATAGGCTACGACAAGCGCCTGAACCGTGCGCTCTACAAGGCTCTTCAGGCGTCCGGAGTCAGGATGAAAGAATACGGTACTGTAATAGTAACCCTTGCCGATGAAGATAAAGAAGAGGCTCTGCCGCTCGTCAAGCGCTTCTATCACCTCGGCTTCAATATCGAGGAGACCGCCGGAACCGCGGCGTTCCTCAAGAAGCACGGCATACGCACCCGCGTGCGCGGCAAGCTCAGCGAGGGCAGCACCGAGATTTACGACTCGCTGCGCAAGGGCCACGTCACATACGTCATCAACACCATAGACGTAAACCAGCACAGCACCCGCCGCGACGGCTACGACATACGCCGCGCCGCCGTCCAGAACGGCGTGACGATATTCACCTCCCTCGACACCGTGAAGATAGTCCTCGATGTTCTCGAAGAGATAACCCCCGAGATATCGACCATAAACGGCGACGGCGAGAACTGATTTCAACAACCCTTAATTATATTAAAAGACCTCCCCGGGCGGGAGGCCTTTTGCTTTTGCTGAAAATAAACCGCCGAACGGCACGAACCGACGGCGGATTGATATTTTAATTTATGCCTTGCCCTTTTGCAGCAGCACTCTCAGCGGCCCTTCAAAGACGAGCTGATTGATAAAAAACGCCTTTATGTCGTTCGGACTGCAAAACTTTTTCCTGCGCCCTGCGGAGAGCGAGGTCTGTTCTCTTATCGTGCGCGAGACGAAGCCGACGCAGGTGTCGCGCCCGCGCTGCTTCGGGATTATCCGCAGATAGAGCAGTGCAAGCCCGATGTAGCTGTATTTATATTCGTCGGCGTTCGAGGTCATGTGTTTTATGATGCGCTCTACATTGCGAAGCTCCGCTTCCGTTACGGGCAGAGCGAACAGCGCGCAGGGGACATCCGTGCCTTTGTAAGTCGGGTGGAGGTCAAAGTCCTCGGTCATGAATCCGCGCTTGCCCGTGAAGCTGAAAAATTTCGGATAGTGTTCATCCGTGCTTATCGACATGTGGGAGTATTCCCAAAGCCCTATTCTTTTTATAGTTCGCGAGACCTTATCCGGATAGTCGGTGAGCATAATATAGACGGTGCGGTCTTTTCTGTTCATTCGGCATACTCCCCCTTGTAATATTTTTTAGTATATGCTAACATTATAAACAACTAAAGTTGTCTAATCAAGAAACTGTTTTGTGAATGGGTAAGATAAACGACTAAATATAAAAAGAGGCGTTTAAATGGTGAATAAAAACGATCTTAGATATATCAAAACGGAGCGGCTCATAGTACATACATATGTCGATATGCGCCTGCGCGACCCGTCGCCCGTCAAGGTCAGCGACCTGTGCCGGGAGGCGCTGATAAATAAAACGACATTCTATTCCCACTATGACACCATGGAGAGCCTGCGTCGGCACATCTGCCGCGAGACTGTCGCCGATATCCTCGGCCGCTGCGACTGCGCCCGGATGGCGTTCAGCGATACATACGCCTTTGTTTCAGAGCTCGTCGGCGCGATATCGCGCGAAGAGCGGCTTATCCGCGCGCTCTACGGCGACGATATAGCTTCACTGCTCAACGATGCGGAGGAGGCTCTTTTCAGAATCTATCTGCATGACGACGACGAGCCGGAGCGCAAAGAAAAAATAATCTTCTGCATCGGCGGAACGTCAAGACTCTTGCTCATGAACCCGGACGAGCACGGCATCCGCGCGGCGTCGGAGCTCATACGCACCGTCTTTAATCTCAACGAAAACAGAACATAAAAATCTTCAGCGCCGAGGTCACAAATTGTTTACAAACATATTGTTGACAATCGGCGCGCATATATGTATAATGTGTAGCGTGCTACACTTAATATTGCTGAAAACAGCTTTACGGAAAGGAGATCGCTATGGAGCATATCGGATATTTTTTCAAGCGTATAGACAACCGCCTGAAGTCGAACGCCGATGCAGGACTCGGCAAGCACGGGCTGACCTTTGCGCAGTCGCGGATCATAAGATTCCTCGCCGAGCGCGGAGGTCAGACAACCCAGAAAGAGATAGAAGACTACGCCCATGTCTCGCACCCGACGATTGTCGGCATAGTCACGCGCATGGAGCAGAGCGGCTTTCTCAGCACCTGTACCGACCCGTCGGACAAGAGAAACAAGGTCGTGCGGCTGACCGACAAGGCGAAAGACATCAATCTCGAGATACGCCGTTCGATTGATAACGGCGAGCGGGCGATGCTCAGATCGTTCAGCGAAGAAGAAGTCGAACAGCTCCGCGGATATCTCATAAGGATATGCGATAACCTTGATATTGACAGCAGCCCCGGCTGCAAACCGGAAAGTGGAGCAAAGAAAGAAAAGAGGGAGTGAGAATATGATAAAAACTTTGTTGAAGAGCATGCGCCAATACAAAAAAGTATCATGGGCGACTATCTTTTTCTCCGCGTTTGAAGTCGTGTTCGAGATAGTTATCCCGCTTTGTATGTCGGGTCTTATCGACAACGGCATCGAGGGCGGCGTGATGTCCATGGTATGGAAATATGGTCTTGCGCTGCTATTCCTCGCGGTGTTCCAGATGGTGACGGGAATGCTTGCGGCGTTCCTCGGCTCGCGCGCGTCCGCCGGATTCGGCGCGAATCTGCGCAGTGATATGTATGATAATGTTCAGACTTTCGCATTCTCGAACATCGACAAATTCTCGACCGCGTCGATAGTTACGAGACTGACGACGGATGTCACAAATATTCAGAACGCCTATCAGATGCTCATAAGAATAGCGATACGCGGACCGGTTATGCTGATTTTCGCTATGATAGTCTCGTTCAGAATAGACAGCCAGATTTCGCTTATGTTCATTGCGATTATACCTGTCCTTGCGGCTCTGCTCGTGCTGATAATCATCAGGGTGCACCCCGTGTTCAAGCGCGTTTTCCACACCTACGATGAGCTCAACAACGTCGTTCAGGAGAATGTGCGCGGCATAAGAGTCGTCAAGTCCTTCAATCAGGAAGATCACGAGATAAGCAAATTCGAGAAGATATCCGAGAAGATATATAAAGACTTTGCAAAGGCGGAGCGCCTTATCGCGCTCAACTCGCCTATCATGCAGGTCTGCATGTATACCTGCATGATACTCATCTCGTGGCTCGGCGCGAAGGCGGTCATCGCCAGCGGCAACAACGCAGCACTCGGTCTGACTACGGGCTCGCTTACCGCGCTGTTCACCTACGCCATGCAGATACTCATGAGCCTCATGATGCTCTCCATGGTTTTTGCCATGATGATAATCGCGAGTTCTTCCGCTCAGCGTATAGCTGAGATACTCAACGAAAAGACCGATATCTCGAACCCCGCGAACCCCGTTCTCGAAGTCAAAGACGGCGAGATAGATTATAAAAATGTCAATTTTGCCTATGCTTCAAAGGCGGACACCAAGGTGCTCGACAATGTCAACGTGCATATAGCCTCCGGCGAGACTGTCGGCATAATCGGCGGCACGGGTTCGTCAAAATCTTCGTTCGTCCAGCTCATCCCGCGCCTCTACGATGTAACGGGTGGTGAAGTGATGCTCGGCGGCGTGGACGTCAGAAACTACGACCTCGACACCCTGAGAAACTCGGTCGCAATGGTGCTCCAGAAGAACGAGCTGTTCTCCGGCACGATATCGGAGAACCTGCGCTGGGGCAATGAAGACGCGACCGACGAAGAAATAAAGCACGCCTGCGAGCTCGCTCAGGCGGATGAATTCGTCAGCGCGATGCCCGACGGCTACAACACCTATATCGAACAGGGCGGCACGAACGTCTCCGGCGGTCAGAAACAGAGGCTGTGCATAGCGCGCGCCCTGCTCAAGAATCCCAAGGTGCTCATTCTCGACGACTCGACAAGCGCCGTCGATACCCACACCGACGCGCTGATTCAAAAGGGACTTTCGCAGTATATGCCCGATACGACTAAGATAGTCATCGCCCAGCGCATAAGCTCGGTTCAGAACGCGGACAAAATACTCGTGTTCGACAACGGCAGGATAGTCGCGCAGGGTACGCATGACGAACTGCTGAAATCCTGCGATATCTATCGCGAAGTTTATGAATCCCAGCAGAAGGGAGGAAACGACGATGAGTAAGTCTATGCCCATGCACGGCGGACCCAAGGGTATGCCCGGCGGACCCGGAATGCAGCCCAGAAAGCTCGACAAGAAAACGCTCAAGCGCCTGCTCTCTTATCTCAAAAATTATAAAGACACGATAGTCCTCGTCACAATCTGCATCCTGCTCAGCGCAGTTGCGGGCGCTGCGTCGTCGATGTTCCTCCAGACGCTTATCGACGACTATATAACCCCGATGGTCGGTCAGTCATCACCCGACTTCTCCGGCTTCATTCGCGCGCTGATAACCATGGCGGTCATCTATCTCATCGGCACGCTCTCGACGCTTATCTACAACCGCCGCATGGTCACTATAGCGCAGGGAACGCTCAAGACCATACGCGATGAGATGTTCGAGAAGATGCAGCGCCTGCCGATAAGATATTTCGACTCGCACACCCACGGCGACACGATGAGCCTCTATACCAACGATACCGATACCCTGCGTCAGATGCTCGCGCAGTCGATGGGTCAGCTGATTTCTTCGGCGTTCACCGTCGCGGCGGTATTCTGCTGCATGCTCTATATCAGCGTCGGTCTGACGCTCGTTGTGTGCATATCGCTGTTCTTTATCATGCAGATAATCAAGAAAGTCGTCGGCAAGAGCGGCGCGTATTTCGTAGCCCAGCAGAGATCCCTTGCGGATCTTGACGGATATATCGAAGAGATGATAAACGGTCAGAAGGTCATAAAAGTCTTCTGCCACGAAGAGCAGTCTAAGAAAGAAATGAAGCAGCGCAACACCGAATGGGAGCACAACGCCGCGAACGCAAACGGCCACGCGACCTCAATGATGCCCATGACGAACGCGTTCGGATATTTTCTGTATATCCTGCTCGCCGTTATCGGCTCGTATATGGCTATCGCCGGCACGAAGAATCTCGGGCTGACCGGCGTCAACACGCTGTCCCTCGGCATGATAGCCTCGTTCCTCGTGCTCTCGCGCAACTTTATAAACCCGATATCCCAGATGTCGAACCAGTTCAACTCGATTGTCAACGCCCTCGCGGGCGCCGAGCGAATCTTCACATTTATGGACGAAGAGCCCGAGCCCGACGACGGATATGTTACCCTCGTAAACGCGAAAGAAGAGAACGGCGAGATAGTCGAAGTCAAGGAGCACACCGGAATGTGGGCATGGAAGCATCCCCACGGCGACGGCACTCTGACTTATACAAAGCTTGAGGGTCAGGTCGTGCTCGACCATGTCGATTTCGGCTACACACCCGAAAAGGAAGTCCTTCACGACATCACGCTCTACGCAGAGCCGGGTCAGAAGGTGGCTTTCGTCGGCGCGACCGGAGCGGGCAAGACCACGATAACAAACCTCATAAACCGCTTCTATGACATAGCGGACGGCAAGATACGCTATGACGGAATAAATATCAACAAGATAAAGAAAGCCGATTTGCGCCGCAGTCTCGGCGTCGTGCTCCAGGATGTCAACCTGTTCACGGGTACTGTTATGGAAAACATCCGCTACGGCAACCCCGAGGCGACGGACGAACAGTGCATCGCGGCGGCGAAGCTCGCGAATGCTGACGGATTCATCCGCATGCTCCCGGACGGCTACAACACCGTGCTCAAGGGTGACGGTTCCGGACTCTCGCAGGGTCAGCGTCAGCTGATATCTATAGCCCGCGCGGCGGTTTCCGACCCGCCCGTCATGATCCTCGACGAGGCGACCTCTTCTATAGATACGCGCACCGAGGCTCTCGTCCAGGGCGGTATGGATAAGCTGATGAAAGGACGCACAGTCTTTGTTATCGCGCACCGCCTCTCGACCGTCCAGAACTCCGATGTCATAATGGTGCTCGACCATGGCAGAATAATCGAGCGCGGCAACCATGAAAAGCTCATCGCCGAAAAGGGCACATACTATCGCCTCTACACCGGTGCGTTTGAGCTGGAATAAGCTAAGATATAATAAAAGGGAAGTCGAAATTTATTCGGCTTCCTTTTTGCTGTTTACGGTGCGGTGAAATTTAATCAGCCGATCGGCTCTTGACAAATTTCGTGCCGACTGATATAATACCACAAAACTAATAAGTAGATTGCCACCGGGTAATGAAGCATTCGTATCTCGTCGTTAGGTCTTGGAAGACGAGATGGCGGGTGCTTATTTTTTTTGAGGTACAGCATGAAAAACTATCAGAATCCGTTTAAGATATTCAAAAAGCACGAATGGGCAATATGGCTCGGGTCGCTTGTTTTGGTTACGGTGTCGTTTATGTTTCCGCGGGAGCGGGATTATCTCACCCTTGTTGCGTCGCTTATCGGCGTCACTTCGCTTATTCTCAACGCAAAGGGCGATCCGATAGGTCAGGTGCTGACTGTTGTTTTCAGCATATTCTATTCTGTGATTTCTTTTAAATTTCGCTACTACGGCGAGATGATAACATATCTCGGCATGACCGCGCCGATAGCCCTCGCCGCGGCAATATCCTGGTTTCGGCATCCGTACAAGGAGGGTGAAAACGAGGTGAAAGTCGCGCATGTCGGGGCGAAAAAGTGGGCAGTGCTGATTATTCTTACTGCGGCGGTAACTGCGGCGTTCTATTTTATTCTGAAATATTTCAACACCGCGAAGCTCGCGATAAGCACCGTTTCCGTCGCAACGAGCTTTATCGCTGCGTCGCTTACACTCCTGCGCTCGCCGCTCTATGGGCTCGGCTACGCCGCAAATGATATTGTATTAATTATTATGTGGATAATGGCGACTGTCGACGACCCGTCGTATCTGCCGATGATAGTCTGCTTCTCGGTGTTCTTTATCAATGACTGCTACGGCTTCATAAACTGGCGAAAGATCAGGCAGCGCCAGGGAGAAAATTAAATAAAAAATAAACATTTAAAAATATGCTCATATCTGAAGTAAAAAAGTCGAATCTTCTGTTATATTATATAGAAAGCAAAGGACAGGAGGCGATACCGTGAAAAACAGGCATGAGGGTCTTGCCGAGATGAAGAAGGACGGCGTGACCTACTGCAATATGTTCTGGCTGTTCATGTTCGGCAATGTGCTCGGCGTTTTGCTCGAGGGTACATGGTGCAGGCTGATTTTCGGCCACTGGGAGACGCATGTCGCAACCATCTGGGGACCGTTCTCTTTGATATACGGCGTAGGCGCAGTGATGTTCTACATAAGCGGCGAAAAGATACGGAGCACCGGTTACAAGGGAGTTGTCGCCCGGTTCTGCTCTATCGCGATAGTCGCCACGGTCTTTGAGCTCGCCTGCGGGCTGCTGCTCGAATACGGCATGGGTATGAAAGCGTGGGACTACTCAAAGAGCTTCATGAACTACAAAGGTCTAATCTGCCTGAAAATGACGCTGCTCTGGGGACTTGCGGGCGTTATCTTCGCCTATATGGTCGTGCCGAAGCTCAAAAAGGTGTTCGCGCGTATGCAGGGCACGGGCTGGAAGGTCGCGTGCGCCGCGTTATCGATATTTATGATAATCAATCTCTCGTTCACTCTCGTGTGCATGGTGCGCTGGAGAGACCGCCGCGCGGGGATTGCCGCGACAACGCAGATCGGTCAGTATGTCGACAGCAAGTATGACGACGCGATGATGTCAAGCCGCTTCTGCGAATGGCATGTTATAAAAAAATAAGCAAAGCTATTTTGCAATGCGGGACTGCTTTCGGGCGGTCCCTTTTTTGTTGCGACTTTTTTTGTTGTGTGGTATACTTTGGCATATAAATCTTATGGAGGAAGAAATATGCAGTATATTCTCTCCGCCCTCGTGGCGATCATTATCGCGCTCGCGCCGGTGTTCAATATTCCGCTGACCGTTGTGCCGCCCAAAGGCGAGCTGCCGCACGAGAGCGAGCCCGCGCCGTCGGAGCTTTCGGTATATGACAAAGTTGTCGGCGTTGACGACTCGGTGTTCTATATCTCCCGCCCGAACGCGGAAAATATGAAAAT
>OGOB01000483.1_pt1 | contig 20661 bp, 15 predicted proteins | sample 1573611 | NCBI WGS metagenome assembly OGOB01 (sample SAMEA2582016, study PRJEB24529) | metagenome | biome: Human gut stool | place: China | collected 2011 | reverse complement strand
AAGATGTTCTCCGTGGATATGCGATCCTCAAAGGAAATACCAAATACAAGGCTTCCGAACTGGGAGTGGCCCGTAACCTGATGATTTCAAAACTTCCCCGTACCTGGCAAAAGCTCCACTACCGCGAGAGACTTGCCGCTCAGGTCAATACCTCTCAAATCCATCGGCCGGAACCTGTTCAAAGACCGGCAGCCGATATGGACTATACTCACTATCGTTCCGGCTCGGTGTCATACACGCTTTCTTCCCATGGCAGAACGGAACAGCGTTTCTATATCCCGGAGCGGGTACTTGACTACTTCAACGAAGAGTTTGACTACCGGGAGGTTGCCAACAGCAGCGAGCTGACCGACATAGCCGTAGCTATCTTTGTCGGTATGCTTGATACGCCCGCCGTATCTACCGGAGGTGGTGGCGGAGGTTCGCAAAGCAATCTCCCCTGGCGGGACAAGGACGATGATGACCTGCAATGGGCCCGCCGCTGTGCCCGTGCTGCAACCCTCCTATTGGGCAAGAAACCAAGAACAGGATTAAGGCGATAAAGTCATGAAACAGGCACACAAAAAGCGGCCGCCTCGTGCGACCGCTAATAGCTCAATACTATCAATTAAGTTTTACTAACAAGTTCTCCCAACTTTAGCTTACTTTTTTATTTTTTCTTCAAAATCAGAAATCAAATCATATCTTACATAAAATGATATTCTCTCTTCTGTGAAGTTAAAATAAGGAACTAACGATGGCTCAATAGGAACAAAAATCCTATTTTTTGACAATACAGTCGTTGTTGGCAATTGCTGTCCACCTGTCATTCCATCAGCCAAACGATTACTCTTAAGTTCTATTTCATAATATAATGTTAATTGTCCGGAAGCATGAGTAAAGATATATACTATCTTGTGCATACCCCATATCACTTTAGTCGTGTGTGGATCTAAAAAGAAATCTAATTGTTTTTCAAATACTACATCTGATAAAGCAATGAAATGAGTAAAATTATTCAGTTGTGGATATGGTTGGGCTGTCTTTAGGATTTTCATTTTGGTATCATTTCCAAGCACCTTAATTGGAGGCATAGGCAATCCAGGATCGTTTTTGGGAGTATCACTATTGATGGTATTGGTCTGTGTAATACTCGGTATCTCACGTTCCATGGTACCAACCTGCTGCAGGTTTACAATTTGCCGATGGGTCTTTTGCATATCTTCTGATACCTTGATAACATCATTCAATTTCCGTTTACCTTGAATATAATCTTTAATCAATCCCTCCATGTCACCTCTTTCACTCTCTTCTATAATATATAATTCTTTGGTTCTCTGAAGCATTCGATACAAATGATCTGCCCCTTCTCGTGTGGAAGATGGGATATACGGAGCTAATTGTTGATACAAGTAATTACGAATATAATCTTTTACAAAACCATCAAATAATCTGGGATCCATATCGTAAACCGTCAACACTTGATTTACATTATTTGAGTTCCTTGCTATATAAATACAAACTATACCATCTTTTTTCTTGACAAGGTTGGTAACACCATGACTAATGTTTGCAAAATCTATTTTAGTGTCCATGATAAGGTAATCATCTTTCAATGAACTCATCAATCTAAGTATGAATGCAAATTCTCGAGTATCTAATTCGCTTCTATCATATAATTTAAGAACCATTGCATTATCACTTACTTGAGGTATACGGCACAGGGTAAGCATTTGTTGCTGGATACTACGCCTGGGATAATCACGACTTAATGATACCAACATGGTATTTTCTCCAGAATACTGACTAATAATCCCTTGATCCGTTCCCGAATAATAGTATACCTTCTTGCCATTCATTTCTGCCTTGAGCATACCAAGTTCCAAGAACTCATTCATCATTCCAACTTTTGCAATCTTGATACGGCTAGCTAAATCATATCGTTTACGGTTTTGTACATAATTTAGGAATTGTCTATTACTATCACATATTTCTTTTTTAGCCAATTCCTCTGCGACAATATCTTCAACATTGTTGATTATTTGGGCAGCCTTATTTACTGTTTCTACACTAATGGAATCTCTACCTGCTGTCGGGATTAATATCGATAAATCGGCAATCCCTCCCAAATTGAAATTCGTATTTATGGGAAGTGCTGCTAATCCAAACCCATTCCTTAATCCTTGAATGCTGCCTTTATTTTGTTCAAGATATATAGAACCTCTGATCGAAATTCCATTCTGCTGAATATTCTTAATATATACAGCGACCCTACCATCTGAATGTTTTGCTATATAAATATCCAAATCAAAGCTGAACTCGCCCTTATTATAATGATTTGAGACAATATCATCATTTATCAAACTATTTGAGTCGAAATACGGATTTAGACTGATCACCTTACCATTTAGAATAACAGGAACAGGAAGATACTTGACAAATTGTTGTAAATATGATTCAGCTTCCTCCATATTAACATAAATACCTTCTTCTAATGTTGCTTTCACAGTTGTTCCAGGCTCAATCCTTTTTGTTATCTCTCCCAAGTCAATACATTTTTTTCCTATTTCCAACTTCTCTCTATGGGCGGTACTTCTGTATGTAATATCACCTTCGTAATATCTTGACTCTATTTCAAGTGCTGTACAAATTCCAAAATTGGCCATTGCTCCAATTCCAAACGTACCTACAACACCAGCAGCGCGAGCCTCTGGATTATTTTTCCCACTTGAACCTGCCTTCCAATAGTTGTTTTCAATCACTTCTCTGGTCATTCCAATACCATTATCAGTGATTGTAATCACCCCTTGTTTTACGCAGATCTCAATTTTAGGGTCAAATGACTCTCTTTTCTGGCGCATTAATATAGCATCATATGCATTCTGAACATTCTCTCGTAAAAGAGCATAAGGAGAGTCGTAAATGTCATTTGCCAGCAATTTCAGTATTCGCTGAGTTTCTATATTGAATTCAATCTGTCCTATCGCCATATCTTTATAAATAATCTACCATTTTTCTTATATGAGCACTTTGAGAGGTTTTGATTCCTCTATACGCTTTTACTCTCGCATTTATATCTTTATCGTTCAGTTCATATGCTGCCTTCATCACAAACAAAGCATCTTCGTCTGTCTGAGGGTCTCCAATATACGAGATAATATCATTATATTGTTTACCTTTCATCATCAGATCTAGCATTCTTTTTCTCGCTATTTTATCCTCTGCCGATTTTTCGCGAAGCATTTCTATTGCTTCTGTATAATCTCCAGTCTCAAAGCCTCGATTGATCAAATCACTCAATTCTATATCATCAAAAGGTTGTACAGGATACGGCAATATTGTTTCCCAAGATGACGCCCCGATTTCTTTAATCCTTCCATCTACCCAAGTAGGAATCCCATATTCAACCGGATTACAATCTTCTCGCAGATGAATGGATAGTTTCAGTTTATCATTCTCTTTTTCCATTTCCAAAATATTGTACTGCCGTGGAGTCCCATATGAAAGAGCTTCAGTTGCTCCATATAGTGATCCAGTACTGAACATTAGTAGCTTTCCACTTTTAAATGCATTATGGTATTCTTCTACTACTCCGCTATAATGCTGATGTCCATGTAGCGCAATATGAATTCCCATGTCAATAATTGGGTTAAGAATTCTATTGTCAAGATAATTATTTGCCATAGGTCGCCCCGAAGCGTTATGATGCCATACAGCTACAAGTATTCGTCCTTGTTTTACCATTTCTTTTACCTGTGTTTTAGCTAAAGTCACACATGTCGGGTATATTTGTCCAACCTTATTCATATGATCATTCAAATAACAACTATTAAACCCTACAAAGCAAATGTTATATGCCGGCATATCAAAAATTTCATACTGTCCACTTGGCATAAGTGAGTATTTTCTGTTACCATAAAATGCTTCATAGAATTCGGAAAAATGCAGAAAACGGGAATTATATTCTATATCATTATCAAAAAAATACAATTTTTGGTCCCACCAATTCCATCTTATATTATGTACTTTTTCTAATAAAAACAGATTAAGCATTTTAATGTAATTTTCTTGTTCTTCGGGCGAGCAGTTAGGAATAGGCTTCATCAACTTTTTGCTCACATTCCAATCTACATCGTGATTTCCTGGAACAATAACAATCCGACTCTTATCGCCATCAAGATAGTAATTTACTAAATCCTCAAGAAATACTTTTACTTCTTTGTATTGTTTTCTTATTTCATCTCGAGTTCCTCCCTTAATCAAATCACCACTAACGACAATAATATTGGGTTTCTGGATACCTCGTTGTTTATAACGTTCATAATCATCCTTCATCGACTGATAAAGATTTCTAAAATCATCCTCGTCATTTTTATGAAGATCAGAAATATGGAGTATTGATATTTTGGGGTACTGTTTCATTAAAAAATTGACTATAATTATTTTGCATCTAAATTACATAATATTTACGATACTGCAAGCCATATTAAATTTTATTATTAGAAATGTTGAATCAGACTCACTTGCTTTCATAATGATTTACTCTGTTGTTTTATAAATCTGTAAAATTTATAAAGAAGAACATTCCAGCATTATTAAATGACCTTTATCTAGACATTACAATTATAAAAAGAGAAAGAAAATTCTATTCATTTTATCTTTTTATTGCACAATATTTTATACCTTCGTTGAATAATAACAAACTTGATTATACAATGGGCAAAACCATGAATCGTATCAAGGATGTACTTGAAGATAAAGGAATCAAACAAACATGGCTAGCAGAACGGCTCGGAAAGAGTTTTTGCATCGTAAATTCTTATGTTTGCAATAGGCGACAGCCTAGTTTAGAGGTACTTTTCGAAATTGCAAAAATTCTTCAAGTAGATCCCAAAGACTTAATTGATAGTGATGAGAAATAATAAACAACAATATACATTCATTGATTTGTTCGCCGGACTTGGGGGCTTTCACCTCGCTTTGCAGCAATTAGGGTGTAAGTGCGTATTTGCTTCTGAAATTAAAGATGATTTAAGAAGGTTATATGCTTTAAATTTTCCAGAGACTCCAATTTTTGGCGATATAACAAAGATTAACCCGGAAGACATTCCACCACACGATATTCTATGTGGAGGATTCCCTTGTCAACCATTTAGTCAAGCAGGCAAGAGAGAAGGCTTTAATGACACGAAACAGAGAGGTACGTTATTTGACTATATTTGTGCAATCGTTGCTGCACATAGGCCCAAATATCTTATACTCGAAAATGTACAAAACCTCAAGAATCACGACAACGGCAATACATGGAAAGTAATACAAGAAAAGTTGGCTGCGCTAAATTATGATGTGAAAGCCGACATTCTTTCACCACATCAATTTGGACTTCCCCAACATCGAAAAAGAATTTTCATTGTTGCTATCGCCATTGAAAAAGGTTCTTTAGACCATTTTCGTTTCCCTGTTGCTCAGAAAGGCGCATCGCGTTTTTGCGACATCAATAAGGTTATTGATGCGAGCGACACTAATATCACAAAGCTAAAACCTGAAACAAGGCTTCAACTTGAAGTTTGGCAAGAGTTCATTGACCAAACTATCGCACACGGCGATACTATACCGTCATTCCCTATATGGGCCATGGAATTTGGAGCCACATATGATTTCAAAAGTAAAGCCCCTGCATTCCAATCTCTTGAAAATTTACAAGGCAAGTTAGGAAAATTGGGGCAACCCATAAATGGACTGACAAAAGAAGATTGCATAGCACAGTTACCCAACTATGCTCAAACTACAACTTCACTAATATTTCCAAATTGGAAAATAAGATATATCGAGCAAAACCGCAAATTTTATGAACGAAACAAATCATGGCTTGATCCGTGGATTGAAAAAATTCGCAATTTTGAAAATAGCCATTTGAAAATGGAATGGAATTGCGGTATTACGGCTACTCCTACACTTGAAGATAAAATTATCCAATTCAGAGCTTCGGGTATTCGTGTAAAATTACCCAATTTCGCACCTGCACTAAATTTGGTAGGTACTCAAATTCCTATTTTCCCATGGGTAAAATTACCTGCTGAAATACTATCTGAGGGAGAGCCAAATAAAGGTCGCTATATGACAATTCGTGAGGCCGCTGCAATTCAAGGTATGCAAGACTTGAATTTTGGCTCGCTTTCATCTACACGAACTTTAGAGGCCTTGGGTAATGCTATAAATGTAACATTGGTACGCCGTATCGCAAAACTCCTATTGAACGATGAACAACAATAAAGTTTCCATAGCTACCAAGCCATTAGTCTATTCTGCTTTTCGTTACATCGAAAATAAGGTCTGGAACGCTCTTGCAGAATATGTAGATAATGCTGTGCAGAGTTTTAAAGACCATATAGATATTCTGAAAAACATTAACCCTAATGGCAAACTCCGTGTAGATATTAACATTGATATAGAGCAAGATATAATTACCATTACTGATAATGCCTTCGGTATAACTAACGAAAATTACGACAGAGCTTTTGAGTTAGCCAATATTCCATTAGACCGCAAGGGACTCAATGAATTTGGTATGGGGATGAAAGTTTCCTCTATTTGGTTATCCGATCTTTGGACAGTTCAGACTAAAGCGTATGGAGAAAGTGAAGTAAAAACGTTAGTTTTTGATATTCACGAAGTAACCCAAAACCAAGAGGTAGAACTTCCCATAAACACTGAACCTGCAAATTTATCAGAGCATTATACTATAATAACCCTTACTAAACTATCTCAGAATAAGCCACGCACTCGCCAAATTGCATATGTCAAGAAGCATTTGGCAAGTATTTATTCCAAATACATTCGTGAAGGTATTTTAGATTTAGTTGTTAATGGTGAACTTTTAGAGGACACACAATTGCAATGTCTCATTGCTCCATATTACAAAACTCCTAATGGAGAGAAGATTACATGGCGCAGAGAAATCAATTTTGTAGCTCCTAAATATGATGAAACTGGTAAGCAGATAGGTGTATATTATGCAAAAGGATTCATCGGTATTCTTGAAAAAATGTCTACTTCCGTAGATAATGGTATCCTATTGTTTAGGCGTGGTCGTGTTATCGGAAGTAGTTATGATGAAAAATTTCGTCCAAAAATTCTGAGCGGCGAAGAAGGTTCTCCTCGCTATAAACGAATTTTTGGAGAATTGGAACTTGAAGGCTTTGATGTAAGTTTCACCAAAAGTTCTTTCCAGGACGATGATGAGTTTTCTACTTTCATTGAAATTCTTAAAGGCGACATTGACCGAGATAAATCTTTAGACTTATTTGGTCAGGCACAAAACTACACCAAGCCCAAAACTCAAGCAGATAAGACCAGGGCTGCTCAGCAACTTGTTAAAACCATAGCTGATGAAATATCCAAGCCAATGGAATTGCCCGTTGAGCCAATAGAAGTTCCTACGACTATTGCTAAAACTTCGATAACAACTACTGCTGTTGAAGCCCCTTCTCAAACAGAGACAGCGCAGACCATTGAAAACGAGTCATTTGAAATTCCGGCTATTGAGACCGAGGTTAAGCCCTCTGCTTCAACTTCATTCAGATTGGTTATTAATGGTGTTTCCGAAAGTTCAAGCAAAGGTCTTTATTCTTTGGTAAATAAACCAGACGGGAAATATTATGCTACTATAAATTTGTCTAATGGGTTCTTTGAACGTTTTAGAGACTGTCTTTCTTCTGAAGACAGTATTTTGCAGTTAGCTTATTTTATTAAAAATTTGGTAGTAACAGAACTTCTTCTATTGCAATCCGGCACACCTTCGGCTGCAGCTTTTAGAAATAAGTTCAATCAACTTTTTGGCCTGATATGACAGAAATTATTTCAATAACTGATATAGTACAAGACCCTCCAAAGGACTACTTTATGCCGTCCATTGGAGAACGCACTATGGCGTTTATAAATAGCCAAGAAAAAATTGATGAGGACAGCAAACTCACAATAATAGAAGAAGCACAAGATATTCTTTCTCATTGTATTCTTCCCGGTAATCAAGAATCTATAACCAACATTGCTGTTGGTTATGTTCAGAGTGGAAAGACATTATCTTTTACTACTCTAACAGCACTTGCTGCTGATAATAATTGGCGTATCGTCATTTATCTCACTGGTACTAAGACTAATCTCAAAGAGCAGACTTCTTCTCGCTTGCGTCAAGATCTTCTTTTTGACGAAAACGAATACTACAAAATTTTCACAGACCCAAGCATCTCAGATCGCAACCGCATAAAGAATTTTATGGAGATAGGGCAAGAAGTTCTTCTTTTTCCTATCCTTAAACATTATAAGCATATAAATTCTTTAGCTCAGATTTTTGAAGACCCCGAAATCAAAAATATTGTTAAGAATTTTGGTGTCATTATTATTGATGATGAGGCTGACCAAGCAAGTTTCAACACTTTTGCAAAGAAGAATGCAGGAAAAGAAGACTGGGAAGATGATGATTTTAGCAGAACTTATAGCGCAATCTTACGATTGAAGAAAACTCTGCCAAATCATTCATATATTCAATATACTGCCACTCCGCAAGCGGCGTTCCTTATTGACAATAACGACATTCTTTCTCCCAAATACCATACTGTCTTGACTCCAGGTAAAGGATATACGGGTGGTAAATATTTCTTCAAGAATACGGAGTGCAACTTGCTCTCCATTATCCCAGATGAAGAAATTTATCATTACAGCCGCAATCCTTTAACTGAAATACCAGCCTCTTTAATGGAGGCTTTAAGGCAATTCATTATCAGCGTAGCCATTGTTGTCATCAAAGAAAAGCGTCAGCCTTTCCTTTCTATGATGGTCCACATTGACGGTCGCAGAGATACCAACGAAATTTTCGAGCACTGGATTTCAAATAACTTACAGTATTATTTGGAAATTCTTCGTGCCCCCCAAGGCGACCCTGGCAAAGATCTCTATATCCAGTCTCTCAAACAGTCATTCGATAGTATAACTCAATACATGGAAAATCCTCCCTCTTTTGAGGAAGTCCTTCCATTAATTCCGCGTACCATACTCAGGACACAATGCCATTTGGTTCAAGGTGACGGCGAGAATACCATTGATTGGAATGCTGAGAAAGGGCATATTTTAATCGGTGCAGATATGCTCAACCGAGGATTCACTATTGAAAAACTTTCTATGTCCTATATGCCTCGCACATCTGCCGGACGCTCAACAGCTGACACCATTGAGCAACGATGCCGATTTTTTGGTTATAAGATGCCATACATTGACGTATGCCGGGTATTCCTCAGTGCGAAAAGTAAAGACGAATATACCGCTTATGTCGAGCATGAAGAAGTTTTGCGGTCAAGTTTAAAGCAATGCCATACGCTTGCTGAGTTCAGTAAACATTCTATAACAATGCTTCTTTCTGATTTACTCAATCCGACCCGTACAAACATTCTATCTAATAATTTAGTAAGAGATAAACTTATTGGCTGGAGACAGATGCTATCACTCGATTGTATGCAAGAGAACAAAAGACTCTGTGTTGACTTCCTCAGCCGCATAGAATCTTTTATCCCATGTAGTGAATATGGCAACGAAATTAGGAATCATCGTCATGCGTTAGTACCTATTGAGGAATTTATTAAATTTTTCCGTGAGTTCAAGTACATGGATGTACCGAACATTACAAGAAAAATTGTTACTATCCAATACCTTCAATACATTAAGGATTTCGAAAATATTGGGGTGATTGATGTCTACCAAATGGCTTATCAAACGGAAACTTCAAGAAATTTACGCAGCCGTAAAATTAAGGGAAATAAGCCTAATAACCTCCAAGCCGGTCGAGCAGACAATGGTTCTTATCCAGGTGATAAAGAATTCTGCTCAAATTCTGTTGTATCGGTTCAGTTTCACCATATTATTCTCGATGATCCAGGAGTACAATATGGTAAGAAAGATTTGTTTAACCTCGCCTTCTACTATCCACTCGCTATAGGTGAAGATTTTATAAGGCTCGACAAACCTGTGGAAGATGATGACTCTGAATAATATTAACTTACTTGAGAAGTTTCGTGAACTTAAAGCCCGACCTCATACTAAGAGCGGCTTTAATGCTGTTGTAATTTCTAAAACTTCTCCACATCGTTTAGGCATAACCTCGGAAGGTTACCCTATATTTTTCATCGCTTGTTCTTCATCTGAGCGTGTTTCAGATATTAACCTGCGACTTTTCAAAGTCTTGTTCAATCGCCGATGTACCATTTCCGACACTACTACAGAGTCAGATATTCAAGGTACATTTTCGATAATACAGTTAAGTTCACAAAATCCAGACTTCCAAAAATATTTTCTGGAAGTAGTTTTTCTACTTTTATGCCGGTTGGAGGACAAGCCTACCGTCAATATATTGAAAGCCGAAGTATCAAAATTGATAAGCCTCTTTACGAGTGTAAAATCAATTTCTAAAGAAGTAGTTAGAGGTCTTTGGGCTGAGCTAATTTTGATTAAGCGAGCCTCAAATCCGTCATACCTTATTCGCTCTTGGCACGTTGTTCCTGAGGATAAATTCGACTTTAACGATGGTTCTGATAAAGTAGAAGTCAAATCTACTAATGGGACTAAACGAGAACATACATTTTCTCTTGAACAACTCAATCCTAATAAAGGATCAAGATTGCTCATCGCTTCAATGCTTGTTTCGCAAACTGGAGTAGGTAAAACTATTTTTGACCTTGTAGACGAAATTAGTTCTTCTATTTCTGACGTTGATGTTCTGTTTAAACTCCGCGAAGAAACAACCCAAACGATAGGTTCGCATATCGAAGAAGTTTCCAACATGTTCTTTGATGAAAATGTCAGCCTTGATAGTTTACGGTTCTTTGATTACGCCTCTATACCCTCTATCAATATAGCAAATGTTCCAGCGGAAGTTTCTGCCATTCATTTCCGGTCAGATCTCAGCGATGTTTCACCTGTCGACTCTTTCGACCAAGACAGTGTCTTGTTTAAATCTTTATAGTCTATGGCGAAACAACAGTATTTAAAAGGGGCTGCTTTATACGACAAATTCCTTTCGGGATTTGCACATTATGTAGGGCTTAATATCATTTCTCGAAATGATATTTTACACATTAGCATTGACGGACACGAATACTACATTTATCTCAAATGTATTTCACACAAAGGTAATCCATATCCGCTTAATGATCAACGAGCTCAGCTACCGCAACGTCCTATATTCGACAAAGTAAAATCTTCTGGCATAGATTTCCTTTTCCTTGGATACGATATGGATAATGATGTATTTGTCTGCTGGGACCCACTAAAAGTTCGTCAACGTCTAAACGTAAAATCCTATGTTTCTTTTTATAGTTTCAAGGACTTGCAAAGCAACGTTCAATTAGGCAAAATTGACTCCGCCGAACTTTCAAATGGTGATAAATTTGTGCTTTTCAAGAGGGATGATATGCTTTCCTTTTTCAATATGATAAAGGTACACTTCCCTCGATTGAAGGAAACTGACCAGATTGATGAATCCGAGGAAGAAATGCCAATATCAGCACCGACAACAACCCCTCCCAAAAAAGTTGAAGTTGTCGGTATCCTTTCAAATGTTATTTCTGACCAATCAGTTAAGTTACTCATTGATTCTATGGTAGCAAATGAACAAAATCGCATGCAAATCATTTGCTCTTGCATGAATGATTTTCAAAAGTTTTATTACAAAATGAAACTTACCGATTGGAAAAGAATCATTTACACTTACCTTGATGAAACAGAGACATTTGTAGATGAAAATAATTAACGATTTCTAGGCCCACTCACTTTTGGATATGTACATGTCCAAAAGTTCTGTTCCTCCTCCCAGGCATAAGCACGAAGATATTATAAATAGTGCGGTACTACGGGACTATATTTATTGGTAATGGACCATGTGACGCTACACAATGAAATACCTTCGGTTCTCCAACTGTGTATCACCTTAAGGATAAGTTCCGTAATACTGCTGATGATCTCAACATATGCGGTTGCAGAGCCGGTTCTCCACAAGATATTACTTCTTTTGTGATAATGCTAATTGTAACGGGTCTAGGACATTGTCTGCAAGTGAGTTTGCAATAACTTGCCCTGTTTATAGGCAAGTTGTGAATTAAAAGTACTGCCGCAATCTCCGTGTGTGCTTATGGTTATTTCTTCCGTAAATACTTGTAACAACTTGCTCACATGGCTGTTGCAACGAGAGGTACTTAGACTTTCAACTGTTAAATGACTGCGCCTTGAATTCCTCAAGATTAAATGAATTGCTCATAATTAAAGTGTGTATGTAAAGACAATAGTTTCTCTACTTGACACACTTTAATTTACAGTATTTTAAATCGAATTCAGATATAAAAAGAATCTTACTTCTGGATTCTGTTTCCATTTACACAAAAAATGTGGACAATATATATTAATAGTAATCAACTCTATCAATCAGTTCTTTACCTCTCCATTTGGTGTTTGGCACATCTAAATATGCAGATCCATACATTTCGTAACTATCACAATGATATCCAATATCTTCTATAAAAAACGTTCTATATTTGTCTACGATATCAGGCAATTCCTTTGTATAATATTTGACATTAAAACCTTTATACTTAGGTACTTTATCTAATAAATTTTGATATCGACTTATTGCGCTTGGATGTGTTTGATAACCGATTGGAGGAACCAGATAATCTTCAATCGCCTCGTATATAGCTAAATAAGCAAACCATAGCAGTGCATATTCATATACAAATTGCTTTTCTACATCTGTATAATTTGGTAAAGTTATCGAGGCTAAATCTGCTTCAAACTCATGCTTTTGAGATACGGTATATGCACCTATTTTTCGATAATCTTCTTGACTTTTAAACATCGCTTTGAATAAATGTTTTTGCTCTATTTTAGTATTGTCCAAATGACCTAATAAAAAATGAGCATATTCATGTCCAGCAAGAAATTGAGCTTGAAAAGGGTATGTGTGATACATTTCTTTTTGAATAACTTTAGGTATAATTCCTCGTGGATCCATCTTAAAGTCAAGAGCTTCTGTTTGAAGCATAACTCTTATTGCAATTCTTAAAGCATTTAGTCTCACATGTTGTGGAACTTCTTCAGTAAAATTCAATAATCCCAAATTCATAAATTCAATGAAATATCTCATAGAATCACTAATTGTCGTAATAATACCGAATTTTGTTGGGAAAATAAATCCATTTACTTCATTTGAAAAAATATTTCCACAAGTAATATTATCCTCACAGTTCTGTTTCAAATCAGGAGGTAGCCTATTTTTAAAATTAACAAAATGATCACTCTCGAATGACTTTTCTAAAGACCACTTATCGCCTTGCTCTATTGCTTTATTCCGATAAACTCTAAATAATCTCATGTGGTCAACAATTGTGTCTGCACGAAGTTTCAAAAGATAATCTTGCGCATTTTGAATATTAAAAATACGATCTATTTCTTCTTCATTACAAATCGGACGATAAAAGAGTTTCTGTATTTCTATGGGAGTTTTTTCCATCTGTAATCTTTTGTATGTGATAAAATCAATAAATTTGCTGTAAAATTACTATCGACCAAAAATAATTACCTTTTATATTCAGTAAGTTTTGGTTTGTGATATTGAAAATCAACAGCCATTTAAATATGTCGCATTTCAACAATGTAAATTTATGACGGCAATTGCCGAGTTTTTCTCGGTAATTGAATCTTTGCTTAGTGTACCGGATTCATTTTACAATAACAAGGCAAAGCAATCTGAATAAGATTTGCTCTTATGCGGATTCTTTCCAGATAAACAGTTCCTAATCCATCCATATTTGAGCAAGTTGTATTATATTTGCAGTGCAGTCCCGGCCGTTCCTCTCCCAGCTTTCAGTTACTGGTGATGAATCCGGGTTTTATTTTATGCATACAAGACGCCTTTTTTCTTGTTCAAGTATCTGTTTTAGTATATCTTGAATCCTAATTCATCATTAAGCCCTGAATATAATTTATCCATCGCTGATTCTAAACCTTTCATCGTGGCATAGTTAAATATCCGGTCAAAATATGCAATATCGTTTATCGCACTTAAAATGCCATCAACAGATTTTGTATAACCGGATATACACTTGGCTCCAGTCTCTGTCTTGAATGTTTCTAACTCTTTTTCACTTCCCAGCAATGTGCGGCAACTGCTGAAATGTACAAACCGGTCTTTAAAAACGCCATCAGATAGATGCGCCAAGTCAGATAGGCTCAATACTGCCTCATCCCCTTTTTCTCCTTCCAGAAAGATTGAATGTGTATCCCCATGGAATGAAAGATAGATAATTGAATAATTGTCATATCTTGTCAAATTGAACCGTCTCAGATAATATTGCAGCTCATTTTTTGTTGCTACTCTTCGATAAATGATTTCACATTCGGATGATTTTTCAAGAAACTCCAGTAAAGGTTTAGTGTGTATTGAGCGTCTGTTTCTTTCGATAGTATGCTCCCACTCTGTTTCAAGACAGATAATTCCATTCTTCTGTTTCATAGTATTATTTTGTTTATTTATGCATATAATTTCATTTTAATTATAGGGAAAGGACGTCCTTGCTCATCATACTCGGTCCGTTCATATTCTTGGAAGCCCAAATGCCGGTAAAAGTTTCTGGCTTTCGGATTCTGTTCGTTTACATCGACATAGATGCATCCATAATCCCTGATGGCTATATCCATAAGTCTTTTCCCAAAACCGCAACCGAAATAATCCGGCAAGATGAAAAGCATCTCTACCTTTTTGTCTTCAATACCGATAAACCCTGCAGGGGCATTTTTATAATGCAGGACAACAAGGTCTTCCACTGATTTGAGTGCAAGACATACATCAGGAATCAAATCATGGATATCGGATTTCGTCAGGAAGTGATGGCTTGCCTTTACTGATTCTTTCCAAAGGTTGAGTAAGGACAAAATCAACTCTTCCGTACGGGCATTCTTGCAGATTGCCTGTGGCAGAGTCAGATATTTGCTAAAATAGAGCATATCCTTCAATATTTTCCCGTCCTCTTCTATAGGATGATCATAGTTGACGGTAAAGAAATCCGGCACAGAATGAGAATAATTGAATCCGCATTTCCGATAAAATGATATTGTACTCATACTGTCTCCGGTTCCTACTGTCATAAGGCAGAATTTGTCCGCATAATGTTGGCTCAGAAAGTCAGTCATTTCTTTGCCATAGCCTTTCCGCTGAAATTCCGGAGCTACAGCCAGACTTTTTATTTCGCATATACCATTCCCCTCATCAGTAACTATTGCAGAACATATTGCGACACCATCTTGAGTGTACATGACAAACATATCTCCTCGTCCGATATACTTGTCAATCATGGTTTCCTGTTCGTCTGCCAATAAAAGAAGCGACAAGAAACGTTTCCTGTCTGATAGTATTTTCTTTATGACTGTCTGCATTTTTAAGTAATAATTTTTACAAAGGTAATATTAATTCATCCGGTCAGTCGGATAGTTTTATAGGAAAATCCGCTCTACATCCTGCCATTCTGCAATAAAGACAATCGCCTGATATTGCTCCTTGGTCAGAACCGAATTAGCATCGTCAGAGCACTTGTATTCCCACGGCAGTTCGTAGACGGAACCTTCTTCCTGATAGCCCATATAGTTCACTATCCAAACAAATCCTCCAATGTTATCTCACTTTGTACAACTCCCGAATGCGAGTTCTGACGGACCCCGTAGGTTGTTACCATCGTAAGATGTACAGCCTTGCGTGTTTTTGTAGTCTCGATAAATGCACTCTTTTTGTTACGCAGCTCGCGTTCGTAATCAGCATCAATGGTGAACTCAGACATAGAGTATTTCATCTCGCAGACATTGATCACCTGGTCATTGCGGTCTATCAGCAAATCAATTTGTGCTCCGTTGCCATTTTCATCTGCCTCTTTTCGCCATGAGTAGATGTTACTCAATACTCCTGAAATACCCAGGCCAGCCTTGATTTGCTGTGTATGGGCCATACACAGGCGTTCAAAAGCCAAACCACACCACGCCCGATGCGCTGCAGAATCTATAGACACAGACCAGAAATGCTCGTCATTATTCTTGTTTTGCTGGATAAACTTGAAATAAAAGAGAGTATAGTTATCGACTAATTGATAGATTGCCTGTTTTGTCTTTTTGCCATAGCCACTGTATTTTCGGATGAAACCGCAGTACTCCAACTCATCAAGCACCTTACTCAATGTCCCGTTGCTCGGTTTGTCAATTGCAGTCATAATCTCCTCGCGAGTCATTCCAACCTTTTTATGGCCAAGAGCAGTTACGACATCTATATATTGCTCCGGTGACTTAAACAATGATGCATAGAGCAGATTAAACTCATTTGACAGTTTGCCATTCCTGGAAAAGAAAATCTTATCAATGTTTTGAGCAAGGCTGAGCCCCTTTTCAAGCATACTCCAATAAAAAGGTATGCCTCCCAACACCATATAACATTCGGCAATTTGATATCGGTTCATTTCAAGCCCCCTGTTTTGAGCAAACATTTCACACTCATGCAAAGTAAAAGGCTGAAGTGCTATGCGTTGTGTAACACGGTTATGAAGTCCACCATGATCATTAATCACTTTATTGATGATCCACGATGTAGCAGAACCGCAAATTATCAGAACTATATCCTTTCTGGCCGATGCCCATCCATTCCAGAAATGTTCAAAAGCAGAAATGAAATTTGAACGAGGTGTATCCATCCATGGAAGCTCGTCCAGGAAGACTATCTTTTTCTCATCTGTCGAATTCTTCAGGAAATGAGATAACAGACTGAATGCCTCCAACCACGATTGCGGTATTGGGCAATCATCGTATCCGGCATCACGAAGTGAAATGGCAAAACTGAACAGCTGGTCTTTTGTCTTGGCATTTGCCAGGCCGGTATGCTGGAATGTGAACTTATAGCCAAATGTTTCACGAATCAGATAGGTCTTGCCTACTCGTCTGCGACCATAGACTGCTATCAACTCCGAGTACTCCGACTGTGCTGCCGAAAGCAATATTTTCTGCTCTTCTTTTCTTCCTATTATCATAACTATAGAATTTTGTCTTTACAAATATAGAACAAATCAATTACATAATCAGCCAAATCTCGTAAAATTCTTGAGATTTGGCTGATTATATCCGATTTTTGAAGCAAAAGCAACGCTTTCTTTCAATAGTATCAAGATTGTATCGGATATAATTTACCTGTTGTTTTTCTGTCATACTCTTTTAATGAAGTCTTATTCTTTCCTCCGGCTGCCATTCTGCAAGTGAGACAATCGCCAGATATTGCTCCTTGGTCAGAACTGAATTAGTATCGTCCGAACACTCGTATTCCCACGGCAGTTCGTAAACAATGCCCTCTTCCTGATAGCCCATATAGTTATGATAGGAGTCGGGAACCAACCGTACATAATCCTCTTCGAGCAGGATTCTCAGGAACTTCTCTGCGTCATATATCAGCAGCGGTGCCCCGGCCTTATACAAAGCTGTAGCCACTTCAATGGCCAATCCGGCATTGGCAGAATAACTGTTGGAAACAACAATTTTCCATCCCTGTTGCCGGTCGTGTGAGGCAAAGATATTCAGGCGTGAAAGTCCCAGTTCTCCGTAATGGTCAGTTGCGAACCGCATGAAATCCTCCGGACTGTCAATGTCGTACTTTTCCGTCACATCCACAAACTTCTTTCGCTTGTAATAGACCACATCGCGCAGTTCTTCAGGAACATCCTGCGGATCTGTATGGATGCGTCTCCTAAATCCACGCTTCCGGTGAAAAGCCTCATACACCTCGTTGGCAATACGGAAATAGGTGCAATACTTTCGTATGGTCATGGTTTCCAAAAGAGGGGCAGAATACCCGTGCACCGAGTCCTCCAATGCCTTGATAGCCGTTTCCCTATCTTCCACCTCAATTTTGAATTGAGGCACAATGCGGTTAAATTCCTTCTGTGCAATCCGCCCTGTACGCTGCTGGTACAGCAGGTTATGTGCCACGTAATCGTTGAACCTGTCGGGATTTGCGACAATGACATCAATTATCCGTTCCAGATAGTCGAAGAGGCGGGTTAGATTCTCCCTGCACCACGTATCATCTGGCCCTGCATCCGTACACTTAGGACAATTCGTAATGATAAAACGGGTATGCTTCCGGTCAGTAACACGGATTGACCGGGAATCCCCGTATCGACTTGAAGCGATATGGAACCACTTGGTTTCCATCGGGTTGAATGCAAGCCAATCCGCAAGGAACTCTTCCCGACTGTCATATTCCCCTGAAGCGACCAAATCCTCGGCATCCCCCCACTCTTCCGGCGTAGGCCGTGGCACTTCGATATGGAATCCCCGGTACTCATCGTCACCCATTACGGCCAGTCGCTCGAACCGATGCTGTATCTCAACCAACCGTTCAAGCATATCGCCACCAACAACAATCTCCCATTGACGGCTTTCTCCCAAAGCCTCCGAATGCGAGGCATTCAAGCCGACATCCTTTGCCAAATCGGTAAAGAACTTTCTATCTATAATCTTTCTTTCGTTCATTTCTGTATGTCCATTAAATTTCAATAAACCTGTATTGTATCTTCATCTTACTGTTCTCCTTTCTTTGATTGCTCAATTTGTTTCCCTATGATTGCTTTTACCTGTGCAAAAGAGACCGGAGTGAAATCGTTGTTGTCCACTCCGACATCATATTGTGTCGGAAGAAGCATACTCAGCCGAGAAGCATCCTTTCCGGTATTGTTCCTTCGGGTATGCACGTGTCCGAAAAGCTGCCAGGTGTCATCGTATGAGCCGCCATAGCAAAGGAATGGACAGTGATTCAGATAAATCTTCTGTTTATCCACCTCGATATACATCTGCATTGTTATCTGCTCGAAGTATTTCGTGTAATTCTGCCTCAGGTTCTTGATGTCGTGGTTGCCGGAAATAAGGTATATTTTCCCGTTCAGCCTGTTCAGTACGTTTACCCATTCGCCAGAACCGCCCAGACAGAAATCACCCAGGTGGAACACGATATCCTCCGGACTGACTACTCGATTCCAGTTGGAAATAATCGTTTCATTCATGTGCGATACATCCTTGAATGGCCTGTTGCAGAACCTGATGATATTGGTGTGGTTGAAGTGGGTGTCGGATGTAAAGAACACCCTGCTTCCGTCAAATTTATAATTCATAATCTTTCCATTCATGCGCATCACTGCGCGGTTAATAATACGTTACAATTCAGCCCGTGGACGGAATTGACGGAGAAGAGCACATCGTGCGAACGTCACCACAGGCATCAAATAAACTGCAAGCCGAATGCAGATCCAGTCATTGACCGGAATATGCTGAGGCGCAGCGTTTATTGTAGATCAAAGATCTAAAACAAAAACCGTCGAAAAGTTTGGTAAGAACTCTCCGACGGTTTTCATTTATCGTTTCAGCGGGATACCAGCATCATCATATCCCCGATGGTTTATCAGACGTTTGTCGGAAAATGTTTCCAAAAGTATAGAATGCTCCAATGCGCAAAGTATGGACACACGACAATCTCTCAAGGCATTTTATGCCTCGATCCGATACAGTGTTCCAATTGTTCATTCTTCTTTGCAGCATTGTAAACCCTATGTTTTTATTCAATTGAAGGCGCAAAATTACGGATTTTCTTGAGGACCAGCAAATTTCTTTAGAGAAAAGCCGATATGAAGCAAACTGTGTGGACCATAGTGCAAAAGTGCAAGTGAAAAGACATATATGTTTCTTCCCTTTGCAGCAACAAGTCACCGTGCAGCAACAAATGACCGATAGCTATCATATGCATTCGTTCACGAATCTGACATTGATGCCCACGATATTACCAATCGCCACGAAAACATTCGCAACAGTCCGACGTTTGCAATTTAACCTAAGATACTTCTCATGGGTTGAAGTAAATTATTCTACTAAAATCTTTTTGCAACTTTCCCCACTTCAAACATTTCTGTAACTTATGAAAACTTTGAAATGATTTCCCCAACAACACATTGAAATCCAACTGGTTAGTATCAAAAATACTCTGAGGAACCCTTACCTTATAGGCCCCGTCCAAACGGATATCGTTTTCGCCGCCTTTAAAAGCTTCATCTGCTCGAACCTTTAAGTCCTTCTCTAAAAAACCTATATTGTCAAGGCACTTAATATTGGAATATATTTCATGCAAAGCAATCGGATCGTTCTGTTACTCTTAAGCGGTCAAAATGGTACATATTTACACTAAGGAGTGCATATCTCTCCGGTTCTTCCACAGCGAGATTAAACTGTGTAACTGTCATTTCTACCGACTGGTCACTTTCCCAGCGAGATTTAACCTCTATGTAATAATCATCATATCCGTCTTTACTAAGTATAAAATCTTGACCACATTGTTGATTAGAGACTGTTATGCCTGTACCAGCAAACGCTTCTTCCAAATATATCTTAATATGTCCTTCTACATATGCCCCCAATCTTTTAATGTACTCATCATGTTCAATACTATGAATCGTGTCATTCAAGGCATCCAATATAGCGTTTGCATCAATACGCTCCGAAATTTCTGCCATCTTCTCCATCAATACAGGGTTTTTCTGTTTTAGCATTTTGTTGATGGCCTTACGTTCCGACTCA
>OGOB01000481.1_pt1 | contig 20696 bp, 17 predicted proteins | sample 1573611 | NCBI WGS metagenome assembly OGOB01 (sample SAMEA2582016, study PRJEB24529) | metagenome | biome: Human gut stool | place: China | collected 2011 | reverse complement strand
ACTTGAGAAGCTGCTTGCAAACATAAATGAAGATTAAGCGTATGAAGAATAATGACATCGCAAAATCAATAGAACAACAATTCGGAGAAATCGTAGATATTATTCTCCAACATAAAAGCAATGCTTCAAGAGTAGTCAACGAAGAATTGCTGCTTACTGCATGGCATGTAGGCGGATATGTATCGGCCAAGCTGAGGAGCGAAGAATGGGGAAGTAAAGTCGTTTCACAATTATCCGAATATATACGTTCTCAACGCCCTGACCTAAAAGGATATAGTAAGAGAAGCATTTATAATATGGTAATGTTTTATGATGAGTATTCATCGGAAACATTTATAGCGGCAATAAAACAATATTTGAATACAGAATTTGTGCAGACGGCATCTGCACAAATTGAAGCAGGCAACCATGTACAAGAATCAGCTACAATTGTGCAGTCAATGGTTACACAAATTGTTCAGTCAACAGCTGGACAAATGCCTAAAATATTGGAACTAACTACATTGTCCAATCATATAGAAATTCTATGCCGCTGCAAAAGTAATGAGGAACGTATATTTTACATTCTCTACGCCAACAAGGAACATCTTTCTTATAAAGAAATGCAACGTTGCATTTCCAATCAGACTTATGTAGGTTTATTAGGTAATAAGGACAATATGTCAAAAGGATTACTCGAAAGATATCCTAATGCACCAATTTTGTTTAAAGATACTCTGTTTGTAGATTTTCTCAATCTGCCTAAAAAGCATAGTGAATCAAAACTAAGAAATGGCTTGGTAGAACACATGAAACAGTTTATTCTTGAACTGGGAAAGGATTTTATATTCATGGATCAGGAATATCGTCTTAATATAGGAACATCTACATTCAAGGCTGACTTACTGTTCTTTCATCGTGGTTTACAGGCATTGGTTGCTGTGGAATTAAAAAAGACGAAGTTTCATCCTCGTGACCTTGGGCAACTAGAATTTTATTTGGAAGCACTCGATCGGGATGTAAAACGTTCAAACGAAAATCCGTCTATTGGTATCATTCTCTGCCCTGAAGCAGATCGGGTAGTAGTAGAATATGCTATGAGTCGAAGCATGAGTCCTACCATGATTGCTGAATACAAACGCATTCTCATTCCGCAAGAACGCATGCAGCAACAGCTGAATGAGTTTTGCAATCTATTCTTAAACAAAGACTAGCCGAAATGGATACAAAGAAATTACGTCAAAAAATATTAGATCTCGCCATTCGTGGTAAACTTGTTCCTCAAGATCCGAATGACGAACCTGCATCTGTATTGCTTGAACGCATTAAAGCAGAGAAGGAACGTTTGATAAAAGAGGGAAAAATAAAGCGTAGTAAAAAAACAACTAAAACTTCCGATACGCCCCATTATGAGAACGTATCATTTGAGATGCCCAATAATTGGGTATGGACGACAGTAGATGAATTATGTGATGTTGTTAGAGGAGGATCTCCACGTCCTGCAGGAGATGAAAAATATTATAATGGAGCAATTCCTTTTTTAAAAGTAGCAGATTTAACTAAAGATGATGAGATATATGTATATAAAGCAGAATATACAATAAAAGAGGCCGGCCTGAAAAAAACTAGATTGGTTAATGAAGGAACATTATTATTGACAAATAGTGGAGCAACTTTAGGCGTACCTAAAATTACTACTTTTTCAACGACTTTTAACGATGGTATTGCTGCTTTTCTTTATATAAATAAAGAAATACAGCTGTATTTATATTGGTTTCTTAAATCAAAGACAGATAGTTTTAGAAAAATAGACCAAGGTGCAGCCCAACCAAATCTTAATACAGATTTAATAAAATCGATACCAATTCCTTTACCACCTCTTACAGAGCAAAAACGGATAATAAAAGAAATAAAACGGTGGTTTTCTCTCATTAACCAAATAGACCAAAATAAATCAGACTTACAGACAATCATCAAGCAAGCCAAAAGCAAGATACTAGACCTTGCCATTCATGGTAAACTCGTACCACAAGATCCAAATGACGAACCCGCATCAGAACTGCTCAAGCGCATCAATCCGAGTACTAAAATTACTTGTGATAACGCGCATTATACGTTTAAAGTTCCTACAGGATGGATTATGTGTAAATTAGGTGAGATTTGTGCGTTGGAGAATGGTTATGCATTTAGCAGCGATGATTATAAACAACAAGGTATACCATTAGTAAGAATCTCCAATATTTCAGATAATACTATTAATTTGAATGGATGTGTCTTTGTTAAAAAAGAGGTAGATGATAGATTTATAGTTAAAAATGGAGATTTACTTATAGCATTGTCTGGAGCTACAACAGGAAAAATGGGAGTTTACGAAAATGAGAATATAGCATACCTAAATCAGCGAGTAGGAAATTTAAAGATTAAGAAAAATGTATTACTACCAGAATATAGGAATTATTATATGTTCTCACAAATTGAAAAAATCCTTAAGTTAGCATATGGAGGAGCACAGCCTAATATAAGTTCAAAAATTATATGTGAACTTCAGTTTCTACTTCCACCTCTTATGGAACAAAAACGCATCGTTCAAAAGATAGAAGAATTATATTCTTATTTTGATAATATCCAAAAAGCCTTAGAAGCGTGAAAACACGCTTCTAAAGTAATTTTACCAATTTACTACCTTATCTACAATTTTTTGCTGTTCACTTGCTGTACGGCGAAGATAAATGCGGGTTGTTTCAATACTTTCATGCCCCATAAGGTCGGCAAGTAGAGCGAGATCATTGAAACGGTCAAGAAAGTTTTTGGCAAAACGATGACGGAATGAATGAGGGTAAACCACTTCTTTGTTCATTCCATATTTTTCTGCAAAATGTGAGGATGTAAATTAAACTGTGTCAGCAAAGAATAAAGTATTAACTTTGCTAACTTTTGTTATTGCTTCTCCTTTTGTTTTTTCTTCATAATATGTTGCTGTTTTGAATGCTTCAAGAACGAATGTTAAATCTTTTCCTTGAACTTCTTTTTCTAGAGGTGTATCGTTTAAAATCCTTTTTAATTCTTTTTGAATTGCATTTGCTGAATATAATTCGCCTTCTATGCAATATTTCTTTATTGCCATAATTTAGTAAAATATTTGTTATACTTCTTTTTTTAATTTGTTCATTTTTATTGTGATGTCGTCTGATTCTGGAGACAATTTAAGTTTAAATTCCATGTTATTAGCCTCTGAATCTAATTTTTTATAATATAATGTTGCTTCTTTGTATTCTAATGATGATAGGAAATATCCATCAATAATTGTAGTATTATCTTTTATATCATTGTAAAAGAATGTATATTGGGTCTCAAATTGATTGTTATTTGGGTTAAATAATAAAATATATAGATTTTTAGACTCTGTGAAGTGAAATATAAACAGTTCTTCTCTTTCTTCTATTTTTTTATCATCTACTTCATAAGCTAACCAAAGCTAACCAATAACTATCTCTAAAATCAATAGATTCATAAACTATTTCTGTATGTTTAGTACAACTACTTAATGTTAGAATCAGGATAATTAAAATGTAAAGCAATCTGTTCATAATTTTATATGTAAATTAAAATTCTATTCTTCATTAAAAATCAGTGTGCCGAGTGATGGTGATTGTTCTGTTATAGTTCTATTTCTTTTGTTGAATTTTAATTTCTGTTCACCATAGATTTCATAAGTGATGGTAACGTTTTCGTCAACTCGTTTCCATGTAAATTTGCTGCATGGAGTTTTACCGCCAGGAAAGAATTGTCCGGTATTGTTAGAATAGAAAACATATGCATCTTTAGTTTTGGGGCATCTATAAGAACCGATTAGTATGTCTAATTTTATTTCCTTTTCAGATTGAATTTTAGAGTTTTGTATAGAAACTTCTTCATTTAGCTTGTTTCCTTTTTGAGCAGCTATAGCGTTTACTGCTTCTTGTGGTTTATTAGAATTGCAGGCAGTTAAAAACAAAGCAAAGATTAAGCAAAGCACAATATTTTTCATTTTTTATAACCTATATAGTTTCTAAGAAGTTTTTTAATTGTACAAAGAAGCATGGAACTGTATGTCACGAATTAAAATGTGGTTGTTAAGGAAAAACTATGTGGAAATAATAGTTTCATTCATATATCTAAACTATCATAATTACATTATGTTTATTTGAAATTAAGTTTTACTTGTACATTAATAAAAGGACATAACGCTTCTATAATATTTAAAATGTTTTTAGTTAGAATTTTCAAAGTATAAAATATTGAATATTATCAGTTTTGATAGATTGATATAAGCAGGTGATAATCATAACTCTTCTATGAGTAAGATTACTCACAGGATTTGGTACGTATCAGCTATATATCAATCTATTATTTGTAAATTCAATAGTTTTGCCGGACTTGTATATTTAGTTTATGATATATTATTTCTGCCGCAGGATGTCAGCCATCAGGTAAACCTGGCTTTCCGACAGGCCTTGTGCCGTCAGTGCATCCTTGTCAGCCAAGAACTGTGAGATGAACTCCTCGTCCGATTTGCACGCCGTTTCCGCTTTCCGATAGTGGGTTAACGCCTGAGGTATGTTTCCCATAGCCAGATACACGTGACCTGAGTTCAGCCAGTCGTTGGCTTGTGGGTTTTCCAGAGCGAGCAACTTATTATACATTCGGGCGGCTTCTTCGTATTTACCGGACATGAAGTAGCACCAGCCGATGGCGCGTCGTGCCTTTTCCGGATGTGTTTCCAGGAATTCAACCTTATAGAATACCTTAATGGCCTCCGGATAATTCTTCAGTGCCGCAAGGCATTGTCCGGTTTGCATCAGGATGTGCAGGTTGTCAGGGTCAAACTCAAGCACTTTCTGGAAGCAGAAGGCTGCCTGAGAATAATCACCCGACAGCTTGTGGCATTGTGCCAGATGCTTGAGCGTCCATAAATGGTTGGGCTTTATCGTATCTGCCTGCAGGTAAGCTTTAACCGCCTTGTCATAAAGTTTGCTTTTCTGGTAGGCAAATCCTAATTTCTGCCAGGTTTCTGCGTTGGCCGGATTCTGTTGGGTCAGACTTTCATAAAGTTCGGCGGCTTCTTGCATGTATCCCTTTGAGAAGAGATAGTCTGCAATCTGACCGTGATACGTTCCTTTCAGTATCAAAGGACGGAGCAGAGGATTGTTCCAGAAATCCAGTTTCTCACGGAAAATGTCTTGCATTTCCTGTTTGAATTTCCACAGTTTATAGAAGCGGTATAGATTGTGGATGTATTGCCGTTGTATATAGTTGATTTTCTGTTCTGTCGGATTTTCGCTGATCTTAATATCATTGAATATTGAGTCTTCTCCATTTAATTTGGAGCGCATGAAGGTCTGCTGGTCGGCAGGAAGTGACTGCATGGCCAGGCAGAAAGAGTATTTGTCCGAGTCGCAGAACATTTGAGAGTTGACAACCATACCTAACAACGATTTCTCATCGAATGCCTTGTCTTTATAAATCTGGTACAAGTCGGGCACTTTCATGCTGAACAGGTAAAACCAGTGGGCTGCTTCCTGAAAGAACGGGAAGGTCTTGAGTTGTGAAAAGGCAGTCATGTAGGTGTCGGCCCCTTCCAGTTGCAACTCTCCCAGTTCACGGATGTGGCTGTTTATCTGTTCCAGGTCTTTCTGCCATTCCGGGTTGAGGTCTTCTATGTCTTCTATTTCGATGATTTTTGATTCCGGATTTCTGAGATTGGGATTGCGCATCATTTGAGGAATGATTTCTTCCTTCATTTTTTTGTCTATCTTCTCTGTTTCGCGTGAAAGGAGGAGGATGATTTGTATGTCGTGCAGTTGTTTCAAGGCAGCAGGGTCATCTTCCATCAGCTTCAAAGCTGAGACCAATTCCGGATACAGGTTTATCCGGTCGGCCTGGAAGTAAGCAGCAAGGGCAATCCCCGTCAATGCCCGTTGGGTCACGGTCGGTTCCTTGGTTTGCTGATAAGCTATGAGTAACAGCAGGAATTTCCGGCTGTCAAAAAGCTGGAGCAGGTTGAGGGTGACGGCACTTATCATCACAGCTTTGTCGTTGGCAGCCATGGATGGTGAGAACAGAAGTTCACGTGCTTCCTGGTAGTCTTCTTCACTCCATTGTGTAGAGACCCATATCTTGTTGAACAGCTCATCGATGGTGTGCTCATGCAACGTATAACTGTGTATTCTCTGCACTTCTTCTTTGTTGACTTGCGACATGTCGAATGTGCGTTTAGCTGCTTCCAGCATGAAATCGAGTTCCTTGAATGAGTGTGGAGGGGTTTGGGCGAACTTGCGGAATGTGTCGGCAAAATAGCCATACGCCTTATCCCATTCTTTCAGGAAATACGTCTTGTCTGCCAGTTCATATCCCTTGCAAAGCAACTGATTGTAAATCGCTTCGCGCTGCGGGTCTTGTGTGCCCATTGCCATATATTGAAGCATGTACTCATAAGTCGTTTGTTGGGTTTCAATCTGCGACTTTAATTCCCAGTTGTTAAGTGTGGCTGCAGCTTCCTTAATTTGGGTGAATGCTTCTTTTAATCTTTTCTCGTTTAACAGTTGAATGATTTCCTTATGCATGATGTTGTTTCAGAAGTCTTAAAAAATACAATCAGAAAAATACCTTATTAAAAAACTTTTTCCTGTAGGCAAAAGTAATAATTATTTCTTACTTTTTATCCGTCGTATGTCTGCAAATGAAAAAAATATAGCCAAAAATGTTTCTGTTTCTTTCTCATTTTTAGAGTCTTAATTTTGGTTGGAGATTTTTTTTCAAAAAAATGGTTTTTCGAATAGGGGTTTTACCAAAGATGTGCGTTATGAAGACAAAATCACCCGGCCAGGTGAAACTACAGAGAAATTAAACGTAAGACTTTTTTTTAAACTAAAAAACTAGACTTTATGAAAATTCAATTGATTGCTTTATCTTTGTGTGTGTTAGCAAGTACAAATCTGGTAAAAGGACAGGGTTTTACTCCTTCTGAAAATAAACACGAAATACGTTTGTCTGTCAGTGACGGACTGACACAAGGATCGGTAGATATATTGGGAATGGGATTGGCAGATGCCGTGACAGGGAGTAAGCGTACGGATGAAAACTACAGTTTGGTGTATGGATTTGGTTACCGCTATTCGTTAGGCCGTTTCAAGGTAGGAACAGATTTGGGTTTTTCTTCTTCCAACAGTAAACTGGCATTAGCTGGTGAACAGGCTCCTTCATTGAAAGAGAGTAATGTGAATTTCATGATTCTTCCAGCCGCAGAATTTGTATATTATAAAAGAGGCTTGTTTGAATTGTATGGAACGGCTGCTGCCGGTGTTAACCTGAGTCGTCACAAAGAAACAGCTTTGACGGATGCCGGAAAGAAGGCTGCCAAGAAAGCAGATTTGAGCACTTCGTTCGCTTATCAGGTAAATCCGATTGCCTTGAGGGTAGGAAATGACCGGATTGGCGGTTTTGTAGAAGCCGGATTAGGAAATAAAGGCTTTTTGACAGCTGGTGTAAGTTTGAAATTCTGATTATTCGTATTGACGGAATCATGATAATGAGAGCCGATAGAAAGGACATATTCAAATCCCGGTTTCAGGAACATTATTCAAGGCTGTGCCGTATAGCCTATGGATATGTTTCTGACCAGGACGACGCGGAAGATATTGTGCAGGAACTGTTTATCAGCGTATGGAACAAACGACTGGATGACATGCCTGAGAAGGAGTTTGCTGCCTATATGACTACTTCCGTGAGGAACAGTTGCGTATCCTTTCTGCGGAAGCGTAAGGAAGATACGGTGTCGATAGATGATCATCCGGCTTCTGCAAGTTGTATGCCGGATGAAACTCCTGAAGAAGGTAAGACGCTTCAGGATATATTGGACTCGGCATTGGAGACTCTTCCTTCCAGATGCAAGGACGTTTTTTTACTGGCCAAGCTTCAGGGATTGAAATATCGTGAAATAGCTGAGAAGTTGGAGGTGTCAGAGAAAACAGTGGAAAACCAGATGACAAAGGCTATCAAGCTGCTTCGTGCGTATGTGGCAGCGCATGGTGCGCTGTTAGTAACGGTGGCTGCCATTATTTTGTCCATTATTATAAATTGTGAATAAGACCATGAATAACAAGGAAGATATAGACCAACTGCTGGCCCGTTATTTTGCGGGTGAACCGCTAAGTCTTGTTCAGCAAAAGGAACTGGACACATGGATTGCGGCTCATCGACAGGAGTTTGAACAGATGCACAAGCTGATGCAGGCTCCGGTAAGGACTGCGGAAGAAATTCATTTTGATGCGGATAAAGCCTGGGCCAAAATTGAGCCGCGTCTGGAAAGCCGGACACGGGCAATGACATTCGAACGGAAGATGACCTTTTTCTTTTCCGTGGCAGCTTCGTTATTGGTGTTGCTGGGCATCGGTGCCTTTTATCTGTTCCGTGCACCGGCAGAAGAGGGCTTGTATTATGCCAATGCGGATAGAACAGTAAAGCAGATAGTTTTGCCCGACAGCTCAGAGGTGATTTTATATCCAGAGGCTACATTGTCTTATTATTTTTCGGATAAAGAAAAAGGAAGAATGACCACATTGAAAGGAAAGGCTTTCTTTCAGGTGAAAAAGATGCATGGAATTCCTTTTAGGGTGAAAACTGACTTTTTGGATGTAGAAGTACTTGGAACCTCGTTTTTGGTAGACGTGGCACAGAAAGAAAAAGCCGGAGTGTTTGTTAAAACCGGAAAGGTGCGCGTGGAATCTGCTGAACATGAAGTGGTGATTCAAGCCAATGAAAAGGCGGAACTGAAAGGGGGCGTCTTGAAAGCAGATACGATTCTTCGTCCGCAGGATGTATTCGGTGTGGACGATTCGGTACTGATTTTTGAGCAGGCACCCATTACGGAAGTGGTGAAGGTAATTCGGGAAAAGACAGGTATACAGATTGATTTGGCCGAAGGGTTGGAGAAAAATCTGATTACGACCCGGATAAACAGCAATGAGCCGGACATAGCCGGAGAACTGGCTTTTCTTTGTGGATGTAAATGCGAGACATTGGTGAAAGGAAAACATTACAGGCTATATGAAAAGTAAATGGCTGCTTCTTTTGCTGTGGATGTGCATGGTTGCACGACCGGAAGCATGGGGGCAGGAAGTCAAATCAGCGAATACGGTAGCGGAAGAGTGGATACAAGTGAACTCCTCTTCCGCTACCGTATTGCAGTGGTTTGAATGGATTGAAAAAAGTACGGGAATCGTGCTTTCATATAATCCTGCACAGATGGAGTTAGGTGAGGTGCGCCGGATAGAGCCGGGAGGGAGAATGACGGTAGAAGAACTTTTGCATCGCATCCTCTCCGGTTATCAAGTGAAAATTGCTTTTGTATCTCCCCGCAAACTGGTGGTTCATGCACGGAAGATTGAAAGTTATGATGTCAGCGGTACGGTGTCCGAAGTGGACAGTGAAGAACGCTTGTATGGTGCGGTCGTGACACTGGAGGATAAGGATGGAAAGCAATGGAATACCATTTCGAATGGAAAAGGAATTTTCCGTCTGCATGTACCCGAAGGAACATACACAGTGAAAACTTCTTACATGGGCTACACTCCGCAGGTGCAGTCGGTCCGGGTGACGAGAGACTGTTTTATCCGTACTCGTATGAAACCATTGTTGTTTGAGATAGAAGAAATTACCGTGGAGTCGGGTAAACGGGAAAATGAACTGGGAGAACTGACTCCGTCTAATTTGCTGGCTTTTAGTGGGGGAGACCTGTTCTCGCAGATATGGATTCTGCCGGGGGTGACTTCTTCTTTGGCCGGACAGAATTTTATGGTCGACGGGGGCGGATACGATGAGAACTTGCTGTTGCTGGATGGCGTACCCGTGTTTCATCCTGGACATTTCAGTTCGCTTTTACCCGTGTTCAACGGGGATGCCGTGAAGAATATGGTCTTTCATAAAGGTTTCTTTCCAACTCCTTTGGAGGGACGGATTTCGTCGGTTACGGAAGTTAATCTGAAAGAGGGAAATAAGAAAGAGCATGTGCGTACCTTGACGTTGGACATGCCGGCTGCATCCGTCATGCTTGAGGGACCGATTATCAAGAATAAACTGTCGTACATGGTCGGGGCACGCAGAAGCTGGCTTGATTTTTTCGATAGTCTTTTGTCGGAAGAAAATCGCTTGAATCATTCTACTTATGATTATAATGCTAAATTATCGTACAATTTGTCTCCTGTTACCACAATGAATTTTCTGGCCTACGGTGCCCGTGATGATTATCATTTACCCATCGAGGAAAACGGTGAAAATGTGTCAGTACTGCGTTGGGACAATCAGGCCTATCAGCTCTCGTTTGCCACACAGAAGGGTAGATTGGGAAATTCGACAGCGGTATTTTATTCTGCCCATACTAACCGCGCTTATATGGGAGAGATAAAAGAGGATACGGACGGATATGTACATAGCGGTATCAAGTCGCTCAACGTGACGACGGACTTTAGCTATTCGCTGGAGAACCTCTATCATGCACGTTGGGGAGTGAAATATGCGTATGAAGTCTACGATTTGGTTTCGCAAGGTGAGGAGATGCGGGTACGGCATGAGCCGGTGAATCAGGTATCGGTTTATTATGACAACCTGTTGCGTATATCTCCGGAGTTCTCTGTGCAGGTGGGGGTACATGGGGTGGCCTATTGCCCACAGCATCATCGGTCGTATTATAGCATTCAGCCGCGTCTGTCGGTGAAATATTTCCCGGCGGAGAGAAATCTGCTTTATCTGAACTTTTCGAAGATGGAGCAGTTTTATCATTTCCTTCGTTTCGACAGCTTTTCTTTGCCTACAGACTTCAGAATGCCCAGCATTGACGGTTTCAAGCCTCGCTCTTCCGAGCATTATGAGATGGGATGGAAGCATTTTATGAATTCAGGACAGTGTGAAGTCTCTGTGTACTATAAAACAAGACGGAATGTGCTGGCCTTGCGTCCGGACACATGGGTTGAAGATGAGGGATGGCAGAAATACTTGATGGTAGGTAATGGAGACAGTTATGGGGTGAAAGGATATTTATATCAGCGCTGGAAGCGTTGGAGTCTGCAACTGTCGTATGCTTACTCCCGAAGCCGGGAGTGGTTTGGCGAGTTGTCGGAAAAAGGGAAGGTGCCCTCTTTGTACGATGTACCTCATCAGTTGGGGGGAGCCTTGTCATATCAGTTGACGACTCATTCTTCTTTCTCTGTAGGAGGTATGCTGCGTTCCGGAAAAGTCCGGTTCTTGAATGAAGATTATGAGCCTTTGTCGGTAGAAGAATTTCGTGAAAAGCGTGAGCCGCTGAATTATCGGGTGGATGTGGGCTATTCTTACCGGAAATCATTCGGCGATAAATTGCTCTTGCTTCGTTTGGGTGTATATAATGTAGTGGGAAATCCTTCCGAAGAAGATATTTTGAGTTTTTATTCCGTGCACTGGAGTGGCAACTGTTTGCCGTACGAAAGTCTCAGCTTTAAATTTTAAGTAAGAGTTGCCGTTGTATTCTTTGTTTTTTGTGCGCATATTCAAACGAGATTGATTATTTTTGCAGCATCTATTGATGAGACAATGAGTATAAAAGAGCTTCAAGAGGTATATGCCAAGCATCCTAATGTGGCAGGCTTGGCTTCTTTACGTAAAAATAAGGATATAAAGACTGTTTATTTGGAGGGTATGCACGGTTCGTGTGCTTCCTTGTTTGCTTCGGTATCGGTCAAGACGATACCGGGGATTCATGTGTTTATACTGAACGATTTGGAGGAAGCCGGGTATTTTTACCATGACCTGGTGCAGGTGAACGGAGAGACTGATGTCCTGTTTTTTCCGTCTTCTTACCGTCGTGCCATCAAATACGGACAGAAAGATGCAGCCAATGAAATTCTTCGCACGGAAGTGCTGAGCAGACTGGAGCAGAAGAAGCCGGTCACGGTAGTCACTTATCCGGAAGCTTTGGCAGAGAAAGTAGTTTCTCGGAAACGACTCTCGGATGCGATGCTGACCTTGAAAGTGGGACAGCAGGAAGATACGGTCAAATTGATGGAGACGCTTTCCAAGTATGGGTTTGAGCATGTGGACTATGTCTATGAGCCTGGACAGTTTGCTTTGCGCGGCAGCATTCTTGACGTGTATTCTTTTGCATCGGAATATCCTTACCGCATTGACTTTTTCGGAGATGAAATTGATAGTTTGCGTACGTTTGAAGTAGAAACTCAGTTGTCGAAAGAAAAGAAAGATTCTATCTGTATTGTACCTGAACTTTCAGGAACGGAAGGAGCGGATATCTGTTTTCTGGATTTCGTGGATAAAGGCGCTACACTTTGGGTAAAAGACTTGCTCTGGGTGCGCGAACGTATTCAGGCCGTACACGATGAGGCGGTTTCTCCTCAGGCACTGAAAGCGTATGAAGGCGAGCAGACGGAACTGATGAATTTGTCCAGGAAACTGATTGACGGAGCTGAATTCACGGTGCGTGCCCTTGAATTCTTCCGGGTAGATTTCGGGCATAAGGCCCTAGGAACTCCGCAGGCACGCTTGTCGTTCGAGACCTCCGTACAACCCATTTTCCACAAGAATTTTGATTTGGTTGCAAGTTCTTTCACCGATTTCCTGCAACGGAAATATCGTCTGTATATCTGCTCGGACAGCATGAAGCAGACGGAACGTTTGAAAGATATTTTTAAGGAAAGAGGCGATGACATTACCTTTGAACCGGTAGACCGTACGTTGCATGAAGGGTTTGTGGACCATGCGTTGCGGGTTTGTGTGTTCACGGACCATCAGATATTCGACCGTTTCCATAAATACAACCTTCGCAGTGACAAGGCACGTAGTGGAAATGTGGCATTGTCGCTCAAGGAACTGAATATGTTTGAACCGGGCGATTATGTGGTACATATCGACCACGGTATCGGACGGTTTGCAGGACTGGTGCGTATTCCGAACGGAAACACTACGCAAGAAGTCATCAAACTGGTATACCAGAATGAGGATGTGGTGTTTGTGTCCATTCATTCATTACATAAAATCTCCAAGTACAAAGGAAAAGAAGGAGAACAGCCCCGTATCAGTAAGCTGGGCACAGGAGCCTGGGAAAAAATCAAGGAACGGACGAAGACTAAAATCAAGGATATTGCCCGTGATTTGATTAAACTTTATTCTCAGCGTAAACAGGAGAAAGGGTTTAAATATAGTCCGGACAGCTTTTTGCAGCACGAACTGGAGGCCAGTTTCTTGTATGAAGATACTCCGGATCAGTTAAAGGCTACTCAGGAAGTAAAGGCGGACATGGAAAGTGATAAGCCGATGGACCGTCTTGTCTGTGGTGACGTGGGTTTTGGTAAGACAGAGGTCGCTATCCGTGCCGCATTTAAGGCAGTGACTGACAACAAGCAAGTAGCGGTGCTGGTGCCGACTACGGTACTGGCTTATCAGCACTTCCAGACTTTCAAGAAACGTCTGGAGGATATGCCTTGTAAGGTGGAATACCTGAGCCGGGCACGTACGGCAAAGGATACAAGCCGTATTCTGAAAGAGTTGGCCGACGGTAAAATCAATATCCTTATCGGTACGCATAAGATTATTGGCAAAAGTGTCAAATTCAAGGATTTGGGTCTGCTTATCATTGACGAGGAGCAGAAGTTTGGCGTAAGTGTGAAGGAAAAGCTTCGCCAGTTGAAGATCAATGTAGATACGCTGACACTGACGGCGACTCCTATTCCGCGTACGCTTCAGTTCTCTTTGATGGGGGCCAGAGACTTGTCTGTCATCCAGACGCCTCCTCCCAACCGTTACCCTATTCAGACAGAAGTGCATACATTCAATGAAGAAATTATATCCGAAGCTATCAATTTTGAGATGAGCCGCAACGGGCAGGTTTTCTTTGTGAACAACCGCATTCAGAATCTGGTGGAGCTGAAGGCGATGATTCTGCGAAATATACCGGATTGCCGAGTATGTATCGGGCACGGACAGATGCAGCCGGAAGAACTGGAGAAGATTATTTTCGACTTTGTCAATTATGATTATGATGTCTTGTTGGCCACAACGATTATTGAGAGTGGAATTGACATACCTAATGCCAACACCATCATTATCAATCAGGCGCAGAATTTTGGATTGAGCGACTTGCATCAGATGCGCGGACGAGTGGGACGAGGCAACAAGAAAGCATTCTGTTATTTGCTGGCACCACCTTTGTCGTCGCTTACACCGGAAGCCAGACGCCGCTTGCAGGCCATTGAGAATTTCAGCGATTTGGGTAGTGGCATTCACATTGCCATGCAGGATTTGGACATCCGTGGAGCTGGAAATATGTTGGGTGCAGAACAGAGTGGTTTTATTGCAGACTTGGGATATGAAACTTATCAGAAGATTCTGAATGAAGCGGTTACTGAACTGAAGAATGAGGAATTTGCCGATTTGTATGCTGAGGAAATCAAAGCGGGTGAAGAAAAAATCAGCGGAGAGGAGTTTGTGGATGAATGTACGGTGGAAAGTGACTTGGAGTTGCTCTTCCCGAATGAGTACATTCCAAGCAGTAGTGAGCGAATGTTGCTGTATCGTGAACTGGATAAACTTGAACTGGATAAGGATGTGGAAACCTTTAAGGCCAAGCTGGTTGACCGCTTCGGGAAAATACCGCCAGAAGGGGAAGAGTTGTTGCGTATTGTCCCGTTGAGACGTCTGGCCAAGCGTTTGGGCGTGGAAAAAGTGGTATTAAAGGCAGAACGGATGACGCTCTACTTCGTCAGCAACTTGGATAGTCCGTATTATCAGAGTGTGGCTTTCGGCAAGTTTATTGAATATATGGCCAAGAATCCTCGTTATTGCAATCTGAGAGAGCAGAACGGACGGCGCAGCATGGTGGTATCGAAGGTGACAGATGTGAAGAGTGCGGTAAGCATCTTGCAGGAAATTGTCAGTATAGAAGCAAAGTAGCCGTTTTCTCAAAGCAGTGACAAGAGGATTTCATTTCTGTTTCATGGGAAGTGTTTTCATGATTTTCCAAGTTGCATAAGAGAGGATTAAGTGGAGTAATGGTGTAACTTCAGCCTAAAATTTGGAAAATATATGAAGAAAAGAGGATGGATTGTGCTGTTCCTGGCTTTTCCTTTGTGGGGGCAGGGACAAAGTGCACGTGAGGAGATTGGAAAGAATCCGGCATTGGCTGCAGGAAAATATTATGCTTATCAGGCTCCGGAGGAGAAGTTGACTCCGGCTCCTGCTGGATATGAACCTTTTTATGTATCCATGTTTGCCCGGCATGGCTCCCGGTATCTTACAAAAGAGAAGAAATATGCCGCGCCGTTGTCACTCCTTCTTGAGGCAGAGGAGGAGGGAGTGTTGACCCCAGATGGAAAGCGTGTGCTGAAGGTGGTGGCTTCTCTGGCCCAGGAGGCAGAGGGACGTTATGGAGAGTTGACTCCGAAGGGAGCACAGCAGCATCGGGAATTGATAGACCGGATGTTCCACCGTTACCCTGAGGTGTTCAGTGACGGTACGCATGTGGATGCACGCTCCACATACAAGACCCGTGCTTTTCTTTCCATGGCTGCCGGATGCGTGGAATTGAAAGGTTTGAACCCTAAACTAAATGTTACGACACAGACCAGTGAAGCGGATGCTTATTATATAAAGTATAAGAATCCTTTGTATGAAGCACAGCATTTGGAGAATGTGGATTCTGTGTATCGTGCTGCCGATAGTATTTATGTACATCCGGAACGATTGATGAAACAGATTTTCCGTGACTCTGTTTACGTGGAAAAGCATGTGGATGCCGCAAAACTGATGATGGACTTGTTCGAACTTCATGGCATCAGTCAAAGTAGTTACAAGCAACCGGATCTTTCTTTTTTATTTACTCCCGAAGAACAATATGATTTGTGGCAACGGAATAATTTTGAATGGTATTACGAAAAAGGGCCTTCTCCGTTGAGCGATGCGTGTATGTATAAGCTGGAAAGAAATCTGCTGAATAATTTCATAGAAACAGCCGATACGGTAATTGCTTCCCGGAAAAATGCAGTGACGTTACGTTACGGGCATGATACGAATCTGGCTCCATTGGCCACGCTGATGGGAATGAACGCACTGCAAAAGGAAACTGCCGATTGGAATAAAATAGCGGATACATATCGCACTTATCGCCTGATTCCGATGTGTGGTAATGTTCAGCTTATTTTCTATCGAAAACGAGGCAGTCAGGATATTTTGGTGAAATTGCTGCTGAATGAGCGTGAAGTCGCACTCCCTTTGCAGACAGATGTCTCACCTTATTATCATTGGAACGATGTAAGGGAATACTGGAAGCGGGTTGTAAAAGGAATTTCCCTTCCAGAAAGTAAGGATAAATAATCGTATTTGTAATATGTTTGTAAAAAGAGGTATTTGCGGGCTGGACCTGAAAGTACCTCTTTTTATTGTAAAGGATATTGGGCGTAAATGTAACACAATAGAAATCTCTATGCAATACCTATGAAAATCATACGGGATACTTTTGCGGCAAATAAGGAAAGCAAATGAAATTTAAGATTGTATTGGTATTGTTATCACTGATGTCGGCTGGAGTTCAAGCTGGTGTGATAAAAGGTAAAATTAAGGATGCACAGACTGGAGAGGAGATTATAGGTGCATCGGTGATTGTAAAGGAAGACCCAGGAAAAGGAACGGTAACCGGATTGGACGGAAGTTTTAATCTGTCGGTGAACAGAGACAAATATACGCTGGTCTGTTCTTATGTGGGCTATAAAAAATATGAAGTCAGCATAGCAGCAGATAAGAAAGAAATTGTAATTCCTTTGAAAAGTGACGATGTCGCTTTGGATGAAGTGGTGGTGGTAGCTTCTAATCCGGGAAGAACGGAAGCTGGTGCAAGAGGTATTGAACGTCAGGCTATGAACGTGGTGAATGTGATGAGTGCGAAGGCGATAGAGCTTTCTCCGGATATTACGGTAGCCAACGTGATTCAGCGAATGTCTGGTGTGACAATTGAACGTAACAGTAGCGGTGAGGGACAGTATGCGATTCTTCGTGGTATGGATAAGCGCTACAACTATACCTTGGTAAACGGAGTAAAAATTCCGAGTCCGGACAACAAGAACCGTTTTGTGCCACTGGATATTTTCCCGTCAGAAATGTTGGACCGTCTGGAAGTGACCAAATCTTTGACTGCCAACATGGAGGGTGACGGAATCGGTGGAGCTGTTAATCTGATTATGAAGGATGCGCCTTCTGAACGTCAGTTTACAGCGAATCTGTCAACCGGTTACAATGCAATGTATTTTGACCGCGATTTCCAGTCGTTCAATCATGGAGCGATTGTGAAGAAATCTCCTTACGAGCAGATGGGCATGCCGGAAGACAGCCGTGTGACAATGGATAACTTTACGACAGATAATCTGCGGATGAAATGGAACAAACCATTGCCCGATTTGACTGCCGGATTATCTTACGGTGACCGCTTCTTTAACAATAAATTGGGTGTGATGCTGGCAGGTAGTTACCTGAATACGTATAGAGGAAAAGAAAGCCAGCTGTATTATCAGCCGGGAACAGCCCATAATGGTATCGAATACCGAAATTATTCTTCGCAACAGACTCGTATCGGGGCACATGCCAAGCTGGATTATCATATCAATGCCAATCATAAACTGACCTGGTATAATGGATATATGGATATGAGAGAAACAGAAGTACGTGACGGGCATGACGATAAGGAAGGAGCTGTACGTATGAAGTGGAATCATCAGTATATTATCAATTCCACGCTGAAAGGTGAGCATGCCTTTCTGGAAGGCGGTGTGCTTCGTTTGAATTGGTCGGCTGTACTTTCAAAGGCATACAGTGAAACACCGGATAATGCGGAAATCTTTTTTCTGGGTAATCATGTACAGACTTCTGGAGCAGCAATCCGCCGTTGGGAACATAACTCCGATAAGGACAAGGCAGGATACCTTGATTTGATGTATAAGTTGAAATTGGATGGAGGTTCTGTATTCGACTTCTCAGTAGGAGGTATGTACCGTGATAAGAAACGTGACAGCTTTTTCAATGAATATACCTTTAACTCTGCTACGGGAGTGAAAGATCCGCAGTATCAGGGAGAGGACTGGAATAACTACGATGAAATCTTGTTTACCCCGCTTAAATACGGTAACATCAGTGACCCGTTAAACTATGATGCCACTGAAAAGATTGGTGCAGGGTATGGAATGGTGAAATACACATACCAGAAATGGGAATTTATTGCCGGAGTTCGTGTGGAACATACCAATCAAGGTTACACTTTGAAGTTCCCTACAGAAAATACAGATCCTGAAGGATACCAGAAATATACGGATGTATTGCCGAGCTTCCATGTAAAATATGGAGTACATAAAAATGCGAATCTGCGTTTCTCGTATGCCCGTTCCATCAATCGTCCCAGCTTCTTTGAGATTGTTCCTTACAGCATTATCAATGAAGACTACAAGGAAAAAGGTAATCCGGATTTGAAACATACAGTGGCCGACAACATCGACCTGCGATATGAATTCTTCCCTAAATCATCCGAGCAGTTCATGGTAGGTATGTTCTACAAAAGATTGCAGAACCCGACAGAATATGGTTTGCTGAATGAAGGTCAAGATACATACTACAAACCGATGAACTTCGGTAATGCTACCAACTTAGGAGTTGAAGTAGATATAATGAAGTACTTCAACTGGTTCGGAATCAAAGCCAACTATACCTATACTCACTCTTCTATTACTACCGACAAGCGTATCATGGAAGGCAATGATGTGAAGAGTGTATCACAGACACGTCCGCTATTCGGACAGGCAGCTCATGTAGCCAATTTATCATTACTCTTCAAGAGTACCAAATATGGCTGGGAAGGCCAGCTCGCCGGAAGCTATACCGGAAAACGTCTGAGCGATATTTCCAACTGGTATAATGATGATATCTGGGAAGACGGCTACATGCAACTGGATGCTTCTGTTGAAAAAAGCTTTAAAAACGGTATCAGTATTTTTGCTAAAGCATCCAATCTGCTGGATACTCCGTTGCTGAGATTTATACAGAATGGTCCTCATACGGAAAGTGTAAATTCTGAACGCAAAGACGGAAATGTAATTGAACGCAAGGAATGGCACGGACAGTCATTCATGCTGGGAATCAGATACAAACTATAATCAATTATAAATTAGACACTAATAACAAATTTTTTACAAGATGAAACTGAAAAATTATTTGCTGGCTGGTACAGCCTTAGTAGCATTATCTTTTATGGCTGCTTGCTCTGAAGATGAAACTATTCAAAACGAGAACAATACTGAAAATCCTGAAGGCAACGATGGTGGTGATGAAACAAACGAAGACGTCATCGTATGGCCTGGTGATACAATAGCTAATCTGACTAACCATTACACTGTTCCTGAAGGAAAAACTCTGATTATTAAAGCTGGTGCAAAGGTTATTGTAAGCACTGCTGGTGTAGGAGCCAACCATGCCCCAATCGAATTTACAGTAAAAGGAAATTTGTATTGTGAAGGTACAGCCGAAAAACCTGTTTTATTCTCTGTTCCTGAAGATGAACGTACTGAAGAAAATGCTTTGGCAGGTCTGTGGGGAGGTATTGTTGCAACTTCTACCTGTGGAGAAATGCTGATCGATCATACTATCATCGAATATACAGGTGGTCAGGTTATTGAAGGTTCTCCTGCTGCTAGTGCTGGTATCTATACTGCCGGTGATGATGCTTATCCACAAATTACAACCAATAACATCAACGGCCGCTATGTTATCACAAACTCTGTTTTGCGTAACGGATGGTCAGACGGTATCTACCTGATGGGAGGAAATGCCATTATTGCCAACAACATTTTTGCTGCCAACGGATATGACGGAGCTGAAGCAGTAAATGTAAAAGCAGGCTGTGTAGTCGATGTAGCAGGCAATGTAATGTTCAGCCCGAATACCAACGGTTTGAAATTATCTAGCTCAGGCCAGAGTGAAGATCGTGGAATGGCAAAAATACAGGCATACAACAATACAATCATCAATGCCGGATGGCGTCGTGACGGAGAAAAAGGCGGATGTGTTTATGTAGAAAAAAATGCTTTTGCAAACGTATTCAACAACCTGATGGTAAACTGTAAGTTCAGAGCCATGACTCCTAGCTACGATCTTCCAAACAATCCGGATGAAGGATATTGCAGCGAATCTGTTATTGATTACAACTATTATGCTTCTGGTACTCAGAAAAGTAATGTTGTCTTTGAAGATGAATCAGGCGTAGCATATTCATGGGAAGGATATGCTTATGCACACAAAAACTATTACGAAGGCGTAGTAGACGCAAACAGTATCATCACAAAAACAGCATCAGATTGTGCTACCAACGATCCGAAATTTGTCAACTTCCCAATCAACGACGTAGCTTTGACAGATTACATCTATCAGGACGCATGGGATTTCCACGTACAGGCAGGATCTCCGGTTCTGGCAGGTGCTTATGACGGAACAGATACCAAAATGGCTCCTTACTTCGGTACCGAAGGATTGCAGGTAAACGGACAAACCTATACTTCTCCAAAAGTAGAAGCTCGTTTCGGTGCCTATGGAACTAAATAAACATTTCTAATTTCTAGAAACTTTGTCAAAGAAAGGTTCGGACTGCACATCGGTTTCGAACCTTTTGC
>OGOB01000468.1_pt1 | contig 21298 bp, 20 predicted proteins | sample 1573611 | NCBI WGS metagenome assembly OGOB01 (sample SAMEA2582016, study PRJEB24529) | metagenome | biome: Human gut stool | place: China | collected 2011 | reverse complement strand
GCATGGCAGCGCCCGCCGCGCGGGAAAACTCTGCCAAAAACCGGCGAAGTATTTCACCCCGCGTAATCCACCGAAAACGTGCGATTTTTGGGGGAGACAGCAAATGCCGGACAGCTTGCAGGCTGCCCGGCATTGTGCGTTGTGGCTATTTTTTGATCGCCCGCAGGATGCGGTTGGCGATGGCGACGGCGGCGGAGAAGCTCGTCGCGTACTGGAAGACATAGTAATTGTAGTAGAAGTGCGGGATGCGTGTCCACTCAAGCGCGATCTCGCCGTCGGAGATCATCGTATCGCCGAAGTAGAGCTTGTTGAGCGCTAAATACTTCGCGCTCAGCGCGTCGGCGGTCAGCGCCTCGCCGCTCTCGGCCATCTTGCCCATTTGGAGCTCGAACTCGGCGAACATCGTCTGGCGGTACAGTGTACCCTTGAACTGGTCGAGGAAGCTGGTGTTCTGAGCCTTCATGCCGAGACCGGCGGTCTCGTTGAGTTCGAGCGGCGAAATGCCGGTGACTGCGCCGTTTTTGTCGATGCCGGTCATTATCTTCACATCTCCGCCGTAGCCCTTGGAAACGGTGACAAAGACATAGCCGACTTCGTTGCCGCTTGCATCCTTGCCGACGGCATAAGTTCCGCTGCCGCCTTTCATCTCCTGCGTTTCGCCGAACTGAGTCGCGGCGGGCAGGACTTTCTGCCTTGTTTCGACCTCGGTCTGCGCCGAGAGCTCCGCTATCTTCGGAGCCGTGACTTTATTTGTAACGGCGAGAAGAGTCGTGGCGACGAGGCATATCAGAAAGAGCGCTACAGTCGGGATGGCAAATTCCTTGAAATTCTTCATGCCTTCTCAGCCCCTTTCTTCTTTTTTTCCTTGACCGTGCCGAAAGGCTTCGGGGTGGTCAGATGCTCTATATGGGGAACGAGTATGTTCATAAGGATTATTGAGAACGAGACGCCCTCGGGCAGCGAACCGAAGAGTCTGATGAACGAGGTCAGCAGACCGCAACCGATGCCGAAGATTATCCTGCCCTTGAGATTGATGGGCGAAGTGGTGTAGTCAGTAGCCATGAAGATTGCGCCGAGCATAAGTCCGCCGCTGAGCAGCTGATAGGCGACAAAAGTGAAACTGCCCTTGCCGGCTATGAGCATTATAACGGCTACAGTGCCGATAAACGACAGCGGAATGGCAGGAGAGATTATCTTTCTTATCATCAGATAAACTCCGCCGATTATCAGCGCCACTGCGCAGGTCTCGCCGAGGCTGCCGCCGCGGATGCCGATGAGCATATCAACGAGGCTCGGCAGCCCGTCGGAGAGCTCGCCGCCCTTTGTCATCATGGTAAGGGGCGTTGCGGTGGTGACCGCTTCGGCGCCCTTGTCGAGCCACGAGAGGGGCTTTATCCATGTTGTCATGGCGGTCGGGAACGAGACCATGAGAATGATTCTTCCGGTTATTGCGGGGTTGACGAAGTTCTGGCCGATTCCGCCGAAGAGCTGTTTTACAACAACTATCGCGATGACGGAGCCTATCGCCGCCTGCCACAGCGGAATGGACACGGGCAGGTTAAACGCGAGCAGAAGTCCGGTGACGACCGCGCTCAGATCGCCGAGCGTGTTGCTGCGCTTCATGATTTTGCGCGACAGATACTCGGAGAGCATGCATGTGCCTATCGTTACGAGGCAGATGAGCAGGACGCGCGGGCCGAAGAGCCAGACGGATGCCGCAAGAGCGGGGATCAGCGCGATAATAACATTGAGCATTATTCCGCTGACCGTCTGAGCCGAGCGCACATGGGGAGATGCGCTGACTGTTAGTTTCTTTTCAGACATTTCAGGCATTTTTGCTCTTCTCCTCTCTCAGCATCTGTTTTGCAAGGCGCATATACTGGACGAGCGGCTTTGCCGCAGGACATGAATAAGCGCATGAGCCGCACTCCATGCAGACCATGGCGCCGGATTTTTCAAGCCTGTCTATATCCTTCGCCTTTATATAGCGTTCAACAAGCGTGGGCATAAGGCTCAGCGGACATGCCGCCGCGCATCTGCCGCAGCGGATGCAGTCGCGCTCTTTCTTGACCTTCGACGCATCGTCGGCAAAGGCGAGAATGGCGTTGTTCTGCTTGAGAACGGGAATATCCGTGTTGACAACGGCAAGTCCCATCATCGGGCCGCCGGTTATTATCTTGCCGGGGTCGGCTTTGAAGCCGCCGCAGAAGTCGATTATCTCACCGACGTTCATGCCGATTGGCACGCGGACGTTCTTCGGGTCGGCTATCGCGGAGCCGTCAACGGTCAGCGAGCGGCTGACGAGCGGCTTGCCGCTCTTGAGATATCTTGCTATAAATGCGACGGAGGCAACGTTCATAACAACGCAGCCGACATCGGCGGGCAGCTTTCCGGGCGGAACCTTTCTGCCCGTGGCGGAAAGCACCATCATCTTCTCTGCGCCCTGAGGATACTTCGACTTTAGCGTCATGAGGCGCACCACGTTATCCTCCGCAACGTCTCTGTCCGCTATAGCCTTGAGCACTTTGAACGCCTCGGGCTTGTTGTCCTCTGCGGCGATAACGACGCGCTTGAAGCCGAGTATCTCTTTCAAAGTATAGATGCTCGAGAGGATGTCCCACGAATTTTCAAGGCACTCGCGGTAGTCGACGGTTATGTACGGTTCGCACTCCGCGGCGTTGACTATGAGTGTGTCAACATTCTTGTCGGGCGGAATACGCAGCTTGACATGCGTGGGGAAGCCCGCTCCGCCGAGTCCGACAAGACCGGAATCCCTGACGGCGCGAAGGAAGCTCTCCTTGCCCGTCACCTTCGGCGGCTCAAGACCGTCGAAAAGGCGCATCTCGCCGTCGGACTCTATCTCCACCGCCTGAGTGATAACGCCGTTTGCAAGCGTCGCCTGCTTAACTGCGCTGACGGTACCGGATATAGATGCGTGGATCGGCGCGCTGAGGAATTTGTCGCTGTCGCCCACTATCTGTCCGACCGAAACTTTGTCGCCCGCTTTTACAGTGGGTGTGCACGGTACACCGATATGCTGCTGCATGGGCAGGAGCACTTTTTCGGGGACTGGAATTCTTACGACTTCACAGTCTGCGGTGTTCTTGTTGTGGTTGACATGCACGCCGCCGCGTACCTGCTTGACAGCTTTGAGAACACCGTCGAGTTTAACCGAGCTCATTTCTTCAACTCCTTATGATTAATTATTACTTCTTTATTATAAACCGCGTCTGTTTTTCGAGCGCCGGCATGACTATGCGCAGCACCGTTCCAGTAACAGCTCCGGTTATAAGCGAAAATATCAGCAGTGCCGGCGCATAGCCGAGCACGGCTCCCGTCCCCGTGAGCACCGCCGCTGCGGCGAGCTGGCCTGCGTTGTGGCATACGGCGGCGATTATCGACGCGCCGAGCAGACCGAAGGGATCGGATTTTATTTTTGTTGCCGCCCACATCGCGAGGGTGCTGAGCACTCCTCCCGCGAGGCTCATGAAAAACGCCGTCGCGCCGCGTGTCATCAGCGCAAAGAACGCCTTGAACACTGTTATGCACATCGCCTGCGGCAGTCCGAGAGTAAGAACAGTGAACATCGTCACTATATTTGAAAACCCCGGCTTAGCTCCCGGCGGCAGAAACGGCAGAGAGGGAATCAGATTTTCAAGAAACGAGAGCGCGATTGCCTGGGCGCAAAGGATACCTAAAAGAGCGGTTTTTCTCGCTTTCATGGGCATATCCTCCCGGTCAGGGCGTCGTGCCGCTTCTCCGAGCCCTCGAGCCTTATCACAACTCCTGCGGGCAGGCACGCAGCGGTGTCGCCCGGGCGGGTGAGTTTTCCCGATTTTACGCACAATTTATCGCGGCAGTCCGCGTCTTCGAACCAGACAGCGCCGTCCTTTATTTTTATCACAACCTTGGGGTCGGTGTCGGGTGTTATTGTCATATCAGCGTTCTTGTCGAGCGTTACGCGGCGATATACTTCGCCGCCCGCATAGATGACCGCCTCGGTTTTTCCGTTCGACGGCAAAAATCGCCATATCAAAAGAGCCGCGCCGACGCAGAGTATGACCGCTATCAATGCGATATCGGCTTTTTTTATGAATCTGCGCTGCATCTGTCTCCCCCGTTATAAAAGTTTGAATCCGTCCTTTTCAAGTTTGAAGCTGTCCGCGAGAGAACCCGTGACCCTGACGCTCCTGTCATTGAACACGAACACAGCCTGCGCACCGTATTTTTCAAGCAGCGGCAGCGATTTCTCGTAGCCGAGCACGAAGCAAGCAGTCGAAAGCGCGTCGGACATAAACCCGTCGCTGCAAACGACCGTCACGCTGACAAGTCCGCTCTCTGCGGGATAACCCGTTTTCGGGTCGAGTATATGATGATATCGCACGCCGTCGCGGTCAAAATACCGCTCGTAGTTGCCGGAGGTCGAAACACAGGTCGCGGGCAGAGTCAAAACCGCAAAGCTCTCGGTCGAACTCTCAGAAAAAGGATCTCTTATCCCGACAGTGAATTTTTCTCCCTCGCCGTAGAGAAGTATGCTCCCGCCGACGGAGACGACCGCGCGCTTTATTTTTGAATTTTCGAGCACTCCGCACACCTCGTCGCAGGCAATGCCCTTGCCGACCGAGCCGAGGTCAAGCACCGTGCCCGACGGTACTTTTATACCGCTCTCGTTTATCTCTATGGCGGAACCGGTGCCGTTGAGCGCCGAGTTTATTTCATCCTTGCCGGGCACTCTCTCATTGCCCGTGCCGAATCCCCAAAGGTCGCTGAGTCTGCCGAGCAGAGGGTCGAACGCGCCGCCGCTCGACTTTCTCAGCTCTTCGCACTTCGAGAGTATATCCCTCATCTTCTTTTCGGGGTCGTTTATCTTCCCGTTCGCAGAAGACGAAAAGAGAGTTATCTTAACGCTCTGTCCCGCCGCGTCGTTTATCTCGCTGACGGCGGATGTTTCGATATGGCGCGAGAGGAGCTTGTTTTCGAGCTCCGATATGCAGTCAAAAATCGCTTCGCCGACCTTTTTCGCGTCTTTGCCCTCGATGTCCGCGCTGACGGCGGTGTTCATCATCGCAGACGAAGACGAGAACTCACGGCTCTGCTTTATGCCGTCATATGCCACGAGACCGACCAAAACGGCAGCCGCCGCGCACAAAAGCGCGATAATCAGCTTTTTCGAGCTTTTTTTCATCGGTCTCCCTCCGCAGTCAAAACTTCCATATACCTATAACATACATATTTTACATTGTTTTTCTTCAAACTTCAAGGACTTAAAATTGTCATTTCCGACGGCGAAAAAATATAGAAATATTTCTTTATCGATACAAAAATTGCTTTTTAAGCTCGATGTACAAAAAAATACAAAAATTTTATTGAAACTTAATAAAATTTCGTCCTTTTTATGGTGACAGAACTAAAAAAATATGGTATAATCTAACAAAATATTTCGATAATATTATCAGTTATGACGAAAATTTATTTTTGCCGTAACGCTAATATAAAGCGAATTTCGGAGATAATCTATGTTTGAACAGTCAATCAGCGTCGACAGGATGGAGCAGGCGGTCAGCCTGTTCGGCAGTTTCGACGAAAATGTTAAAATGATAGAAAAAGAGTTCGATGTCGGCGTTGTCAGCCGCGGCTCGGAGATAAAGGTCACGGGCGAGGCGGAGAACGTCTCAAAGGGCGTGCGCGCGATAAACGGACTTCTGATGCTCATCAACCGAGGCGAGGCGCTCAGCGACCAGAATGTCCGCTATGTCATCTCGCTCGTCAACGAGGGCAACGAGGATCAGCTTCCGCAGATGACTGCGGACTGCATCTGCATCACTTCAAAGGGCAGACCGGTCAAGCCGAAAACGCTCGGTCAGAAGAAATATATCGAAGCCATCCGCAAAAATACGGTCACTCTCGGCGTCGGACCCGCCGGCACCGGCAAAACTTATCTTGCGGTCGCCATGGCGGTGACGGCTTTTCGCGCAAAGGAAGTCAACCGTATTATTCTTACCCGCCCCGCAGTTGAAGCGGGCGAGAAGCTCGGATTCCTGCCCGGAGATCTTCAGCAGAAGGTCGACCCCTATCTGCGCCCGCTCTACGACGCGCTGTTCGATATGCTCGGCGCGGAGAGCTTCCAAAAGCAGCTCGAGCGCGGAAATATAGAAGTCGCGCCCCTCGCATATATGCGCGGGCGCACGCTTGACGACAGCTTCATCATCCTCGACGAGGCGCAGAACACCTCGGTCGAGCAGATGAAGATGTTCCTGACCCGTCTCGGCTTCAACTCGAAGATGGTCGTCACGGGCGATATCACCCAGATTGACCTGCCTGACGGCAGGCGAAGCGGTCTCGTCGACGCGGTGAAGATTCTCAAAGATGTCGACGATATTCAAATTGTCAGGTTCAACGAGCGCGATGTGGTCAGACACAAGCTCGTTCAGGATATAATCAAAGCCTACGAAAAACACGAGGATGTGAAAAAAAGAAAATGAGAGGCAAAGTTAAGGTAATTATCACAAACGACCAGCATGAGGTCAAAATACCGACAGGAGTAAGAATGCTCGTGCGCCGCGCATGCACCGCGGTTCTGACACTCGAGGAATTTAACGATCCTGCCGAGATAAGCGTCCGCTTTGTGGACGACGAGGAGATACACAGACTCAACCGCGAATATCGCAACGTGGACAGGAGCACCGACGTGCTCTCGTTCCCCCTTGGCGAAAACGGAGTGTATGACACAAATCTTGACACGGGCGCAAAGATGCTCGGCGACATAGTCATTTCTATCCCCCACGCAGTCAGCCAGGCCGAGCGTTTCGGCCACACGCTCCAGCGCGAGATAGCATTCCTTACCGTACATTCGATGCTCCACCTGCTCGGCTATGACCACGAGGGCGGCGGAATCGAGAGCGTGCGTATGCGCGAAAAGGAGGAGACCGTCTTGACTCAGCTCGGTCTGCCCAGAAGCGGAAGCTACTATATGGGTGACGAATAAATGAAAGGTCTGCTCAAGAGCTTTGTCTATGCGGGGTCGGGTATTATCACCTGCATCAGGCAGGAGAGAAATATGCGCGTGCACCTCGTGTGCATGATATATATGTATTCATATCTCCTGATCTATGACTTCTTCGAGGTCTCGCGCACCCAGTTCGCGATAATTTTTATCGCGAACGCGATAGTTGTCATGGGCGAGCTGTTCAACACCGCTATAGAAGCGGTCGTTGACATGGCGGAGGAGAAGTTCAGCGAGAGATACAACCGCCTTGCGAAAATATCGAAAGATACCGCAGCGGGAGCCGTGCTTGTCGGCGCGATATTCGCCGTTTGTACCGGCATTGCGATTCTCGCTCAGCCCGATGCGTTCAGGGCTATGTTCGCCTACTACGCAGAGAAGCCGTATATGATAGCTGTATTGATCGCCAGCCTTGTGCTGAGCTTCACTTTCATATTCACGGGCTTCAATTTCAAGAAAAAAGACAAATAATATATAAAAAATCAATGACCGCTGACTGTCATATCAGCGGTCATCTATATGAGGAGAAGTTATGACTCAGACAAGAACCGCTTTCATCGCAATAGTCGGCTGCCCGAATGTCGGCAAGTCGTCGATACTCAACCGCCTGCTCGGCCAAAAAGTCGCCGTCGTGTCGCCAAAGCCGCAGACCACGCGCACGAAGATAATGGGCGTGCTGACCGAGGACGAGGTTCAGCTCGTTTTCACCGACACCCCCGGCTTCCATCGCCCGCGCACAAAGCTCGGCGAAAAAATGATAAAGGCGGTCAGCGACAGCATCTCGGGCGTTGACGCGTGCCTCTTTGTTGTTGAGCCCTCGGGCGAGCTGCGCGACGCGGAAAAAGATCTTCTCAAGAAGTTCAAGGACGAGAAAATGCCCGTCATTCTCGCCATAAACAAAATAGATTCCGTCAAGCAGAAGGAGTTGCTTATCGAGCGCATGGCGCAGTTCTCCGCGCTCTATGATTTCGAGGCAATAGTCCCCTGCTCCGCGCTCAAGGGTGACGGATTCGGCGATCTAAAAGACGAGCTGTTCAAGCAGGCTCAGCCCTCGCCGCATTTCTTCCCCGACGACACTCTGACAGACCAGCCCGAGCGCGTGCTCGCCGCCGAGATAATCAGAGAGAAGCTTTTGAATCTTCTCGACGACGAAGTGCCGCACGGCGTTGCTGTATGCATAGAGAGAATGCATGAGCGCGAGGACTCGAATATAACCGATATCGACGCCACAATCTACTGCGAGCGCGAAAGCCACAAAGGCATAATAATCGGCAAAAAGGGCGAGATGCTCAAAAAAGTCTCGACAAAGGCGCGCGAGGATATGGAGCGCTTCTTCATGTGCAAAATCAACCTCCACTGCTGGGTGAAGGTCAAAGAGGGCTGGCGCAACAGAGAGGGACTCATACACAATTTCGGGCTCGACAACGAATAAAATTTTTCCTATCATAAATGCGCCGCGCAGTGAAAAAAATATTTTTACACTGCACGGAGGAGCGCACATTGCGCGTTTATCATAGATGAAAAATACGGACAAAAACACGGTTCAGAATGCATGGAACGCCTTTGAAATGAGCGGCAGGGTCGAGGACTATCTCCGCTATGCAAAGACGAATATCCGCGTGGGAGGTGAAACAGCAAGTGCAGACGCAGACAGAGGGTCTGATAATCAAGTCCCGCGATATCAATGAAAATGACACCGTCGTCAAAATTCTGACAGGCGACCTCGGGCTCATCTCCGCCTTTGCAAACGGCACGAAGAAAGTGAAGAGCCGAACCGCGAGCGCCGCCGTTTCGCCGATGACATACTCCCGTCTGACCCTCTACCGCGGGCGCGAGAGCTACATAGTTGACGACGCAAAGGCGATAGATGTGTTTTTCGGGCTGCGCGAGGACATTGAAAAATTATCGCTCGCAAACTATTTCTGCGAGCTTGCGGGTGAGTTTTCGCCCGAGAACACCGAGGCTCACGAATTCTTGAGCCTGACGCTGAATTTACTGCACCTGCTGTCCGAGGACAAGCGGAGCGTAGATTTCTTAAAACCCGTCGGCGAGCTTCGTATGCTCGCGCTCGCGGGCTATATGCCAGACCTCGCCGGATGCCAATCCTGCGGGAACGAGTTGCCAGACGAGCCTGTTTTCAGCCTGCGCCATGCGGGATTTTTCTGCCGCGGCTGTGCACCCGACGGCGAGGGAATACCCGTGACTCCCGGCGTGATAAATGCGATGCGCCATATCTGCACCTGCGATGACCGTGCGCTTTTTGCGTTTCGTATGCCGGACAGCTCGCTGAAAATCCTCGGCGATATCACCGAACGCTACCTGCTTCTCCAGCTCGGGCATAAGCTGAGAACACTGGATTTTTACAAGAGCATAAAGATGTGAAAAAAATTGTCTCTCTTGAGAGGCGATTTTTTATTTGCTTCGAAACACTCTTATTTTTCTTCCTGTTTTCATGCAATTATCTATAACATATTTTGTTCCCGTTGACTTTCCGTCCCAAAAGGCGATAACTTCATCAGCATATTCTATTATTTGAATGTTTCGATATAGCGGCGCTAATTTACCATACCTTTTATAGTCCGGAAAAAATTCAGTTAATTTTTTACCGTTTCTTCGTGCGTACTCCCTTGCGCAAGTATCCACTCCGGCTGCTCCTCCGGAAACAATTTCATCAACATCACTCGGAATAAAATCTTCCAAGCAACTCACATTAAGACTTCTCGAACCCACAACAGCTATTTTCATCGGCTTTCTCACCCTTTTATACGCACTTGCGTATAAATTATATCAAATGCGTTTCTATTACGCAAGTGCGTATACTATCGTGCGAATATTTTTATAAAATTTGCACGAGGTGAGGATATGCAAATAAAAGAAGCTATCGTTAAGCGGATAAAGAACATCTGCCTTGAGCGCGGTATAAAATATAACGAGCTCGCAACACGTTCCGGCGTTACACCGTCAACAGTTTACAGTATGCTCGACCCGAGCCGCCGTGATCTGTCGGTTATAACTCTCAAAAAGCTCTGCGACGGGCTTGATATGACAATAACCGAGTTCTTTGACGATGACATATTCAGAACCCTCGAACAGAAAATTCAATAAAAACTTCAGCCGGGCGGATATCCGTCCGGCTGTTTTTATCCTGTTGTGCTCTCGCTCTGCGCGGCATTTTTTGTCGGGAAATCGAAGCCCTGCATGAATCCGTCGAGCTCGGTCGAGCAGATGTCACCGCCTATCACCGCACCCTCGTAGACGAGGATATTCGCCTGCACCGTCCCGCTGTCGCCCTCATAGCCGGGGTAATTTTTTATGTTGTATGTCCAGCGCTTTGCGCGCTTTCCCGCATAAGGCGTCAGGTCGAGGTTCTGCGCTTTCTGAATCTCATTGTATTTTTCATATCCCCTGTCGAATTCGGCGGGGATTATAACTTCTGCGACCTCGACCGGGTCCTCCTCGATATCCCAGCCGAACTGAGACAGAAACGCCGCGCGTTCCGAGGCGTTCGACGCTTTGAGACTTATCGCGTTGTCGCTGACCGCGGGCTTGCCGCGATTTATCAGCAGCACCACCGCCGCCACGGCGAGCACCGCCGCGAACGCAGTCAAGGCAATTTTCAGCTTTGAGGATTTTATTGAAAACACAAACACTTTTCTCCGCCCCTTCGCGCTTATAAAGATAGTTGATATATATGCTCATTTCTTCCGCTTTATCACGGTTGACAAATCTTGCTGAAATGGTAATATTATACTGTAACTTATTTCACATTTCGGAGGCAGGAAAAAGCATGAAAAAATGCAGTCTCATCCCCTTTGCCGTCCTCGCCGCAGCAGCGGGCGCAGGCGCGGCGGTCGGCAGAAAATTAAAGACCGACAAGGCTTTCCGCCGCGACTTTGACGACGCTGTCGGAAAAGGTATCCTCGCCGCCGTCGGCAAGATTGCCGACAAACTCCCCGAGCCGAATTTCGGCGATGTCTCGAACTACTGGAGCCGCAATTTCTATCCCGGTCACGCCGAACTTGCATCATCGGGCAAGCGCGGTTCAAGATGGCGTCTCGGCTACGCCCGCCGCAGTCTCGTCCCCGACGACTACAATCAAAAGAACTACTACATAGCGGGCTATCTCTCCTATCCGCCTAATATAATGAGCGGGGTTATCGACGACCAGGCGGTGCGCGTTATCTGCCTTGACGATTCGAGCGGACGCGGGAGCGTGGTTTTCGCCGTCATTGACTGCGTCGGAATATCCGGCACGGACATACGCCGCATACGCGAGAGACTGGCAGACTTTGCAAAAGAAAACAACATCGTTTCCGTAAATATTTCATCTATCCACTGCCACAGCGCGATTGATACACAGGGTCTCTGGGGCGATCTGCCGAAGATGCTCAAGAACAATGTCAAGGCTATCAAGGACGGACGGTATGACGATATTATCTCCGGGCGCGACCCCGAGTTCATGGAGAATCTGTTCGAAAAGACCGCAGACGCGATAAAAGAGGCGTTTGATTCCATGCAGCGCGGAAAGCTCACCTATGTGCGCACCGACGCTATCGACTTCGCGCGCGACAAGCGCCCGCCCTATGTTTGGGACAAAGACATAGTCCGCCTGCGCTTCATTCCCGACAACGGCTCGGAAGAGACTGTAGCTGCATTCATGGCGGCTCACCCGACCGCGCTCGGCGCGAAGAACACCCTGCTCAGCTCCGACTACATCGCATCGATGGAGCAGGAGATAAACAAAGCGGGCAAGAACTTTATATTCTTCCAGGGTGCGGAGCTTGCAATAGCCCAGCAGCGCGACTGTATAACCGAGCATGACGGCTCGGAGGGCTGGCAGGAATACGGCAAGACTCTCGGACGCTTCCTGCTCTCTATCCCCGAAGAGGACGAGAAGCGCGTCGCGACTTTTATAAATATTAAAAACCGCGAAATATTTATCCCGGCAGACAACCCGATCCCCATCGCCGCCGCAAAAGCAGGACTCGTTGACAACACAGTTCTGCACGACCCGAGCGAAAAATCCGGCTACTGCTTCGTCAGCGAAATCGGCTATGCAGAAATTGGCAAGGAGCTGTCCCTCGCGCTCATCCCCGGCGAGCTTGCGCCCGAGATTCTGCTCGGAGGCGCATACGGCGCGGACGAGAGCTTCAACCGCACTGCGTGGGAATATCCGTCCATGCGCGACATGATTCCCGATGGCAGAGAGCTGAGCGTTATAGGTCTGTGCAACGACGCGATGGGATACATCCTGCCCGACAACGACTACGGCAGCGTCATAGCAAAAGGCCACTACGAAGAGGCTGTCTCGGCGGGAAAACGCGCGGGGTCAACAATAACAAAAGCTTTCGGAGAGCTTGTCAAAAGTCTCCGATAAAAATAAAATACAACGGAGGGAAACCCCATGCGCAAAAACATCCGGCGAATCTTCAGCATCATTCTTGCGGCGATACTGCTGCTCTGCGCGAGCCTGCCCGTTTTCGCAAAGAGCGAAAAATGCTCATGCGGCACGCCGCCCGTAATCTACGTCGCGGCCTTGGGCAGCGCGAAGCTCTATCTTGACAGGGGCACGGAGAACGAGCGACTGCTGTTCAGACCCGACACCGCCGCTTATCTGCGCCTCGCCGCGCGTCTCGCCCCGGCAATAGCGCGCCTCGCCATAGACAAGAACTATGACGCTTTCGGCGACGCGCTCATCGATGGAGTCCGCGGCGTCTTCGGCGATTTGCAGATGGACGAAAACGGCGACTCCACAGACCGCGTGACCTCGGACGCCAAGCTGCCCGACAACCCCGGCCACGGCGTCGACAAGAGCTACTATTTCGCCTACGATTTCCGTGAGGACCCGCTGACCGTTGCGGATAAGCTGCACGAATATATCGCCTGCGTGAAGAAGCTCACCGGGCACGACACAGTGCTTCTGCGCGCCTCGTCCATGGGCGGCGTTATGACCATGGCGTATTTCTACAAATACGGCACCGACGGCATAGACGCGTGCATCTTCCAGTGCTGCCCGATTCTCGGCACACAGGTTGCGGGCGACCTGTTCACAAAGAAAATCACTATCAACCCGGACGCCCTCGTGCGCTACGCCTCCCAGCTCCCGACCGATGAGCAGTGGCAATCCGATTTGCTCGGCGTTGTTCTCGATATGCTCAATTTTGCGGGAGTTTTCAAGGCTCTCGTAGGAGTTGCCGACAAGTTGCTCGAAAATCTGACGGACAGGGTCTTTGACGAGTTCATGTACCCGGTGTTCGGCTCGATGCCCGGAATATGGAGCTTCGTGACCGACGACGAATACGAGCAGGCGAAGAAAATGACTTTCAACGAGAACACATCAAAGAAGCTCATCTCCCGCCTCGACGAATATCACTACAACGTCCAGTGCAAAGCCGGAGAGATACTGAACAAGGCGAAGAAAGACGGCGTAAAAATAATGATAGTCGCGGGCTACAACAAGCAGCGCACGCCGCTCGTCGAGTCATATATGGCAAACAGCGACGCGACCGTTGACACGAAATACGCCTCCGTCGGCGCGACCGTTGCCGATCTCAATTCAACTCTCCCAGACAGCTATGTTCAGAAGAACGAAGCAGGTGTTCACGACCACCTCTCGAAGGACGGCGTGATAGACGCATCGACCTGCCTCCTGCCCGAGAACACCTGGTTCATAAAGGATATGCTCCACTGCAAGATACACGACGGACACAAGGAGATGTACAACCTGTTCTTCTATTCGGACTCTGTAACAGACGTCTGGTCGAATGAAAAATATCCGCAGTTTTTGCAAAACGATGTGAACGCGAAAACGCTCACTCCTTTAGGCACCCAAACAAGACCCGCTGCATCGAACGGCGGTTCGGGCAGCTCGAAAGAGCCTCTGACCCCGCAGACCGGTTCGGCCTCATTTGCGGCGGTTATCCCGCTCTTATTCGCCCTGCCCGCCGTAGTTGCTTCAAGGCGGCGCAAACGCTCATAACAGAAAAATGCAACAGCCGACGGCCATGTGTTCCGCTGTCGGCTGTTTGTTCTTTATTTAACGGTTAAATATTTGTAAATCCTACTTCTTCGGGCTTGAAATAGGAGTAAATAATGTATAAAATAAGACTGTAAATCAAGTGCTGCTTTTTATACGGCACAACAAGAAAGGTCGTGCAAAGATGGCAAGATTTCTCTACTCCGCCTTTTCCGACGAAGCCGCCGACAGCATCGACGGCCAGATAGCCGCCTGCAAGGCAAACGGCGTGACACACATGGAACTGCGCGGCGTTGACGGCAAGAACATCTCCGAGTTCACCGTTGACGAGGCAAAGGCACTCAAGGAAAAACTTGACGCAAACGGCATGAAGGTCTCTTCCATAGGCTCTTACTATGGAAAGATCGAGATAACCGACGATTTTGAGCCCCATTTTGAGGGCTTCAAGAACACAGTTGAAGTGGCGAAGATACTCGAAGCGAAGTATATCCGCCTGTTCAGCTTCTATTTCACAAAGGGCGAGAGCTACGAAGAGTACCGCCCGGAGGTCATGCGCAGAGTCAGAGCCATGGCTGAATATTCAAAGGAGCGCGGAGTCCTCTGCTGCCACGAGAACGAGCGCGGTATTTACGGCGATATCCCCGAGAGATGCCTCGATCTCCACAAGGAGCTCGGCGATGTCATCGGCGGAATTTTCGACCCCGCGAACTATATTCTCAACGGCGTTGACATTCTCCCCGCATATGAGCTGCTCGAGCCCTACATCACCTATATGCATGTAAAAGACGCGATAGGCGCCGAGGAGACAGTTGTCCCCGCAGGTCATGGTGATGCTCATTTTGATGAGCTCATCCGCCGCTTCAACAAAAAAGAGGGCGAGAGATTCCTCTCCGTCGAGCCGCACCTCAAGGTGTTTGACGCTTTAAAGACCATAGAGCGCGACGACAGCCTTTCAATAAAGATGGATAAGTTCACCTACCCCGACAACAACGCGTCCTTTGCCGCCGCGGTCGGCGGAATAAAGGAAGTTGTTGCAAGAGTTAAAACGCTGCGTTACGGCATAATCGGCATAGGCAACATGGGATCGGCTCACTTGGGCTACTATCTCGACGGACTCATCCCCGAGATGGTTCTTACCGCGATAGCCGATATCGATCCCGCAAAGCTTGAGCGCGCCGAGAAGAAATGCCATGACAGAAGCTGCGAGATAAAATGCTTTGACTCCGCCGAGGCCCTCATTGACTCGGGCGAGGTCGACGCAGTCATAGTCGCAACGCCGCACTACTCGCACCCGCCGATAGTCGAATACGGTCTGACCCACGGTGTACATGTGCTCAGCGAAAAGCCCGCAGGCGTCTATACAAAGCAGGTTCGCGAAATGAACGAAGTCGCCTCAAAGAGCGACAAAGTGTTCGCGCTGATGTTCAATCAGAGGACAAATCCCATGTATATCAAGCTGCGCGAAGTCGTGCAGAGCGGCGAATACGGCGAGCTGCACCGCTTCAACTGGCTCATCACCGACTGGTACCGCACGCAGGCATATTATAATTCCGGCGGATGGCGCGCAACCTGGAGCGGCGAGGGCGGCGGCGTCCTGCTCAACCAGTGCCCGCATCAGCTCGACCTGTGGCAGTGGATAACCGGCATGCCCGCATCCATTCAGGCGCAGTGCTCCATCGGCAAGTGGCACAACATTGAAGTTGAGGACGATGTGACCATATACGCCGAATATCCCAACGGCGCGACCGGCGTGTTCATCACGACCACCGGCGACGCACCCGGCACGAACAGACTCGAAATAACGCTCGACCGCGCGAAGATAGTCTGCGAGAACGATAGGATAAGAGCCTATGTCCTCGACCAGTCCATGACCGAGTTCAGCAAAACCGCCGAAGAGGGCTTTGCGAAGCCCAACGGTCACTGGGAGGATATCGACTACGTCGACACGGACACCGAGCAGCATGTCGCAGTTACAAACGCATTTGCGGCGCACATCCTGCACGGCACTCCGCTCATCGCGCGCGGCGAAGAGGGCATCAACGGTCTGACTATCTCGAACGCGGCGCACCTGTCCTCATGGCTCGGCAAGAAAGTTACCCTCCCGATAGACGAGGATCTGTTCTATGCCGAACTTCAGAAGAAAATTGCCTCGTCTTCTGGCAAGAAAGAGCCAGTGAAGGAAGTTGTCGTTGAGGATATGTCCTCGACCTACGGCTCATAATCGAAAGAAAACAGAGGTAGAATATGAAGATATCTATCGTGGGCTGCGGCGGAATAAGCCGCACCCACATCGGAGCCGTCCGCGATATACCGGACGCCCGGATAATCAGCGTTGCGGACGGCATTCCCGAGCGCGCCGAAGCGGCGGCAAAGCAGTGCGGTGCAAAGGCATATACGAGCCTTGAAGACATGCTCGCGGGCGAGAAGCCGGATGTTTTACATATCTGCACCCCGCACTATCTCCATGTTCCGATGGCGGTCTACGCGATGGAGCGCGGAATCGATGTGCTGTGCGAGAAGCCGTGCGCCATGACGGAAGGCCAGCTCAATGAGCTGCGCGAATGTCAGCGCAGGACGGGGCGTCAGTTCGGAGTCTGTTTTCAGAACAGATACAACCGCTCGGTGCAGTACTTCAAAGATATCATTGACTCAAAAACATACGGCGAGCTTATCGGCATGAGGGCTTTTGTCACCTGGAAGCGCGATGCAGACTATTACGCAAGCGGCGACTGGCGCGGCAAAAAAGCGACCGAGGGCGGCGGAGTGCTGATAAATCAGGCTCTGCACACGCTCGATCTGATGAATATGCTCGGCGGAAATGTAAAAGCCGTGACCGCACATGCTTCAAACGACCATCTCAAGGGCATAATAGAAGTTGAGGACACGGTGAGCGTATTTGCCGAATTTTCGCAGGGCTTTCGCGGAGTGTTCTTCGCAACGACCGCAAACGCCGTCACATCGCCAATAATGCTCGAAGCAAACTTCGCCGACCGTTCGGTTCGCATCGAGGGCGACAGCGTGTTTGAACTAAAGGACGACAAGCTCACCCCGGTGCTCACTGCGGACAAGTTCGACAACCACGGCAAGCTCTGCTGGGGCAGCGGACACAGCGCACTGATACGCGATTTCTACGACGCGGTCAGAAATAACCGCCCGTTTGCAATAGATGCAGACGAGGGCGGCAAAGCGGTCGAGCTTCTGCTCGCCGTGTACAAGAGCGCTGAGACAGGCGAACGCATAGAGTTATAAAAAGAAAGGGAAGATTGAAATGCAGATGACTTTTCGCTGGTTCGGCGACACCAAGGACACGGTATCGCTCGAACAGATAAGGCAGATCCCCGGCGTCAAGGGCATTGTCCCCGCGCTGCACACCCTGCCCGCAGGCGAAGTATGGCCGCTCGATATGGTCATGGACATGAAGCACGAGATCGAGGCGGCAGGCCTTACGATGGAGTGCATCGAGAGCGTCAACGTCCATGAGGATATCAAGCTCGGCAACGAAAACGCAGACAAATATATCGACAACTATATCGAATCCATCCGCAATCTCGGCAAGACGGGCGTCAGGGTGATATGCTACAACTTCATGCCCGTTTTCGACTGGACGCGCACCGACCTCGCCATGGATATGGGCAACGGCGCGACCTGCCTGTCATATAACGGCGCGCAGATCGAGGGCAAGAGCCCCGAGGATATGTTCCGCGAGATTGACGAGAACTCGAACGGCTACGCGATGCCCGGCTGGGAAACCGAGCGCATGGGCGAGATAAAGGAGCTGTTCCAAAAGTACAAGGGCGTGACCGAAGACGATCTCGTTGAGAATCTCCGCCACTTCCTGCGCCGCATAGCTCCCGTCTGTGAGGACTGCGGAATCAAAATGGCTATTCATCCGGACGATCCGCCTTGGGGCATCTTCGGTCTGCCGAGGATAATCAAGAACACCGCAGATCTCGAACGCCTGCTCTCGCTCGTTGACAGCGACATAAACGGCATCACCTTCTGCACCGGCTCGCTCGGCGCGTCGAAAGATAACGACCTGCCCGCGATGATAAGAAAATTCGGCGACAGGATATATTTCGCGCATCTGAGAAATGTCCTCAGACGCGACGGCTGGTTCAACGAGACCTCCCACCTGTCCTCGGACGGCTCGCTCGACATGTACGAGATAGTCAAGGCTCTCTATGAGAGTGGATTTGACGGCTATATCCGCCCCGATCACGGCAGAATGCTGTGGGGCGAAAAAGCCCGTCCCGGCTACGGTCTGTACGACCGCGCGCTCGGAGCGGCATATATAAACGGACTCTGGGAAGCTGTTTCAAAGTCCGAAAGGGAAGGAAGATAACCATGGTACACGAAAATCTTAACGGCCGCGTTGCGGTCATAACCGGCGGCGGCGGAGTTCTCTGCAGCGGATTTGCAAAGGATCTTGCGGCTCAGGGTGTAAAGGTCGCGATACTCGACCTGCGCGAAGAGGCGGCTCAGAAGGTCGCGGACGAGATTAAAGCGGCGGGCGGCGAAGCTCTTGCAGTCGGCTGCAACGTGCTCGAGAGCGAAAGCCTTGAGGCGGCGCGCGAGAAGATAAACGCCGCGCTCGGTTCATGCGATATTCTCGTCAACGGCGCGGGCGGCAACTCTCCGCTCGGCACGACGACCAAAGACACGCTCGAGCTCGAGGACATAGCCCACAAGGCGGAGGGAGTCAAGACTTTCTTCGACCTCGACCCCAAGGGCATTGAGTTTGTTTTCAATCTCAACTTCCTCGGCACGCTGCTCACCACACAGTGCTTCGCAAAGGACATGATAGGCAAGGAGAACGCGACGATTCTCAACATCTCCTCCATGAACGCCTACAGACCGCTCACGAGAATCCCCGCATATTCTGCGGCGAAGGCGGCTGTTTCGAATTTCACCCAGTTCATGGCGGTTCATTTTGCCGATGTCGGCATCAGAGTCAACGCGATAGCTCCCGGCTTCTTCTCGACGAACCAGAACAAGACTCTGCTCTTCAACGAGGACGGCTCGCTCACCGCGCGCTCGAACAAGATAATCACCCACACTCCCCTGCGTCGCTTCGGCGTGCCCGAGGATCTGACGGGCGCTCTGCTGTTCCTCTGCGACGAGAGCCAGTCCGGCTTCATAACCGGCGTTATTCTCCCCGTCGACGGCGGCTTCTCCGCTTATTCGGGAGTGTAAAGTCCATATCAAATCGGATTCCCGATTTACAGAATTCTCAAATAAACAACGCTGTCCATTGAAATACATGGGCAGCGTTGTTTTGTGTTGTGGTGTGTGATTGGCAATTGGGATTTATCTTTCCGTTCATATACAAATAAACATCCGCAGCAAGTTTATCTGCCGCGGATGTCCGTTGTCCTATACACCGCCAGCTTGAGGCGGATTTTTTATATTTATTCTTTTCCTGCCTTTCTTTCTTCTTCCTCGTATGTTGTAACGATTGCCTGGGATATCGCCACCATGGTACGCCTGACTCTGCGCGCCATCTCCTCCGGCGGCTCCGGGTCGGAACCGTTGAGCCAGCGGATGAGCGCTGAGACCGTGCCATCGGCAAGGAATGTCACAAGAAATTCCGTGTCCTCTTCGCTGTCAAACAGATTGCCGACAAGCTCTTTGAGAACCGGTTGTATCTGCATGCGGAAATAGTCCCTGAATGAGTTCTGCCCGGTTATCTGAAGCGCGTTGCGGTAAAACTCGCGGTCGGCATAAAAATATTCGCATATTTCTTCAAATTTCGTAATATGATCCGGTCGGTTGCGAATCTCGCTGAACTCCGTGTCGAATATCCAGTTGACAAGATCGTATTTGTCGCAGAAATGATAGTAAAAGCTCTTGCGGTTCATCCCGCATTTCTCGCATATGTCTCCGACGCTTATCTTCGTCAGCGGCTGGGTCTTCATCAATTCCTTGAGCGACGAAGCGAGCGCTCTTTTCGTTATGAGCGAATCCGGCATATTCCCTCTTTCCTCCCTTTATTTTCCCTTTATGTTATATTATATCACAAAATTCGCTGTGCTTCAACCCCTGCGATTTTTGCGCCGCCGATTACTTCGTTGCCGCTATAAAACGCCGCAAACTGCCCGGGAGTGACCGATCTCTGAAGCTCAAAAAAAGTGACGCGTGCCGTATTTTCAGACTCAAATTCAACATGCGCGGGCGCCGCGGGGGCTCTGAATCTTATCTTGACATCGCAGTCGAAGCTGCCGCTCATCTGCGCGCTTATCGCGTTTATGCCCTCGACCGTAAATTCCTTTGCATACTGCGCGCCGTTCTCGCCGAGGATAACAGCGTTTTGCTCCGGCACGATGCGTGTGACGAACATCGGGCGGCCGAACGCACCGAGCCCCTTGCGCTGACCGACGGTGTAGTTCATTATACCCTTGTGCCTGCCGATGACATTGCCCTGCGTGTCGAGAAAATCGCCCTCGCCCATGTCTTTGAATCCGTGCGAGCGGATAAAAGATGAATAGTCGTTGTCGGGGACGAAGCAGACCTCCTGGCTGTCCTTTTTCTGCGCGACCGGCAGAGAAAATTTCTCCGCAAGGGCACGGATAGCGCTCTTTTCCATCCCGTCTATCGGGAACATCGCGTGAGCGAGCTGAAACTCCGAGAGCATGCAGAGAAAATAGCTCTGATCTTTCGCGCTGTCTGAGCGCATGAGTTTTGTATGTTCGCCGCTTTTGTCGAGCGAGGCATAGTGCCCTGTCGCGACATAATCGCCGCCGTTTTCGAGGGCGAACTTGAGCATCGCGCCGAACTTTATCTCTCTGTTGCAGACGACACAGGGGTTCGGAGTCGCTCCGCGCAGATATTCGGCGGCAAAATAGTCCATGACCTTTTCTTTGAACTCGCCGCGCAGGTCGAGTACGCAGTGCTCTATTTTAAGAGCCTTCGCCACATTTTTCGCGTCTTCAATGTCGCCGTCCGCGCCATCGCCGGGCTTCAGGCGCAGTGTTACACCCACGATATCATATCCGCGCTCTTTTAGCAGAGCCGCGGCAACGGAGCTGTCAACTCCGCCGCTCATGCCTATAAATACGCGCTCCAAGCTTTCGCCCCCTTTCGATTCTTTGTAGATTATACCATATCCCGCCCGACTATGCAAAGCAACTTAAATTTTACATCCCGAAATCATTTCGTTTTCTGCGGGATATTTTTATATATTTTTTGTTATGATGCTTTTTACGTGTTATTTTTCGGTTAGCGCATGATTACCGGAAAATAAAATCTCGAAATCCGCTTGCAGAAAGCGGCAAAAAAGAGTATAATAAAAGATATATTGAGGGATTATGCGCTTTAGATAC
>OGOB01000465.1_pt1 | contig 21373 bp, 26 predicted proteins | sample 1573611 | NCBI WGS metagenome assembly OGOB01 (sample SAMEA2582016, study PRJEB24529) | metagenome | biome: Human gut stool | place: China | collected 2011 | reverse complement strand
TTGGCTGGCAACGTAAAGCTGCTTAGCCATTATCTCAAATTTTAACGAACTATTGATTTAAACAGTGTTTAATCAATTACTAAATAGAAGGCTGCGGCTCCATAAATTTTACGGAAAACAGCACATAGAACCGGTCTCCTTCGTAACTTTCGTACCATTCCGGATCTGCCGGCATATCCTGGTAAACCATATTGTAGGTTCGGTAATTCTTTACGGCAATAGCAAGCATTCCGGACGTAATCAGCGTCATCATGTGCTGGTATTTCTCCAGCCGGTCGTCTGCGGAGCTTCCACGAAGCCAGAACTGCAATGTACGTTCGATGCTGCCCAGCTTCACGTTCGGGTTCTGAGGAAGCTCTACCCCATTCCGTTCGCGAAAGTCTACGGTGGTAATATCCTTCGCCTTGGGCATTCGAAGCAAGGCATCCATATTCACGTGTCCGCCTTCTTCCGTTTCTCCCAGGAAAGCACCGTATTCCGTCCATACGTCCGTTCCGTTAATTGTTAGGTATCCTGTCAAATCCATATCATTTCAGTGTTATACCGTTCAATTTCATATCACTCAATATCTCGTGTATCTCCACCAGGTGTGCCGTATGTCCGGCTATAGTGGCCAGCGTCTGGCTGTCTTGCTTCTGCGTGTTGCGGATTTCCTGCACGAACTTGTCCGTATTGGCCAGATGCGTCTGCATGTTCCGGCCTATCGCCTCGAAGGTAGATATGCTGTCCTGGCTCATCGTGGTGAGCGCACCGCTGGAGGGGCTCTGGCTGCTTCCGGAATCCGCAGATGAAGATTCCCAACCGAGCGTCTTCTTAAGTTCTTCACGTTCGGCTAATGCGTCATTTACTATATCATCCCAGTCTGTCCTCAAATTAAATTGTTCATCTTTTGAAAGATTACCATCCGACATAGCGTTAGCAAAGTCTTTATACCACTCTTTCAACTGTTTAGAATAGGTGTCCGACATCATGCTTTCAATCATCGCCTGTTGCATTGTTTTTTCAAATTTGGATGCAAAATCATCTACATCCGATTCCATATCAAGCAGGCTTTCTTTAAACTCATTGCGTAAACTGTCAAATGAAGTATCAGTCTGCTTTTCAAACTTGCTTTCCTCCAGTTCTTCAAGCTGCTTCCAGTATTCGATATAATCATCCATATACTGTGCGGCATTCCTGTATCCGTCATCTGCATGTTGCTTTATTTTTGCATAAAGGTCGGATGCCTCATTGGCCACATTATACATCTGCTCACTGGTAAGATTCCAGAATTCACCGACATCTCTTACAGACACACCGGCTGCTTTGCTTACACGCTCCCAGTCACTAGCCGACATAGCGTCGTTGACTCTTTTGTTACTTGAATGCGTACCTCCAATCCCCCAAAATCCGTTATCCCAAGCAGCACCTTCACGACGCATCATCTCCTGCGTGTTTGCCATTGTTTCTTCGAGGTTCTGTTTTTGCTTCTCATATATGTCACTGGCATCGGATACGGCACTTTCATCCATCTTTTCGGCCAGATTATCAATGGATGCCTTCAGTGCTTCATTGGAAATGGTAAGTCTTTCCAAATCTTCCTGTAAGTGAGGATCGCTCTCTTTGTTACCAATAAGTCCGAAAGTCAGTGTATTCCATATACCCCCAACAGACTTGAATACACTCCCTACTATATTGTCTATAAATCCGTCAAGCCCTTGTTTACCGATAGTATCAAGTAAGGAAAATACCGCACCGATTATGCCTCCTATCTTACTTCCGGCTTCCATGAATATGTCTGTAATGTCTCCGGCAAGATTTCCAATCTGTGAAAGAGACATTTCGGAACTGGAGCCAAGTTCTGTAATGGCTCCCGACAAAGCTATGAGATTGGATTTTGCCTTTTCTCCTGACTTTTCCACGTTAACCTGAGCGTTTTGCTGGTTCCTGACAGCATTATTCAGTTTTTTTGTTGCCGACTCCTTCTGCTCGTCCGTTCCATCTCTCATCGCTTGATTGTATTCATCCTGCGCTTGCGCCAACTCTGTCTGTGATATGGCCAGTTCTTTCAGCTGATCCGGTAAATCCGCAAGCAATCCTCCCTTGTCAATGAGGGTGTTCTGTATATTGTTAATGGCTTCATCAATAACCTTTTTCTGGTCAATGTCCATGTTCTTGTACTCTTCTGAGTTTTTGAACTGTTTCAGCCGCCGCTTTACTTTTTCAAGTGATTCCTTAGCCACCTTATCCAAATCACCGAACACAACTTCCCAGTCTATACTGTCTTTCAGTTCGCTGAAATCGAGTGCAGACAATGATTCTTTCCTTTCCTGTTCAAGGGCTTTCTTTTTATATTCATCACCTTCTGTTTCCGCAGCGGCAATCTTCCGCGCGTAATCCATTGCAATGGCCAGACGCTTCTCCTGATACGTTCCGTATTGTTTATTGTAGTCTATGAAGCTTTGTGTGACCTTGTCATTGTATTCTTTATCTATCTGTAGCAACTGATCGTTGTATAACTGCTGTACCAAAATTCGCTGTTCCTGCGATTTCTGTCTGACAGCATCATATTGGCTCTGAGGGATATTTTCACCTTGCTTTCGTGCCTTATCCATTTTAGCGATTGTATCCCGTTCCTGCTTGTCAATGTCGGCAAGTTGTTCATCATATTCCTGTCTAGCCAAAGCCTTTCGTTTAGCTATCCCTTCCACCATGATTTGCAGACGGAGTTTTTCAGTAGTCTGCTGTGCTTTTACGCGAGCATCGGCAAGCTGGGAGGCGTAGTCGGTCTTTCCGGAACCCGTACCACTACCTTTTTCCTCTGTAACAATGTCATCTACCTTAATGCTTTTTTCCAATTCCTTAGAAATCTTGTTCGATTCATATATGGCTGCACGGTATCCTGCAATTTCTTCGTAAATTGCATCTGTTTCTTTCTTTAACTGGTCATAATCTGATTGAGCCTTTTGAACTGCGACATTTCCTCCAACTGAAAGATTTCTAGTTCCGGAAGTTGAAAGTTTTCCTGCATTCAGACTTGCAGACGTTTTTGCTATATTTAATTTTTTTTCTGCTGCTTCAAGTTTTGGTAAAAGAGGATCTAATCTGGAGTACGCATCATTTATCTTTTGTTCATTTTCCAGTATCTTCCCTTGTTCATCCACCATTTTGTTCATGGCTGCTCTTGCCTTAGCAGATGATATAATTGATTTTGTAAGACGATCATAAGCATCTGATGCCTTACCTGCCAAAATTTCCTCATTACTTAACTTCCCAAAATAAGAAGGATACATTTTCTGTAGTTCGTCGACAGCTTTATTTCTTTCCTTCATTGATTTAGATGTATCCAAACTTGCTTCATAAAGTATTTTAAGTTTGGCCGCTTCTTCAGCCGCAGATTTTCCTCCTTCTACTTGAACTTTATTTAATTCATTCTGAATTTTTTGAGTGTCAATAAGCTCTTTTTTCGCATTGAATAAAGAAGATACCCAGTTACCAATTTCTTTTCCATACACAATACCTAAAGATATAGCTGCTACCAATGCAGTCTGCCATGAGAAGACAGCACCGGCCAGCTGTTTCCATACCGGCACACCCTTTTGTCCGGATGCGGCCAGAAGTTCGTTCTGCTTGCGCACATCAGCGATGGCATCTGCCAGCATAGGAAGGTTGTTTGAAATTGCGAGGATAAACATCTGCGGCCCCATGGCCAAAGATGGCAGTTCTCTTGCTACCTGGCTGAACTGCATCTTCAGGTTGTTTGTCTTACGGGTAACAGCTTCTGTGTCGATATCGATGGAAGGTGTTTTTGCCGCTTCTTCCTTAGTCTTTTTCAAATTATTAAGCCCTGCTTCAAGTCCTCTTACTTGCCCAGTAAGTGCCTGAATATTGGCTACCTCTTGTGTATAGCTTAAACCGGCTATTTTGTTAACCTCCAACTGTTTCTTCTGTTCAGCAATTACCTGTTTCAATGCAGATATCAGTTTCAGAGTCTGATTTTCCACATCATCCACATTCTTGCCAACGCTCTGTAATCCGGCCTTGGTCAAGTCTTTCATGAAGATTTCAAGTTCAACGGGTACTGCCATGATTCCAATTTATAATGATGAATAATCAGTCCTTTACCGCATAATTGGTAAAGAACTCCATCGGGTTCATTCCCTTTGTCGTGTTTGTGTTATCTGTCTGTTTGTGACTGTTTCTTTGTTTCTCCCGTTCCTCCATTTCGCGGATTTGCTGCATCAGGTCCGGTTTCTTCGGAGGAACCCAGTGAGGCATGTCTGCCATCATGAGCTGAAGGGTAACTACATTTACCTTGTCCAGAATGTAGTCAATGCTCCATCCTGTTTCCGTGGCAATCTGACCTACTACGCCGAAAAGGCTATGCGAAGGTTCCGTATGTCCCTTCTTTAACTCCTCTTGTCGTTTGCGCTTTCGTTCCGGCTCGCTAAGGGCTGCATCTTGTTCAGAGCTGCTGCCGATGCGATAATAATCCCGAAAGACGTGGTAGATGTACTGTTCAGCACCTGTCTCCAGGCGGCTGCAAGTTCATCGGGTGTCATCAGTTCGCGGAGCATCCAGGCCACTATGCGGTTCAGCACTCTTCCCAGTACAGGCCCTCTCACAATTCCGTATGCCACAATACGGCTGATGTCCTTTCCATGCAGGAAGACAAACCGGATACGCTGGTCCTGGTCGTATGCGTCATATTCTTCCGGAGTTACCCCGATTCGGAGATAACGCTTGCTGATTCGTATCAGGCTGCGTGTGGTAGGTGTCTTCATCGTAATGCGGAACGGACGTTTCCGAAGTACCGTATGAAGCGGCAGGCTGATTCCCCCGTCACTGAGGGAGATGCCTGCCAGCAGTTCTATATCTTGTGCATTCATCATGCCTTAGCGTCTGCGGTTGTGTCAGATGTGTCGGGAACCACACCGGGAGGATAGATGCGGTAACGTCTTTCCTTGCCGTCGGTCGTTTTCAGCATATCCACACGGATACCCATTGCCAGCACATTCTGCATGTTGATACCATTCTGCCATCCGTTACGGCTCAATCGGGAGTTGAATACACGGAAACTGTGGCCTGAATGCATAGTGATAGTCAGTACGCCATTGGCTACCATCTTTGTCGGTGGTGTATAAGAGCCGTCAGCTTCGGCTTTTCCACCGAACACATTCACCATGTTTTCCGCATTCAGCTGGATAAGGTTCATTGTGAACGCATCACTTCCCGGATTGGTCATGATGCTGTCTACCGGTCCGTCTGTTACTTGTGCGGCCATCACATCCATAAAGGTAGGCGCATTTCCTGCCGGCTGCATTCCGTTTTCATCCAACCAGCCCAACGTCTTTTCTTCACCTTCTGCTCCCGCAGCCTTGAATGTCACTTTCGCCACGCCGTACATCAGTCCGTTGCTTGTATCTGCCATAATATTATCGTTTTTAATCGTGTTTTAAATATCGTTTAATCAGTTTCCAGATAAGGAAAATACCCAGCAGGGTCAGGGCTGTTCCTGTCAGCCATCCCTGCGCTCCCGGGCGTGTTTCCTTCACTTCATTGCTCACAGTTTCATCGCGTATGCGGTGGTCGGTTTCCGTACGTGTTACGGTCACCTGTCTTCCTGTGCTGTCGGCTGTAGCTGTGACGTTCACGCCACCTTCTCCGTCCGATTGTATGTCAATACTCAGACCTTCGTTCCGATAGCTCAGCCCGAATCCGGCAGGAAGTTTACTCAGGTTCAGCCACTGATCCGCACTCACCGAGCAGGTCGCCGTCCTCTTCGGGACCGGCTCGTAAGTTGTTTGCTCGGTTACGCTCGTTCGGAGGCTGTCCGAGCGGACGGTTCCCGAGATGGCCTTTCTGCTGCTGGCGCAAGAAGATAATGACAGGACAGCGGTCAGCATACTTGCAAGTATGCAGTTTTCGTAAAGCCGTTTCATGATTGATATTCCGTTCGTTTTGTTTCCGTAGTTGTTTACTAAGTTCCAATACCGTGGCACTCAGATCATCGTAAAGAGTCTTGTAAGTGCCTTCGGTTTCTTTCACTGCACGGACCTGGTATACTTTTCTGTCACGCCACCAGGCAATGGCAGTTACCAGCCAGCCGGCAGGAGCCAGCCAATCCATGAGTGGCTGTAACAGGGTCCAATCCATAATGCTCTACTCTTTTTTAAACAGTGCTCCGATAGCCTTAATCACATCATAGAATCCGCATCCGCTGAGTCCCGCCGCGAGTCCGTAAATCAGCACCTGCCACCAGATATAGCCTGTAAGTAACGGAGTGAGTTGCAACAGCCAGACAATAATACATACTACCATGCCCACACCGCATGAAATCAAAATTTTAGCCAGCTTGCTTGCGGAAATAGCCGGAACAACTTTCAGAATCTGTGTAACAATCATAGATACAAGACCTACGATTCCCGTAAAGCTTCCAAGGTCGATAAGGAACGATGTTTCAGGTTCTGCAGCCGGAAGTACGGTCTGCGCAAATGAAGCCAGTGTTGTAATCAGACACAGGCAGAAAAATAAGATAATCCGTTTCATTTTGTTGTGCTTTAAAGTTTTAAAATCTGTTTCCGGTTGTTTCCGTCGCGCTTGTAAGACACATGCACCCAGGAATAATTCTTTTCGTCGATAAGCTGGTCAAAAGGAAGATGGCTTTTGATGTAATCAAAGAGTTTACGGTTTTCTTCCTTGCTTCCTGCTGTAATGTCGGCAGCTTCTCCTTTCAGATGCTGGCTGCTTGCCGCACCTCCTACCAGCCGGTTCAGTTGCGGACAACGGTACCCTGAATTGACGGTAATAGGTTTTCCGTACCATTCACGAAGAGGGTCAAGCACATTGTCGGCAAGAGCTTTCAGATTACCCGCCTCCTGAAGAGGCGGTGTATTCTTTATTCCATGAGCGTCGGCGGTGGTACTGGCACAAAGTTCACCCATTGTAAAGTGTTTCATACCTCATTCCTCCTTATGCTTCAAGTTCCTCACCGGCTGCAGGGTCTTCCTGTAACTTTTCTTCCAGTCCGCTCACGCCATTCTCTCCTCCATCAGACATAGTCATGGCCATTTTGGCAGCTTCAGCTTCGCGTCTGGTCTCAGCCCAGTTCTTTTCAGCTTCTACGCTTTGGTCGGAAGTCTGCGAAGTAGAACCGTCATAACTGTAGATGGCCCCGATGGCTTCCATCTTCTTCGGCAATACAATGTAGTAGTGACGGAAGTTCACTTCATTCTGCTGGTAGTCCGGGTTGGTCTGTGCATCGCGGTAATACATCTTGGTGCTACCCTGTGCGCGGAACACACGCTTGGTGTAGAAGCAGAAGGATGCCTGATGGTCAGTGCCCGAGGGCGAATTCTTGAACGGAACTTTTGTGCCTTCCTTGGTGAAGTACGGACAGTTCTCAAATTCGTACACCTCGAATCCGTACATGTTGGCAATCTTTCCGGTTGTGTAGTTGTAATACTGGTCACGGAACTTCTGGTCGTCTTCCAGCAGGTCGTTCACGTGGTCTGAGCAGAGCACCAGACGGCGGCCTGCGGTGGGAACCTGCAAGGCATCCAGCTTGCGTTTCAGTGCGATAATATCCTTTCGGGTACATTTCTTACGTCCGTTGTCATCTTCACCGGAAGTTGGCACTACCGGAGTTTTCGCCGTGTTGCTGTTCGGAGCCAGTGCATGAGCCGCTTTCTTGAACTTGGCAATGGTAATGGCGTCGCCGTGACGCTCAATCACGCTTCCCATCTTGTCGTAGGAAATGGCAAAGAGCTGGTCGTCCGATACTGGTGTCTTCTTGGTCTGGAACTTGTCAAGTCCCAATGCAATATCCCCGTCCTCCAGTTCTTGTGCGGCGATGGGATACGTCGTGTTGTTAATCAGCACGTCCGGGTCGCCGCCCACATCTACCAGGTGTGCCACTTCGTTATTCACCGCAGCCGAATAATCGGACACACCATCCAGGAATGAGGCGGTCATGCCCCCGCGAAGCTGCTTCACCAGCTCACCCGTCCAGACTTCTGTATAAACACCTTCCAGGGCAGCTCCTTTCGGAAGGAATTTGCCCAGTGCTATCGGTAGCACCACGCCCACAATCAGCCCCCAGAATCCTGCATTCGGAATTCCAAGGCAAGCCAGGATAACGATACTCATCAGCACATTCACCAGTGTGCCGGTTACGAATTTTACGATTTCTTTTCTCATTTTCGTGTTTTAATTTGTGTTCAACAATCAGTTAAGTTCCGGACATTCCACACCGTATTCTGCCTTGTACAGTTTGCGGTACTGCTGCGGGTCGTTCTTTCGCATCAGTTTCAGTTCCTCTGCCGGAACTTCGCTCAGTTTTTTCCAGTCGCCGGTTGCCGTCGGCAAGGTATCGCGGTTCAATACCATCGACGGCTTTACAGTGCCGTGCATGGCTTCGAAGGTCAGTTTCAAGCTTTCCTGGCCGACTTTCTTTCCCAGCTCGATAAAGTGAGCTTTCTTTCCGGATTCAATCTTTCCGGCAGTCACGGCTTCCTCCACCAGCGACGTAATACCTGCCAGTCGTAAGGTGTCAAGCTCCTTTTCCAGTTTTTCTTTCTCGGTACGCAGGGATGTGTTGGCCGCCTGGTAGCCGAGCAATACGTTAATCTGTTTCTGCACTTCCTGCAGTGTGGCGGTGTCCGCCAGCCCCAGCATCAGGGTGATGGTTTTCAGTTGTTCGTTCATTGTCTGTAATGTTTGGTTTTCATTAAAACTTTCCTTCAACAGCGGCAGGTCGCATCCGCCTCCTGCATCCAGCCTGATTTCCCGCCCCTCGTATGAGAGCCGGATGTTGTCGTCGTTTCCGCCGATGTCCACCATGCTGTATTCCATCAGCTTGCAGCGGGTCACGGTAGGACGGGTCTGTCCGGGTTTCAGCAAGGCAGCATCTTCGCTTGTTTCCAGTATCTCGAAGTTGGGCGAACCCATACGTAGCGTGCCCTTTTCCCATTGCTGCTTTGCCAGACGCGATTCTTCGCGTACCTCATCAAACCAGGGTTCGCCGGTCACTTCTCCATCCGCTACGCGTATATCCTTTATCATTCCTATTACCACGCCCCGCTGGTGCATCCAGAGCAGTACGGGATTCCGGTTAAACTGCGTCAGGTCGATGCCTTCGGTACGGATCCACGTGCCGTAGCAGTTTAGCGTTTCGTTCGATATTCTGATTCGTTTTGCCATTTTTCCGTTCGTTTGACGCAAACTTACTCTGCCTTTCCCGTCCGGACAAAAAAGTGTGTAACGGTTGCAAAGAAGTATGTAAATGATGCACTGTTCTCTGTAACGGTTGCATTCCTTTTTCCTGAAAGCACGAAAATGGATGAACTTTGTCGTAAACGAATATTAAATACAAGGTAAAACATGGCTAAAAACGACACAAAACAGGAGCTGGCACGGGTGCTCTACATGAGCGGACTTTCGCAGGAAGAGATTCTTCAGAAAGTGGAAGTGAGCCGTCAGACGCTCAGTCGGTGGATAAACACCCTGGGCTGGAAAGAGATGAAGGCGGCACGCAGCATTACCCGTCCGGAACTGGTGAACAAGCTGCTGTCTTCCATCAACTCCCTGCTCGACAAGGCGAACGAGCCGGGAAATGAGGATATGCTGGCCAGCCTTGGCGACAAGCTAATCAAGACGGCCACCGCCATCGAGAAGCTGGAGAAGAAGGCCAGCGTGGTAGACCGTATCGACACGATGATTGACTTTGAGAACTGGCTGGCTTCACACCGGGATGAATATCCTCAGCTTACCAACGAACTGTTCCAGCTCGTGAACCAGCTGCACAACGATTACCTGAATGAACTCTTCGCCCAGAAAGGAGGCTGATCATGACGGAACAGGAAAAGAAAGAAGCCCTGAAACGATGGCAGGAGCACTGCAAACGGGTGGAACGGATGACCTCACAGGAACGGGTGGAGACAGAAGCGGAACGCAAGCGGAACATCGCCCGTGCTCTGAAGGACTACGACTGTTTCTGCCAGCGGTACCTTTCACATTATTGCCAGTGTCCGAATGCCAGGTTCCACAACGAGGCGGCACGCTACATCGCCTCCCATCCGGAACTGCGGCTGGTCTGCAAGTGGCCGCGCGGTCATGCCAAGTCGGTACACCTTGACATCGGCATCCCGCTCTGGCTGAAGTTCCGGAGCGAACTGCACGTCATGGTACTGGTGGGCAAGAGTGAAGACAGCGCCGATGGTCTGCTGGGAGATTTGCAGGCAGAGCTGCAATACAACCAGTATATCATCCGTGACTTTGGCGAACAGTACAACAGCGGAATGTGGCAGGAAGGCGAATTTGTTACACGTGACCAGTGCGCCTTTTTCTCCCGAGGCCGAGGTCAGTCACCCCGTGGATTACGTTTCCGTGAAATGCGTCCGGACTACATCGTGGTGGATGACCTGGACGACGATGAAATGTGCCGCAGCGAAGCCCGTGTACGCGAGATGACCAACTGGATAAAGGAAGCCCTGTTCGGCTGCTTCGGAGGCAAGGACGGGCGTTTCATCATGGTGGGTAACCTGATTTCCAAAAACTCCGTATTGCAGAAAATCATCGACACGCCGACCGTAAAGACCATTGAGGTGAACGCCATCGATCGCAACGGGAATCCTGCCTGGCCGGAGTTCTACACCATCGAGAAACTGCGCGACCGCGAACAGTTCATGGGCTACCGCTCGTTTCAGAAGGAATACATGAATAATCCCATCACCGAGGGAGCCGTGTTTCAGGAACGGTGGATACACTGGCGACCGATGCTGAAACTGAAATACTACGAGCAGATAGTGCTCTACATCGACCCTTCGTGGAAATCCTCCGGAAAGAACGACTACAAGGCTGCCGCCATGATAGGTCGTCCCAAGCGTGGATTGAAAACCGCCTCCCACCGGGAACTGCATCTGCTGCGTGCCTTCTGCCGCCAGTGCAGCGTGGGCGAAATGGTGCGTTGGCTCTACGATGTCTACGAGTCACTGCCTGAGGATGCGGCGGTCAGTATCTACATGGAAGCCAACTTCATGCAGGACACCATCCTCGACGAGTTCCAGCGTGAAGGCGACGCACGGGGCTACCAGCTTCCCATCATGCCCGACAAGCGGAAGAAACCCGACAAGTTCGCCCGTGTGGAGGCTATTAGCCCACTATGGGAACGTGGCTACTTCTTTTATAACGAAAAGCTGAAGGAAGATACCGACCTCCGTGCCGGAATTGACCAGACGCTGGCCTTCGAGCAGGGAAGCCGGGCACACGATGACTTCCCCGATGCCTGCGAGGGGGCGATTTATAAATTACAGAAACAAACCCGTGAGGCTTCGTTCACTCCCCGACTGGGCGTGCGGCGACCTCCTAAGAATGCCTGGTAACCAACGACAGCTTTTACCTATTCATTTTTCATTATTAATTATTCATTACACACATGTTTATCACCGAACAAGACTACATACAAGTCAGCGCCGACGCGCTGAGAATCATCCAGCAGGCCACGGACGACAACCGCCTGCGGGCCGAACGCCGTGCCATGGACCGGATAGCAAGCTATCTGGACGGACGCTATGACATGCAGGCGGCCTTCACCGCCGAAGGAGAAGCAAGGAACCTCGACCTCGTGGGACTGGTGGCTGACCTGGCACTCTACTTCATGGTGCTCAGCCTGCCGCAGAAAATGGGGTATGAAATCCGGAAGGAACAGTTTGAAAACGCCATCGCCTACCTGGAGAAAGTGCAGGCTGGAAAGGCGGTCATGAACCTGCCCGAACTGCAACCCACGGGCGAGGAAGGAGAACAGACCGGAGCCGGCATACGCTACGGCTCCGACAAACGTAACAACTATATCTGGTAACTACTATGGCAAAGAAACCGAAAATAGAATATCTCAACCGGATGAATGCCGCCGAAAGACGGCGCATCAAGGAAATGAGCGTCAAGCTCCAGCTGCTCACCGAAGCATTGACACGGCGCGATCTGGCCGACTGGCGGCGTGCATGGCAGATGGCCATCAACGTGGACAACCCGAACCGTACACGTCTGCTGAACCTCTATACCGATGTGGATGCCGACCTGCACCTGACCGGATGCGTGCAACAGCGCATGGGATTCGTACTGAACAAGAGTTTCAAAATCTGCAACGCGAAGGGCGTGGAGAATCCAGAACTGACGGAACTGTTGGAAGCTCCCTGGTTCAAGGAATTTCTGCGACTGGCATTGGAAAGCAATTACTACGGTCATTCACTTATTGAACTGGGTGACGTGGTGAAAGTGGACGGACGGATGGCCTACAACCGGGTCAGCCTGATTCCCCGTACTCATGTCATTCCCGAATACGGAGTCATCATCACCCACGAAAACGACACCTGGCAGGTGGGCTACGACTACCGGAACAGCGAGATGAAAGACTGGTGCATTGAGGCAGGCGGCACGCATAATCTGGGCCTGTATCTGAAATGCGCCCAGCAGACCATTCCTAAAAAGAACATGTGCTCGTTCTGGGACATGTTCGGAGAAATATTCGGTATGCCGCTGCGAGTGGCTACTACCACCAGCCGCGACCCGAAGGAATACGACCGTATTGAACGGATGCTGCGTGACATGGGAGCAGCCGCTTACGGCTTGTTCCCCGAAGGAACTACCGTCGACCTGAAGGAAAGCACCCGTGCCGATGCGTTCAATGTGTACGACAAGCGCATAGACCGCTGCAACTCGGAACTTTCGAAAGGAATCCTTACCGTCACGATGACCATGGAAGACGGTGCCAGCCTTTCACAGAGCGAGGTGCACCGCAAGATGCTGGAAAACCTGATTCAGAAAGATGCCGACCTCATCCGTGATTTAGTGAACTGGCAGCTCATCCCCCGCATGATCCGTCACGGATTCCCGCTGAAAGGTTTCCGCTTCGCGTGGGATGAATCGGTAGACTATACTCCCGAACAGCAGGTAGCTTACGAGCGTCTGCTGCTGGAGCATTACGAAGTAGAGCCAAAATACTTTGTCGACAAATACAACATCCCGCTGAAGCGGAAGAAAGACACTTCCTCCATAGCGGTTCCGGATGTGAAGAAAACGGCACAACAAAAATCAGGAAAGGAAGAGCAGAAGCTGGCATTACCGGAAGGAGAACACCCTTTTTTCGACTAAGCCCCGATGATTACAAGGGGCTGCATCAGCGGTACGCCGAAATTGTAGATTTTGAGAAAGAGTCAATCTCTCTATCAGTGGATTTAAATGACATAAGAAAAAAAGCAATAACCTGGGCATCAGTCATTACAGACCCCCAGACAAGGGATGTTTGTGAAGAAGCCGCCATGATACTTCTTCAGAACGGATTCGATTTGCCGGAAATAAAAGAGCGAAATCTTAAAGGCAGGAAAAAAGGGACTGGAAATTTGGGGGAATATCATCCGGACAGTAAGATTATCTACATCAACAATCATCCTATAATTAAAGAAATGGGTGGTTTAAGAAAGATTATGCAAAACGAAGTAGTTAAAGGGAGAGCTGTTCAAGATAATGTCGTATTGCATGAGCTAGCTCACTATATCGACCAAATTATCAATCCAGGTTTTGACAGTCCACAACATAGTTATCGGGTTTTCCTGAATAGAGAATATGTCAAAGAACAATTATCAGAATACGCTTATACTAACAGATCTGAATTCGAAGCTGAATTGATATCCGGTATATTAAGAGGAAAAGTATATCCTAAAGAAATATTGGATTATGCTGATATATCTAAATTAGATAATGAAAAAGCAAAACATATACTGGCTTTAGGTAATGGAACAATACCTAATGACTCCGGACTTCCCCGTGAGTTTGACAAGATGACTGAAACCGTTTATAAGAATCCGGAGAAAGATGCTGCGGTACTGCTTACTGACAGCGATGTAAGAAAGTTTATCGAGCGTCAGAAGCTTATATTCGACAATGCGGTAGATACCGCCCTGAAGGAAGTACCTCTGGATGACATATCGGTGCAACGCCTGAAGGAATCGAACTACGTGTTCAGCGGCATCAAGACCTTCCATGAACTGAACGAGGCTTTCCCCTCCCTGCTGGATGAGGAAGGAAACCGCAAGCCGTTTAATCAGTTCTTAAATGATGTTCAAAAGGTATATGATGCCTACAACGTGCAGTATCTGCGAACAGAATACAACTTCGCCCAGGCATCCGCACTGATGGCGGCACGATGGAAGAAATTCGAGCAGGACGGCGACCGATATAACCTCCAGTACCGGACCATGTACGACAAACGTGTACGACGTACCCACCGGATGCTGCATAACATCACCCTGCCGATAACCAGCCCGTTTTGGGACAAATATTTCCCGCCAAATGGTTGGAACTGCCGCTGTACGGTGGTACAGGTGCGCAAAGACAAATACCCCGTGAGCAACGAGCAGGAAGCTATGAATCTGGGCAGTCAGGCTACCGCCGGAAAGTATCAGGAAATGTTTATGTTCAACCCCGGCAAGCGGATGACAACCTTCCCGGCATACAACGGCTACACACTGCGCAAATGCAACCGGTGCGAAGTACGCCCTGACAAGATGAAGCTGGCTGCCGACATTCCGGACAATGAGGTATGCCGGGTGTGCAGGCTGCTTCAGGAAATGCGTGCCGGAAAAGAAAGGTTACAGGAACAGCGTAAAGCAGCCCGACAATGGGCTAAAGAGAAACTGGTCGGTAAAACCGTACTGGTTCAGGGAATACAGAATCCGGTGGAATTCACCTCAAACGGTATCAAGGAAGCATTGAACCAGCCTCACAAATTTGTAAGGGCAAAGAATGAAACAGTCTATAATCTGATTAATCTGCTGAAAGATGCCGAACACGTTTTGGAACGTCCGGATGAAAAAGGGAATCCCATGGTCATGAAATATCATTACCTGCGCATCCGCATAGCCGATGAAGATTCATTTGCCGTAATCCGGGAACTGGTGGACGGAAGATGCCAGTTTTATTCCATCGTGGAGAAACTAAAAAAAAGAAAAAAGAGCGACTGAAGCCTTTAGTGAAGGATCTGCAATCCAACCCAGTACCTCGAGTCAATCTCTCTTTTGCAAATATACGATTAATTCATAAAAAAACAATACTTAATGGCTGAAAAATCAAACCAGGTAACCCGTGACCTCCAGCGGCGCATCAACCTGCTGGTAAGGGAGACACTGAAAGACATACGGACAGAAGCTTTGGATGAGTTTGACCGGAACTTTGAGCGCGAAGCCTTCTTCAATGAGAAGTGGGCACGCCGCAAATTTAACGACGACAAGAGCCGGGGACTGCTCATCCGTACCGGAATCCTGCGCCGTAGCATCACGGGGCGGGTAACCGACCGTGACAGTGTGGTAGTAGAAACGACTGAGCCGTATGCCCGGATACACAACGAAGGCGGCACTATCACTGTAACCCGCAAGATGAAGAAATACTTCTGGTACCGCTATCAGACCGTAACCGGAGGAAAGGCTACCGACGGATTCAGTAACAACCTGCAACGGAAGAAAAACGGCGCACCGCGCAACAACAAGCGGAACCGTGCGCTTACCGCCGAAGCGGAGTTCTATCGTGCCATGGCCATGAAAAAGGCAGGCAGCAAAATCACCATCCCCAAACGCCAGTTCATCGGGAACCATCCCGACCTGGAAAAACTGCTGAAAGAAATCTTTTACAATAACGCTAAAAACTTTGACGCACTATGAGACGTATGCTTTATCTCGGCCTGACCGAAGCACTGAAAGAACTGAAGGACGAAAACGGACAGCCGCTTATCCGGCACATTGACCTGTGGAACGAGCAAGTCGAATTCATCGAACAGGAAGAGCCGTTCGACACTCCGGCTGTGTTCATCGAATTCCGACCCGTGCAGTGGCGCACATTAGGAGGAACCACCCAGCAGGCCGATGTTCCGTTCCGGCTGCATGTGATCACCAAATGGAAAGGAAGCGCAAGGGACGGAAGCATGTTTCAGGAAGAATCGCTGGCACGCTTTGATTTGCTGGATAAGATTGATGCGCACCTGTTCAATTTCTTCCTCTCTGTCCGGAATGAATCTGTCTGCATGACCCGCCGAACGGGAAGCAGCACCAACCACAACCACGAGGAACTGGTGGAAGACATCAGCGATTTCACCTGCCAGGCCACACAGACCTTTTAACCGAAAAGCGTCAGCTGCCGCTCTGCCTGGGCGATGCGTTCCGTCACGCGCGGATCGGCACTGGCGTTGATAATGTTATAGAAAGTCTTTTCGCAGATGCGGTATTTCGGCCAGATATAGCGTCGCAGGATTTCCCGGTTGGACAGTCCGCTGCGTGCATGCTCATCGTAAATCCGCACAATATCCTGCACGCGGAAAGCATAGCTCATTCCCACTATTTTCTGACGACTTTTCCTGACCATATTACCCTACTGACTTTCCGCAAAAATACGAAAAAACACACACAAATCAGCATATTCATGCATCTTTTCACACTGTGTTACAACTTGCTCAACGCATCCTCATTACAAGAAAATACACATCACTACTATATACACGGTTTTTATTACAGATTTGGCATTACAATATTTTATCATGTTCAATTATACACAGTACCGCTACTCGACTTCTATGATGTACATCACTAAACTAAGATTTACAACACAAGTTTTCTGATTCGTACAACAGCATGTACTCACTTCATTAGCACATAAAGTGCCATACATATCATTACCTTGGTGATCCATGACAATAATTCCTTCAAAAACTGCCAAAACAGCAGTTAACGGATAAATTATTCATTAACAAGTCGTATCAGTAAATCGATGGTATGTTTTTTGTAAGTTTATTGGGCAAATAGTACAACATAAAATATCAAGAAATATGAGAATGACTACAGAAAAAGTAAAGGAGCTCCAAAATGCATGGGAAGCTAAGTTGAAAAAAAATCCTGATTTAAAGTGTACCCACCCCAATGGGTTAGAAAAAGAGTATTATTTAGGAATGCACACGGGAGATTATATATGCCCAATATGCGGTGAAGCCTTTACATTTGAAGAGAAAAAACAAATGGGGAAATAAGGAGACTGGAGACAAAGAATCCTGAAAATGCAAAAATATCCGGTAACTGTTTTGTAACAGTTACCAGATAATGCAACAAAACCCCTATTGAGAGGATTTATAGTGTCTTCCATTGAGAAGTAACATATACATCCATTTCTATACATTTGGTAGTATTTTTAAAGAGAGTAGCCAAGAAATTATCCGGATAGTTTTTAGATATAAAATCTTCCATTAATGACACCACTCTATTAATGCACGTAGAAACATAAGACTCATTTATAGTAAAATCTTTATGTTTCAACTCTGATGCCTTAAATCCTTTTTTTAAAACAAACATTTCGATCATTCTATTTCCATGCGTATATAATAGATATTTTTTCCCTGACTTCTTTCCTAAACCTTTAATCTTATTTTGTAGAATAGACTCAATTTCACGTACCACCCTCACGCAATTATAAAGATAATAACATTCTGTTTGAGGATTGAACAATTCTTTATATATCCCTTTATTCAAATTCTCATAAAATTTACCAATGCCACCTTTAACTTGTACTGCTAAACCTACTTTCCCAGAGGCACATGCCAATGCTACCGTTGCATCTATAAGATTACAATACTTCTCAATATCATATGGAGTCTTTTCAGAACGTACTATATTATATTCTATTCCATCTATAGCTAATTCATATTTTAATCTTATTTGCTCCGGATCTTGAGACGCAAAATCTCTATTTTCAATTCTATTTTGTCTATTATTTGATTTTGTTACATTCGGACCAAATTCATCAGGACTATCTGTTAATTGGATCATTCTAACTTGCACCAATATTTCAGATAAATTATTAGTTGTTGGATATTGCTGAGCATATTTCCCAATTGTACTAACCGTTTGAGCTCCATTAACAATAGCTATATTGGATAATTTAAAGGTACCTATTTCGCGGTTAGTACCTCCTGCAAGTGCTTTATCAATTTTATCAGCAATAATAGTTATCCCATTATTGTAGTACCAAAAATATGATGGAGACTCTTTAATAGTTTTTTCCATCTCTTCATTTACATCTGTCCTTCCTAAAACCTGGCGTATATTTTTATCAAAAAGACGATTCTTATATAATTTCCACCAGTTTGCAACTTCTTCTGCTGACACACTCCCATAATAAGCTTTAAAAGGCTCGTTTATTACTCCCCAATTATTAATACCAATTTCTATATCTATAGGAGAACTACCTGCTTTTTGTACTAAAGAAGAATGTACGCGACCTTGATTTAATCTGATGAAATCAACAATATTATCAGAATCTTCTTCCCCCGTACTATTTAATTCATTTAATAAGTCATCAATAAGCCTTTTAGAATGTATGGCTAAATTTGCAGACATAAATGTGTCTATTAAAATAATTGTGTAATGAGTCTCATAACTTGAAAGTGCTTGCTCTATTAAACATTCCTTTTCTTTAACTTTTTTATTGAAACGGCCAAATCGAAGATTTATTAAATCCCTAATTCCATTTATATATTTTGCAACATCACCTGATGATGGTTCCCCATTTCCGTCTTTGCTAAATTTAGATTGCACCAAAATCATTTGATGAGATAGTTGAGAATAATAGATCGCATCTATGCCATTATCATCAGAACCATCTACAACTGATGAAGCCGCATCTTCAACAGAGCAATTTGTACTGATATAAATTGCATATGCAGCCAAACATCTAGTTGTTATTTTTATATCACGCTCAGAATCATTACCTTTTATATCTGATTTATCTATTTTTGATTCAAAAAGATATTTTACTTTCTTTTGAATTTGTACGATATGTATGACACTCATAATATTTCTATTTTAAATACAATATGAAAGAAACCCTGTATTTATTCACCTATTGCAAAATTAAAAAATTCTATTCTAATTCATATAGTGTTATAGAATAATCTGATTTGTATATTTTATTGATATGTCACGCTTCCCATAGAACTACCCGCTAAGCAGCAATATCACTAGATATCATTCTCATTGCATCTTTATTAGTATATATTCATTTCATAGAAATTCCTCCGTTTCAGGTGTTAAATCTTTTACATAAGCCCAACGTATTATCTCATCCATAGTGTATGTTTTATCTATACATGTAACAGTATAATACATATTTCCATTATACCCATAACCATAATAAACTATCCCAAAATTAAATCTATCATCAAGAGTCTGTATTAAAATTGCTTCTCCACTATAGTACTTGTCAATATTCCTGTTCGGATTCTCAGTATTGGAATGCCATACTGAATTTATTCGCCATTTAGCACCAGCAACAAAACCATCAAAAAAAGCACTATTATGCAAGTACGAAAACCTTTTATCACACCTATTTTGAGCTTCTTGCTTAATATCTTCTACTTTCATAAATCAATAATCTCAATTTTCAGACTTGTTTTTAAATCACACATCATGTCGATTGTGTCGTTGTTTTCCACATCGAAGCAGATGCCCAGGTATTCCGGATTCTGCTTCGAACGTTGCACCTTCAGGTCGCATGGGCGGCTGTGCTTGATCCATAAAAACATAAACTGATTGATTGCGCTGTAATGGACTTTGGCTGCCACCCTGCGAGGCTTGAACAGATTAAGGTTCTGGTTCTGCATAGGGTTCAATCTGCTTGATTACTGTTCCGCTGAGCCAGATGCGTCCGCTGCCCTGGCATTGCGGACACACTTTCTGCTGGGGATATTCCCTACGCACATCTTTCTCTGCATACACGGTCACTGTGCCGGTTCCTCCGCACTGGCGGCAAAGGCATACGCGGCGATGGATATAGGTCTTTTCTGTTTTCATCTTCTGTCTGCATCATTAAATTCAGGTTTCACATCGGGGTCTGCTTCGTATGGATACACGTCCATGATGGCGGTTTCGGCTACGGAAGCTATCACGTAATCGGCCAGAGTGTCTTTCATTCCTTCGTCCAGCTTCTTGATAGCGTCGCGAAGGTCGGAAGCTTGCACCAGTACGTTGCTTGCAGTACGTTTTTCCACTCCGGTCTTTTCGTCGAGTGTCATAAACCACAGTTTGCATTTATACCAGCGGTCGGCACACTCCTCATCGCTTGGGAAAATTTCTTCATAATTTGCTCTTGCTACACCTGCAACTACAAACTCTCCCTGAAAGAAAGGTGTCATTTCCTCGATGATACGGCTTTCGGCTTCGGTAAAGCTGAGAGCGTCTACCAGATAGGGTTCTGTTACTTTCTTGTTCATTCCGTTTTCCATTGTCTTTTCGTAACGGATTTTGCATGTAAACCAGTTGTGCATCATAATTCTTCTGTTTTTGTTGAGTTCTTAAATATTACGTTAGTGTGGTCTTCTCTGTCTTCGTCCATGCAAGATTCAATTCCTCCAAAATAGCAGTGATGTCCTTCTCCAAAGAAGAAACATCCTACACATGGACGTTCTATGTCTTCTACTTCAGAAACTTCGAGGGTATTACCTTCAAATTCAAACGTTTCTCCTAATTTGTGCTCCATGATTCTTTGATTTTATGTACGAGTTCATCCCATCCTTTCCGCGCCATGCGTGGTTCCATCCAGCACATCATCCCCAAGATAGCTAAGATTCTTCCTCCCAGTTTCAGAATGAAACCCCAAATAATCAGCGGCCCGATGATGATGGAAAATGCGGTGAACAGAATGATTTTTGTGCGATTGTTCATTATTCCAGGTAATAGGTGATTACTTTTTTGCTGTTTCGGTCGACTACAACTCCAAAACCGTTCTCTCCTTTGACGGTATAGATGAATATGTTCGTATCTTTCATCATAAGTTTGTCTTTTCGCAGAGCGACAAGCTTTTCAAATATTATCCGTTTGAGCCGGTCGTAATCGTCTGGTTCTACCTCTTCTACAGGTATTTCATATATCTTTTTAAGATATTCGTGCAGCTTAATCATCCAGCGCGGCCACTTGTCGCGCCGAATGGGTGAATTAAAGGTTAGTTCTGCCATGGCTATTCCAATTTAATGATTTTGCATTTCTCCAAAAAAGGAGTCAATTTCTGGAAATTGTAAGCTTCTATAAAACCACTGAATTTTCTTGCGTTTTTAATATCTTTCACAAAGCATAATTCATACGAAAAATCAGATGACAGTTTTGGGTATCCTTTTTTCAAGTAGTCTCCAGCTCCAGTTTTAATCACATATATTCCTTTCCCATACTCTTTTATCCTATCATTTATATCTTTTCCTGTCCAACAGGATATGCAATGAGGTCCGGATGGTGCGTTGTAATATCCTGAATCCGGATTAATCTCTTTTCCACATTTACAACAAAATAACTTATTCATCTCCCTTTTCCTCCTC
>OGOB01000457.1_pt1 | contig 21755 bp, 28 predicted proteins | sample 1573611 | NCBI WGS metagenome assembly OGOB01 (sample SAMEA2582016, study PRJEB24529) | metagenome | biome: Human gut stool | place: China | collected 2011 | reverse complement strand
CTGAATATTCTAAGAAGAAGCTTTCTAAAGCGTGTGAGATTTTGAAAATGATTTCAGAAAATCCGAATATTTCTTTTGATGAATTAAGAAGAGCCTTAGATGTTACGGATATTATAAAGATTTACCGCCTTTTTTGATAAGAAGATTGGAAGAAAGGACGATAAAGTGTTGAGTGATAATTGAGTTTTATTTTAAAAAACTCAATTGCCACTCAATTGAAATGAAATGTTATGTAGGATGACATGGCAGTTGAGAGCATATTACTATTTTTAGAGGAGTGGCGGATGATAATGAAAAAATCAGAAAAATGGAAAACAATTTTTAAAAGTAAAAGCCTGATATACATTGTAATTGCATTTGCAGTTGCTCCAGTGGCGATTAATCTTGGACTAGTGTTTACAGATATCATATATGAGAATACGGGAAATACATTAACTGCTGAATATTCTTGTGCGATGAAATCGCACTTCCGGAAAATTGAAAATCAGATGTCCGGAAGTGGAAATCATCTATGCGAGTTTACTCGCGTAATGTTTTATCTAGACCGTATACCTCTCGCATCGATCTGTCATGTTCAGTATCAATGCTTAGATAGACTGTTACATCATTCCTCAGTCATATCCATAAAAGGACCGTCATATCGTTTGAAGGATAAACGCGCCTATCTGGAGACTCAGGAGGCTGAAGCATAGCACCGGTAATTGTACAAAAATATTTTCCGTTTTTTGTACAAAAGTATGTTGACATTTACAACATTAGAAAAAGCATTTCAGAACTCATGTATATGGTATTTTCGAGAAGTGATAGATTTAGTTGGTAGGGATAAAATGCAGGAAGAATTAAATAATTTACAGTACGGGAATTGCGATATTTCGGAATGGAATGGCAGCAATATCAATCCTTTGGGAAAGTTAAATGGTTTTTGGCTGGATTCTTCGTTGAAAATTTCGTCGTTGGAACAAGTAGAAGTTTTGAGTAGGATATTTGAGGGACATAGTGATTACGATAGCAGAAATATAGAGATTTTGAAAAGAATAATGTTAGTGGATGAAAACGATTCCCGGAAAATTTATGGAAAAACAGGAAGTGGGAATGGAGAGGCATGGTTTGTTGGTTTTTCTGAATCAGATGGAGAACGGAAATACATTGCTATATATTTAAATGATAGTGAACATAGAGATCAGGTTTCTGGAAATAAAGCTAAGGAAATAGCATTAGATATTTTGAAAGATGGATTTTAAGGTAATTACAACAACAAGTAAAAAAGATACAACAAAATGTACAGAATGTACTTGACAAAAGGAACTTGTGTACATATACTATGGTTATAGATGTAGTAGATAAGAGGTGATTTGAAATTGGAAAGAGTTATTTTTTGGAATAATAAAGGTGGAACGGGTAAAACTACATTAGCATTTCAGTTGCTTAATGAATATGCATTTCAAAACAAAGATAAACGAATACTAGTTATAGATGTTTGTCCTCAAGCAAATTTATCCGAACTTCTATTAGGAGGATTAAACCAAGGTGGTAGTGAAGTTTTATTGATGAGGCAAGGGGCAAATCCTAGAGCGACAATTGGTGGATACTTTCAGTTACGTTTACCAGCACCTTATAGTGCTCCCTCTTTTAATCCCAAAGATTATTTGACTAAACCTCATCAATATAATTCGTACATAGAGGATAATATTGACTTACTTTGTGGAGATGCCATGTTGGAATTGCAATCTAATGCGATTTCCACATTAGCAAACAATCAGATACCGGGAACAAATACATGGGTGGCGATCATAAACTGGTTAAATGATTTTGTACAACCAATTGAGAAAGATTATGATATAGTATTTTTGGATGCCAATCCTAGTTTTTCAATGTATACCCAAATAGCCATTGCTACTTCAACTAAAGTAGTGTTACCAGTGATGGCAGATGATTCATCACGAAGAGCGATACAGAATGCTTTTTCTTTAATTTATGGATTAAAATTACCATCTGAAATATATAGTAAATATGCTTTTGCGGAAAAATTAAAAGAAGTAAATATGCCATTACCAAAAGTTTATATGATACTGAAAAATAGGTTGACCCAATACATGGGGGCAGCTTCAGCATATGCGACAGTATTACGGGAAATTGATAAAGATGTGTTGTCTTTACTAGAAACGTACCCAAATATATTTGCTTTTGATACATTAAGTGAAGGAATTATTGATGTAAGAGATTTCCAGACAACAGGAGTTGTTTCTGCTGCGAGAGGTTGTCCTTTGCAAAAATTAAAATCGGGGCGTTTGGATTTAATGGGAAAAAGGGTTGCAGTAAGAGAAGAATATAGACAGAATTGCATTGATAATGTTGAATTGATTGTAAGAAGAATGAATAAAGAGTTGTAGTTATATCAAAGGAGGCAATGCTATGAGAAAAACAAGAAGTGATTGTACAGTGGGGACATTTGAAAAAAAGCATGGTTTATCACCCGGAACAATCCGAAATAAAGATGGACGTGATACTCGTAGTGATAAAAAGATAGGAACAATTCGAAAAGAAGCTCAAAATGGAAAGTAAAGATTTTGCAAAACTTAATGACAAGATTTTGGCAACAGAAAACCAGTAAGTCAGAATACATGATGTAATTGAAATAAAAAGGGCGTGTATTTGTATAAAAATCAAATAAATACAGTCAAGTTTAATAAAGAACACGCCAAATTTGAATAGTATAGTACTGCATCATTTATTTTATATGGCAGGTAGTCTAGGGGGCCTGCTATATATGTTATTATATCAAATATAGAGATTGTTAGATTATTTTGTTGCCAACTTTGCATTTAAGAAAGGATAAAATTAATGGATAACATAAAGTATCAAGTTTTTATAAGTTCAACATATTCTGATTTGATGAACGAAAGAAAACAGGTGCTGGATATTTTGCTTATGGCGGATTGTATTCCGGCGGGGATGGAAAATTTTGTCGCAACAGATGATGAACAATTTAATGTTATAAAAAAAGTAATTGATTTATGTGATTATTATGTCTTAATTTTGGGGCGACGTTACGGGTCAGTAAATGAGACAACAGGGATTAGTTATACTGAGATGGAATATAACTATGCAATAGATAAAGGAATTCCTGTTCTTGTGTTTGCATTGGATGATTCAGTAGAAATTGATGATGAAAAAAAGGAAAAAGATGATATAAAAAGAGGCAAGCTGGCTGAATTTAAAAGTAAGGCTATGAGAAATAGACTGGCAAGCATTTGGAGAGATCAGTCAGAACTAATGGGAAAAGTTGCGATTGCAATTATGCAGGCGAAAAATGAAATAAAGCGTCCAGGATGGCATAGAGGCAATGATGTGGAAAAAGAAAGACTGTTAAAAGAAATTGATTTGTTAAGAAAAGAAAATGAAGATTTACGAAAGGGTATAGAGTCACATGATGATAAGTCAATAGACTTTGATACCATGTTCTATAGAAAGGAGATAACCTTACACTATACAGAACGGGTTTATGTTTTCACAATGGATACGGTGATTCATGAGAAAAAAGTAGTTACAACACTTGATGAGCTGTATCAATTTGTTTCATTAAGAATTACAGGTATTAAAAAACTATCAGATTTTCAAGAAGCAGTGAGTGGATTTGTGCCAGGCTATTATGTAGATACTCAAGATGCGCTAATTGTAAGAAATAAATATGAACAATTAGGTTTAATAAATAGCTTTGTTGGGAAAGATAATATTGAAATGATTAAAATGACAGATTTAGGTAAAGAAATTATGAATAGATTGAATCAGTAAAGGAGAAATATATAGCGGCAACATTTTGGCAACAGAAAATCAGTAAGCCAGAATAATTGATGTAATTGAAGTATAAAATGGCGTGTATTTGCACAAAACTTAAATAAATATAGTTAATAATAACGAAAAACACGTCGAGTTTGAATAACGGACAGAAAACCTCGGATGCCAATTTTACAAGGGTTTCCGAGGTCCCCTTATGTCCGTTGGCTGTACTTTGATTCTAAAATAATAAATTCTATTAGAGTAGCTTTTTTAATTGAGTGACATAGGCTTCGGAGATACCTAACTCGAAGGCTATATCTTTTTGTTTCATACCTTCTGATAGCATTTGCCTAATATCATTGAGATAGTCGGCTTTTTTGCTTTGAGTAGGAACTGAAGATAAGCGTGCAGTTTTTCTGCCTGTAGGATAAGAACCTATTTCAAGTGTAGTGGTTATTTCATCAGTACAGTTCCGAATGGATAGTTTTCCTTTTTTGTAATGGATTTCTGAATTTTCGGACTGCATTAAATCAGATACAGTCATGTCTCTAATCTTATCGGGAAGATTGATGGAAATTGGAGAAGGCACGTTCTTTTTCAATAAAATCACCCTTTCTATGAATTTACTAAATTTAGTAAATTGTCAATGGTTATTGTGGAAATAATTTTACAGTAATTCCCGCTGTACCTTTTTTGACAACCATATTATCATCTACGAGATGATTTTTGATTTCTTCTATATTTTCTTCTATTTCGGCAACGATTTCTTTATAACTATTCTCATCATCAAATTATTCTTTTGTATTTTCCAAATTTTCTTTTATTTGTTTGGCTTTAAGATAAGTACAAAGTTTTTTGTTGATTGCAGCATTCTTGAAAGATAATTTTACAGTAGAGGGGATAAACTCTCAATTTTCATCTTTTTCCGCATAAAAATTCATATCTACTTGTTCATCTAATTTGAATAGTAAAGAAAGCACATCAGACACAGTTTCTATATCAAAGTCCATGAACAGGTTAATGCTAATGCTTGTCCCCAAAAATGAATAACGGTATAACAAAGAAATAGGAGTTTTTTATCAGTTTCAAAATCACGGGAACGATTACGTTCGATTTTGTTTATCCAGTAATCGGGATTTTTACCTTTTTCAAGACGGAGCTTTAGAATTTCCCAATCTTTTCCATGAAAAAATTCACTATCACAAAAAATAGCGATTTTGTATTTGGTAAGAATAATATCAGGAGAGCTGGGTAAGAATTTATAGTTTTTACGATACCGATATTCTTTATGCCACAGTGCTTTTCTGAGTTGGACTTCTATGGAGGTGTCTTTACTGTGGATTTTTTGCATATTTTTAGACACGATTTCAGGGTCACGAGACATAGATATTTTCACCACCTAGTATAAAATATTTTAACAAGTTGAATAAAAAGATACAAGTATTAACATCAATTGTAATCCAAGATTCCATACCCGCTATCTTGTGAAGTCAACCATGAATTGATATGTCGTATCCTGCCAAAAGGAAGCAGTTTCGATGAACTGACACAACATGATATTACTCTGATGATGAACCATATCAATTCTTATAAAAGAAAAAAGCTGAATAACCGTAGCCCATACGAAACATTCAGCTTTTACTATGGAGAAGAGGTACTTAAGAAACTGGGATGCTCACCGGTTGTGACCGAGAACATCATCTTAAAGCCTAAACTTCTCAAAAAGTAACAAATAAAATTGCTAGGTGCCGTCAGAATAGAACAACTCTATCCAATTAAAACAGGGATGGATTCTTCGAATACAAAAATTTCGAGAGGGAATTGATTTCTGGTTGTCGTGCGCAAATTTATTGCTGAACGTATTATATCATATCGTAATAGAAATGAAAATTCGGGAATCTTGCTTACAAACCGGGATTTTCATTTGCAAACCGGGAATCTCGGTTACAAAACAGGATTTTCATTTACAAATGGGGAGTCTCGGGTTACTACTTACCCGATACAAGTATTAATAGCTATATAATATGAATTATTTGATTGACGATATAAACGTTATGATTTATACTGGTAAAGTAAGAGTTGATTAAAAGACGAGGTACCCGAAATGACGATTTCTGAACAAATCAAGGTGTTGTGTGTGAGGTTGGATATCAGTGTAGCTGAGCTTGCACGACGAATAGGGACAACACCACAGAATTTTAATGGGAAAATGAAAAGAGAGAGTTTTACCATAGCTGAGCTAGAAGATATAGCAGATGCGGTAAACAGTTCTTTTGAAAGACAGTTCGTATTAAAAAACGGAGAGAAAGTTTAATGCATAAAAATATAAAACAGAATGAGTATAGTAGATATGCTGCTAATAGAGATGTTATTTCTTTGTTTTCCGGGGCAATGGGATTAGATATTGGACTTGGAAAAGCAGGTTTAAATGTAGTGATTGGACAAGATTTCGATGTAGCATGCGTGAAAACTATGAAAGCTAATGGACATAAGGTTTTGGGTGGAGATATTAGAGAAATACAGCCACAACAACTGTTAGATATGACTGGCTTAGCAGTGGGAGAACCATTTTTGATTTGTGGGGGACCGCCATGCCAGCCTTTTTCAACTGCAGGAAAAAGATTAGGGATAAATGATCCAAGAGGAAGTTTATTTATGGATTTTATCCGTATGATAGATTATATACGTCCTCGATTTTTTGTAATGGAAAATGTAAAAGGGATTATGTCATCACCATTAAAACATGTACCTTTATCTGAAAGAGATGAAAGAGACCCTGAACAAAAGTTGGGTACAGTGCTTGATGTAATTTTATCTGAATTTGACAAATTAGGATATAAAACAGTATATGGTGTACTTGATGCTGTAAATTATGGTGTTCCGCAGTTTAGAGAGAGATTTGTATTGATTGGAAGCCGTGATGATGAAGATGTATTTTTACCAATCCCAACACATTTTCAGATGCACCAGGATAAGAAATATCAATGGCAAACTGTTGGAAGCGTGATAAAAGATTTGGAATTTGATCATGGAGAATGTGCAACATTAAGTGAAGAAAGATTGAAATTCTTGACAATGGTTCCGGAAGGTGGAAACTGGAGAGATTTGCCAGAGGATATTATTCCAATTGCAATGGGTGGTGCATATAAATCAGGGGGAGGAAAAGTCGGATTTTATAGAAGATTATCGTATGATCAGCCTTCGCCAACAGTAGTTACTTCTCCGGTTCAGAAGGCAACTATGATGTGTCATCCGACACAGAATAGACCGTTAAGTGTAAAAGAATATGCAAGGATTCAGCAATTTCCAGATGACTGGGTATTTACTGGAACAACAGCTGCTAAATACCGTCAAATTGGGAATGCAGTTCCAGTAGGATTAGCTGAGGCTATTGGGAAAACTGTACTTTCTGTAGCTAATAATTCTGCTGTTGTTCAAACAAAACGTTTTAGAGGCACAAATGTACATAATAAGATTAGAAATGCAATAGAATTGGGAGGAAGTTTATATGTCGTTAAATAATTCATATGATGAACAGGCAGTGGTTCAGGCAATCGCATCTGCATTGGAAACATTTTACGGAACGTTAATTGAAAAGATTGATGGATTAAATATTCAAAAGGTAATGAAACGTAAAAATCCGTATTTATATCGTGCAAAAGCCATGCAGAGTGCAACTGAAATTGTGGATTCAGTACTTACAGCTTTTGTAAGTTCCAGTGAAGAAACCATTTTTGGTAATTGCTTTTTTGAGCCGATTGCCATTGCTGCAAGTGGCGGAAATAAGGCTCTGGCAGAAGGTATTGATATTATGATTCAGAACAATGAGACAAATACAATCTCTGCAATAGCTGTTAAAAGCGGTCCCTCTGTATTCAATGCAGATAGCAAAAAGCGACAGGAGCAGAATTTTACAGCCGCTTCTAAATTGGCACAGCAAGCAAAAGCAAGGTACGAAGCGTATATCGGATATTGTTATGGGAAAAAGAAGGAATCTGGAAGAGGAAAGCCTAAAATGTATCAGGAATTGGCAGGAAAATGCTTTTGGGCAGAATTAACAGGAGACAAAGATTTTTACATAAAGATTATTGAATACATGGGAACTATGCCAGAAAAATATGTTGCTGATTATAAAGAGAGTTATAACCGAGCAGCCAATAGATTGGTTAGAGAGTTTGCCAATAGTTTCTGTCGGGAAGATGGAAGTATAGACTGGGAGAAATTGGTGGAATTTAATTCGGGAGATTGATTATTTACAGGAGGAGCACAAAATGTGCGGTATTTAGAATGAAAAAGATAAAACTGTATTCCTTTTTTTCGGGATGTGGATTGTTAGATTTAGGTATGGAAGAGGCGGGATTTGATATTGCGATGGTTTCTGAAAAGTATGAACCATTCCTTGAAGCATATAAATATTCGCGAAAAAAGATGAAAATAAAGGAACCAGAACATGGGTACTTCAATGATGACATATGTGATTATTTAGAAGAAAATTCAAAACTAGATGTTCTTATTGAAAATGACAAAAAAGATAGTATAATTGGATTTATTGGTGGGCCTCCATGTCCTGATTTTTCAACCGCTGGAAAAAATAAAGGAATTAATGGCGACAATGGTAAGTTATCAAAAACATATTTTGAACTCATTTGCAAAGAAAACCCCGATTTTTTTATTTTTGAAAATGTAAAAGGCTTATGGCGAACAAAAAAACATAAAGAATTTTATGATAAGATGTACAATAAGATGAAAAAACAAGGATATTACTTATTGGATAAATTATTGAATTCTTTAGAATATGGTGTACCACAGGAACGCGAGCGTGTCATAATGATAGGTATAAAGGTTAGAAATCAAAAGGATAAAGATCAACTAAAAGATATTGTGAAAAATTTCAATTGGGGAATACGAGAGTATAATGTTTTAGAAACGATTCGTAATATTGATTGGCCTGATACGGAGCCTTTTATAGAAAATTCCGTGACACAACCACCACAGGATATTATAAAAGAATTAACAATACAATATTGGTTTGATAAAAATGATGTAGAGAATCATCCTAATTCCGAAAACTTTTTTCAACCAAAGGCGGGATTGGCAAGAATGCAAACTATTGAAGAAGGAGACGTATCGAGAAAATCATTTAAGCGTTTGCATAGATGGAGGTATTCTCCTACTGCTGCATATGGAAACAATGAAGTACATTTGCATCCATATAAAGTAAGAAGATTAAGCATTGCAGAAGTATTGGCAATTCAATCGGTGCCTCCTGAATTTGAACTTCCATCAAATATGTCTTTGACTGATATGTTTAAAACAGTTGGAAACGGTGTACCTGTTTTAATGGCGGCAAAATTTGGACGAGAATTGAAACCATTATTGGAAATGTATTTTAAAGATACGAGGGATAATACTATATGATATATACAGAGGATGACATAAAGAAGGATTTATTAAAAACAAATGTAAAAGAATTCTATATGAAATATTTGCTACGTGCTGATAATTGGTATTTTGAAAGAATATTAAATATCGATGAGAAAGATATTATTCATGCAGTTGATGATTTTAAAATGTTGGTGAGTGATGCTTTTGATATTGGATTTAATAATACAGTTATGGTTGGAAGTGCAAAGCTAGGAATGAGTCTTTCACCAGAAAAATTTCTTAAGCATTTTACTGATGAAGGAGATAATCCGTCAGATATTGATATAGCTATCATATCTACACAATTATTTGATTATTTTTGGCGACTGTTTAGAATGTCGTATAACATTACAAATAAAAAGTATTATCGTTATATATCTAGGGGAATATATAGAGGCTATATTTCAGATACTGATTTATTAAATATTGAAGAATGTCGTGTTGAGTGGATAAAAAAGAGTAATGCTGCTACCAAAAGTCTACAACGCGATATGTATTTTAAGCATGAGATTCACTATAGAATATATCGAGATTGGAAAGATCTAGAAGAATATCATATACAATCTATTGAACAATTGAAAGGAGATTTAAACGGGTATGGCCAATAAATTTTCGAGAAACACAATGAAAATAACACAAATTTATAATGGATTTAAAGATGAAGAATTGGTTGTGGATAAAACATATCAACGTAAAAAAGTTTGGGGAGATAAGGATAATATAAGATTGATAGAAACTATTTTGTTGGATTTGGTCATTCCTGAAATATTTATGTGGGATTATGACACGGATCCTAATACGGGGAAGACGATTACACATATAGTGGATGGGCAACAAAGGATTAATGCTATCTTTGAGTATATTGCAGGAAAATATAAATTACAAAAAAAACATTTAATTGATGAGGAGATAAAGAAGAAATATGCAGACAGATATTTTTATGAACTAGATGATGATACAAAAAAAGCAATTTGGTCATATGAAATGTCAATAGTAAATTTGGATAAGCATTTTTCAAAGGATGAAGTGAGGAATATGTTTTATAGACTTAATTTGACAGATTATAGTCTTAATGAACAGGAAAAAAGAAAAAGTTGGGACAGCGAATTTGGAAAAGTATCTGAACAATTGGCTGATGAAATTTTTTGGCAAAATTACAAAATATTCAGTACCGCTGATGTTAGAAGAATGAGAGATGTAGAATATTGTAGTAGTATTCTGTTATTGGCAAGAGAAGGTATACTTGATCAAACGAAAGGGGATAGATTGGATCAAATATATAGAGAACTTGGAGAAGAATATGTGGATTCAAAAGAGGATATAGAAAAAGTTCATAATGCAATGGAGTTAATTAAAATTATTACAGAAGATAAAACAAACGGATTTGTAAATAAAAAAATTCAGATGTATACTCTTTTTTGTGTTATGTTTGATTTCTCTGAAAAAAAGATTTCTATATCACAAGATATGGTGGAAAGGCTAAAGATATTTATACAATGTTATACGCTTTTTAAAAATGAATATGAGATTGAGTCTGAATCAACTGAGGAACAAATAACAATTGAATATTTAAAAAAATATAAGCTTGCGTCTTCAGAAGGAGTTAATAAAATTGGAAACAGGATGATTCGTTTTGAAGTTTTGAAAAAAGTTTTATTGCAAACAGATGGAATAGAAACAGATATTTTTGAAAAAACAGCAAGAAAAATGGAGAAAATGAATAGCAGTGAAGAAGAAACTGATGGATAATCTTTTGTTGTGTGAAATATAGATACATTTAGGAATGTAGGTTTATTGTTGGTAGTCTTTGGTAATTCATTTTCGCAAAAACTTGGTTAGATGGCGTTTAACGTTGTTTTTCATGTAGTTAAGACAAATAAAAAGAATGGATCTAAGATTGCAAAGGATAGTGTTTCATGGCTCTATTTTGACTCTAATAATTTGGCACGAGAAAAACATCAGATAAAATTCAGAGAATATGAATATAAAACAACACAAATGTGTACCGAAAAGTGCCTAGATTATCCTATCCGCACCCGAGTTTGAATAGTAGCCACAAGTCTTGGAACCCGCTAAACAAGTGACTTCCGAGACTTTTTGTTTTGCTCTGCTACTATTTTGCTACGTAAACGCTCCATGGTGAGTGCCTTTAAAATCAGTATTCATCTGTAATAAAATGTCTGTAGCAAATTCGTGTTTTTCGTAACGAATTTTGCGAAATTTCCAACATGAGGCAGATATTTTGAGCAGACGAAAAATTGAACAGGCGAAACTACAATACTGGGCAGGTATGATTCATGATTGTCAGCATTCAGGCCTTAAGACAAAAGAATGGCTTGCAAACCACTGAATAAGTAAGGATACTTATTACTACTGGTACAAGAAAGTTCAAACCGTTTGTGTAGAGGCTATGGAAATGCCAGACGCGCTTTCAATGCCTGAGTTTATGTCATTACCAGTTCCGGCAGAGCCAGCTAATGTGCCGGTTGAGTCGGCTATTAGATCCTATGCAATAGTTACAATGCACATAGGTAAAGCGAGGATTGAAGCAGAGTGGGATAAACTTTTGGACTAACAGTCCAATGCAATTATAGTTCCTATAGGATATCATATAATCAAAAGAAAAGGATTGGTGTATATCTTATGGGAACTAATTTTTATTTGATGAGTAGAAATAAAAAGCTAATGCGAGAGTATTTTGCCGTTGAAACAGAATATACAATCAAGGATATCGAATATGAAATTGTAGATGAGCCATATTTAGGGTATGAGGTACATCTTTGTAAACTGAGTGCAGGTTGGCGACCACTATTTCAAAGACATAAGACTATCAGTACATTTAAGGAATTGGAAGAATTTTGCCTGGAAAATAAGAGCATGGTAAGTATCTATGATGAATATGGCAGGAGATACACATGGAAACAATATTTCAAAAAAGTGTACAATCATAGTCAGCGTAAGGCAGAGCCAAGGAAATGGATATATGATATTGATCCTATTTTTCCAGATAATGGTCCTAGATTACATATGGCATCATGTACAGAGCAGGAAGCGGAAATATATATGCCATTCTGTCATAGAGAATACAACGAGAAGGAAAAATTAGCGAAGGAACGTTTTCATGTGCATGAAAGAATATGGAGTGATGAGAAGAGTTGGGAAGATCCAGGTTATCCATTCGATTGGACGGAGGGTGAATTTTGCTAAAGGAGTTGACAACATATGTATGAACATATTGATATGAAGAAAACAGGCATCTTATTAAAATATAGAATTGAAAAAGCAGGTTATACAGTAAAGGATATACAGAAAATATTGCAGTTATCATGTCCACAGCCTATATATCGTTGGTTTAAGGGAATGATTCTGCCATCTGTTGATCATCTTTATGTATTGAGCAGGTTGCTGAAGGTACATATGGAAGATTTGCTTGTGCCCCAATGTGAAAGTATCAGAGAGGTGGAAATGTGTGTATGTACATCAAGTTATAAAAGATTATCTGAGTACTGGAAACGTTTATATATAAACAAATGTGCGTAATATCAGGAAAGGTGGATTATATAGTACAAGCTATGGATGACGAAATTAAGAAAATAGTATGCATGATAACAGAACTTGATGCCTTAGCATATGCTACATATAAACCGATAGTCGAAGAAATATGTGCAAGAAAAGCATCTGAATCAGAAGTAGAATATTTGCTGGATTATATGGTTGGAATATGTAGCAGTGACAGGATGTTAGAGCTATTCAAGTGTGTATGTAGAAAGTATATATATTTATATCCAGAAATGGTTACATCCGAAATATATACATATAAGAGTATGTATGAAGAAGCAGGAAATGATTTAACAGGTGCAAATTTTGCACATGTTGATGGCAATGGAGAAAATCATTGATATTGATATATACAAAAAATATAAATTATTTGTTTGGGTTATTTTGAATGATATGTATAATCTGGACATAAAAGCAGTATGTGCAAAAAATGCACGTACTGGTATGATGATAAAAATGTTACAGCTGCATCGTCATCCTCATTCATATTCTGAACCAGTAGCAGGTCGTCATCATCAAGATTCAACGAAATAGTATACCATATATTTGGGTCTGTTGGGTTCATTGGGCATTTTTCCTCTTTGAGATAATATTCCGTTTCTGATATTTCTCCATCCTCCAGCTTGTCTCGTAAATGTGCCCAATAAGATGAATTATATTGTCATATTTGATGTGAGAGTGAATGTTGTGAATGTAGTTGGTATATTCCAATAGCTAGAGAATTATCAGAGTAGATTTATTACCGGAAAAAGGACAGGTTATTTTGTCTGATATAAAGAAAATAGAGTTCGGTAAAGTAGTTAATAAAATTGTAGATGCTACAGTCTTGTGGTTATAAGATAGAACAGGCAAAACCAAGAGTATATATGATTTTGAAAAAAAGAGAGAACAACAGGTACAAATTGAGAAAAAGAATGAACAGAATAGATTAGCAATTGAAAAAGAACAAAAAGCTGAGAAGTTTTATCAAGATTGTTATTCATTTCATATAAAACAAGATACACCGGTATATGAATTTTTCTCCGAAAAAAACAAGATAGCTGCAATTTATATTGATGGTGATAAATCGCTTAATTTTATTAAGATAGATGGATATGCGCAAGAAGAAAAAGCTGGTGTGATTACTTACAACAATATCCATTATTTTGATAAAGCGGGTAATATTTCTTATGTCACAGATATTGAGGGAGATTACTCAAGTTATGGTGGAAGTATGACAGGCGGGAACTTTTCAAAATTAGCTACTGTAGGTGGAGGGCTATTGTTTGGAATAATGGGGATGGCAATGGGGGCGGTGCTTACATATAAACCTGCGTATCAGGAAGAAACCAAAACAACATCTGATGCATATACATATATGGTGATCCTGCAGAGATAATACCAATTGGAAATTCATAATAGTTTTGGAAGAACGTATCAGGTAAATCGGAACTACACACAGTAATGATAAAATGCTTTGGTACCGGATTGACATTAAAAGTACGTGAAATCCAGTATTTTCAAGACCTGAGACCATGCAAAATTGCGCGGTTTCAGTTTTTTTTCTTACAGAGGAATAGAATATGGATTCTGTGGGGGATATGCTGACAATATGTTATTATGATTTTTTGGAATCAGGTAGAAGATAGTGGTAAGAATAATGAAAAATAGTGAAAAAATAGTGTAATTTTAATGAAAAATTGACACTCCCATGATATAATATATGTGTTAGGAGGCTGCTTTTTTATGATTAAAGTTACTTTGTCAAATGAGATATTAAAGTATATTACGGAGATAGATAAAAACAGATATAAAGTATCGGAGGTTTCGTTGCCGGTTGATGTAGCAAGTAAGTTGCGAAAAAATTCAAAGAAGAAAAGTTCCTATGCGTCTGCTAAAATTGAGGGGAATCCGCTGTCAGAGAAGCAGGTGGATGAGGTTATTGATAGTGATGAACGAAAACATTATCTTGAACCGGAGCAGGAGGCCCGTAATTATTTCCTGGCACTGAATTATCTGGAAGAAAAGGCTACGGAGAAGGAACAGTTTTCCAAGAAACTGATATTGGATGTACAGAAGTATGTTGAAAAAGGAGCCTCGAAGGAAAAAATAGGACTTCGAGGACCAATGCCACCCGGAGTATTATTTGCTGTATATGATTCACAAACAGGAAATCCTGATTATATTCCTCCGGAATACATTTATATACCGGATTTGTTGGATGAATTGGTAAAATATGTGAACACGACAGATGATCATCCGCTTATAGTCGCAGCTGTAGTTCATTATCAGATTGTAACTATTCATCCGTTTGAAGATGGAAATGGGCGAACAGCAAGGTTACTCTCAGGATATATTCTAGACATAAACGGATATGGCTTTAACGGTATTGGCTCATTAGAAGAGTATTTCGCATATGATATTGATGAATACTATGAATCAATCCAAATGGGGCTGCCTGCACTGTATTATTCGGGACGGGATAATCCCCCTCACCCGGAGATTTGGATTAATTATTTCCTTCGCATGGTACTGCTGTATTCAAGTAAGGTTCGCGAACTGTCGGAGAGTTCAAACGGCGAAGAATTGGAAGGAAACATTTCGTATCTAAAAGGTAAAGAGAGAGAATTACTTTTACTGCTCATGAAGAATTACAAAAGAGCATTCACGCCTATCGAAGTCAGCAAAGAACTTAAGGTTACAAATAAGACCGTAATCAATCGCCTTGCAACACTTGTAAAAAATGGATTTGTCGTTCCGAACATGGTTAAGGAGCGTATACGTTCCTATGAACTTTCTGATTTTACAAGGCGGAATGAGAAGGTGATAAGAAAGCTTTTGGAGTGAGACAGGAGCCTCTGATGGATGTAGGTGTGCGGAATGTAATTAAGCGGCCAAATTTGTTTACATTTATGATTTTAGAATGATGATAAATCAGCAGAAAATTCAGCAGATTCAAAAACATAAGAATCAAAAGTATTTTTCATAAGAGAATATTCTAACCATATCTTAACCAACGTGGTTAGGAATTTCTTAATGAGTTTATGATAGAATTGGAAAGGGAAAAAGTGATGGAAGTAAAATTTTATGATACAGTTAATGATGAACTATTGAAATTTGCAGTAATTATCTCACAGAGTAACGGCAAATGGATATTTTGTAAGCATAAAGAAAGAGATACATATGAAGTGCCGGGAGGGCATAGAGAAGCTGGAGAGGATATTCTTGAGACAGCTAAAAGGGAGCTGCAGGAAGAAACAGGAGCGGTCAAGTTTGAGATAAAACCGATATGCGTATATTCAGTAACCGGTAAGAACAGAGTAAATGAGACTGGGGTGGAAACATTTGGACTGCTTTGTTTTGCAGAAATAACTGAATTTGCGAAAGAATTACATAGCGAAATGGAGAAGGCTGTGCTTATGGATGAGTTGCCTGATAACTGGACATATCCTTTGATACAACCGAAACTTATTGAGGAATGGGAACGAAGAGTAAAATAACGTATATGGAAAAATGAATGTATTATGTTGCATGCTAACCAAAATGCTGATGGTCTAGTGCATAAAACCAGAATATAGAGAAGATGCAGAATGCAACGGCAGTGTTGACCCTACAACAAATTATCTTTTGGAGAAGGACTTGGTTGACTTTGAACAGCCTATTTAAACCGAACAATACGGCCGAGAATTTTGAGTACAAAACAGAGCTTTATAAATGTCTTAAACGAGTCATTTATAAAGCTTTTTATTTCTTTATTCCTGATATTGAAAAAAGAATAGAGGTACTGCTGACAGAAATAGATGAAATTATGCATACTAATCCATATATGTACAAGTATGTATTAGATGACAACGAGGCAATAAGTGAAACAAAGAAGGATTTACAGGAAGGCGATAATATGAAATAGAGTAAAGATTTTGTTAGTGTAATAATAAAAAAATAGTAGACAAAGAGAATATAATAAAGTAAAATAAATATGACCGATTTGTAAATGATGAATATGTATCCTACGCTCCGGACAGGCTGGCTAGAGATTTAAAGTATTTTAATGCTAATGGATATAATCTGTATGATAGGCAGAAATGCTTTATTATAAAAAATAAGTAATTAAATATGAGTGTGTATACATCAAAGGTACAATGGAGGAACATTATGAAAAAATGTAAAATGCTTTTAATTATTCTTACAGCACTGGTTTTAGCTGGCTGTAATGGCAGTAAAATTGTTGATGAGAGAGGCGAAACTGAAAGTGTAACAGCCGCAGAGAAAACAACTACAGACAAAGATCCGGACGCTGCAGTAGAGGCAGAATTTTATGATGATGCCAGAGGAGGAATATCTGTAGAATGTATGGAAATGGTTGACGGAGAATTAAAATACGGAATTGTAGATAGTGAAATGGGAATATCAGTAACTGACGGAGAGGTAAAGCTTCGTGTAAAAATTAGCGGTGAATACAGCTTTGAGGGGCAGCTGCTTAATAATGAAAATACATGTAATTTGTATTTGTATCATAATGGTAATCTGCATAAGTTTAACTACGAGGATAGTGATACCTATATGTATACTAAAAAGGTTAAAAATGGTGAAGACTTAAATATGGAAATATCCTTTAAGCCTGCAGATGAAATAACAAGCTATAAAATCTTTTGCATTGTTTATAATGACAAGGATATGTTAGGTGAGAATGCAGAGCATAATAGAGAGTACAGCTTGAATAGTCAGGGATTATATATTTATTGTCAGGATTTTGTACTCGATTTATCTGAAAACAAACAGCTGGATAATGAGAAGGAAGGCCTTGAGGTGTGTACAGAATATAATGTAGAAAATACCCAGGATAAGTTGGCTGATGAGCTTAAAGCTTGTAATTCTCTTGTATATGGAGTAAATGCAGAGGACGAATTTGTATATAAGGCTAATGACGGAAAATACAAATTTGGAGCTGTAAGAATGAGTGAAGATCAAGATTATGTGGACAACTACAGCACATTTATTGTTTGCGATGACAAGCTTGTGCCTGCCTTTGACGGAAAGCCTATTTTAAATTATAAGGGAAAGGGAGATATAGTAGTAACAAAGGATATAGACTTAAATATGTCTAAGGGAGAACATATGGTTTATTCTGTTACAATAGCAGATAAAGGAGATAGCTATCGCTCCAGATATGTGCATTTCAATGTAGAACAATAGAAGTTATGGTGGAAACGCAGACAATATATAAAGATAAAATGGAGAAGCAATATGAAAAAATATATTTTAGGAATACTTGTATGTGTATGTATTTTTATAAGTGGTTGCTCTGGCAATAAGGATAACAAGGGAAATTTAGTAACCAATTATTTTAATGGTACAGGCGAGCTTCATTCATATAGCCAGTTAAACAGAGCTCCGGTGCTTTATGATGATAATTGTAAGTATATAAAGAAGTTGAATTATTATTGTATTGACGGTGATAATGCGTATTCTATTTGTACTGATGCCTCATGCAAGCACGAAGACAGCAGTTGTATTGCCAATGGAGAAAATACATATTTTGTAGTTAATGATACCCTGTATTGTTCTGACAGACAGATAATTAACTGTGATACAAAAAAGGTGGTATATGAAAATAAGCTTCCAAAGGAATATTTGGATAATAAGGAAATAACCTATGAAAATAATATAGATGAAGTAAAGATAATTGATGATAAATTTATTGTACTTAGAGAGGGCGGTTATTATATGGTGCTTGACACCAGCTTTAATGAGATTACATATTTTAATGATATTTCTAAAAGTATATGGTTTAGTTTAGAGGAAAATGATTTATATTTCTTAAACAAATATTATAAAATCGAAAGGGTAAATCTTGCTGACGGAAATAGTGAGTATATAGATTTAGGAATATCCTATATAATATCAGCGTGTGATGATGAAAATTACTATTTTGTACAGGATAGATATAAAGATTTATATCGAATAGATAAGAAGACTAAAGAAAAAAAGAAGATTGATACAGAGGTTGGAGATTTTGTTGTAGTAGATAAATACTTATATTATTCAAAGGATAAGGAAGACGGTACTTTAAGCCAGATAATAAGTGATACTGATGGAAATATTATTAATGAAATAAATGCCTTGGAGGAATTTGGAGGAGATTTGAATATGTATACCATAAGCTATTATGATGGAAAAATATATTGTGGTATGTTAGAAAGGGAGGATAAAACATACATTATAGAAATGTCATTAGACGGCTCGGAGATTAAGAAGTATGAAGTACGAGATTAAAAAAATAGTTAAAAATAAAGTATTAATAATATTGTTCCTTGCAGCTGTGGCTGTTAGTATATTTGTATCCTTAAGATATTTATCCTACAATGAAGACGATGTCAAGGTATATGAAAATCCATCAAGTGAAAGCTACAAGTATAAGCTGGATTACTACGATTCCGTCAATGAATATAGAGAAAAGGTTTGCAGAATAGCAGACAGACTTAAAAATTCATCAGATGAATATGTAGCTGCTCTTAATAGTGAGCTTAAGAATAGTTATCAGGAGCAGTTATCCTTTGTTACAGTTTTTTATACAACCTTTATTGCAAGGTCTATGTGGAACAGTTCGAATATAGGAACACTTTTTTTCCTTGTGTTCTTTTTAAGTTTTGTGACACAGATGTTTTTTTCAGATGTATCTGCTAATATGATAGGTATGCTTAGAACTACATATAAGACTAAGAAAATATTTTGGAATAAGCTAAAATGTATATTTTTAGTAAGTGTTTTAATTTCTGTGCTTAAAGTGGCAATAGAATACTTACCTCAATGGATATATGGAAATATTATAGACCTTACAAACCCTATACAGAGTATTGAGGGCTTTCAGGAATCTCCTTACAATATATCTATACTTGCCTTTATTGGTATAGATGTGCTTTTAAGCATATTGTCGTTTTTGGCAATAGGTATGCTGGTTATTGCTTTTGCCAATATATTAAAGAAAATTCCAAGACTTATAACACTTGTAGTAATAATAAGTGGAATATGGTATTATATGTTCTATTATATAACAAAAATTAACTATGTAAGTGCATTAGGTGTTACAGAGGATAACAGATGGTTTACGAATATTATTAGAAGATTCACTACAGTTTTTACCCTGTTTGATCCTGTTAGTTATTTTAAAAAGGCTGAATATATAAATATCTTTGGTATGCCGGTAAGATTGCTTAATGTAACGCTTATAACAGCTATTATATTTGTAGCAATAATGATATTTGTATGCAGACATTTGTACTTAAGGAGAGATGTTAATGTTAGAAGTTAAAGAATTGTCAAAAAAGTATGGTAAAAGATATGGACTTATAGAATTTAATTATAATTTTGAAAATAAAGTATATGGACTTTTAGGGCCAAATGGTGCAGGCAAGTCTACATTGATGAATATTATTTGCAAGGTACTAAAAAGAACATCTGGAGAAATTATTTATGAGGGAAAGGATATTGATGAATGGAAGGACGAGTATAGAAAATATATAGGTTATCTTCCACAGTATACAGGCTTGTATCCGGATTTTACAGTAAAAGAAACACTAGAGTATTTTGCTTATCTAAGAGGTGTTGCAAAAGAAAAGGTTGAAGAAAATGTAAATATGGTACTGGAATATACGAATTTGTCGGATAGAGCTAAGGACAAGGTAGAGTCATTGTCAGGTGGGATGAAAAGAAGACTTGCTATAGCGATTACTTTAGTTGGAAATCCTAAAATACTTATATTTGATGAGCCTACTGTTGGTCTTGACCCTATGGAGCGTTATAGATTTAAAGAAATGATAAAGAAAATCCGTGAGGATAAGATTATTATTATTTCTTCTCACATTGTATCAGATATCAGTGAAATAGCTGACAAGGTAATTATAATGAAGGACGGCAAAATTGTTGGAAATCTTGAAAACACAGACATAGACATTGAAAAAGAGTATATGAAACTTTTTGCTCAATAGTGAAAGAGGCATTAATATGAACAAAATAAAAAAATGGGAATTAAGGAAGTGTCTGCTTAATAAATTTGCTGTAGCATTAATGATTATTTTATTCATAGGAAAAATTATCTCTGCTATTGTATATAATGCTAACATTCCAAAAGGAGTAGACACAGACATATACAGGGAGTATATGAAAACATTAGAAGGCAAGTACACAAAGGAAAAGTCAGAATACATAGAAAATGAAATGGCAAGAATTTCCTCACTGGAGGATAGTCAGTTTTCTTATGTGGTAAAATATGACAAGGGGCTTATATCAAAGGAAGAATTTGACAATATAATGTATGAAATAAGAATAGCTCCCAAAATGCTTAGTACCCTAAGCTACATAAGCTCAAAATGTGATTATTATGAAAATAGCTATAGGGAAGGGATTTTTTTCTATGATTTAGATATACAAAGATATATGTCAGTAATGGGACTGGACTTTATTGGATTAACCTTTGTAATATATATATGTACGTCATTATATTTTTCAGATATAAGTGCCAAAACTACTATACTTGTGACTACATCATATTATGGGAAAAAATATACGAATAGAATTCGTTTAATATTAGGGTTGATAATATGTGTACTAAGTACGGTAATATTATCAATTACAGAGTTTGTTGCTAAGTATATAACTATGGATATTGACTATTTTAAAATGCCGGTAAAAGCAATGCTTGATATGAATAACTTTGCCTTTGATACAAATATTGGAAGTGGCTTACTTATTATATATGGAGGCAGGGTATTGCTTACAGTTGTAATTGTGCTTGGCTTTAGTATTGCAGCAAGAATTAAAACAAATCTTCAAAGGAAGTAATGATTTATATGTAAATCAGTAGCAGCCCGAAGGAAATTTTACTTTACTTCCTTTGGGCTGCTCCCTTTGCTTTCCTTACATTGTAGCAATCATCTATTAACTGTACACCTTTTCAAGATAGTGATCAATCACTCCGTCAAACTGGAATTGAGATTTCACCTGTTTTAAGAGATTTAATA
>OGOB01000443.1_pt1 | contig 22107 bp, 19 predicted proteins | sample 1573611 | NCBI WGS metagenome assembly OGOB01 (sample SAMEA2582016, study PRJEB24529) | metagenome | biome: Human gut stool | place: China | collected 2011 | reverse complement strand
GGTGTGTACCACGATGTGGATCGCTGCGCAGAGGAGACCCGGGCGCTGCTGGCACTGCCGCAGCGGCCAACGTGCATCATCTTCCCGGATGACTTTTCCGCACTGGGCGGCTACAACGCCCTGACCGAAGCAGGGTTGAGCATCCCGGAGGACATCTCGGTGATGGGCTAAGACGGCATCTACCTTTCCCGGGTGGTCAAACCCCAGCTGGTGACCTACCGGCAGAACACCACCGCGCTGGGCCGCACCGCCGCCGACAAGCTCATCGAGTTCATCGAGCACCCCCGTGTGACCCTGCCCGAACAGATCCGCGTTTCCGGCAAGCTGCTGGACGGCGGGTCGGTCCGCAGCCTCTGATCCGTCTCCCAAGGTTCTGGTTCGTGGAGCCTTTTTTGAGAAGAAAGCTTTTTTGCAGATAATGGAAAACCATGAAGGAGGTTTACCCTTATGAAAAAGATCTCTCGTCGTAATTTCCTGCTCGCTTCCGGCGCAGTGACCATTGGTGCAGCTCTGGCTGCCTGCGGCGGTTCCTCCGCTTCCACCAGCACCGCTTCTTCCTCTCCCGCATCCAGCGCAGCCGCTTCCGGCACCTCTGCCGCCGGCAAGGTGCTGAACATCTGGTGCTGGAACGACGAGTTCCAGAGCCGCTTCAACGACTACTATCCGGAAGTTTCCGAGATCGCAGCGGACAAGTCCACCACCACCCTGAAGGACGGCACCACCGTCAAGTGGACCATCAACGCCAACGAGAACAACAACTACCAGAACAAGCTGGACGAGGCTCTGCTGAATCAGGACTCCGCTGCCGATGACGACAAGATCGACATCTTCCTGATCGAGGCTGACTATGCTCTGAAGTATGTGGATTCCGATTATGTTCTGGATGTCAAGGCAGACATCGGCCTGACCGACGACGATTTGGCTGGCCAGTACCAGTACACCAAGGATATCGTTTCTGTGGACGGCAGCCAGCGCGGCACCACTTGGCAGGCTACCCCGGGTCTGTTCGCATACCGCCGCAGCATTGCAAAGGATGTGCTGGGCACCGATGACCCCGCCGAAGTGCAGACCTACCTGTCCGACTGGGATAAGTTCAACGATGTAGCGGCCAAGGCTGCTGCCAAGGGCTACAAGATGCTGTCCGGCTTCGACGATTCCTTCCGCACCTTCTCCAACAACATTGTAGCTCCTTGGGTGGACGGAACCACGATCAATGTGGACGAGAACCTGATGAAGTGGGTGGATCAGACCAAGGAGTACACCGACAAGGGCTACAACAACAAGTCCAGCCTGTGGGACAGCCAGTGGGCTTCCGATCAGGGCCCCACCGGTAAGGTGTTCGGCTTCTTCTACTCCACTTGGGGCATCAACTTCACCCTGCTGGGCAACTCTCTGGCAACTCCTACCGCTGAGGGCGGCAAGGAAGAGGTTGGCAACGGCATCTACGGCGACTACGCTGTGTGCGAAGGCCCTCAGCCCTACTACTGGGGCGGCACCTGGATCTGCGGCGCAGCCGGCAGCGACAACCTTGAGACCATCAAGGACGTTATGCTGAAGCTGACCTGCGATGAAGCCATCATGAAGCAGATCACCATGGATACGCAGGACTACACCAACAACGAGAAGGCCATGAACGAGATCGCAACCAGCGATTACAAGTCCGACTTCCTCGGCGGCCAGAACCACATCGCTCTGTTTGCAGAGGCTGCAACCAAGATCGATATGTCCAACGCCGGCCCGTACGATCAGGGCCTGAACGAGAGCTTCCAGAACGCTTTCAAGGATTACTTCACCGGCAACGTGGAGGAGGATGCCGCCAAGGCAAACTTCGAGACCGCTATCAAGGAGAAGTACCCCGAGCTGACCGACGTGGTATGGCCCGCATAAGCGGTTTTACTCCGAACTGAAAATTGAAGCAAAGGGGCGGGCGGCGTATCTCGCCCGCCCCTTTGGTTTTGCTGTGACCCGGCAGGAGGGAGGATCTCATGGGAGAGAAAACAAAGAAGAAAGGGTCGATCAGCTACGCGAAATGGGGCTATATCTTCATTGCACCGTTCTTTATCATCTTCGCGGTATTCCAGCTGATCCCTCTGGCATCCACCATTTACTACAGCTTTTTTGAATATTACCGCAGCGGCCTGAAGATCATCGGCCCCACCTTTGTGGGCCTGAAGAACTACATCACCCTGTTTGCAACCGACCTGCCCAAATACTTTGGCAACACGCTGCTGCTCTGGATCATCGGTTTCATCCCGCAGATCGCCATCTCGCTGCTGCTGGCGGCCTGGTTCACCGACCTGCGCCTGAAGCTGAAGGGCCAGACCTTCTTCAAGACAGTCATCTACATGCCCAACCTCATCATGGCTTCGGCATTTGCCATGCTGTTCTTTGCCCTGTTCTCGGATAACGGCCCCGTGAACGCTGCACTGGTGGGCATGGGCATCCTCAAGGAGCCCTTCAGCTTCCTGAACAGTGTCTGGGGCAACCGCGGCCTCATCGGCCTGATGAACTTCCTGATGTGGTTCGGCAATACGACCATCATGCTGATGGCGGCCATCATGGGCGTGGACCCTACCCTGTATGAGGCAGCGGAGCTGGACGGCTGCACCCCGAACCAGATGTTCTGGAAGATCACCATCCCGCTCATCCGGCCGATTTTGGTCTATGTGATGATCACTTCGATGATCGGCGGCCTGCAGATGTTCGATGTGCCGCAGATCCTGACCAACGGCAAGGGCGGCCCCGACCGTACCTCCACCACCATGATCATGTACCTGAACAACCACCTGTTCAGCAAGAACTACGGCATGGCCGGCGCGGTCTCGGTGGTGCTGTTCCTGGTGTGCGCATTGCTCTGCGTGATCGTTTACATGGCCCTGACCAAGGAGGACGACGGCCTGAGCAAGGCCGAGCGCAAGGCCCGCAGGCAGGCGGCCAAACAGGTGAAGGGAGGAAAAGCATAATGTCACACGCAGTCAAGACAAGATCCGAAAAAGCGACCCTTGCGGCCCGCCGCACGGTGTGCTATGCGGCGCTGGTGCTGCTGAGCTTTTTATGCCTGTTCTTCTTCTATGTGCTGGTCATCAATTCCACCCGTACCCATTTTGAGATCCAGAAGGGCTTTTCCTTTCTGCCGGGCAGATCCTTGATGACCAACCTGAAAAATGTGCTGTCAGATGCCAACATCCCGGTGCTGACCGGTGTGCGGAACAGCCTGATCGTGTCCGGCTGCTCGGCTGCCCTCAGCGTCTATTTTTCGGCCCTGACAGCCTACGGCATCTACGCCTATAACTTCCGGTTCAAAAAGGCGGCGTTTGCCATCATCCTGCTCATTATGACCATGCCGACCCAGGTCTCGGCGCTGGGCTTCCTGCAGCTCATCACAAAGATGGGCCTGAAGAACAGCTTCATTCCCCTCATCATCCCCAGCATTGCGGCCCCGGCGGTGTTCTTCTTTATGAAGCAGTATCTGGATGCCAGCCTGCCCATGGAGATCGTGGAAGCCGCCCGCATTGATGGCGCAGGGGAGTTCTACACCTTCAACCATATCGTGCTTCCCATTATGAAGCCCGCTCTGGCGGTGCAGGCCATCTTCTCCTTTGTGTCCAGCTGGAACAATTATTTCATCCCCGCACTGGTGCTGGATACGGCAGACAAAAAGACCCTGCCCATCCTCATTGCACAGCTCCGCAGTGCCGACTTCCTCAAGTTCGATATGGGCAAGGTCTATATGCTGGTGGCCATTGCCATCCTGCCTGTGATCATTGTTTATCTGCTGCTGTCCAAGTTCATCGTCCGTGGTGTTGCACTGGGCGGTGTCAAGGGCTGAGCATTCCGTTCTCTCCTTCGGAAAAAGCACCCGCAGCCAGCAGGCCGCGGGTGCTTTTCTATCCTCTCGTGCTCAGTCGGCTTTGGCAATGCGCTGCATCGCGGTGGAAGCAACATACTTCTCCTTGATGGCGCGGAGCTGGGCCATGTGGTCGGTGTTTACGTGGGCCTGCTGCTGGGCTTCGGAGTCCCACTCCTCAACGATGAGCAGCTCGTCCGGGTCGGCGGCGCTCAGGTAGTAATCATAGCGCTCAAAACCGTCCTCCTGCTGGACCTTTGCCAGAATGCCGGCAGCGGCGACCTCCTGCAGAAAAGCGTCCCGCTGGCCGGGGAGCATACGGTAGGTGACCAGAAGCATCATGTGTTCCATGGTGAAATCTCCCTTATAATGTTCCAATGTGTGTTCTTTTAGACAAAAGCCGCCGGAAATCGCTTCCCGGCGGCTTTTGCTTATTAGGAGGATCAAAAGATGATCCCTGGAGAACTTAGTTCAGGATGGTCTGCTCGGTCTCGACATCAAAGACGTGGACCTTGTGCGGATCGAATGCAACGCGGACGGTGTCTCCGTTGCGAGCCTTGGAGGTGGGAGCCACACGAGCGGTCATCTTGTTGCCCTTGTACTCCAGGTACAGGTAGATCTCAGCGCCCATCATTTCGGACACATCGACCTGAGCCTCCAGGTGGCAGTCGGGGTGCTTTGCCATAAACTCGGGCTCGTCGTCGATATCCTCAGGACGGATGCCCATCTTGACCTTCTTGCCAACGTAGGAATCCAGCTTGCCGTCAGCGGTCTTTTCCTTGGGCAGGGGGATCACGTCGCCGCCCAGGTCAACACCGTACAGCTCGCCCTTCTTGATCAGGGTGCCGTCCAGGAAGTTCATCTGGGGGCTGCCGATGAAGCCTGCAACGAACATGTTGCAGGGCATATCGTACAGGTTCTGCGGGGTATCGACCTGCTGGATGATGCCGTCCTTCATAACAACGATGCGGTCGCCCATGGTCATAGCCTCGGTCTGGTCATGGGTAACGTAGATGAAGGTGGTAGCCAGCTTCTTGTGCAGCTTGATGATCTCGGTGCGCATGGAGGTACGCAGCTTAGCATCCAGGTTGGACAGGGGCTCGTCCAGCAGGAAGACTGCCGGGTTACGAACCATTGCACGGCCCAGAGCAACACGCTGACGCTGGCCGCCGGACAGAGCCTTGGGCTTGCGGTCCAGCAGGTGCTCGATCTCCAGGATCTTGGCAGCCTCGTGAACGCGGCGGTCGATCTCGTCCTTCGGGGTCTTGCGCAGCTCCAGACCGAAAGCGATGTTCTTGTAAACGGTCATGTGGGGGTACAGAGCGTAGCTCTGGAACACCATGGCGATATCACGATCCTTCGGGGGAACGTCGTTGATCAGACGACCGCCGATGTACATTTCGCCCTTGGAGATCTCCTCCAGACCGGCGATCATACGCAGGGTGGTGGACTTGCCGCAGCCAGAGGGGCCGACGAAGATGATGAACTCCTTATCCTGGATCTCCAGGTTGAAGTCGGTAACAGAAGGAGCAGTAGCGCCCGGATAGATCTTGTAGATGTGCTGGCAGCTAATCGAAGCCATAGGTCATTGCCTCCATTAAAATTTTTCTATGTTACGGCACCTTGACGGTGCACGCTCTCGTTGGTATTATAATAGCAGATAACTTTGTGATATAAAATAGCATTTTATTGATTTGAGGTGTCAGATATTGCTTTATGATTGGACAAGCACCGCAGCCCTTGGCGTGGTGCGGGATATCCAGCCCAAAGAACCCCTGACCCTGACCGGCGAGGGGCTGTGGGTCTGCCTGATCTCCAGCGGCAGATGCACTGCCAGCCTGACCGATGCCTCGCCCTCCCCGGCGGGCAGCGCACTGATCCTGCCGCCCCAGAGCGCGGCGGCGGGCCATCTGGTGCTGAGCCGCGCCCCGTTGACCCTGACCCCGGAAGGGGAGAGCCACCTGCTCTGCATCCAGCTGACCGGGCAGGCGGCGGTGCAGTTCCTTGCCGGGCTGACGGAGCTGCCGTTCCTGGCCCGGGGCGAGACCTGCCCCGCCGCCGCAGAGCTGCTGGGCCGCCTTGCCGCCGAGGCCGACACGCCCCGCAGCCGGGCTGCCAGCCAGCTGGCCTTTGCCCTGCTCTGTGAGCTTGCGGGAGCCGACAGCGCCGCCCCGCCCCTGCCGCCGCTGGTGGAGGCCGCCATTGAGGATATCCGCCAGAACTACGCTGGCCTGTACGGCGTGGAGGAGCTCAGTGAGCGGCTGGGGGTCTCCAAGAGCCACCTTGTCCGCACCTTTACCGCCGCTGTGGGGGTGCCCCCGGGGCGCTACCTGACCACCGTGCGGGTGGAAGCTGCCATGCGGCTGCTCCTGCACCGGGAATACACGCTGGATGTCATTGCCAGTCTGTGCGGCTTCTCGGGGGCCAACTACCTGTGCCGGGTGTTCAAAAAAGAGACCGGCCAATCCCCCGCACAGTGGCGGGCCTTGGCCGGTCAGACAGCGCGGCCCCTCAGCCCGGCAGAAAGCCAGCGGGAGCAGGCACTGTATATTTAAAATGTTCAGGAGCCGGGGCAGCACCCGGCTCTTTTCCGTGGAGGCGTTCAGCCGCATACAGACTGCGGGCGCTTGAGCAGGAACACCGTCAGGGCCAGCGTGATGGCCTCGGCGGCGGGGAAGGCCGACCACACGCCGTTCATGCCGAACAGGGCGCTCAGAATCAGCGAGCAGGTGACGATGGCGGCCACGCCCCGGCTGACCGAGGTGATGGTGGCCTCGGTGGGGCGGTTGACCGCACCCAGATAGCCCGCCGCAACAATATTGCAGCCTGCAAAGAAGTAGCCCAGGAAGTAGATGCGCATACCGCTGTGGGCATATTCGGCCATCAGAGCAGAGCTCTCGCTGTTGAAGAGGGCAACAAAGGTATCGGTAAAGCCAAACACGGCACCGTACAACACCGCCGCCAGCGCCAGCGCGGTACCGCAGCCCAGCAGAAGCAGCCTTTTTGCCCCGGTCATCTCATTTTTGCCGTAGCACTGGCTGACCAGCGGCTGGGCACCCTGGGCCACGCCGTTGAAGATGGCTGTTGCCACCAGCGCAAAGTTTGCCACCACGCCGTAAGCGGCCACGCCCACGTTGCCCGCCAGCCGGAGAAGCAGGAAGTTGAACACGGTGGTGGTCACAGCAGAGGAGAGCTCCCCGACAAAACCGGAGATGCCCAGCTGGCAGCTCTGCACCAGCAGCCGGGCCGAGGGAGCCTGCCGGACAAAGGTGAGCGTGCAGCTCTTTTGAAAGAAGTGGCGGCTGCAGATGGCGATGCTGAGCACCGGCGAGATGGCGGTTGCCAGCGCCGCGCCGGGCAGGCCCAGCCCCATGGGGAAGATGAAAATGTAATCGAACACCACATTGAACAGGCTGCCGCTCAGGGTGGCCACCATGGCAAGGGACGGGTCGCCGTCGTTGCGGACGAAGGCCGAGAAGATGTAGTTGCACATGAAGAAGGGCGTGAACAGCAGGAAGATGCGGGTGTAGTTCAGGCCCAGCGCCACGATGTCCCCATCGCCGCCCATGAGCTGCAGAAGCGTGCCCGGGCAGAACGCGCCCGCCAGCATGAACGGGATGGCGATCAGGCAGGCGCAGAGGATGGCGTTGGAAAAATACCGCTGCGCCCGCGCCTCGCCCTGGGCCTGCAGGATGGCGTACCGGGTGGCCGCACCCAGGCCGATCATCGAGCCGAAGGCAAAGATCAGGTTGTACATGGGCAGGCAGAGGTTCAGCAGGGTCACGCCGTCGGTGCCCGCCGCCTGGGCGATGAAATAGGTGTCGGCCAGAATATAGCACGATGTGCCGATCAGACCGAAAATATTCTGCGACACATACTTGAAGAACTGCTTTGTCAGGTTCATGGATGCTTCCTTTCCGCAGGGAGAATAGGGGAGTGAAACGTAAAAACGACTACTACTATATCATAAAACATGGCATATTTCAACGAAAAAACGAGGAAACACGCCATCATTTCCCAAACGGAACACTTCTCCCCGGGGAGATGCCGCTATCCGAAAATGCCATACAGATACTTCCTCTTTTGTGCAACTCGCCAAAGATGGTTTTGGGTTATTGACAAAAAAAAAAAAAAAAGTTTTATGATTTTTGTGTAAGATGCCACATAAAAACAGAAGAATCGGCAAACCAGCCGAAAGGCTGCGACGCAAAGCTACAGGGCCTGTAATATGGCAGCCAGCTGCACTTTCTCAACCATACCGCACATGGGCATCACCTCAAGGGGCGGTAGATTCCCAAAGTACAAAACGCAGAGCGTTGTACCAGCCATTTGGCCGGTGCGGCGCTCTTTTTGCTTTGTGCGGGCATGGTTATATTTTGGGAGTAATTCATAAAAGGAGGATTTTTATGAGATTGAAACGAGTGATCAGCGCCGCCTTGGCAGTGAGCATGGCAGTTTCCATGATGCCTGCTACTGCGGTTTCGGCGTTTGCAACAGATGTGGGAAATTCTGTTGCGGTGCAGACTAGAACTGAAGCAAAAACCTCTGGTTATTGTGGTGCAGAGAATCAGAAAGAGAGTGTTCAGTGGGCATACAATGAATCTACAAAGGTTCTGACTATTTTTGGCGATGGCCCAATGGCCGATTATGATGGAATTAAGACGGATACAGATGTTGGCACAGACAATGATCTGCGTCCATGGAAACCCTATCTCAACCAGATTACAGAGGTACATATTGCGGAAGGCGTTACTGCGATTGGCAATAGTGCATTCCGTGGGATGAAGGCTTTGAAAAAAGCTAATATTCCTGCCAGCATTAGGGATTTGGGCGATTACATCTTTCGCTATGATGAAGTATTGGAAGAAGTAATCTGGGCAGAAGGATTTGAAGCGGCTGAAACTACTGACGTGGATTCAAACCAGAATGCGAACCAGAATGTATATACAGGAAAATATTTGCCTACAAGTATGTTCGATTTCTGCTGTGAACTGGGCAAGGGCAAAGAACTGACTAAATGGCTTCCTAAGAGCTTTGAAGGTGTTGGCTGTGCGGCAGTTCGAGGAACACAGTTTACAGTTGATTTTGATAACTGGAGCAATTTGAAATATATTGGTGCGTATGCTTTTTCAATGATGCCGAATCTGGAAAGTTTTACTTTGACAAACAACATTCAGATTGGTATGAGAAAGAATGCCTCGAATGCGTTTCAGGGTTCTGGCTTAAAAGAACTGATTGTAAATACAGAGAAAGTACCAAAAAACTTTGCGTCTGGATGTACAAAGTTAAATACACTTGTATTAGGCAGTGGTGTGGAAGAGGTTCCAGATAGTGCATTTGCAGGAAGTGCCATTACAGAACTTGATGTACCAGCAAGTGTAAAGAAAATAGAAAATTGGGCATTCGTAGATTGTAAAGCGCTGAAAAAGGTGACAATTCATGGTGAAACGGTATTGAACACTGTGCCATTTGCAGGTTGCGATATCAAAGAATTTGTGATTGAAAATGGTGCTAAAGTTACATGTACGGATAACCCGTTCAGACCGAGTGGTAGTTATTCGGCTGTAACGACCTTGGAATCTGTTAAAATAATTGGTACATTGGAATCCAGTCGGACAGATACGACAACAGCAACTCTTTGGAAAAAAATGTTCTCCCCTAGTGAGCAACTCAAGGAAGTTACTGTGAGCGATGCAAACCTGCAATATGTAAAAGCTGAGACTTTCCCGAAGATGGAAAATCTGAAAGTTGTTGGCGATGATGTAACGTTTACAGCATCACTTGTGGGATGCACCAACCTGAAAACAGTTGACCTGACCGGCTGCAAAAAGATTACCAGCTATGCAAATGGCTGCTTTGGTGATGGTATGAATGATTCTACTGTCATCTATGTCAATGATACAAACGCAATTCCGGGGAGTGACACTGGCATTTTGAATAGTCATGGTATCGTTATGGTTGTTGAGGGTGGTACAGTCAATACGGATAAGACCGGCTTTGACAGCGTAACCAAGGCTGGATGTACCGCAAAATGGTATGAGGACGCTAAATGCCAGACCGAAACCAAAGATACTACCCCCGTAAAGGGTAAAACCTATTATGCCAAGTGGAAAGTTATCCCTGTTGCCGCAACGATGGATGTGACCACCTCCAAGAGCGACTACTTGGTCAATACTCCCGTTGATGTGAACATTGCCATTGCCCCCGGTACTGATATGTACAAGATTCTCAATGGCAGTGTTGCTCTGACCTACGGTGATGAAGTTGAAAAGGTAGAACTGAACGGCAAGGAACTGACCGAGAAAGAATACACTGTTCAGGAGCTGGCTCAGAAGATGGAACTGACTTCCCGAAGCAGTAATATCAAAGCAACCCTGAATGTGACCTACAAAAAAGCCGGCAAGTTTGATTTTGGCGTTGCCCTGAAGGACGCAAAGGGTGACCAGATTTGTGCTGATGGCACTCAGGTCGTTGTTGCCGAAGAGGCCGCCGAACTGACCCCTGCAACCAAGCTCTACACCCTGACCGTCAAGAATGCTGATGTTACCATTAAGAATGGTGACGAAGAGATCAAGGCTGAGAAGAACGACAAGGGCGAGCTGATCGCCAAGGTGCCCGAAAAGGCTGACGTGACCGTGACCTACACCAGCCAGAGCGATGCCGTTGCATTTGACCAGTGGACGATTACCACCGATGAAACGCTGGATGTGGATGTCAAGAACAACCCCCTGAAGTTCCAGATGCCTGCCGGTGGCGTGACCATCGAAGCCATGACCAAGGATGCCTCCATTGAGGAGGACGAGCCCAACATTCTGGGCACCGCCGCAGTGGTCGGCACTGCCGCTGCTGGCACCGCCATTCTGGCATGGCAGGGTTATCAGCTGGGCACGGAGCTGTACCTGAAAACCGCTCTGCCCGCTGGTACTGCCATCCCCACAAACCGTGCCGAGCTGGCCCTGCTGGTGTGGAACCATGCCGGTAAGCCCGCACCGGCGGTGCCACCGATACCCAGAAGGCCATTGCCTGGGCTGTGGAAAACGATCTGCTCAAGGCCGCAAAGGACAACGGCGAGACCTATGTGGATACCGATTCCGTGAGCCGTGTTGAAGTGATCCGCGTGTGGAATAAGGCACAGGAAAAGTAAACCCCACCGTCATCCCTTCGGGATGCCACCGCCCCTAATAGGGGCGGCCTTGGCAAAGAGGTTGGGCTTTACGCCATGCCAAGGGCCCCCCTATTAGCGGGGGCTGTCGCTGAAAGCGACTGGGGGGTTGCCCCCATAACCCAACCATTCTCTATTCCCAAATAACCTGTGGAAGCGCCCTGCCGGGGAACCGGTGGGGCGCTTCTGCATAGGGGCGGGAGCCGAAACCGCCGCTTTTTCCGCTCTAGCGCCGTGGTTTTTATTGACAAGCTCCCGGCTTGCTATTATAATAGAACAGTCATAATAGCATTCGTGCGCGGCTTTGCGGCTGCGTCAATCCAATAGACAAGGAGAAGATCCAAAATGGCACAAGAAATCAAGATGTCCGCTTCCGGCCTGAAGGCGATGCAGGACGAACTGGAATACCTCAAGACGGTCCGCCGCAAGGAGCTGGCCGAGGAGATCAAGGAAGCCCGCAGCCACGGCGACCTGTCCGAGAACAGCGAGTACGACGAGGCCAAGAACACCCAGGGTCTGGTGGAGAACCGCATCACCGAGCTGGAGCAGATGGTCAAGAACGCTGTGATCATCGACGAGAGCGAGCTGAGCGTGGACAGCGTTGCTGTTGGCACCCACGTTTCCATCAAGATGATCGGCGACGATGAGGCCGAGGAGTACGATATCGTTGGCCGTACCGAGGCTGACCCCATCAACGGCAAGATCAGCGACGAGAGCCCCGTGGGCCACGCTCTGCTGGGCAAGGCCGTGGGCGAGAAGGCTGAGGTCCTGCTGCCCTCCGGCCAGACCGTCGAGTACGAAGTGCTGGCCATCACCCACGCCGCAAACTGAGCCTGAACGGGAGGAAACCATGGAAGAGCAAAAGAGAAACCCCGCTCAGGGCCTGTCTGAGAGCGAGCAGGTGCAGGTGCGCCGCCAGAAGCTGGCCGACCTGCAGGCTGCCGGAAACGACCCCTTCACCCTGACCAAGTTCCCGCAGGACGCATACTCTGCCGACCTGAAGGAAGAGTTCAAGGACCTGCCCAACGAGACCGACAGCGGCAAGCAGGTGGCACTGGCTGGCCGTATGATGTCCAAGCGCGTGATGGGCAAGGCAAGCTTTGCCCACCTGCGCGATGACAAGGGCGATATCCAGCTGTATGTCCGCCGCGACGAGCTGGGCGAGGAGGCCTACGCCGCCTTTAAGAAGCTGGATGTGGGCGATATCATCGGTGTCAAGGGCGAGGTGTTCCGCACCAAGACCGGCGAGCTGAGCGTGCGCGCCACCGAGCTGACCCTGCTGGCCAAGAGCCTGCGCCCCCTGCCCGAGAAGTTCCACGGCCTGACCGATACCGAGATGCGTTACCGTCAGCGCTATGTGGACCTGATCGCCAACCCGGAGGTGAAGGATACTTTCGTCAAGCGCAGCCAGATCCTGAAGGAGATCCGCGCCTATCTGGACGAGAAGGGCTTCCTGGAGGTGGATACCCCCATCCTGACCCCCTTTGAGATCGGTGCCTCCGCCCGTCCCTTCTACACCCATCACAACAGCCTGAACATGGACATGGTGCTGCGCATTGAGACTGAGCTGTACCTCAAGCGCCTGATCGTGGGCGGCATGGACCGCGTGTATGAGGTTGGCCGCATCTTCCGCAACGAGGGCATGGACCCCAAGCACAACCCCGAGTTCACCAGCATCGAGCTGTATCAGGCCTTTACCGATTTCCACGGCATGATGGATCTGGTGGAGGAGCTGTACAAGCGCCTGGCCCTCAAGATCTGTGGCAGCATGGTCATTCCCTATCAGGGCAAGCAGATCGATATGGGCCACTGGGAGCGCCTGACCATGATCGAGGCCGTGAAGAAGTATTCCGGCGTGGACTTCAACGATTGGAAGTCCGACGAGGATGCCATTGCCTCTGCCAAGGAGCATCATGTGGAGCTGCCCGAGGTTCCCACCAAGGGTGCCATTCTGGCCGAGTTCTTCGATGCCTTTGTTGAGGACAAGCTGATCCAGCCCACCTTCATCTATGATTACCCTGTCGAGATCAGCCCGCTGGCCAAGCGCAAGCCGGATGATCCCGCCTTCACCGAGCGCTTTGAGTATTTCATCGACTGCACCGAGTACGGCAACGCCTTCAGCGAGCTGAACGACCCCATCGACCAGAAGGGCCGCTTCGAGCGTCAGGTAGCCGAGCGCAAGGCCATCGAGCCCGACTGCAAGGCACAGGTGGACTACGACTACGTGAACGCGCTGGAGTACGGCCTGCCCCCCACGGGCGGTCTGGGCTTTGGCGTGGACCGTCTGGTGATGCTGCTCACCGACAGCGCCTCCATCCGCGATGTGCTGCTGTTCCCCACGATGAAGCCGATTGAGCAGTAAATTCCGCGTTTGCGCAGCAATGAAAGCCCCAGTGGGGGGCTTTTAAGCGGCCGAGCGGTCTTGCGCCAGCAAGATGGAGGGGCCTTGCCCCGACAAGCTCCAATTTAAGCAAAACAAAGCCTGAAACTTCTTGATAAACCGAGAAGTTTCGGGCTTTTTGTTTGCAATGATTTCCAGCAATTTTTACACCATACGCCAATTTTACGCCAAACGATGCTATGATTTGTGCAGAGCAAAAAGAGCGTTGTTCGCGTTTGCGCAGCGAAGCGAAGCAATGAAAGCCCCAGTGGGGCTTTTAAGCGACCGAACGGTCTTGCGTAAGCAAGATGGAGGGGCCTCGCCTCGACAAGTTCGGGTTTGGCAGTAGAAACGGCTGTGTGGTAGGTGGGTGCAGACCTGAAAAGGGCTACATCACAAAGCGAATTCATGGATTTGCAGACGGAATGCCGAAACTTTCCGCAAAAGAAGCAACTGTGAAGAATATGGAGGTTTTCTTATGAACAAACTACTTTCCTGCCGCTACAATATGGACACCAACCGGATGGAAGCTCGATTTGCGGACGGCTCTGCCGTTGCCATCGACTGCATCGCCATAGAGGACGAATATGGCAACACCCCGGCACAGCGGGCAGAGCTGGATTGGCTGCTGCACAACAGGCCGCTGGAGTACGCGCAGCTTGTGCTGAGTGATAAGATGGAGCATTATCTTTCCCTTGGCTGCGAACACGGCAGATTAGAGGACTAACCTTACATAGAAGCAACAACAGCCCCGCTTTGGTGAAGAAGAAACCAAAGCGGGGCTGTATTGATGAAGGAGAAATGAAGGGAATATCAGGTTACAGATTCAGTTCAAACTGTTCCACCGTAACAGTTGCTTTGCCATCGGCAGCAAAGGTGATGCCATCGGCAGACTGGGGGGTGTAGATCCATGCGGTCATGGTCTGCTCGCCATCGTTGGCGAAAACTTCGATGCTGTTTTTATCCAGCAGGATGCGGAGCTTGAGCGCACCGTTCTGGCTGCGGACCTTGCAGCTGCGGCGGTGAACGATGTCGGCACGGGAACCGGCATAGCTGCGATCCAGCGTCAGCTGCGAGGTGTAGGGGTCATAAGACAGGCTGGTGTGATGGTCTGCGTCAGCAGCCAGCTTCAGGGTAAAGGAACGGTATTCGCCGGGCTGCACCGTGACGGTCAGGTCGGCTACACGGCCCTTGATGTCTTCCAGAGAAGTTTCGCCTTGCACCGTCACATTTTCGTGGAAGGTGCGCTTACCGTGGACGGCATCCAGCTCCCGCACCGGGGTCTGAAGAATGCGCCCATCCTTGATATGCAGCTCCCGGGGGCAGATGGTCTGCCCGAACCACTTGCAGCCCTGGGGCTTATCCTCGGTGTCCGACCATGTCTGCAGCCATGCGGTCATGATCCGGCGGCCATCCGGGGCAAGGGTGGTCTGGGTGGCGTAGAAGTCGATGCCGCCGTCCATCAGCTGCACATTTTCCTTGGTGAAGGTGTGGGTGGCTTGGTCGTAGCTGCCGATGAAGGCAATCACGTTGTGACCGTTGTGGAACTCGCCCTTGGGCAGCATCTCCATGGGGCCGAGCATCAGGACCTGCTTGCCGTCCAGCGGGAAGAAGTCCGGGCACTCCCACATTTTGCCGTACTGATTGTTGCAGCGTTCCAGCACCGTGACAAAGTGCCAGTCGAAGCCGTCCTTGCTCTGGAACAGTGCCGCTGCGCCGCTGCCGTCCTCGGCCAGGCAGACGGTGACGGCGGAGTAGGTGCCGTCGGCCTCCCGCCAGATCTTGGGGTCCCGGAAATCAAACTTGCTGAAGCCTTCCGGCAGGTCTTTCTGGGTCAGCACCGGGTTGCAGGCAGGCTTTTCGTAGTTGAGACCGTCACCGATGGCGATGCTCTGGGTCTGGATGTCCCGCATCTCCCCATTGGGCTGCTTTTCTGCCACCACACTGGTGTACATCAGCAGCTGCCTGCCATCATCCATCTCGGTGGCAGAGCCGGAGAAACAGCCGGGGCCATTGTCTGCCGGGGAATCCGGGGCAAGCGCACAGGGCAGATACTCCCAGTGCAGCAGGTCGGTGCTGACGGCGTGACCCCAGTGCATGGGCGCCCACCGCACATCGTAGGGGTTATACTGATAGAACTGGTGATACTTCCCTTTATAATAAGAGAAACCGTTTGGGTCGTTCAGCCAGCCCACATAGGGGGTCATGTGGTAAGCAGGGCGTTCCGCCGGGGAAATGGCTGCGCCGTGCTCGGCCTCGTAGGCACGGGCTTTTTGTAAAGTCAAATCGTTCATGGAATCCTCCAAAGGAAAGAATTCTTATGCGTAGTAAGCATCCAGATATTTCTGCATAATGCCCAGATAGTCGGACAGGCCGTAGGCTTCCAGCTTGCTCAGATATTCGTTCCACTCTGCATCCGTAGTGCCGTTCATGATCCAGTTCGCCTTCTGCGTATTCATGTAGGTCTGCAGATCTGCCTGCAGGTTAGAGACCTGCTCGGTGTCCTCGTTGCTCATAAAGACATTGGGATAGACATAATCGTTGTTCATATCCGGGGTGTAGATATCCTTGATCCAGTCCAGACGGTACTGTGCATCGTCCGGGCAGGTAACGTATACACCATAGTAATCATCCAGAACCGCCAGAGGCCCGCCGACACACTGCGCCTCACGGACTTCCACGGGAGAAGCATCGCCCAGAGGAGCGTGCTTCAGCATGGGCTCGCCCTTATCGTTGGTGGACATTTCAAAAATGTTAAAGCCTTCCGTATCGCCGTAAGTACCCCAGTTGTTCTGAGGAGACTGGAGGGGCGCGTACATCTGATCCAGCCATGCACAAACCAGTGCAGGATTAGTCGCCTTTGCGGTAACAACGCACTTGCCGCGGCCAAAGCCGCTGGTAAAAGAGCCGTTCTGCGGAGTGATATTCCGGGTATCGGCGGTCAGGGCAGGCAGCGGCTCCCAGTCGGTCAGGTTGTCAATGTTGGCAACATCCCAGCTGAAGCAGACACCATAGCGGCCAGCCTTGCCCTTGGAAACATAGGTGGACCACTCCTGTGTGAAGCACTCCGGGTCAATGAGCTTCTCGGCATACAGCTTGTGCAGCCAGTCCAGACCATCACGGTAGCCCTGCTGGGTGGCGGCACAGATGACTTTCCGGTCGTTGGTAACGGCGATATGGCGGTCTTTGTCTGCATCGCCGTAGCCTTCGCCAAAGCCATTGATGAGGATGCTGGGGTCCTGATCGCCGTTGTTGACGATGCAGGACATGGGGATGATGTCGCCGTCAATGCCATACTCTGCCTTGATAGAAGCGGCGTTATCACGGAATGCAATCAGCACCTGCTCAAACTCGTCCACTGTGGTGGGCATCGACAGACCGAGGAAGTTCAGCCACTTGGTATTGATGAAGCTCATGTTGCCAATGGTCTGGATGGCGGTCTTTTCTGCGCCGAGCTGCTCGATCCAGGGCAGTGCCCAGATGTGGCCATCGCTGTCGGTGCACATGGTGCGGTACTCCGGGTACTGCTCAAAGACCTTCTGGAGATAAGGCATATTGTTGTCAATGTAGTCTTCCAGATTGAGGATGACACCCTGATCTGCGTAGCGCAGCAGATTGCTGTCGGTAAAATCAGCAGTAAAAACAAAATCCGTCAGGGTGTTGGGGTTGGACATATTCAGGGTGATCTTATCGCTCCACTGGTCGGACTGGATGGCGGTCCAGTCGATGTGCACATTGGTCTGCTCTTCCAGACGCTTGAAGATGGTGCGGTTGTTCGGCTCGGATTCGCTGCCCACAGGGAAGCTGGTCATACCGGTAAAGGTGACCTTTTCGGACAGCGGAAATGTAACGGCACCGGTCACGTCCACAGCTGCGGCAGCAGAATTGCTGCCGCCGGTGGATTTGCCGCCGCCACAGGCAGACAGAGCAGCGGCAGAGCCCGCCAGAGCGCAGACCTTGAGGAAGTTGCGGCGAGAGATCAGCTTTTTCATGGTATTTTCTCCTTTTTTATGTTTCTTTTTTCGTGTAACAGATGAGCGTACCTGCTTATAAAATTCTGGAATATCCTCAGCCTTTAATGGAACCAGCCATGATGCCGGCATCAAAATACTTCTGGAAGAAGGGATACATCACCAGCAGCGGCAGACTGGAAATAATAATGGTTGCATATTTGAGCAGCTCTGCCATCTTCGCACGTTCGGCAGTGCTCTGGATATCTGCGATCATGCCGGATTCCGGCTGGCTCTGGATCAGGATGGAACGCAGCACCAGCTGCAGCGGCTGCTTCGATGCGCTGTTCAGGTAGATCATGGCATCAAAGTAGCTGTTCCACATTGCCACGAACTGCCACAGGGCCAGAACTGCCACCACCGGCATACAGACGGGCAGCAGGATCTTGAAGAAGTAAAGCATCTCGCTGGCTCCATCCACATCCGCAGCTTCGCGCAGCTCACGCGGGATGCCTTGATAATAGGTACGGGCAATGATCATGTTCCACACGCTGAATGCTCCCGGCAGAATGACCGCCCACATGGAATCCAGCAGACCCAGATTGTTGATGAGCAGGTAGGTGGGGATCAGACCGCCGCTGAAAAACATCGTGATCACAAACAAGGTGTTGAAGATCTTTTTGCCTTTGAAGTCCGGCAGCGACATGGGATAAGCGGCAAGCATCGTCACAGCTACCGAGATGATGGTGAAGATGATCGAGTAAAGTACCGCGTTCCTGAAGCCGACCCAGATCTGCTTGTCCGAAACGACACGCTGGTAAGCATCCAGACTCCACTTGCTGAAATCAAAGGAGATGCCCTTGTTTTGCAGAGTGACCGGGTCCATAAAGGACGCGATGACGATGTAGATCATCGGAACGATGATCGCCAGCAGGAACAAGCCCAGAAGTGCGTAGCCGCAGTACAGGATGATCTTATCTTGTCTGGTGTAGAGGGCCATTTTTGATTTTTTCTGTTTTGCCATGGTAAACCCCTCCTTACAAGCCCTTGCCATCGTTCATTTTGGCAACGACCTTGTTCACTGCGATCAGCAGGATGACGTTGACAACGGTGTTGAACAGACCGACTGCCGTGGAAAAGCTGTAATCGCCGTCCAACAGGCCCTTTTTATAAACGTACGTTGCAATGATCTCGGCAGTGTTCAGGTTCAGGTCAGTTTGCAGGGCATAGGCCTTTTCAAAACCGATGCTCATGATGTTGCCTGCCTGCAGGATGAACTGAATAACGACCATATCCTTAATGGCGGGCCACTCCACTGTCATGATCTGCTGGATCAGGTTTGCGCCGTCGATCATAGCAGCTTCCTTCAGATCTTTGCTGGCGTTAGAAAGGGATGCGGTGTACATGATGGATGCCCAGCCGGCACCCTGCCAGATGCCGCTGATGATGTAGATGGGGCGGAATGCTTCCGGCAGCGTCATGAAGTTGATGCTGGTGTGAAGCAGGCCGTTCACCGGACCGGTGACACTCAGCAGCACCCGGACGATACCGCACAGCACGATGACCGAGATGAAGTTGGGCATATACAGCACCAGCTGCACCTTCTGCTTGATCTTCTTGCTCTCGATACGGTTGAGCAGGAATGCCAGCAGGATGGGGATCGGGAAGCCCCACAGCAGACCGTAGACGCTCAGCTTCAGGGTGTTGATCAGATAGCGCTGGAAGTCCGGCGAGGACATGAAGCGGGTAAAGTTTTTGAAGCCTACCCACTCGCTGCCCCAGATACCTTTGAAGGGATTGTACTTCTGGAACGCGATCAGCACACCGCCCATGGGAGCGTACTTGAACACCAGCGTCAGCACCACGGCAGGCAGCAGGAACAACAGGTAAAGCTGCCAATGCCGTTTGATGTAGACCCATGTGTTGTGCAGCTTGCGTTCTGCTGTCAGCACAGCCGTTTCCGGCGAGGCCGTCTTTGCTTTCATGAATCATTCTCCTCCTTTTTGATTTGCTTGCCGTTTGATTTGTGTTTTACATTTGCACCTTTGAATTTTACGTTTTTTCACTTCGTTTGTGCAAATGTAAAACTCTGTAATTCATTTATACCACGCAAGCAAGCGAATGTCAACGATAATTCATAGTATATATAAAGAAATACTGTGGATTTGTACAGATGCACAAATTCGAACGTGCACAAATATGCAAAATGATGATTTGCATTTTTACGTTTGACTAATTTGTGCATTTGCACTATACTGGAGTCATAAAGAATAAGATCCGTCACCAGACTTTATCTATAAAAGAAAGAACACCCGCCCCCTATATTGTAAAGAAAGAGGATGACTTATGGCAACCAAAGTCACCATTCAGGATATTGCAAACGAACTGCAGCTTTCCCGCAACACAGTTTCAAAGGCCATCAACAACACCGGTGTGCTGGCAGATGCCACACGGGAGAAGATCCTGCGCAAAGCCGCCGAAATGGGCTATAAGCAGTTCGCCTATCTGCCGCTGTTTCAGGAAGACGCTGCAAAAGCAGCAGAGCCTTTCCTTCTGCCGAGTGACAAACGGGAGATCGCCATGCTGACGACCCAGTTTCTGAGCAGCTCTCACTTTTCCTCCATGATGCTGGATCGTTTCCAGTCGGAAATCGACCATCTGCACAGCGGCATGACCATTCATCGCATTTCTCCCATAGAGCTGAAAGAGAAAAAACTTCCATCTTCTCTCAACATCCAGCGCACAGCCGGCATCATCTGCTTTGAAGTATTCGACTATGACTACGCACAGATGCTGTGCGATCTGGATGTTCCGCTGCTGTTTGTAGACACCCCTGTGATGGATATGCGTCCTCCTCTTAAAGCTGACCGCCTTTATATGGAAAACCGCATTGAGATCCAGAATGCGGTGGCCCACATGGTCCAGCGCGGCAAAAAACGCATCAGCTTTGCGGGGGATAAAAACCACTGTCAGTCCTTCTTTGAGCGTTATATGGCTTATAAGGATGCAGTGGAGTACTTTGGTCTGACAGAAGGCCTGAGCACCTGTGCGATGCCATCTGGACAGCAGAACTATCCGGTATCCCTGTACGAAACCATACGTCGGTTCAAAACGATGCCGGATGCCTTTGTCTGCGCCAATGACTTTGTTGCCATGGATCTGGTCAAGGCATTGAATGAGCTGGGGTATTCGGTTCCCGATGATATCTGGGTCTGCGGCTTCGATGACAGTCAGGAGGCTTCCTACTTTGCCCCCCGTCTGACTTCGATCCATATCCATGGACAGATCATGGGCTACACCGCTGCCAATCTGCTTATGACCCGCATCGAAGAGCCATCGCTGAACTATCGCACCGTCTATACGGAAACCAACCTGATCCTGCGCGAATCCACAGGAGATTGAGCGAAAGGAGAACCCCCATGCGTGACCTGTGCAATACGGACAAGCCGCTGTTTGCTGTGCTGACGAAATTGACTTACAGTGCTTACCTGAACATCTTATGGCTCGTGTGCAGCCTGCCCATCGTTACCATAGGGGCTTCTACGACCGCCTTGTTCTACGTCACGCTCAAAATGGCGGAAGATCGGGACGATGGTCTGACCCGGATGTTTTTTAAGGCGTTCCGGGAAAATTTTAAGCCTGCCACAAAACTCTGGCTTATCCTGCTGGCAGTCGGCAGTTTCCTGGCTGCGGATGGCTTTGTGCTGCGCCGAATGTGGAGCGAAAACATTTTCTGGACGCTGCTCACTGCAGTGCTTATTGGTGCAGCAGTTCTGTACGGCATCGTTCTGCTGTATGCCTTTCCTCTGCTGGCACGGTTTGAAAACACCACCTTCGGCATCCTGAAAACAGCGTTTCTCGTGGGTGTCCGGTATCTGTTTTGCACCCTGCTGATGGCGGCGATCTATGGCATCATGGGGTACGTCATTGTGTTTGTGTTCACGCCTGCATTCCTGCTGGGCATGGGCTTGTGCGCCATGCTCTGCTCCTTTCTGATGCTTCGGATCCTCTATCTGATCGGTGGAGACCCTGATGCAGTACACGAGGAATACGACCATGACAAAAACTGACCGGGATACGCTCCGCTCCCTCCATGGGCGCAAAAAGTGGGAGCACATCTGGGCATATTACAAGCTGCCCATTGCGATCGTGCTCATCGTCGTCTATATCCTCGGGTATGCAGCCTACCGTCATGTGACGAAAAAAGAGGATGTGCTTTACCTTGGTCTGGTAAATATCACTGCCGGGTCTGATCTGACGGAACAGCTTACCACCGGCTTTGCCGAGGCGCAGGGTCTGACCAAAAAGCAACAGGTCGATCTGCTGTCCGGCTTGCTGCTCAGCGAAAGCGAACGCGCAGAGGAGCAGTATGTATATGCTTCAGAGATGAAGCTGCTGGGTGCAGTCAGTGCCCAGCGGTTAGATGTTGTTCTGATGGACGAATATGCACGGGATCGACTGTTGGCAGATGATTATTTTCTCGATCTGCGGACACTGGATGCGTCTTTCCATGCACTGTCGGGGCTGAACGCCGGTGGGACCGTGCTGGATATTTCGGACACGCCGTTTGTCAGGCAGGCAGGTTTTTCTGGCAAGGTCTATCTTGGGGTAGTGCAGAATGCACCGCACCCGGAGCGTGCAGCCGCTTACATTCATTATCTGTTCCAGCGGTGATCGTTGGGTTTTAGCTTATAGGATAAAAACAAGGAGAAAACGTATGGACATTTTAACGATTGGTGAAGTTTTGATCGACCTGACCCAGACCGGC
>OGOB01000428.1_pt1 | contig 22889 bp, 30 predicted proteins | sample 1573611 | NCBI WGS metagenome assembly OGOB01 (sample SAMEA2582016, study PRJEB24529) | metagenome | biome: Human gut stool | place: China | collected 2011 | reverse complement strand
AAAAAAGCAATCGTCGACTTTTTGGGCGACAAGGCGTAACAACAATGCGATAAAAAGCAGTCTCTTTCGCGAGGCTGCTTTTTTAAATATTTTTCAAAAACTTTTGAAAAAAGTGTTGACATACTCGGCATAGTATGCTATAATATAGACAATGAAAGAGCAGAAAGGTGATCAGAATGACAGCACTCGAAATTATGGCAGCGATAACCAAGGCGCACGAAGAAGATTACAACGCGGTTTTCGGAATCCGCACCGACGACGCGAGCATGAACATCGGCGACGCTTGCAGACTCTCGCACGAGTGGGACTACGAGAACGGATGGGAAGCCGAGGGCTACATGGACGGCACATGCGCAACCGGAATCGGTTATCTTTGGTTTGACGGCGAGCAGGATGACATCGACGAAATCAACAAGGCTCTCGAGATACAGAAAGATTATCAGGGCGCACATCAGTACGTTGTCATCGGCAGCGGCTGCGAATACGGCAATGACCCTGCGGAGATCGTAATGACCGACGCAAAAGTTATAGCGGTTATAAGATAAAACGCAAAAAGCCGGGCAAGGGATTTCTCCCCTGCCCGGTTTTTTAGTCCTAAGTTAGTCGCAAGTTGTAAGCAAGTTGGTTTCAAAGCACGCGCAAAACGCACGCAAAATGCACGCAAAACGCGCGCAGGTTAAATCATGCCGAGAAGCTTGAGCACCGCCACGATGATACCCGCGCCGTAAAGCCCGAGCATATTAAGCAGATTAAAAATGATAGCTGTTATCATCACTCCGCCTCCTCGTCTGTGCCCGGGTCTTCAATCGCCGTGCCCTGCTCGTGCAGATACTTGTCTGCGGTCTGTGCCGCCTCAGTAAAGCTGTTATTTTTCCAATAAGCGGAGATACCGACGAGCACCGAGAACACGACGCTGACGATTGTGTACAGCTCATTGTAGTCCGCAGGAATCGGAGCTTTTCCGGCAGCGGAAAGCACCATGTTGACGAGCGAGATAATCAGCAGGATGCCGCGCACCCATGTGCCGACCTTGACGTTGCCGATGTTTGCAAGGATGTCTTTGATTTTTGCCATTTTGATAGCCTCCTAAAATATGTTGTCTATGCCCTGCGCAGCGAGAAAATCCCGCTGTTCGTGCTTTATTTTTGCGGCATAGTTAAGTGCCGCGTGCATATCGCCGTTGCAGTGCGCGTCCGGTATGCGTTGTACGGCGCGGGCGGTCGCTTCGCTGACGGCAAGCGCGGCGTTTGTACTCGCGAGTAAGTTCTTTTCAAAAACTTTTCGCGAGTTCTCCTGCTTTGTGCGCTCCGCTTCAAGCTTCGCTTCTTCCGCTTCGCGGGCTTTTTCGCGTTTTGCATCTTCTTCTGCACGGGCAGTTTCGCGTTTTACGATACTGCGCTCCAAAAGCCACACAAAAAAGCCGACAATGGCGACGGTCACCGCAGACGGTATTCCGCATATCGCGGCGAGTTCTCCTACGGTCATCCGACTACCTCCAAATTTTTGACGGCAACCCAGCTTGCAATGTCCGTCAAAAGTGCTTCACGGACTTTGTTGTTTGTCTGTATTTTGCCGACGGTGTGAGTCCTTGTCAGCTGAGCGTTGGGGACTATCGAGCCTCGTGCCGCCGTGAGTCCGCCGTAGGTCGCACCGGGCTTTATTTTGACCTTGCTGCCGACAGCGACGGTCTTTGCAGACGACTGCAAAACAGTAAGGTCGGCGGTATAGACCCAGCTGTTTATCTCCTTGAGCAGTGCCTTTTCGCCGTTGACTGATTTGACCGTGTGCTTTTTAAGCTTGACCCACATCGGTATTCTCTGCCCGGTGGCGTACCTGTTGCCTTTTATCTTGACGATATTCCCCGCTCTGACGGTTGCCGCTGTAGGCTTGTCCTCGCTCGGCTTGACTGCCGGAGCGGACTTTTTCTTTATGCCGTAAAAATTGGCGATAGCCTTGACGATAGCCTCTGCGCACTGTCTCTGTCCTGCGGCGGTCTCGACGTGCTTCCTGTCGCTCGCGGTGTCAATAAATACGGTCTCTATCAGCAGAGACTCGCACTTGCAGGAGCGGACAAATCCAAAATAGTCCGTGCCGTTTGCAGGATTGATTTTGACCTTTGCGCCTCTGTCGCGGATGCCGAAAGTGTTAGCTATGCTCTTGCTGATTGCTCCGGCGAGCTTTTTGCCTGTCGCGCTCTTGTGCTTGTAATAGACCTCCGAGCCTGTGCCGCCTGCGGCGTTAAGGTGGATTTCGATTGCCAGGTCATAGCCGTGCTTGTTGACATGTGCTATGCGCTCGGTCAGATAGAGCGTCGCGTCATAGTTAATAACATCGGCTGTGCAGGCGTAGTCTTTAAAAATCTCGCCTATGTACTTGCCTATCTCGCGCCCTATCTTAAACTCCTGATAGTTTCCGCCGAGTGCGCCGCTGTCATAGCCGCCGCTTTTTGACTTGCCGTGTCCGATTGATACGCAGATTTTCATATTTATGCTGCCTCCTCAAAGTAAATTTCGACGAGCTGCGACGGTACATAGTGCAGTATAGTACCTTGACCGTTGCTGTCGTCGCGTATGCACTTGTATATCTTGCCGCCGTCGGCATAATATAGGTCCTTATAGTACCGCATACCTGCCGCCGCCGTTATCGGATTGTCGATAGTGCCGTCCTCGCCGACCGTTATCTTTTCCCAATGTGCGGCGACATTTTCCGGCTGCCATGTCGGGTTAGCCGATATAGCGTTATAGCACCGATACAGACCGCTCGGTCTGCGGACTATACTGCCGACGGAATAATCGACATACCCGCTCCACAGCGGATAAAGCTCTGCATACTCCAAAGCTTCTGCGCCCGTCGTGACCTTTGTCAGCACGCCGTCTATCTTGTCGCGATAAGCTTTTGCTTCTGCTCGCGTCATATATCCGCACCTCCTATGATTATGTTCAGCGCCTCGGAGTCGGTTATTTCGCTGTCAATGTCGGTTTCTGTGTAGCTATACCTCGCTGAGGCGAGGTCGATGGCTACATCGTAAAATTCATCCGTGCCGACCTTTTGAATCATCTTACCCGCGTCGCTATATGTGCGGATAAGCCCGTCTGCCCGGGTCTCTGTTTTTATCATGTGCTCGCCTCCAACGCCGAAATCGGCTTAATTTGATTTGCAAGAGCAACCCAGTTGGTTGCGGTTTTATAAGAATCTACAAGGTTATCCGGCACATAAATATACCCCGTGCCAGATGCTATCTTGCTTCCGCGCAGCGCAACCGAAATGTCGGATATCACACAAACGGACGGAGTGCGGATAATGAGCGTTTCAAGGGTTTGACAGTCGGTAAACGCCGTTCGGTTTATATTTGTTACCGCCGCAAAATCGGCTGTCCGAATTGCTGTACCGCGAAAGACGTTAGCAGGCAAAGCCGTAACAAGAGGCAGGTTTGCAGATGCCAGATATGCCGCCCCCTGAAAACACCCGTCTCCCATTGTTGTCACTAAAGGGAAATCAGCTTGTTGTATTGCAGAGCTTGTAAAAACCCCGCCGCCCAAATCGGTGACCTTAGGAAGATTTATTGTCTGTAAACGATTGCACGACTCAAAAGCATTTCGTTTAACTTGAGTAACATTCGGCAAGTCAATCGCTGTAAGAGCCTGACATCCTAAAAATACGCACGCTCCGACCGTCGTTATACGGTCGTTTGAATATGCGCCCGATATCGTACGCTGGATTATTGCATCCTCGTCTGAACCGGCTATAGCGTCAACTGCGTCGCCAAAACCTTTGGTGGAGTCCCACGCAATCTGATTAGTACCGCCTGTCTTGCTGCGAATGCGGTTAGCCGTGTAGGTCATAGCGGCATCAAGTACGGCGGAGTCAACTACCTTATCAAAAGCCATCAGTAACTACCTCCTGTCCACTCCGGCAGGGCGGCGAGGGTGTCCTTGACTATTTCTGCCTTGTCCGCTGTCGTCCAATAGTCAGTGCCTTTAACGGGTGTTTTGCCTTTCTCGCCGCGCGACGGTTTGCCTGTGTCTTTACTGCCGATGTACCAGTTTCCATTGTCGCCGATGTGCGGGGTTATACCGTTCGCACCTTTAAGTCCGACATCTGAGCCGTTATATTGGAGCTTGCCGTCAGCCGCCGATATTAGGTCAAGAATAGACTTGTTATCGTGGCTGTGGGAGTTTGGAACAAGCTCATCGAGTGCGTCTCGGACATTTGCGACGTCCGGCATCGCGTCATTGGAATAAGCAATAGCACGTGCAGGCATTTTCGTCATGGAAAAGTGAGTACCGTCTCTCTTGTCGATATTTGCAGCGAGCAAATATGAACTATAAAAAGATTCAAATAAATAACCTAATCCAGCCGCCGCATAAACGAGCGGCAAGACATATTTATTTGTTTCGCCGTTTTCGGCGACTGTAAGAACTATGTTATTATCTGCATTAAATGCAGCGTCAATTTGCTCGACTGTTTTGTCACAAGATGTGACCGTATAATTGATATCGTCGTCGCTTGTGACCGTCATTTTGATGATGAAGTCGGATGCTCCGCCGCCTATTTCCTTGCCACTATAGGTCGGCTTGCCGTCTTTTGACTCGGCAAACTTATCAAGCACCAGCTTGTTGGCGTGGCTGTGACGCGCGGCGGTGTTAAGAGCTATTTCGGCGGCAAGGCTGTGACTCAGACGTTCCGTGCCGTCTGGGATAGACACTTTGGCAGAGCCTGTTATCATAGGCGCATAGCCGACTATCTCGCCGTCCGCAAAGGCGACAAGCTGTGCCGCCATGTTTCCGGGTTCGGGCACAATATCGCTTGTGATTTTGACCGTCACATAGCCGTCCGTAGGAGTCAACAGCTCGGTTTGCAAATACTCGCCGACCGTCGACTCAAAGTAGACACGATAGCTGTCTGCGCCCTCAAGCTCTGCTGGGATAGGCAGAGCAAGCAGAGTAAAATTATTTTCGGTGCGGTAGCCTACGTCGTAGCCACGCGGGCGGCTGTATTCGACTTTTATCGTTCTTTCCTGCATCTTCCTTTACCTCCTCTTTCGCGGGCTCTGCAGCCTGTTTTTCGCAGTCTGTAAGCATTTCGGATAAAAGGTCAAGCTTGCCGATAACCTTCGCGATTTCGACCTTGTTGACCTCGATTTGCTGCATCAGCTGTGTGTTGTTCTTCTGCAAGGCGTCGCCCTGCGCTTTGACCTCTGCGATTTTCTGTTCGATTTCTGCTTTTGTCATGTCATCCTCCTTATGCGAAAGCGAGTTTTTTCGAGCCTGTTGCATCTGACCAGAATGTTATACCACTTTGAGTAAATGTAAGACGATAAGCGTTGCCGCTTGTATCCATAAGGCGAACCTCTGCTCTGTCGCTTTTTGCGGCGAACAAATCCGCACGAACATAATTATTGCCGGCTGACGTAGTGTCCTGAACTCTAACTGTGAACGCCGGAGAGCCTGCCACAACCGAAGCACCGAAACTCGTAATGAACTTGTTTGCCGAGTTGTAACCGGTTGCTCGGTACGCGAGATATTCGCCCGGAGATGTTGTGTAGCCATATTCATTGACGTGTAATGCTCGCCTGATTCGCGTTGCGTCTTTTTCCACAAGCATATAGTCAGTGTCCCAGTTGTTCGTCAAACCGCCGACGGCAGGCATCGCCGCGGAAGCGTTCGCGGTTGACGTGCCAAACCTAAAGCCTTTCGAGGACTGCTCGCCGAGCGTAAACTCAGGCGCGGCTATAGTCGCATACCAGTCGCCGCCGAGTGCGGTTTTAAACAGCATCGAGCTACCAAAGGTCAGATATTTATATCCCGTTCCGGTTCCCGTGCCTGCGCCTTGATATAGGTCAAGCACGCCGCCGGACAAGTCCGCTTTATAGCCGTCGTTGTTTAAGATTGACAGTGTACCGCCGTCAAGGTTTATATCGCCGCCAGTGATGTTGATATCAGAGGCTTCGATGTGACCGGATTCAAGGTTAAAAGAAAATTCGCCATTTGTGGACTGCATTATGCCGGCGCGGATGATGTTTGCGTTTAGAATGCCCGTGTCGATAAAGTCAGCGACAATGTGACCGTCTTGCGTGACTGCTGTCCTGTATGGTCCAGAGTAGCCGCCGGACGAATGACCAAAGCCGGAAAGATTAAATCGCCATATGTTTTTGGCTTTCGAGATGTTCGGCGTGTCCATGATTAAAATTTCCTGCGGATTCTGCGACGGGTTGAGTCGGACATATCCGCCGCTGTTCCCGGTGATTGCCGCCGTTGCGTCGGCTATCGCCTTTTCGTATGCCGCCGTCAGATCCGACCTCGTCGCGACAAGCTGACCGCGCAGGTCTTTGGTCTCGTTGACCGTCTGCTTTATGACGTCGGCAAAATTCGCACGCGGCGATCCGAGGTCAATGGATGTGTACCGCTCGCGCAGGACATCATAGACCGTTTTAATTACCTTTGCTTTGATATTGATGTTGAGGTCTTTGTGATAGATCTGCACCGTGTCGCAAAGGCTGACCGATTCAAGCGCGGAAAAGCTCGCGTATTCCGGCGATTGCGACAAGTCCACAAATGACACCGTCATTGACACGGTCGGCGAGTTGATGTCATTCGCCGCCGCGTATGCCGACACCGCCGAGTCAAGCCCGCTCTGCGTGATTTTGCCGTCGCCGCCCGAAAAATCGGACGAAAAGTCGCGCATCAGCGTTTTTGCATTAATACCGCTTGAGTTGGTCACTGCCTTATAGCTGTGCAAGTCGACATTGTCGTTTTTGACATAGCCATATATGCCGGTGTATGCGCTATCCATGTCGATATCGCACTTTAACTCCGTCATGTTGCGACCGTATGCAATTCTGACCCCGCGATCTTTGCCGCGCGCCTTGTGCAGCTTTATCGTGTGATTGTCAAACTCGTACTCGCCGCCGTAGACGTCAAGGACGGAGCCGGACACTCCGCCGAGCGCAGCGCGCGCCGAAACATTGGTCAGTGCGATTGACGACGACAGAGTGATATCGGTCGTCGCCACGGAAAAGCCTGTGTCCTTGCCGAGCTGATTTTTGGCGGCGGTCAATATGGCGTTGATAGCGACCTGCGCGTTGCCAGATGCCGAAACGGTCGGCACCGGATAGCCGGAAAGTGCGTAGCTGATATGCTCGCAGCTAACGGTAAACATGCCGTTAATAGGCTTTGACACTTTGCGGATGTGGAAAAACTGATTTGCGGCGGAAGCGTTTGGTTTTGCTTTGACATACCGGTCAATGACAAGGTCGGCGGCATACCGGCCGAGCATCGGATATTGAAATTCCAGCTCGAAAACGCCGTTGCGCTCCTCCGTGCATTGGCAGTCGCTCGCCTCGGCAAGCCAGCCGATTTTTGTTTTTGCGTCCGGCTTATAAAGTATCGGTATCATAAGCGCCTCCAGTGCGGCACGATCTCGACCTTGGTCACAGTCCCGCCGCTCCAACTTATAGCATTTCCCCCGGGCGACAGCACCGGAAAGCTGTCAAAGTTGGCTCTGTCTGACTTCCCGGTCGCGCCGGTATAGACCAGCTGCAAGGCACTGTCGCACTCGATATAGCTGCCGATGTTTAAAAACGGAAAAGACTGACCGCCAATCGAAAGCGTGATGTTTCCACTGCCGTATATCTTGATGTATGGCAGCGCGGAATACGCCGTCGGATTGGTGATTTTCCCTGCCGCCGTCAGCGTCGTTTTGACATCGCCGGAAGTCAGGAAGCGAAACGGTTTGCAGCTGAATACCAGCTTTGCCGTGCCGAAATTTCGGATCTGCTCGTCCCAGTCCTGCCCGCTCGTGCAGATTGCCATGCGGTAACTGCTCGCGTCGGAACTGTCCGCCAGTTTGGCATATGCCGCACTGCCGAAAAGCCAGTCTGCGACAGCGTCACGGTTTGCCGCGATATCTTTGCAACCGACGGTGTAGGTGATTTCGACATTCTCAAGGTCGTCGATGCTCGAATCGATTATCAAAAGCCCGGCGCGGCCGGGAATCTTTTGCAGATCATACGGTCGCGCCGGTGTTTTGTTGATTGTTGCCCCCTGCACCACAAGGCCGAGGTCGCTCGATTTTTTGGAATTGAAAGTGAAAGTTTTAGGCATATGCCCGCTCCTTTCTGCGCATCTCGTCGTAGATTTCCTCGGCGATGCGCGAAGCGAGAGCCCTCACATCGCCCCCGCCGTCTGCGGCGTTTATGGTGACATTAAAGTTATAGACCTTATTGCCGCCGCTGACTGCCGCCTGCGTTCGGCGCGCCGTGAAATTCCCGGTTGCGTTGATGTCGACATCCATCGGTATGGAGTCGGTCATCCTCTTTGCGACATCGCGCATCGTGGTTTCAAAGCCGACGCCAACGCCGAGAGCCATGTTTTTACCGATCTGGTCGCGGAAAACGGTCGACGGTGAGTGTATGCCGAGCACCGATTTCATCGCTTCGGTGACGGCAGAACCGAGAGACTTGATTTTTCGGATAAGCCAGTCTTTCATGTTCTTGATACCGTTCCACAAGCCTTCAAGAAGATTTTTGCCGAGTCCGGCAAAAACGGTTGACGGCGAGTGTATGCCGAAAAAGTTTTTGAAGCCTTCAAGCATTGCTTTGCAGACCTTGACAATTGCGTCCACGACAAGACCTTTGTTGTCCCACAAACCTTTGACGATGCCGCCGATCAGCTGAAATGCCGCCGGGATAAGACGCGGAACGTTGGCGATAAGCCCGGTCGATATTTCTATCACCAGTCTGACTGCCGAGTTGAGAATTTTGGAAAGATTATCATCCTGTAGCAGTGCGTTGACAAGCGAGTCGACGAGCGTAAACGCCGCGTCTATCACTTTGTCGATGTTATCCGCAAGCGCGCCGACGAGCACGACAATGAGCGTGACCGCCGCCTGCATGATAGGATCTAAATTCGCGACGATTCCGTCAACCAGAGTAAAGACGACGTCAACCGCGCCGGAGAGTATCGGCGCGAGGTTGGAGACAAGACCGTCGAGCAGAGAGTTGACCATCTGCGCGCCTGCGTTAAGCAGTGACGGCGTTTGCTCTAAAATCGCATTGGTAACATTCTGCACGACCGGAGCGGCGTTTCTAACGACCGCCTTAACCGAGTTTAAGAGATTCATAATCATCGGTTTGAGGTCGGCTTCGCTGTTGCCGAGGTTTTCTTTCAATGTTTGAAGCGCCGACTTCGTCATGCCGATAGATCCGGTCAGTGTGCTTTCCGCTTCACGCGCAAAATTGCCTGCATACTGCTCCGTTTTTTCAAAAAACATCTGCATCGCAAGCTCGGCTTTTTCGGCGTTCGACGCCTTATTCCAGACAAAGTTGATTCCCTTTCCGGCGGCGTAAGCTTCGAGCGTCGTCGCATTCATCGCGACGCCGAGGTTGTCCATCATTGTAAAGTTGCCCTTGGCCGCGCCTGCGATAGACTCAAGCGCCTGCGATGTGTCGATACCCATGACGGACGCGACATCGGTCGCGCGCTGCATAGCCTTTGTGGTCAGCTCAAGGCTTCTCTGCTGCGACAAGCCTGAGCCCTGGAACAGCGAGCCCATTTTGTTCGCGGTCGCGAGGTATTCGCTCTGAGCAACGCCCATGTTTTTATAGGCTTCTTTACTTTTTTCAACGACCGCATCGGCCTAGCTGCCAAAAACAGCCTCCGAGCCGCCGAGGTTCTGCTCAAGCTCGCCAAAAGCGGAAACTGATTCCTTGACAAAATCAAAAACCCCTTTAGCGATACTCTTACAGGCCGAGGCAACACTTTTCAAGCCATTGACAATAATGTCACTTATGACGTGAGCCTTGATAAGGTCGCCGAACTTGATGCTTTTCTTTCCGGCTTCTTCGAGGCTGTCTCCTGCATCGTCTGCGCCTTTTCGGAAATAGGTAAAACGCTCTTTCGCGTCGTTCAGCTTATTCCTAAGCTTATCAAAAACATTGATTTTTTCTTTGAAAGTTTCAAGCTTGTCATGCACGTTTTTCAGCGACGCGCCGAACTTCTCAATTGCAGTCTCAGGCTTCTTTTCCTTGACCTTTTCAAGCTCTTCTTTCGTTTCGTTAAGCTTGGCGTTCGTTTTGGCAAGCTCGGCTTCGGCGTTATTAAGCTTCAGTGTCCAGCTTCTTACCTGTTCCGAGCCGTCGCCGAATTTTTCGTTTGCTTTTTGCAAGGCGGTTTTGATAAGCTCGATTTTTTCCTGCTGCTTTTCCGCAGACTCGGACAGTGTTTTTCCCTGCGCCGTCCACAGCGCCATTTGGTCTTTGTTTTCAAGAAAAACGGCACTGTTTTTTTTCATGTTGCTATTCAGTATCGACAGGCTGTCATCTATTTTTAATACAGCTTCCTTGAAATTGGTCTCATCCGCGCTGTCAAGGGTTTCTCTCATCTCATTAAGCGACGCGCTTGTTTTAGCCAAATCACCCTGTGCATAGTTGAGGTCTGTTCTCCATTTTCTGACGGCATCGGAATTTTCTCCATACTGCTTCGTTGCATCTTCAAGAGCTTTTTGAATAATGGCGACCTTATTTCGCTGTTCGTCCATCGTTCGACTCAAGGTCGAATATTGAGAAGTGCAATAGCCAAGCTGATCTTTGTTCAGTGCAAATTCCTGTGTGTTTTTTTTGGCTTCAGAACGCAAAAGCCGCATGGTGTTGTTTATGTTTTTAATTGCCTTATTAAAATCGGCTTCGCCATCGAGTGTAATCTTCGATCCGATTCTGTTTTTGCTACTCATCGTCCACCTCCTCCTTTTTGGTCAAACCATGCCAGATGCAATAATTTTCATACAGGCTCGTGACTTGCCGCAAGGTCAGCCGCCAAGCCTGCGCAAAAGGAAAGCCGAGTAATGCCGTCGCTCTGAAAATCCAGAGGTCAACATCGACTATTACTCGGCTTGGCTGTTTTTTGTTTCTTCGAGCCCTGCCGCTTCTGCCACGGCATCGACGGCGGCGTTCAGCTCATCGTCCTCCGGCAGCTCCTCGGCGGTCGGAAGCGACACGCCGAAGGTCTGCATCAGCACGTCGGTGTACTCGCTGATGTTTCCTATGTCGATTTTTCTGCCGATATAGCTCTCGGTGACATGCTCAAGCTTGACATCGTGGTCGTCGTTGTAAGCATCGACCGCGTCGTTGATAAGCACGGCAAGGATCCATTTAAGTTGTTTGACCTCACTCGACGCTCCAAAGACATTCTCAAGCTCGCCATACCTCTCCTGCAGCTGTTCGATACAGTTCAGTGTTAGAGCGACGTTATATGTCTTTCCGCCGATAGTCAGCGGAACCCGTCTTTCTTTTGTTTCGCAAATAATAGCGTTCATAACAGACGCGCGGGCGAGTTTCCCCGCCCGCTCCTCCTTTTTGGTTTATGTGTCGGAGACCGTGATTCCGAACTTGGTCTTAAGTGCGGCAATCGCCTCGGCGGCGGTGGTGTAATAGGTCTTGGTGCGCCATGCCCCGGACTTGTCCGCTATAGCCTTGCCCTCGAGCGACGAGGTATTAAAGGTGATGTTGTCGCCTTTGGTGGTGTGTGTCTCGCTCGGAAGCGAGAATTTGACCTTGTGGACAACATAAGTCAGATACTTTCTCACGCCGTCCACGACCTCGACGGAAACAAAGCCGTAGCCGCCGTATACCGGCGCGTCGCTCGCCTTTGAGGTCAGCACGGTCGGCTTCGGAGTCGTCGAGCCCGTGCCCTCGGTCTTCGTCTCGCCGAACATACTCACAAAAACCTCAACCGGAATAGTTGACGTTTCAAGCGTGATGTCGGCATCTTTAAATTCTGTTTCATACTCCGCCAGTGCGTCGTCGGCATAGAGAGAGCCTTCGACCTTGTTCGGTTTGACTTCGGTCTTGACCATCTTGCCGACAAAAGCACCGTTTTCGTAGGTTATCGCCGAGTCAGTCTCTGACTTTATCGGCGCAAAAACAGGCAGAGATGCTTTAAACTGTGCCATTTTTTAATCGTCCTCCTCGTCATTGACTACGCCCTCAATCTCGGCATCAACCGCGATTTGGACATAGTTCTTTTCTTCATCGTACAACTCCGCAGTCGACGTGACCGTAAAGCCCGCCGCGCGGAGTCGTTTTCTGATTTGCTTTTTGTATTTCTGCGGATTGTTCCGCGTCCACAGCGACACGCGCACATATGTGCCGTCATATATCGGCTTATCGTCCGCCCAAAACTCCGGCCGCTCGTCGAGATAGGAAAAAGTGATATATTCCTCGTCGTCACCGGAATAAAAATTCGGATATATTTTCATTCCCATGTCGCTAAACGCGGATATGATCAGCTGATTTACATTCATCCTTCAACCCCCGTTTCACGCCGAAACACTTCCGCCATTGCTGCCTCACACTCGGCGCGGCAGTCATTCACTGCCTTGGTCAGCAGCGGTGTTGGTGCTTGGCTCTTTGTACCGTATTCCAAGTGCGCCAAAATTTCCATATTGCGGACAGGTGTCTTTCGCTTTTTAACCTTGCCGTGCTTGTCAATATATTTTCTCGACATTCCGGTCGGTCTGACGGTCGCGAGATAAGATCCGTTTTTCGCCTTTTTCGCCCTTGTGCGCTTGACGCTTTTGACCATCGTTCCGGTACGGCGGTGTCCGGCAAGTGCCGCCTTGATGCTTCTTTCCAGTATCGGAGTTGCCGCGTCAATCATCTGCGGAGCGTATTTCTCAACTTCCGCCAGCTTGCCGAGACTTCGCAAAAAGGCCGGGTCAATTTCAAAATCAAACTTTCCCATTTCAGTCCACCTTCATATCGGAGCAGTGCAGCTCCGTCAGACCGTCGAGGCGGTCATAGACGCGCGTTATCTGCAGTTTTGTTTCGCCGTCGTAGACAAATTTGCTACGGCGGTCAAAAGACCGCGAGCGCACGACGTAGACCCGCTCGACTTTCATGCCGGCTTGCGCCGCCTCGTAAAACTCGCTTGACTTTGACGACTCCGCATGCGCCCACAGCGGCAGGCGCCGCTCGGTGTTTTTCTCGTAACCGTCGGCGTCCTGCTCGCTCTTGTCGATATAGGCGACCTCAATTCTGTTTTTCAGATACATCGGCACCCGCCTCCGTTCTAAGCTGCAGCGCAAAGCTGTTAAAAAGCTTCTCGGTGTTTGCCGACACCGTGCGGTTCAGCTCGCCGCCATCGTACATATCACGCACGGCGACGAGCACAAGAAACTGTGCGCGCGGATCGTTAAGGTCGCAGTCGCTGCCGACGGCAGCCGAGAGAAATTTCTCGGCCGCGTCGATAAAGCCTTTTATCATTGCATTGTCGACATCGTCATCGACACGCAGGAAGCGTTTAGCCTCCGCCAGTGATACGGCCATTGTTTACACCGCCTCAGCCGTTCTGCTTGCCGGACTGCAGGACAGCAATCTTCTGATTGTTCTCGACCTTGGAGTCTGCTTCGAGCCAGCCGACAACGCCCTTTGCGTTCTTATCGGCATACTTCTCGTTAAGCACCTGCAGCTCAAGCTGCTTCGCGATTTTCAGCGCCATGCCCGAGAAATCGCCGTAGAGGACGGGGAAGCCCTCCTGCGCGTCTGCCTCATCCATAGCATCGGAAAGATAGACAGGCGAGCCAAGAATTTTCCAACCGAAACCGGTCTCGACATCCTTCATCAGGTAATCATTCTGCGAGTTTTTGGTCTTTCTGAGCGCGGTAAAGGTCTTGTTGCTCATAATCCACATCGCATTGGACTGGTAGATCTGCGGCACCATCGCCTGCATATCGATAAGGACATCAAAAGTGATGCCGGAGAGCGCATATGTAGTCAGCGTCTTTTTGTTGGTAGTTGAGACCGCGCCGGTCATCTTGCCGCTCGTGCCGTGGATAAGCTCGCGCTCGAGCTTGACGCGGAAAGCCTCGGTCATAAGCTCCTCAACCTTTGCGACAATGTTAATGTCGGTGTTGTTGATAAGCTTGTTGGAAATGACGGTAAGCGCGCCGAGGACATAGCCGGAAAGGTCAACGCTCGTAAACTTGCCCTGGCCTTCGGTCAGCGCGGTAAACTCTGCGCCCTGATATGCTGCGGCGATGTCGCCGGTCGGAGAATCGGCAGAGGCGTCGGTACCGTAGACAGGTATGGACAGAGCGCCCTTGGTGTAGTACTTTGTGGCTTTTTCAATAATCGGCGATATGTTGACTATATCGGTGATTATTTTGCTCGCGATGGTTTTCGGGATAATCGCACCGTTCGAGCCCTGCGACATTCCCGCCGAGGCCGCCTTTCTCAGATATTCGACAAAGCTCTTCTCTTCGCTGAGATCTGCACCGCCGTTGTCACCGTGCCCCTCGGGGTCGAGCTCGTCCTGCTCCGCCTCAAAAAGGCGCTTCTCGGTCTCATACTCGCCCTTGAGGTTGTCGACCTCGTCGAGGCAAGCCTTGACAAGGTCAACCTCGCCCGCCTCATTGTGCTGCCTTGCCTCTTCGGTCTTGGACTTGATTTTGGCAAGCAGATCTCTCATTTTCTTATTCATCGTTTGATTCCTCCATGTAGATAAAATTTTCACGGATGCGTATGGCATCCGTGTAGTCTGTGGACTTTTCTTTTTCTTCGGGCGGTTCCTCGCCCTCGAACTCTTTGGTCACGCCCGCCGCGCGCTGTGCGGGAACCGCGACAAAAGAAACCTCATAAGCGTCGACCGCGCCGACAAGCTTATAAAAGCAAAGCGCGCCGTCGTACTTCTTTCCGCGATAGTGCTCGCACCGTCTGGCGTCGCCGCCGCAGATAGAGCACTGCGCAGACTTGACGCTACACCCGACACTGCACTCCTTTTTGATGCCGCCCTCGATTTCGGCGATGAGCTGCCCGCTCGTTGCCTTAATGCAATAGCAGTGTAAGACAAGCTGTTTATACTCTTCGCCGGTCTTGGTGGTCTCGCCGGGACTGGTGATAACCTCCGCGTCAAAAATCCGTGCGCACTGATTTGTGCTCTGCGGATTGTGGTCGCTTATGACGGTCTTGCCTTTGTACAGCTCGGCAAGCTGCTCAAGCGTCTCGCCGGAAAATGCCTCATAGTCGCGGTCAATCTCGTTGTCGCAAGCGACCATTTTAAAGGCAAATACCTCTTCGGCGGTCAGCTCTTTCAGCGCACAGGCGTTGATTTTCGCCATTTTGTCATCGTCAAGGTCAAGGCTCTTGACAATGGCGCATTTGTCAATCTTCATCTTTTTCACCTCCTTTGGCGTACTGAATTCCGGCTTGCGTCAGCGGCAGCATGGATCCGTTACAAATCAGCTGGTCGCCGCCAGGACGCTCGCCTTTATCCAAATAGGCACGCGCCTCATTTGGTGTGTAAATGGCGTTTTGTACTGCAGTTGCCATCGCCTCGAGCTGTGTCTTAAAGTCCGCGCGGAGAATGACCGCCGCGTTGAATTTTGCAAAATACCCGTTTGCGATATCCTCATCGCTCAGAAGCTTGTAGGTGACCTCGTCCTCGTACTGCTTCAAGATGTACAAAAGCGTATCAATGTAAAAAGCAAGCTGCTGCTGCTCGGCGGCGGCGTAGCTTGCTTTTTCATAGTCGTTAATCTGATTCGGTTTGATTCCAAAGGCGGCGGCGATTTGCAGCGCCGAGTATTTTTTCAGCTCGATAAACTGGTTGTCCGCGAGTTTCATATTCAGCGGCTGTATGGTTGACCCCGCCGGAATCGGCACGAGGTTTTTGACCGTGTCGACCTTCCCGGTGATATACTCTTCAATCTTCGTGGTATATCGCTTTTCAAGCTCGTCGTTCAGGTTTCCGGTGTACTGTAAAACGGCTTTTGCGGTAAAACCGTTCTTGTACATCTCATTCAGCATTTTTTGACCGCGCATATTTCCGCCGAGCGTGGTACTCAGCTGGTCTCGGACACTTAGGCCGGCGACACCGTCAAAGGAAACGGACGTGCGGAAATGCATAATGCTGTCGTGCGGAATCCGGACGGTCTCGCCGCTTTTCGGGTTGTGGAAAAGATACCAGATCGCTCCTTTCTTTCTGTTCCATATACCTTTGTCGTCGCAGTAAATCTCGACGCTTTCAGGTGGAAGGCACCACAGGTTTGTGTTCTTGCCCGCTCCCGTTATCCACACATAAGCGTTGCCGTAGTGGTTTCGGTTGATTTCGACCGTCGACCAAAAGTGTGTCGCGGTCATATACGGGTTCGGACGGATTGCAAGCAGACGGTAAAGCTCGTGCTTCTTCGCAGTCTCAATTCCACCGCCGGAAGTCGTGCGCATGATTTTAAACGGCATCTTTCCGATAGCTTCCGACAGAATTTTCAGACAAGCGAAATATGTAGCTTCGCCTAAAGCGTCGCCATCGTCGCTGATTCCCAAAAAGTCAAGCAGCGCCTGCCGCTCGACCGTCTGCTGGTCGCCTGCACTTTTTCGTTTGAACAAAGGCATTAAGCCCACCCCATTTTCTTCAAATAATCTTCGACCACCGTTTCATAGTCCGGCGTCTCTTCTTTGCTGGATTTTCGATACGCGACATGCGCGTCGATAATAGCGTCGACGACATCGATGCGCGCGTGCCGTGCGTTCACTTCCTTGTCGACTTTGATTTCGCCAAAAGAGTTTTTCGTCTTTTTCGCGTTGACAATAGACCACGACATCAGCGCGTTTCGCTGGTCGTAAAGCACATTTCCGGCTTTGACCTCAAGTGCAAAGTCAACCGTCGCGTCCGACAGAAAACGCGCCGACTGCTTAACTTCAAGCAACGGCGCGCCGAGCGTATCAAGTTCTTCCAAAAATGCGTCCGCGTTGTGCGGGTCATATCCGATGCAGGCGATGTTGATTTCAAACTTTTCCTGCAGTTCTTTCAGATCCGCTACGATTTGCAGATAGTCGTTTTTCAGACCGCCGACCGCTTCGGACGGCGTAAGCAAGCCGGACTTTGCCCACACATCATATGGCGCGGTGTCCGTGATGATATGTTCTTCAAGTCGCTTGGCCGGAATGTAGGAATGTGACCAGACATATATCTTCCCATCGTCAAGCGGAAAGAGCAGCGCAAGCGAGGTCAGATCGCCGCCGCTCGAAAGGTCAAGCCCGGCAAAACATCTGCGACCGCGCATATTCTCTATCGTCAGCTCCGTCCGGCCGAGCTTCCACTCGTTCGGCGTGATGTACTGCGTGTCGCCGTACTCATACCACAGATTTTGGCGCTTCGTCATATAGTCGGACATTTCAAATCCACCCATTTGCTTCGCCGTCTGCGCATCGCGGCGGAGCTGTTCAAGCGCGCTCGGCACCGTTACAAGGTGCGGATTCGCTTTATACCATACGCTCTCGTCAAAAGGGTCGTCCTCTTTGTCCAATGTGTAAATGTCAACAAAAAAGTCGTCAGCTTCCGCCGTGCCGGCAAGTATCTGCAGGCAATAATCGTCCATCTCGCGGCAGAAGCTGTTCAAACTTTTTCCGCGCGTGGTTATCATCGATATCAAAGCTTCGTCAAGCGAGGCTTGGCCGTTGTACAAAGCTTTGTAAATGCCGTTATCCTTGTGCTGGTGAATTTCGTCGACCGAGCAGAAGATCGCGCGGAAACCATCGTCAAGCCCGCTCTCTCTCGACAGCGCCTCAATCGTACATCCGGTGCGTTTGGCAATGATAAGACTCTTATAGTCCTTGACGTCAAACAGCGCTTGCAGGTCTTTGTCGACCGTTATAAATTTCTGGATTTCTTCCCACGCGATTCTCGCCTGCCGCTTTTTCGTTGCCGCTGTGAAAAGCTTGCCGAAGTTATATCCGCCCCAGTTCGCGATGTACGACCCGGTGATTCCGTTTTCAAACGTCTTGCCGTTCTGTCTCGCGACGGATTTATATTTTCGGCGGATGCGTCGGAAACCCGTCTCGGCATGCACCCATCCAAACGGCACGCCAAGGTCGAAGCACTGGAAGTCGTGTAGCCGAACCGGACGCGGTTGCGCGCCCTCGGCAATCGTCAGCATTTCGGCATAGCGCAGTATCTTTTCGGATTTCTCCGGACACCACACAAACGGAAATTCTTTCGTGCCCTGTTTGGCAATCTCGTTCAAGTGCCGTTCGCATGCCATTCGGTGCGTAAGGCAGGACGGCTCCTGCCCGGAGACTACCCGCTCAGCGTGCAAAGTAGCTCTATCCTGCACTCTCATCACCGCGCTCATCCGCGTCGAAAAGGTCGAATTTGTTCGCCGGTTCTTTCGGCTTCTGCGGAATAATAAGCTTGCACCTGCTCGATACGGGCATGCCGAAGTCGGCCGCAAATTGCTGGCAAATTTTGAGGTATTTTGCCTGCAAATTCAGCGTTTTTTCGTACTGCTCAAACGACATTTCTTTCTTTAACCGCTTGCGGATTTTCTGCAAGGTTTCCTCGGTGATTATGTAGCGTCCAAGCGACTCGGCGTCGATATCAGCATACAATCCGATGTCGGCGAGCTGTCGGGCGATATAATTGAATCTATTTTTTTGTTTCTTCGAGAGACAATCCGGCGGTTCGATTTTCGTGAACGGCGCGGTCACTTCTGCTGCTCGTCTCTCTTCAATTTCGTCCTTCCCGAGGTGCGATTTTCCGTTCAAAACGAGAAGGTCTATCGGCTGTCTTGGCCGCCCTGCCATGCTCTCACTCCTTTGATTTTCATTTTCGGCGTTTTTGCTGCGAAGAGGTAGGTCGGCGACGGGTTACCGCAAAAGCGTCAAACTTTTTTCACACCCCCGTGGGGCAGAGACACGCCCGCTCGGTCTGCCTTATTGTGGCACGCCTTGCACAGTGATATGCAGTTTGATGGATCGAATCGCTTATTCCAATCCTGCTTAACGCGGACGATGTGATGCACATCCGAAGCCACTGACAAGCGACCGTTCGCCGCGCAGTTAACACACAGATAGTGGTCTCGTGCGAGTATGCCTTGGCGGAATCTCCGCCACTGGCGCGAGTTGTAAAAGGCTTCCGCCTTGGCATCCATCTCTTCGCTGTCGTCAATCTTGAGCTCTTCTCTTGTTGCTTTCCTCTCCGGCTTACATTCGGCGCAGTACGTCTCACCGAGCGGTATGACTGCGCCGCACTTGGCGCAGAGCTTATAAAACATCCTGCTCCTCCTTTGCAGTTGACTGCAAAGCGCACCCCCGAAGGAGTGCGCCCGCGTCTGTCCCTTGCCGGACTCGGACCGGCGTCCCGAAATGTCATACGATCGGGCTCTTGCCTGTTGAGTTAAAAGGACATAAAAGGCGCACCTCCCGGCTCACAGAGAGGTGCGTCAAATGAAGGTGTCGCAGCGCGCGGAGTCAAACCGCGCCTTCGGGGTGTATCAGCCCCGAAGATAACCGTATGCCACCATATAAAAGCCCTGCTATTAAAACCCGCCGCAGGGCGAGGCGGGAAGAAAGGAGAAAAGAAAAACCAGATAGGTGTTGTTGTCTATTTTTACTTCTACAGCATACCACAGACCTTAACTGTATTTCTCTGTATTTTTCTGTACACTTTTAGAGTTTATCAAAATTTCCAGGGCTTCGTTCGCCTTGCGGTTGGTCTTCCAGCACCACTCACAGGAATATCCCATTTCTTCCGCTATGCTCTCAATGCTCATATTCCTGCAATATCTCAGAAGCACAAACTCCTCCCACTGCGGCGGGAGCTGACGCGTAAGCGACAGAAGTTCGGTTTCTGCGGCAAACTTCCGCCGATAAAGCTCCACGATCTCTTCGCCCAAATCCACATACTGCGAAATAAGGCGGCTCATCTTGTCATCTGCTGTTTTTTGTATGGCTTCGCCCTGCGGCGCGGTAATCGATGTGAGCACATCAAGCAGTTCCTCGCGCTGGCGCTGTTTGAATGACAGCTCGTTGTTCATGTGCCGAATCCGGTTTATGTATTCCACTACTGTCGTAAAGATTCCCCCTTTTCCATTTTTGCGCCGCAGTGCGGGCAGTAAAATAAGCCTCTCGCTTTTATCGGATCCCAATCCGGCCGCTCGTCTTCATATTCACATAAATCAACTCCGCAAATTTGTATTTCTCCGCAATTTGAGCATTTGAATGCCCATTTATACGGATTGGCTAACTTTACCTCGTTCCATTTCGCAGTTTTTGGCAGTCTGCTAAGTACAAGTGTGTTGTACACGCTTGTGCCGACTAAGACTCCGATAAAAATTCCGAGTACCGTCCACTCGCCATTGCTCATTTTGTTTTTTCCTCCTTTTCGTCGCGAAACTTGACACATTTACAAGGCTTTAAAAAGCTGACATCCGTCAGCAGTTTTTCCTTTTTCTCGGTCGATTCGGCGGCTCGTCCTCGGGCTCTTTTATGTATTTAAAGCACATATATCCGAATCTGTTTTGTATGCACTCCACAAGGCGATAGCCCTTCGGGGCGATCGGCGGGTTGTCCGGGCTGTAGCTCCGGAGCGCGACCTTTGCGTCCTCGCTGTCAGGCTGCCGCATGTTGCGGGTTGATAAATATCTATGTTTAGTGCCCTGTTCGGGCGTCCAATGGTCGAATAAGTAATTGGCAAGACCTGTGTAATCGCAACCGTGGTCTATACCGTTATAATAGTTGTGTCGGCGCAGGTGCTCGATCTGCACGATATCGCCATAGATCCACTGCGCTTTAATGATCTCTTCCGGCACGCCGTCTGAGACCATGTGAAAATGTATTCTTTTTGTGTTTCTGCCGCGTCCCATATAAAGGTTGATTTTCGCTTCCGGGCACGCGTATTGTAGTCTGCGTTTATATAATGTACGCAACCGGCGCGCCTCGCCCCAGTCGTGTATTTCGTGGCCATTGTCAAAGGTAAGAGTGGAATAAAGGGAAGTCGGCGAGAAATTCTCGTTGAAAACTCGCGCGTGCTTCCGCCTTGCTATCATCAGATTGTGGCGCTCGCGCTCCTCGTCCGTGCGGAGCACCGGCTTGTACTGCGCTTTCGCGACATTAGCGGTGCGGTCAGAAACCGTGTAGACTTCCTGTTCGCAAACCGCGCCGGAAAATATTCGTTTCTTGACTCGCACCGCTTTTCACATCCTCATTTCAAATTTTCGTATTTTATCGAACTCATCGACGAAAGCTCGTCGAGATATCCGACAGTGTTCTCCGTCAGCACCCGCGTTGTGCTGATTGGGATAATCGCCATCACAAAGAATCCGGCTTTCGCCGCAAAGAACGCGCCGGACTCGGTCTGACGGTAGTACAGCTCAAACTCGTCCACATCAAGCGGCTCGAGATATTTTGACTCGACAAACTCTATTCCGGCCGAAGTCTTATACGGTATATAGTCGTAAGAGCCTATCCGCAGAGATATCGGCAGAGGATCGCAGCTCTCTTCTCCGTCAAATTCGTCTTTGACCACCTTCAAAAACGCTTCCGGCGGCTCGGCGGTGTACCGCTGCACGATTTTGTCCGCCTGTGTCGGTGTGATATCGAAAGATGTCATAAGCGAATCGATTGAAAACACCGGGCAGTCGTTAAGGTAATAGGCGGCGAGACCGTCGCCGAGCATCTGCGTTGTCATATCGTACAGCGAGATGTGCTTATTCGCCTTGCACAGGCTTATGATTTTTTTGATTTTCATAAAAAGTTCCTTTCTGCTTTATTAAATCGATGTCATCCGCCCGCGTGTTCCAATCCTTTTTTGCCTCCTCGCGCTCGTCAACGCCCGTCAAAAGTCCACCGGCAGAATTGATTTGAAGCTCGAGCTTATAATTTTTCGGGGTGGAAGCTCCGCATTTTTGACACTTGATGCAGAACTCCCAGCCTCTAATCGCGCCTCTCGCGATGGTCGCTATTGTCACATAGCTTGCCGGTGCTCCGCAAAACGGGCACCTTCGCAATGGCTCTCTGGGCGACTCTAAATCAAACATCGTAAGCACCTCCGTTTTTCGAGGTAAAAGGGATCGTTATCCATTGTCATTCCTCCATTGGCTCGTTCCAACACTCATCGCATTCTATCCCCGGATCGCATTCTATCCCCGGACACTTTCCGCCGTATGTTGTTTTTCTGCATACAAACGGGGTTCCGTCTGATTTGCTTTGCGCTTTTGGGAACTTCTCAAAGAAGTCCTGTACGTATGTTTTCTTCGAGTGTTCGTCGCTCCATTTTTGCACAGTTTCGATTGCCGTTTTAATATCTTCGGCGCAGATTTTTGAATATGTGAGCCTGCAAACCCCAAACATCGGGCATTGCTCTTTATTAGCCGTATCAGCCACGCACTCATCACGTGAGTCACAAAGTCTTTTGAGTTCGTGTAAAAAGTTTATTGTCTTGTTACAATCCATTTTTAAAGCTCCTTTACTGTTATTTCTGTTCGTGGGTTTTCTTTGTCATAGCTTCCGCAAAGCTGAAGCTCGACGTTTTTAAAGCTGTCATCTTCTGCCTTGTGCGGATCCGCGCCCGGCGAACTTGTTGAGTGACGGCGGGACATCGGGGATAGTGTAGATGTATCTTTTGCGTTCGCATTGCGGGCATATCTGCCGCCCCTCGGGGACTATCTCTCCGCAACAAACACATCTATCAGCGTCAGGCATTGGTATCACTCCAATCTATCTTTTGCCCGCACCAAGTACAGTGCTTTGGATATTCATTTGCGGCTGTGATAATTACTCCCAAACAAGATGGGCATATACTTTCCCGTGCTTTTGAGTTGCAACGAAAGACCTTTGTATGATGATGTTCTTTCGCTATTTGCTTTTCAAGAGCTTCCTTACAAACCAAAAGCATTTCAGCATATTCCTGTTTGCCTTGATATTTTTTGTTAAACTCCATATCGTTTAACAGGCCCAGTGCTTCTTCAATTGTGTTTATCGTCTCTGGTTCATAAATCCACTTACCATGCCTGACCTCAACCACATCGGCGGCGTTCACAAAATGCTCGCATTTTGGGCTTTCTTCTTTGAGCATTTTCTCTCTAATGAAAAGCTGATTTTTCATAACTTGGGCGCAAAC
>OGOB01000412.1_pt1 | contig 23485 bp, 17 predicted proteins | sample 1573611 | NCBI WGS metagenome assembly OGOB01 (sample SAMEA2582016, study PRJEB24529) | metagenome | biome: Human gut stool | place: China | collected 2011 | reverse complement strand
CGGCGATTATCGACTACAAGGCTCTTCGCGGCGATACGTCCGACAATATCCCCGGGATTCCGGGCATCGGCGAAAAGACCGCGATGGAACTTCTCAAAACCTACGGCACAATGGAAAACGTCCTCTCTCACGCCGACGAAATCAAAGGGAAACTCGGTGAAAAAATCAGGGACGGAAAGGATATGGCGCGGCTTTCTTATACGCTTGCGACAATAAATACCGCCGTGCCGATTGATATAAAAATGTCGGATATTACGTTTTCGTATCCGCTTTCAAAGAGTGCGAAAAACGCGCTTATCGCGCTGGAATTCACGTCGCTTACAAAGCGTTTCTCGTTCACCGACGAAGAAGTAAAATTCGACGAAAACGACACTTCACAAGTCAAAATCGAATATACAACAGTTGAAATTGACAATATCGACGATTTAAAGAAGTTGTTTGACGACAACAAAGGAAAGCCTTTCGCGCTTAACGCGGGGGCGGACGTCGACGTTGCGTTTTCTGCCGACAGACTTTATGTGATTAAACAAAATTACGACCTTTTCGGCGGTATGACGATGGACGACGTACTGAAAGAAATCGCGCCGCATCTGACGAACGAGTGCGTCGTAGCCGACCTGAAAAAACTTTTGCATCTTTTCAAGGACGCCGGCGTCGAAACGTCGGCAACGCCAAAGGACGTGGGGCTTCTTGCATATCTCGTTTTCGGCGGAAGAAGTTTCAAGGATATCGTTACTCTTGCCGCCGCCGCAAACGTTTCGGGCGACTCGGTTACGGCGTTTTTCGCAATCTGCGACTACCTTGAAAAGGAACTTGAAAGCAAGGATCTTTCGTCGCTGTATCACGATATCGAGCTGCCGCTTGAACGGGTTTTGTTCGATATGGAATGCGCGGGCGTGAAAGTCGACGTCGGGGTTCTGGAAGAACTTCGGAAAAAATACGAGGACGAAATCGAAACGCTCACCGCAAAGATTTACTCGTACGCCGGCGAAACTTTCAACATAAATTCGCCGAAACAACTCACGGTGATATTGTTTGACAAACTCGGGCTGAAACCGTCCAAAAAGAACAAGACGGGGCTTTCCGTCAACGTGGACGTGCTTGAAAAACTTTACGAAGAACACCCGATTATCCCGCTTATTTTAAGGTACCGTCAGATTTCCAAACTGTTATCGACGTACGTGCTGGGGCTTGAAAAGGCGGTGTCGTCCGACGGGCGCGTGCATACAGAATACAAGCAGACTCTTACGAATACGGGCAGGCTGTCTTCGACCGAGCCGAACCTTCAAAATATCCCGACTCGCACCGTCGAGGGCAAGGAAATCCGCCGTGCATTCGTCGCGGAAAAGGGCAAAGTGCTGATTTCCGCCGACTATTCGCAAATCGAACTTCGTCTTATGGCGCACATGAGCGGCGACGAAAACCTCATACGGGCGTACAACGAAAGCCGCGATATTCACGCATCGACCGCTGCGGAGATTTACGGCGTCGATATTGCCGACGTAACGGACGAAATGCGCCGCAACGCAAAAGCGGTCAACTTCGGAATAATTTACGGAATAAGCGACTTCGGACTCGCGCAAAACCTGTCGATCAGGGTTGCCGACGCGAAAAAGTATATCGAACGGTATTTCAGGACGTATCCGAAGGTCAAAGAGTTTATGGACGGGCAGGTCGAATTCGCAAAAGAGCACGGCTTTGTAAGAACACTTTTCAACCGCATACGTCTTATGCCGGAACTTTCGTCAAGTAACTATGCCGTGAGAGAGTTCGGCAAGCGCGCCGCAATGAACTTCCCGCTGCAAGGTACCGCCGCCGATATTATAAAAATCGCAATGCTGAAAACGGCGAAAAACCTTGAAGGAACAAGTGCGAAACTTCTTTTGCAGGTTCACGACGAACTTATCGCGGAAGCCGACGAAAACGAAAAGGACAAGGTTGAAAAAATCCTGAGAGAAAGCATGGAAACCGCGGTAAAACTCAGCGTCCCCCTTACGGTCGGCGTCGCAAGCGGCAAAAGCTGGTACGAGGCGTAATATGAAAGTTGCGGTAACGGGCGGCATAGGCGCAGGTAAAAGCGAATTTATGCGCGCCGTGAAAGAACTTGGGATAAGGACGTATTCCGCCGACGAAATCAATGCGGAACTTTTGCGCGACAAAAGATATATCGAAAAACTTTCGGCGGCTTTTCCGCTTGCCGTAAAAGACGGGAAGGTCGATAAGGCTGCTCTTCGCGAAGAAGTGTTTTCGGATGAGAAGAAACGCAAAACGCTCAACGCGCTCGCGCACCCCGAAATACGGCGGAAAATCGAAGAAATCACGGGCGACGCCGTCATTGAAGTGCCGCTTTTGTTTGAAAGCGGAATGACGGACTTGTTTGACAAAGTAATCGTCGTGACCGCCGGTGAAGACGCGAGAATAAACCGCATCGTTTCGACAAGGAACATATCAAAAGACCTTGCGAAAAACATAATTAAAAATCAAGTCACGGACGACGAAAGAATTAAGCGGGCGGACTACGTCGCGATAAACGACGGCACCCGAAAAGATTTATACGAACAAGCGAAAAACATTATAAAAAGGATTTTTGAATAATATGGAAAACGTTCTTGACGTTCTCGGCGGCGTGAAAGACTACGCCCATCGCGGCTGTTTCGACAAGACTTTGCCCGAAAATTCGCTCACTGCAATCCGCATTGCGGCGGACAAGGGGCTGGGACTTGAAATCGACGTGCATCTGACAAAAGATAATAAACTCGTCGTGTTTCACGACCACACGTTAAGGCGTATGTGCGGAGTAAACGGCATTGTCGAAGAAATGACGGAAAGTCAGCTGACCGCGCTTAAACTCAAAAACACTTCGCACACGATTCCGACGCTGAAAGACGTGCTTGCGGCGGTAGACGGGCGCACCCCGATATTGATTGAGTTGAAGTGCCGAAACAACGAAATCGCACTTTGTGACGCACTGATTGATGAGTTAAAGTCCTATAACGGCAAATATATGTACATAGGCTTCAACGAAAAGGCGGCAAAGTATTTTAAGGATAAGGGATATACGATTGCGCTCTCGTGCTTTAAGCCGAAGACGCCGAAACTCGATTTCAAACCCGATTTTCTGCTTTGCAATATTCTGGGGATTCCGCGCAGCAAGAAAAAACGCGCGAAATATCCGCCGTTCATATCCTGGACAATCGAAAGCGAGCGCGGCAGGAAAAAATCGGAAGAAACGTCGGTCGCGACGATTTATAACACGGCAAATTTCAATTTTTGAAAATAAAAAAGATAAGAGGTAAAATTATGCAAAACATCACAAACGGCATTCTGGACGTAACGGTCAACGAAAACGGCAGCCTTCTCGACAGCGTGAAATATCGCGGCGAGGAATATCTCTGGCAGGGCAGCGAGAAATCGTGGAAATCGAAAGACATCGTCATCTTCCCCTTCGTCGCGCGCCTTAAAGACGGCTGGTATACCGTCGACGGAAAACGCTACGAAATGAAAAATCACGGACTTGCCCGCTACAACGTCTTCACGGCGGAAAGCAACACCGGCGACACGCTCGTCATGGACTTTAAGTCGACGGAAGAAACCAAAAAACAATATCCGTTCGACTTCGATTTCAAGGTGAAATACGCGCTTGTCGGAAACAGTATGAAAATCACGTACACCGTCGTAAACACCGGCGACGTCGATATGCCTTTCGGGCTCGGCACGCACTTCGGGTGGGCGCTTGTCGGCGACGAAACCGACGATACCTGCGACGTATCCGGCAACTTTGCGATTATCGACACCGATAAACCCATCGAAGAATATGAATTCGACGACGATCTGCACCTTGTCAAGGGCGAGAAAAAGTCGGAATTTACCAACAAAATCCCCCTGGTGAAATCGACCTTTATCCACGACGCGGTCGTCACGAAAAACAACGCGAAAAAAGTAACCCTTCTGCGCCGCGACGGCAAGAAAATCACGTTCGACATCGGCAACGTTCCAGTGCTTGCGATATGGTCCAACAACAAAATGGGCAAATACGCCTGCATCGAAGCGTGGTGGGGGCTTCCCGACACCGTCGATTGCGACAGGGAACTGAAAAACAAATTCCTTATCAACACTCTCCCCGCGGGAAAGACGTTCGAATATGAAGTAACCGTTACGTTTTAATAACTAAACGGCGTTTATTATTGAAATTTTCAAAGGCGCGTGCTACAATTTAACGGTAGCGCGCGTTTTCGCGCAAAGGAGTATTTATGCAAAGAATGAAAGTTTCGGAAATTCCTTATGAAAGAGCGGACGCCGAAAAGGTATGCGGCGTCATTGATAAAGCGGTTGAAAAAATCAACGCGGCGAAGTCCGTCGACGACGTGCTGGAAGCAAGAGAACTCGTGAACGACGCTTTGCGCGATTTTTATACGGAGTCGTCGCTTGCGAACGCCCGTTTCACGCTTAATACCAAGGACGAGTTTTACAGCGCCGAAAAGGACTACTACGACGAGAAAATGCCCGTGGTGCAGGTAAGTTATCTGAAATACGCCGACGCGATTTTAAGCAGTAAGTTTTTGGACGAACTCAAAACAAAAATAAATCCCGTCATCATTAAACAATTCGAGTTGCAGAAAAAAGCGGTGAGCGACGCGATCGTTCCCGAAATGCAAAAAGACAACGCGCTCGTTACGGAATACTCAAAGTTCGTGTCGGAATGTACGTATAACTTCCGCGGCAAGGATATTACGCTTGGCGAACTTCGCAAATTCACGCAGGACAGCGACCGCGCAACCCGAAAAGAAGCGTACGTCGCACTTGGAAAAACGCTGGAAAAACACAGCGATTTTCTGGACGACGTCTTTGACAGAATGGTCAAAAACCGTGACCTTATGGCAAAGAAAATGGGATACAAAAACTACGTCGAGTTGGGCTACTACAACATGGGCAGGCTTTGCTATGACGAAAAAATGGTAAAGGTTTTCCGTGAAAACGTCTTAAAGGATATCGTGCCCGTCGTGACGCGTCTGAAAAAGCAGGTTGCGGAAAAACTCGGCATCGACCACATGCGTTTATACGACAACGATACGTATTTTCAGGAAGATCCGAAACCCGCTCTCGACGAGCGCGGCATTCTGAAAGCAGGGCAGGAAATGTACAAGGATATGAGCCCCGAAACCGGTGCGTTTATGGATATGATGATGGATACCGACGCGTTCGACGTGTTCACGCGCGAAGGCAAATGGACGGGCGGATATATGACGAGTTTCGATAAGTATCACCAGCCGTTCATCTTCGCAAACTTCAACGGAACGACCGCCGACGTCGACGTCGTAACGCACGAGGCGGGACACGCTTTCGCGTATTATATGTCGGAACCCGTCGTGCCGTATGAACTTGGTCTCGGCGCAATGGAAACGGCGGAAACACACAGCATGTCAATGGAGTTTTTCGCATGGAAATATATTGATATGTTTTTCGGCAAAGATGCAAATAAGTACCGTTATAAGCACCTTTTCGACGCTTTAACCTTCATTCCGTACGGAACGATAGTGGATTACTTCCAACATATCGTATACGAAAATCCCGATATGACGCCTAAGGAGCGCGACGACGTCTGGCTGAAACTTGAAAAAGAATTCCGCCCGTGGATGGACGCCGACGACGTTCCGTATCTTTCAAAAGGTACAAGATGGCAATACCAGAATCACATTTTTGAAAGCCCGTTTTATTACATCGATTACTGCCTTGCTCAGACCGTCGCGATCGAGTTTCTGGAAGAATCGCAAAAGGATTACGACAAGGCGTTCAAGGCGTATCTTGCACATGCGACGCGCGGCGGCTCGTACGTCTTCACCGATCTTGTTCGCCTTGCGGGGCTGAAATCTCCGTTTGAAGAAGGCGCGCTTAAAGAAGTCGCGAAAACGTCCGAAAACATTCTTTCGTCGCTTCAAAAAACCTTTTGATTTTTAAGGGGATAATAAATTATGAAAAAAACAAAAGTTAGGACAAGTAAAATTCTGTTGTGGGTTGTGTCGGCGGCGCTCGTCGCGATACTGTCGGTGTCGCTTGCTTTTATGGGCGTTGCGCTCAACCGCACGAAAAACCTTTATAAAACCGATTTTTCAGACCTTACCGGGCTCGCAAGCAAAACCGTGTTGTTCATCGGCGACGGTATGGGCGAAAACCATATTAAAACGACGGAAACGTATTACGGCGAAAGGGCGTTCATGCGCTCGCTCGGGGCAGACGGGTTCGTAACGACGTTTTCAAACAACGTCGGTATTCCCACAGACAGTGCGGCAGCCGGAAGCGCGCTTGCAACCGGACAAAAATTCAATAACGGCGAAGTCGCACGCCACGGCGGAAATAACGTCAAAAGCGTCGCAGAGTACGCCAAGGAGAAAGGGCTCGGCGTGGGTATCGTGACGACGGACAATCTTTACGGCGCGACGCCGGCGTCGTTTTCGTCGCACGCAAACAACAGGGGCGACACTTCCGAAATAATTAAAGGGCAGATTAACGACGTCGTGGATTTGTATCTCGGCGCGGGAAAAGACGAATACACGAAATATAAATCGCAGTTTGAAAGCAAGGGCTTTACGTTCGCAACAAGCTTTAACGACGTCGGCGGAAGCGTTTTGAGCAATAAATTGATTATGCCGTTTTCATCGCTTCCGTCGGAAGACGGCACCGCCGATACGCCTACGCTCGAAATGTGCACCGAGTTCGCGCTGAAATTTATGGAAGCCCGCTTCCCGGGCGGATATTTTCTGATGATCGAGGGCGCGCATATCGACAAGAAAAGCCACAAAAACGATATTATCCCGATGACAAAGTACCTTAAAAGCTTCGACAACTCCATTAAAATCGCATACGACAAACTGCAAGGACTCGACAGCGCGATTATCGTCACCGCCGACCACGAAACGGGCGGGCTGAAATACAAGGACGGCGAAACCAAAGACGATATCAAAAACAGCCTTTATACCACGAAAACGCATACGGGCACCAACGTTAAATACTTCATTTTCGTGAAAGGATTGTCCGCGGACGAACTGAAAGCGATTATCCCCGCGAAAATCGACAACACCGACGTAAACCGCATCGCACGCGCTCTTCTCGCCGCTTAAACATAATTGGTTTCAAATACTTGACTTTATGCGGTTTTTAAGATATTATTTTATCCGTTGTGCGGACATGGCGGAATTGGCAGACGCGTAAGATTCAGGTTCTTATGGTCGCAAGGCTGTGCAGGTTCAAGTCCTGTTGTCCGCACCAAACAAGAATAAAACGAACCGAATAATTTCGGTTCGTTTTTTCATATCTTGGTTTGCAACAGGACTTGTGACAATGCAGTGCATTGTCTGCACACTCCGTGTGCCCCTGCACGCTGTGCAGCTGGCGCAACGCTTTGCAAGTAAACTTGCTCGCTTATGCTATTACGCTCGCTTCGCTCACTACAAGTCCTGTTGTCCGCACCAAAAAAAGACAATCCGAAAGGGTTGTCTTTTTTCATGCGGCAGCGGACTTGAAACAAAACTACGTTTTGTCGGCAAACGACACTGCGTTTGTTTGCCCCTGCACGCTGTGCAGCTGGCGCAACGCTTTGCAAGTAAACTTGCACGCTTATGCTATTATGCTCGCTACACTCACTACAAGTCCTTTTACCCGCACCACCAAAAAGCCTTGAAAACACTGAGTTTTCAAGGCTTTTTGATTTTTCTTTTCCGTTGTCACACGGCGGTCGGGGGATGCACCACCTAAGTATTCTGGTTCACTTCCAAAATGCTGATATGGCGGTGGGTTTGTTATTTCTTTCATTGACGAACTTAATTTTGCTTTTGATCATCCTCGCCGTGAATTCGTGCGTTCATTTTCTTTATGCGCCTCTTCCAAAGCAGATACTGTGAAATCCAAACCGCCGCAAAAATCATCACGAAGATTCCCACATAAGAAAGAACACCGGTAATTGAGTGCTTCATCCAATTAGCAAAATAAGCAATCGGTAGCATAACCACGCTGATAATCAAAAAGTATACGCCGCTTTGCTTTGCAAGGCTCCATGAATCAATTTCCCAGATCACTGATGCCATCGAAAATCCGGTACCAATGACGGCACACAGGATCGTCTGCAAAATAACCGCATTCAACTCATTCCCCGTCGTTTGTATAAATTCCGGCGCGACAGGGTAAAAAGAGCCGTCTCCGATGCAGATGGAGATCAGCAGCGTAATTACAAACCCGATGGCGATTCCGACGGGCAGTCCGAACAGTCCGCGCAAAATAATTTTCTTTTTCATTTTTACCACCTCATAATCCCAATAATTGTTTGATTTTAGCAACATACCGTCTGGAAACATAAGTAACCGTTCCGTTTGAGAGAGAAACGCATATAGTTCCCGTAAAGCTCATATCGAAGCCCCTGACTTTTTTCAGGTTAATAATCTCGCTGTTTGATATGCGCACGAAGGATGAGTTTGCAAGACGTTGCTCCGCTTCGTACAGCCGCAGGCGGAGAAGAAATGCGCCGTTTTTCGTTTCGGCATAGACCTTGCCGCTCGAAGCATAGATTCTATCAATCTCGTTTGGCTCCAGTACGGTCACCTGCTCATCCCGAAACCCCGCAAGCACTTCCGATGACTCCACCGAAAGCTTCTTTATAATTTCGTTAATCTTGTCGGTGACCCTGTCTGTCACGATGACGATTTTCGGTTCGGTGCAGCTCTCATCAATTTTGATTTCGATCTTCAATCCTGTTTCCTCCTTCCCGCGGTTACATTATAAAGAATAGGGAAAAGAAATTCCACTTATTTCCGACAGGTGGTCGTTATTGGCTCATAAGCGGTAAATAAAAGCAAACAGCTTATGATTTCTTTGGCGCTTCTCAGCGGTAATTTCATTATACTGTTTCATTGGCTGTTTTTCAAGTCGTTATGCTTACAATGCTCATGGTTTTATGTTATACTGTATGCAAATGCGTCGGTACAGACAAATTGACTTGTCACCGAGGTGTCATTACCATCAGGTTCTTATGGTCGCAAGGCTGTGCAGCTGACGCTCCACTTCCGCGAATTAATTCGCCCGTTCCGCTATTACGCTCGTTTCGCTCACTACAAGTCCTGTTGTCCGCACCAAAAGCTCACATTGCTCGAAAGATATAAAAAAATCGAATATTAAGGTTTTTGTGATTGCTTTTTCTATGAGATTGGATTGATTAGCGATGTCATAAACATATTGACTTTACAAAAATCCGTGATAAAATGCAAAATGAAGTTCGAAGGAGACGAATCCTTTGAACTTTTGTTTTAGCTAAAACAGTGTAAAAAACAACAAGAGGTGATATAATGGGTGCAGGAGGCGTTCCAAATCGAGCAGTAGAAAACATTTACGGAAAGAGAGGCGACTTACCGACAAAGGGCGCAAAGCCTAATTCGCGATATGACTTGTATTTTGAAGGAATAAGAATACAAAGTAGGTGGTTTGACTCCAATGGTTATGTTGTCAGAAATAGAGATTATGATCATCAAAACGCTCATAATAATCATTTTTTCCCGCACGACCATAATTGGGTGTGGAAAAACGGAATGCCGCATAGAATTTCCGATATCTTAGAACCTGATTATAATATATACTATTAGGGGGATGAAAATGAGAAAGATCGAGAGCGAATACGAAATCGATAAACAAAAAAGGAAGCAACGACTTGTCAGGAACGAGTTTTTGTATAACGGGGAAAGTGTCGGCGTATACGATATGCCGCTTATCATAAAGCAGGATATCGACGTTGAAAAAATACAACTTCTTTGCTATGCGGACGCAAGAAACGGCGACGAAAAAAACAAGGATAAGACCATTCATTTTTTCACATACGACTGGAAATTTGGAAAGGTTTATGACAATCCCGACGAAGAACTTGAAAAACTCGGGCAATATTATGCCTTATTCAGCCCGGATTTCAGCGTTTTTACAAACATGCCGCTTGCGCTTCAAATCGAAAGCGTATTCAAAAATCGCTGGTGCGGGGCGTTCTGGCAAAGCAGGGGGCTTAGGGTAATTCCGACGGTATCGTGGGGCGACGAAAGGTCGTTTGACTTTTGTTTTGACGGCATCGAAGAAGGCTCGGCGGTTGTGGTATGCACGTATTGCCGGGAGAATTGCGAGGAGGATTTTATGCTCGGCTACAACGAGATGATGAAAAGAATCAAACCGAGCGTTGTTTTGTGCTACGACGAGCCGTTTCCTGCAATGACGGGCAATATCAAGGAATTTTTACCGACCGCTTACGAATGGACGAAAAATCTGGACGGCAAAGATTTAGTGCAGTTCAAATGGGAGAAGCGCAACAGAAACGTTTCGGGGCTTGATGCAAAAAAATTCAAGTTTTTCAAGTACGACGATCCTTACAAAAAAGACGAAATTGTGAAGTGTCCGGTGTGCGGCGGCGTCGCGTTGCAGGACAGGTACGGCAACGGCGAGTGCGAAAACTGCGGATGGAAATTTGAAAAGGACGCGGATATTATGGAAAGGCAAGGGGGAATAAGTTATCCCATGCTGGTTTCGACGACAACCGCAAAAAAACAATATGAACAAGGATTGCCGTTCAAAGCGACTTTTGACGAGTTCGTGAACGGGCTGTACTTTTACAGCGAAATGCTTTTTACCTATGAAAACGTATCATACGAAGTGTTTCTGAAAGGGAGAGAAACGGTTGTGTTTTGCTCGGAAGATATGCAGCAGGAGTATGGTTCAAGGGAGGAGTTTGAAACAAAAGCAAATATCGACGGAGTGCTACTGAAAGACCTTTGGGCGGACGTCAGTTTCGCGGGATTTATGTACTGCGGATAACGAGTGCGTTTGGCGGGCAATATCCGTATTCCGACAAAAACAATGTTTAACACTCAAAAAAAGACCGATAAAACGTCGGTCTTTTGTTTTTGCGGTTTGAGGGAATGTGATTAGTTTTCGTCGGTGAAAATCTTTTCCTGCTTTTTGAAAGAGGTTTTGAACGTAAGGAACGAGAACTCGTTTTTCATATTTTTGAAGCTTTCGGGCTGCGTATTAAACTACAATAGCATTATTCTATACACTAAAAAAGACAATCCGAAAGGGGGTGCCTTTTTTATGCGACGGTATGATGTGTGGCGGGCGAAAACCGAGAGAGATACAAAAACAATGTATTTAACGTATGTACCGAAAATGGTACACGCTTTCAATATAATTAGTATTGAAAGGAGATAATTATTTACAAGTGGCTATGACGAAAAATCAAACGACTTATACGATTGAAGCGTATGAATTTAAAACTTCTGAAAGGCTTGCGGCGGATATTGAAAAAGCAATTGAGATTTGCAACAATCTAAACATTCCGATATCAAAAAGTATTGAATTCAGACCGTCTTTTGCAAATAATACGTATGGGCTTGTGTATAGGAATACGAGTAACTGTAAAAGCGGCAAGGGGGGCAAGGTTGAATTCATAGTTTTGATTAACGAGAGAGTGACCGAAAGAAAAGATGTGATAGAAACGGCAATACACGAACTTTTGCACACTGCCGCGCCGACCGATTCGCACGGCGGAAAATGGAAAGCGTATGCTGAAATCGTTAATACGAATACGGAATATAGAATCACAAGGACTGCCGACAGAAAACTATCCGAAAGAACAAAGCCGCGTCGTGCGCCAAACAATATCGAGGCAGTTTGCCCAAGGTGTATGCAAAAAGGAATCTACCCCAAAAGATATACGACAATAAGCGGAATGTCTGCTTATTCGTGTCCTTATTGTCGGAAACCGATGTATGTTGAATTGCCGAAAAGCCCGTTGAAAGAAATGACCGACGAAGAAAGAAACGTTTTTGTCGGAAGACTTACAGGAAAAGAAATTCTATCCGGATTTTTGACGTACGCACCTTATGCGGACGAGAATCTTACGAGAGTTATGTTTTTTAAAGCAATCGACGTTGTTGATAGTTTTTCTTCATATAAGGAAGTTGAGCCGCTTAAAACCGTCGGTGCGTTTGTAAGCAAAAAAATGCTACGGAAAATATTAAATGAACTTTACGCGAAACTTTTTGACGGGCGGTATGATAACAAAATCAATGACAGAGTAGCCATTGTTGAATTTTCAGGGTTCTTTGTGTTAACGGATTTATACGTTCCGGTTTGCGATTATTTGGAAACCAAATACGAACAAAGCAAAATTTGGATATCGTCAGAAAGTAATGTTTAACACTCAAAAAAAGACCGATAAAACGTCGGTCTTTTGTTTTTGCGGTTTGAGGGAATGTGATTAGTTTTCGTCGGTGAAAATCTTTTCCTGCTTTTTGAAAGAGGTTTTGAACGTAAGGAACGAGAACTCGTTTTTCATATTTTTGAAGCTTTCGGGTTTTGCCTTAAACCAGATAAGCCCGACGATCGATACCGCGACAACGGCGATGCCGATGCCCGACAGCGCGCCCAGAAAATCGATTGCGACGTCCGGCCAGGTTGCGTATCGTCCGCTTGTGAAAACGGGCAGTTGGAACATTTCCGAAATGCCTGCGACGACAAACGCCGAAAGTAAGGAAAGGGGCAGCGACACCCATCTCGGCTTAATAAGAAGGAAGAACGTGCCGAACAATCCGAACCCCAGCACAAGGAAAAGCGAGAAGTGCCCGAGCCCTTTTCGTATGAGTGTGTGGAAGGTGTCGAAAACGGACACGGTAATCGTCTTTTCGACGGTAAGGTCGGGGCGGCCGACGTAGGTTGCGCGCACGGTGACTTTGCCTGATTTGTCGGATGTAAACACGCCGTTTTCGTCGATTGAGCCTTCGCCTTTGACGACTTCCCATTTCACGTTTTTCGTGACGTTGCCGCCCGTATACGCGGTGAGATCGATTTTGCCGCCTTTGACGCATCTGTCAGGGGCGACGACGGTAAGCCCGTCCACGACGTCGGGCACGGTGACGTGCAGCGTTGCCGTTATTGTATTGTCATAAATTGAAAAGTACGTAATCGTGGCGGTGCCCGGTTTATATGCGTGCAGGTGCGTTGTGTCTGCGCTGACGACGTTTGTATCGGACGATTTGCTGATTATGTTTGACGGCGCGCCTTTGCTTTCGTTTATTGCCCGGAAGCCGAGTTGGCTTGTGATGACCAGATGTTCGTCTTTTTTCATTGTAAGGCTGAACGAGCCGTCCTTGCCTGTGACGCGGTTACTATCAAAAATGAATCCAGTGGCTTCCGGTCTCGATCCTTTCACGATTCTGATGTTTTGAGAAACGGTTTTATCGCCCAGTTTTATTTCAAGAGTTAAATCACCGTCCGTTGTTTTTAACGGATAAAACCACTGCTTTGCGGGAAGGAAGAAGATTTTGTCGTTGGCATTATGCTTTTTTCCGTCAATCAGAATTTCTGTTTCGATAGTAGAGACGCCGTAACCGTTGTATTCGTCGTCGGTGACAGCCAGCACCGACAGTTTGTATTCTTCGCAGGTTTCAAGCGTGATTATCCCGTCGACAGCCTTTACTAAGTCTTTGCCACGATAGATTTTTGTTTTTATTCCTTTGACTTTGTCGGGGTTGACGCCTTCGTTGTATATTTTGAAATCATACAACGCGTTGTCGGGGTTGTCTTTCGACCTGACAATCACCCTGCGATAGCCCCATGCGAGAAGCGTGACTTCACCGTTTTCTTCGACGTTTATGTAATCTTCGGGCTCGTCAAAACCGCGCTCGAAGTACAGTTTGGAAGTGTCGGCGTTTTCAGGAAGACACTTGACGCCAAGTTCCAGAACGTCGTCCGTATAATAATGATCGACGTCGGTCAGGACTTTGCCGTCGCGCCTGACGCTTTTGACAACATAGCCCGTAACGGCGGAAACAGGGGGCGCGGGCTCATCGGATTTCATTGCCGACTGAATGTTGTCGGACACCTTCACGGACTGAATCGCGCTTTTATCGCCGGGCGTCAACGCCTCGCCCCAGATAAAAAGGGTGAGCGCAAGCGTACAAAAAAGGGCCGTTAGCGCAAGCGCGCGAAGCCCTTTGAAATATTTGCGTTGACTTGTATTTTCCACAAAATTCCCCCGTCCCGAAATTATTTATCGGATTTATTGTATGCCTTCACGGATTTGTCCAGCATCTCTTTGGTAATTTTCGAGTTGCAGTACGGACAAACGCCGACGTCGTTGATAAGCTCGAACTTCGCGTTGCAGAAGGGGCAGTGGACGAGATTGAGCGTCCCCGCGCGTTCCGCCTCCATCATTTCGTAATCCTTGTCGCGCATTGTGGTTTTGTCGATGATTCTTTCGTTGTCAAGGACGAGATAACCGTCAAGATAACCTTTTTGCACCATCGTTTTGACGTCGTTTGCCACGACTTCGGGATTCCTGTTGTGAACTTCCGCAAGCATTTTCACGCTTTTGATGCCGTCGCCGACAATCTGCGCTTTGAGACGCGAGAAATATTTAAGCTGACCGAAATGAATCCATACCATCGGCGCGCCGTAAAAGCCCATAACGATAAGGATAATGCCGACGATGCCCATCGCGCGGAAAGACTGACCTTTCGTAAAACCGATGACGGTCATCGCGATTCCCAAAGGGAAACCGACCGAAAGGAAAATCGCCCATAAAAGAGTCCTTCTTGTTTTTATATCGATTTTGTTCATACCTGCCTCTTAAATCGTGTCTTTGAGCCCTAAAAGATAGTCGGAAGATACGCTGAACACTTTCGCAACCGCGACGATGTAACTTGCCTTAGGCTCGTTTACGCCGTTTTCCCAGAACGAAATTGTGCTTTTCGTAACGCCGATTTTTTTTGCGAGCTGGTCGCTCGTCATGCCTGCGTCGATGCGCAGATCCTTTAATCTTTCAGAAAAAGCCGATATATTCATATTATACACCTCGTATAGAATATTGTAAAGAATTCAAAACAAATATAAGCATCAATTTAGAATTCAAAACGATACTTAAAGGCGTTGAAACGAGAATGCAAAACGATTAAAGCGGCGCGTAACGGTTGGCGTTTTTGAAAAAGTATGATAAAATTGACGATATGAAAGTTACGGATACTTATCTTGCCGAAATTACCGACTTCGGACTTGACGGCAAAGGGTTTTCAAAAATCGAAGATATTGCGGTGTTTACGCCGTACACGGCGGCGGGCGACCTTGCGAAAATCAAAATCAAAAAGGTTTACAAAGGAGTTGCCGAGGCGGACGCCGTGAAAATCGTGCGCCCCGCAAATTGCCGCGTCGTTCCGCCGTGCAAAACGTACGGGGAGTGCGGCGGCTGCGTGTTGCAGCACGTCGATTTTCCGACCGAAAACGAACTGAAACGAAAACTCCTTCAAATCACGCTGAACAAGGCGGGAATAAACGTTCAGGTTTCGGACACGGTTTTTGACAAGGAGTACGAATACCGCAACAAACTGCAAATGCCTTTCACCGTCGACGGCGGCGAAATCACGCTCGGCTTTTTCAGGCGAAACACGCATGACGTGGTCGCGCTGTCCGGGTGCATGCTGCACGGCGATTTCGCGACGAAAATAATAAATGCCGTGAAAATTTGGGCAAACGACGAAAAAAGAAGGCAAAAACTTTCCGTTTACGACGAGGCGACGGGCAAAGGGTTGCTTCGGCACTTTGTCGCAAGGTACGTCGACGGGCTGCTGTTCGCGACGGTTGTGATAAACGGAAAAGAACTGCCGTACGGGCGTGAACTTTTTGAAGTTTTGTCAAAAGATTTTGAATGCGTTTTGTATTCGTCCGTCAACGAAAAACGCACGAACGTGATTATGGGCGACAAAGTGAAAAAACTATATGGTGCGGAAAGAGACGTCGATATCGACGGCATAAAAACCACGCTTTCGCCAAAGTCGTTTTTGCAGGTCAACGACGGGGTCAGACAAAAACTTTACGACGGGGTAAACGCCGCGGTGAAAAACGCGGACGTAATCGTCGACGTTTATTCGGGCATAGGAATCCTTACGTCGATGCTTGCAAAAGCCAATAAAAACGCAAAAGTCTACGGCGTGGAAATCGTGAAAGAAGCGGTTGAAAACGCTAACGATTTGATGAAGAAAAACGGGCTGTCGGAGCGCGTCGAGAACATTTGCGGCGACGCAACGAAAGTGCTGCCAAAACTCGTAAACGATATTTTAAGCAATGAAAAATCGGGCATAAAGCCCGAAATATGCGTGGTTATCGATCCGCCGAGAAAGGGTGCGACCGAAGAAGTGCTGGACGCCGTGATAAGGTCGGGCGCCGAAAAGTTCGTGTACGTTTCCTGCAATCCGAAAACCTTGCAACGCGACGTAAAATACGTTGGTGAAACTTTTGAAGTCGTGTCGGTAACGCCTTACAACATGTTTCCGAAAACGGCGGAACTCGAAACCTTGTGCGTGATGAAACGCAAGCCGTTATGACATGTTTTTGAGATAAGGCAGGGCGAATCTGAAAAAGGTTTTGTACGCCTTGCATTTTTCAACGTCGCGCCTTTCGCGCTTGCAGCCGCCTTTGCAAAGCATATAATATTCGCACGATTTACAAGTCTCGTCCACGACGAGGCTTTCTTTTATGAATTCGACGGCTTTGTTCGTGTGTTCGAGCGTAAAGAAGTCTTTGTCCGAAATGTTGCCAAGAAGATATTCGTCGGTGCAATAAAAGTCGCACGGATACACGCTGCCGTCCGATTCGATCACGAACTGGTGCGTGCAATGCCCGTTCATACCGCACTGTTCGGCGCGCTCGAAGTGAGCAAGTCGCACGAAGTTGTCAAACTGGCGTATCGACGTGTAATCGCCGTTTGCCATATCTTTCTGGTACAACGCGAACGCCGACAGTAAAAACAGGGCGTAGCTTTTTTCGTCAAGGTAAAAATCGGGGTTTTCGACCTCTCCGGAAAGAGGTTTCAGACAGGGGATAAACTGCAACCGTTTGAAGCCTTGCGACGTGAAAAACGGATAAATCTTGCCGATTCTCATCGCGACGTCCTTTGTCAGAACGGTAAGGATATTGAAATTTACGTCGTGTTTTTGAAGAAGTTTTGCCGCCGCGACGACCTTTTGAAAAGTTGGGTTGCCGTCCTTGTCCACGCGGTTTACGTTTGCGGTTTCGTCGCCGTCAAGGGAAAGCCCGACAAGGAAGTCGCCGGTTTTGAAAATCTCGCACCATTCGTCGTCGATGAGAGTGCCGTTTGTCTGGATTCCCAAAAACACGGGCGAGTTTTTGATATTCGCGCGGGAGATGAGATTAAGCGTCGCTCTGAAAAACGCTTTCCCGGCAAGCAGCGGTTCGCCGCCCTGAAAGTTGAACCAGACGGGATTTCCGTCGGCATAGGCAAACGCTTTTTTGACGACGGTTTCCGCCGTTTGAAGGCTCATTGCGCCGTGCGACGGCGTTTCGCGGTTTTTTGCGACGTCGTTGTAAAAGCAGTATTTACACCGCATATTGCACGTTGACGACGCGGGCTTAATCATTATCGAAATCGGCGGCATTACTTAATCCCCCTGCGGTTTTCTTTCAACGATTTTCTGAAATCTTTAAGCGCTTCTAAAAGGGTATCGGCGACGTCGGGATAGGTCATCGAGATATTGTAGCCTTCCGCCGGGTCTGTATCGAGATTGAAAAGGTAGTTTTTGTATTGCTGGTCGATGAACGCCGAGTTTTCGGTGCGTACTTTCTGATAATACTTGAAATCGTACGTTACGCCGCCGACTTCAACGGGCATCTGAACGGCCTGAACCGTGCCTTTTTTCATATAGAAAAGGGCGTCGTGCACGCGGGAATCGGGGGCGACCTCGCCGCTCCAAAGCGATTTCAGATTCACGCCGTCGATAATACGATCCGAGGGGAGAACGTCCACGCCCGCATACGACAATATCGTCGGGAACAGGTCGGTGAGCATTGCGCTCGATTCGATTTTATATCCGCCCGCCGTGTTTGCTATCGTGCCGTTTCTTACGCCCGCCGGGTAACTTACGATCATCGGAACTTTCATACCGCCGTCGAAAGTGGTGTTTTTCCTTCCGCGGAGACTTCCCGTCACGCCTTCACGTCCCGGGCCGTTGTCGGACGTAAAGATGATCATCGTGTCGTCAAAGACGCCTTTGTCTTCAAGCATATCGAAAATTTCGCCAAGCGACTTGTCGAATTCCTCGATGCAGTCGACGTAACTGTCGTCGGTGGTGTCGCCTTTTCCGTTGCCGTTGTTATCCGAGAAAATGGGGTAATGCGGCCACGGCGTCGCGTAAAACGAGAAGAACTTATTGCCGCTGTCGATTGATTTTTCGAGTGTGGATTTCAATTCCTTGGTAAATTCCTTCGTGGATTCGGACTGGTCAAGATTTTCGGCATGAGTACGCACTTCTTCGGCTTTCCCTCCGACCTCGCGTACCCAGTTATAGGGTGTCATATCGTTGACGTAATAGCTGCCGTAGAAGTAATCGAAGCCCTGATTCGTGGGGAGATATTCGCCATAGTCGCCAAGGTTCCACTTTCCGATGCACGACGTGTCGTAGCCGACCGCTTTCAACGCTTCGGCAATGGTGATTTCGTCGCCCAAAATACCGTCCACGTTGTTTAAGAACTGATATGGGTTGATAAAATGGGTGATTGAGTACGGATCACTGTCGCAAGGCGTCGGGAAAATAACGTTGTCGATATAGCCGCGCGTGGCGTAACGACCGGTAAGAAGACTGAACCTTGACGGGGTGCAGACGGGAGCGGAAGCGTAAAAGTTTTCCATAAAAATTCCGTTTTCCGCCGCATACTTTCCGCCTTCTGCAAGGGAGTCGATGTTGGGCGTTTGAATGGTGGCGTTTGCTTTTCCGAGATAACTGTACGCCGAAATGTCCGAGTACGCCATATCGTCCATAAGTATGATAAGGACGTTGGGCGCGTCGGCGTCGGCTTGTGTTTTTGACAGTTCTTTAAGGTATGCGTCGTGTCCCGCCTGCAAACTTTCGACGGTCGGACGGATTCTCAAAGACATATAAAAGACGTAGCACAAAGACGTCGCCGTCATCGCAAGGGACAACGCCGCCGTCGCAAAGCGTTTAAGAGTGCCGTCGGGAAGTTTCTTGTCAAGCGCGTAAAGCATAAGTCCCGAGAAAAGCGGCAACGCGGACAAAATAAGATTGTACCACACGACTTTGCCGAACTCGTCCGCGCCCCAGAAAAGGAAATACACGAACAATTCAAGAATCATATAAGCGTACGAGACGACGAAAAGCGGCTCAAACTTTTTGTTGAACAGCGCGCGGATAAACACGATAAGCGCGGTAACCGCCGCAATCGCCGCCGCAAACGGTGCAAGGAAATTGTATCCCGTGCCGAGCAGCACGACGGTGTACGCGATTGAAAACAAAAACCATACAAGGGCAAAGCCCGAACGTTCTTTTGAATTTTTAAGCATAATTTAACCTCTTACCGTATGATTATAGCATAATGGGAGCGTATTTTTCAAGCAATTACGAGGCGAAACCGTACGTTTGTCCAAAAACGTCGCTTTTATGTAATTTCTTGACACCATACGCCATATTTGATAAAATAGATACGTATTTTTTTAATACTTTATCTACAAAAGGAGCGTTTAATGCTTAAATTAAAACACATTACCAAGGATTACGTCACAAAACAGAACACGGTTCACGTTTTGAAAGGCATCACCTTGAACTTCCGCGAGTGCGAATTTGTCACGATTCTGGGACAAAGCGGCTGCGGCAAAACCACGTTACTGAACATTATCGGCGGTCTTGACAGATACACCGACGGCGACATCATTATCAACGGAAAGTCGACGAAGGACTTCGACGACAGAGATTGGGACAGATATCGCAATAAACAAATCGGCTTTGTTTTCCAAAGTTACAACCTTATCCCGCACCTCAGCGTGCTTTCCAACGTCGAGCTTGCTTTGACGCTTGCGGGGCGCAAAAAGGCAGAATGCGAGGCAATCGCTCTCGAAGCATTAAGGAAGGTCGGGCTGGAAGATCAGGCGTATAAAAAACCCAATCAGCTGTCGGGCGGACAAATGCAAAGGGTTGCAATCGCAAGGGCGCTTGTCAACAATCCCGCGATAATTCTCGCGGACGAACCCACGGGCGCGCTTGACACTGAAAGCGGCAAAATGGTAATGAACCTGTTGAAGGAAGTTGCCGAAGACCGCCTTGTCATCATGGTGTCGCACAACGCCGACCTTGCGGCGGAATACAGCACGAGAACGGTCAGAATCGTTGACGGAAAAGTCGTTGACGACACCGATCCGCTTATCGATCCCGACGACGTCGCGGAAGAAGAAGTCGTCCTTGACGAATCGGGCGAACCTCTGCCCAAAAATAAAACCATTCGTCAGCGCATCAAAAAAACGTATCAGCAGATAAGACACGAAAGACGGGAAGAACGCAAGGTTTCCATGGGCGGCGCGATGACGCTAAGCATATCCGCCAAAAACCTTTGCAGCAAAAAATGGCGCACTTTCCTTACTTCGTTTGCGGGCAGTATCGGCATTATCGGTATTGCGCTTGTTCTGGCGTTGTCTTCGGGCGTGAATAAATATATCCGTCAGACCGAAGAAAGCGCGCTTTCTCTTTACCCACTTGAAGTCAGCCAGAGCGGCGCCGATCTTATGGAACTTGCCAACATGCTTATGGCGAAGAGCGAGGGACAAAAATTCCCCTCGGGCGCAACCATCGGCATAAACCCCGTCGCAGGGCTTCTTGTGAAAGATATCGGAAGCCTTTCGGAATTTTTGAATTCCAGCACACTGTTTTTCAATAACGACCTTAAAGAAATCAAATCCTATCTTGACGATCCCGACATCGGGCTTAAAGACACCGACGGCTACATTAAATACGTTTATTCGTCAAATCTTAACGTTTACAGGCGTATCCCCGTCAGAGATTCCGTGAATGGCGGAACGTATTATACGACGGGACACAAAACGGACGGCGTGCTCGATAACGCGGCGGATGCCGACGGAAACATCGACTGGTCACAAGTCCCTTATACGAAAATCAATCCGTTTGCCGACTCTATGGAGCCGATGATGGAATCCATGGGCTTTACAAGCACATTCAAAGATATGCTGGGCGAATTCAGCGGATATCTTGACGCGTTCAGTGTGTTTTCGGAACTTATTTCCAACCAGAGAATTCTTGAACAGCAATACGACGTCCTTGCGGGCGCATGGCCCGAAGACGCAAAACAAGGACGTATCGAAGTCGGCGAAGACGGCAAAGAATACAAAGTTTTCGACTGCGTGTTGAAAGTCGACGAATACAACAAGATTCAGGACTTCATGCTGTTTGCGGCAGGTCTTGTACACCCCAACGAAGTTACCGATATGTTCGGCGGGGCGAATAAAGGTTTGGGTTACGATTTCTATGACAGAAACTTCACGGAAAAAGAACTGCTCGGCATCGAATATGCGGTCCTTTGCGACAGCGACTACTTTGACGCTGCGGACGGGAAAATTACGAAATCGTACCTTAAAAACGGAAAACGCATTGAAGACAGCGGCACGTTCGTTGACGGACACTGCGGCATAAAAATGAAAGTGTCGGGCATCGTACGTCCCAACAAAAACGCATCTGCTTCGGCAATTCAGGGCGTTGTCGGATATCCCCACGCCGTTGTCGAGGCGCTTGTCGAGCGTTGCCAAAGCCTTGGTATCATCGGTTCGCAATTCACGAATTGTTATCAGGTTGTACCTTATGGCAGTGGTTATAAGATTGTGGACGGCAAAACGGTTGCAAAAATCGAGGACGGCAACCTCGTTTACAGCGTGAAAGAAGGCACAATCGCTTTCGTAAGCGTGCTTGACACAATCGGACAGGAAATCACAAAGGATCGCATACTCGAAAAATCGGAAATAGTTGCGGTCGGTCAGTACGACACAAAAGCCGAACTTGAAAGCAAGGTTCTTTCTTATATGAAAACCACTTTCGGATATGCCGAACTCGATAACCCCGACAAAATTCAGATTTACGCGGCGAATTTCGAAGGTAAAAAGAATATCTTAAAAGTCCTTGACAATTATCAATATTACGTCAGAGAAAGCAACGACGACGGCACGTACACCTGGGTGAACACCGGTGTAAAGGACGAAAACCACTCCATCAAATACACCGACATGCTGCAAACGATTATGGGCTACGTCGAAAAAATGACCAACGCCATGATCACCGCGCTTATCGCGTTTTCGGCGGTGTCGCTTATCGTTTCGTCGATAATGATTTCAATCATCACTTATACGTCCGTCCTTGAAAGGCGCAAGGAAATCGGCGTTTTGAGAAGTATCGGCGCAAGGAAGCTCGACGTAAGCAACCTGTTCATTTCCGAAACTTCGATAATCGGTATGATTTCGGGCGCGCTGGGTATCGGCTTCGGCTATCTTTTGATTTACATCGCAAACGTGATCATTAAGAAAGTCATCGAAATTCCCAACCTGTTGCACCTTGACTGGTATTACGCCATTTCGCTTTTCGTGATAAGTTTCTTCTTGTCGATGATTGCGGGCATTATCCCCGCGGCGATTGCGGCAAACAAAGATCCCGTCGAGTGTCTGAGATCGGAATAATCAACCGCTTGAAAACTGTCGCGCTATGCGGCAGTTTTTTATTGTCCAAAACGTCAAAAAACATTGACTTTAAGTATATTTAGTTATATAGTATAATAACATTTAAGATTACCATAAAAGAGGCCGTTTTATGAACTATTACGAAATCTTATTGCCGCTTGCGCTCATACTGCTTTTGTCTAAGTTTATGTCGATTCTGTTCAAAAAACTCGGGCTGCCGCAGGTTGTGGGGATGTTGCTTGCGGGCATACTTTTGGGGCTTATCAAGTTTATCCCGGGACAAACGATATTCAACGCCACCGCAATGGAAGGCGTTTCTTTCCTTGCAAAAATCGGCGTAATTTTCATAATGTTTTCGGCGGGGATAGAAACCGACCTGAAACAATTCAAATCCACGGGGGCAGCGTCGGTTGTCATCACGACTCTCGGCGTGGCGTTTCCTTTGCTGTTCGGATTTCTGGTTGCAAGCGCGTTCAACGGCGGATTTCACGTGTCGCGCTCACAGATTCTTTCCAACCTGTTTTACGGCACGATACTTGCGGCGACGTCGGTCAGCATTACCGTTGCCGCGCTTAAAGAGCTGGGAAAACTGCAAACGCGCGTCGGCACGTCGATTGTCAGCGCGGCGATTCTGGACGACATAATCGGCATTGTTTTGCTGTCGCTTATGATAAGCCTTGACAAAAGCGGGAACGCCGCGGACGTCTGGGTTGTCGTCGCAAAACTTATCGCATTCTTTGCAATGGCGATACCGATGGGCTACGTCGCGTTGTTCATAATCCGCCGCATAGATTTAAGATATCCGCACACAAGACGTATCCCGATTCTTTGCGTCGTGGTGTGTTTCGTGTTCGCTTACGCCGCGGAAAAACTCTTTGGAATTGCTGATATTACGGGTGCTTACGTTGCGGGACTTATGCTTTCGGGCATTGCCGACAG